>Ga0105238_10008508_pt1 | contig 10270 bp, 5 predicted proteins | sample KBSC34metaG_FD_81526 | JGI IMG/M metagenome (GOLD analysis project Ga0105238, IMG submission 81526) | Corn rhizosphere microbial communities from Kellogg Biological Station, Michigan, USA - KBS C3-4 metaG | ecosystem: Host-associated > Plants > Roots > Rhizosphere > Soil | place: Michigan, USA...
GGTGTCACCGTTAAAGTTGTAAGGCTGGATGTTCGCCGCATAAGTGGCGTTGGCGGTACTGCACAGGCCGAGGTCTATCGTATCCACCGGCGTTGTGGCATTGGTCACGTTGTAAATACGGATTTTGCCGGCGGCCCGCAAAGTCGGCGTCCGGCTGAAAGTGACATAAAGCGGGGTGTCATAACAGACGCCGGTCTGGCCGTTCGACGGCGAAAACGCCGTGGCCGCCATCGTCGAATTGACGGTCAGGGTGACACTCACGCTGTTGGTCGCGCCCGCCTGGTTGGTGATGGTCACGGAATAGGTTGCGGTATCACCCGGTGACACGCTGCCGATCGTATAGGTGGCGCTGGTCGCACCGGAGATCGGACTACCGTTTTTGTTCCACTGATAGGCCACCGCCGGCACGCCGGTGGCGCCGACCGTGAACGAAGCCGATTGGGTGTTGGTCACCACGAGGCTCGACGGCTGGGATGTGATGGCTGGCGGAACAATCACCGTCAGCGTGGCGCTGTTGGTGGCGGTGCCAACTGAATTGCTGGCCACGATGGAATAAACGAATCCATTCTGCGAATACTGCACGTTGGACAAAGTCAAAGTGGAATTCGTGGCATCGGTTATCGGCGCGCCGGTTTGATCCAGCCACTGCACCGTGGGCAGCGGCAGGCCGGAAACAAAAGCGCCAAAGGTTCCACTGTTGCCTTGAATGACGGTGATGTTGGTCGGGCCGGTGATGCTGGGCGGCAGGCTTCCGGCAGAAACCGTCAGGTTCATGCTGTTGGTCACGATGCCCGCGCTGTTGCTGGCCACCAGAGAATAAGTTCCACCATCCGCCGTGGCGGCCGCCGTGATGACCAGCGTTGAACTGGTGCTGCCGGAAATCGTGGAGCCATTGCCAGTCGCACCATCGGTCAAATTTGTGCCGTTGAACCGCCATTGCAATGTCGGTGTCGGCACGCCGGAAACGGCAGGACTCAAGGTGGCGGTGTCGTTCGTGCTGACCGCTTGGTCATTCAAGCCGGTGATGCTGGGCGAGACGATGACGGAGAGAGTCATGCTGCTGGCGTTTGTTCCCAAGGAATTGGCGGCAACGAGCGAATAGATATAGCTGTTCTGGCCATATTGCACATTGGTCAACGTGAGCGAGGGACCGGTCGCGTAGGCAAGGGCATTGGAAGTTGCTCCGCCATCCGTGCTGACATACCACTGATATGCCGGCGTCGGCACACCGGTGACCGTCGGGCTTAACGTCGGGCTGGTACCCGCCACGACGGTTTTATTGGTCAGGCCGGTGATGCCGGGTGCGATGGGCGTGACGAGCAAAACGGTCACTTTGTTGATCTGCATGGTTTCCGCGGTGGTGGGACTGGAAGTCGGGCGAAAGCCGATACACAGGCCATCGAACGTGGATGTGAGCAGATTGGCCCCGGTGACTGCGCCAATGTTTTGCGCGGTGTAGCCGCCGCTGGAATATACCGGGCCGCCAATACCCGCGCCCACGTAAAGGGCGTTGGTGATCGCCAGGGTGGTGGCATTGACATAGACGATCTTCAAATCAAGCGTGTATTGATTGCCCACGGTCAACGCCGGCTGCCCGACCACGCCGCTGATCTGGCCCAAATTCACCCCGCTGGAATAGCCTGAACTTGGGCACAACCCCTGATTGGCATTGTTCGCAGCCGTTTGGGCCGGACGGGTGAAAATTGCCGAAGATTGGGCGGACGCTTTGGTATAGGCGAACTGGGCGTTATAACCTTGCCAGCCTTTGGTGCAGCCGATATCGGCGGTGGTTGAACCTGAGGACAACCCGGAATTCCAAAGTCCCGTGCCGTTCGTCGGCCCGACGCCGCCGGAATTATACAAACCAAGGGAGATTTGCTCGTTATCACCGGCGTTGCCGTTGAAAAGCGTCGTCGTGGCGGTGAAGGTGTAATAGAACTCGATATATTGCCCGGGAGTATTCAGCGTGACTGGCGAGGCGGTGAAGAGCGCCTGCCCTTCGCAATAACCGGACGAGGTGCTGAAGTTGCCAAACGTCATCACACCCGAAGCAATGGTCGTGCCGGTTGCGCTTTTCGACGAGGCAATTTCGTAAGCCGTGCGCGCGGAAGTGAGCGTGCCCGGACTGGTGGCGGTCGGGTTGAGCGTACTCAAAGCACCGCTAGTGAAGGCGTCTTGAAACACAGTTGTTACCTGGCCTGTGGACACTTCGGGAGTAACAATGCCGATCATCAGTCCGATTACGGTTAAAATTTGGAGCGGGAAGGAAGATTTGCGCGGGTTGGGCGTGGGCATATTTTGAATGAGTTGATTGGGTTCGCTGACGACTCTAGCCGAGGAATGAAAATCGTCACCCGTCAATTCCTGCAAAAATCTTTGAAAAACATGCGGGACCTTCGAACTGAAGAAAAAGATCGCCAAGCCCTTCCGGCCTGCCACCAAAAAACCGGACCCGCGGGCCATCAAGGCAAAATTTATAATTTTAACCTTGTAATCATTGACTAAAATCGCACCCGCAGAACCGTACTCACGGCACCTCCCATTCAAGCCTGCCAGCCCATCAACGCAAAAAGAAACGGCGACAGCCCGGTTGCTGTCGCCGCTTTTAAAACAAAGGCACAATTTTCAAACTACGCAGCCGCCTCAAAAAGCCGCCATTGGCCTGCGTTTTTTGCCAGCCTATTCCTGCGGATAGACGAGCACACGGTCATGTACCAGGACGATAAGGTCATTCTTCTTGTCGCCCGTCACGTCTGTGATCGCGGCTTCACGCGGCTCGGGCAGGGCGTTTTGCGCTCCGCGGAAAGTGTGTTGCTCGAACACCTGCCAGCGGTCGCCGGGAACCAGCTTGCGATTCGCGTCAAACTGCACGAGGTCGAGGTAATTTTTGGCCGTCTCCATGAAGACAAGCTGCTTGTGGCCGTTGCCAAGCAGGTCACCCGCGATCAAGTCGTTCAAATAGCCGTCCTTGATGCTCGTATCGTAATCATCGAGCTTGGTGAGGTCCCACACATCGCCGGCGAGCGACTGCCAAGCAACGGCATTCTGGCCGATGAAAGCCACCGCGGGAGCACCGTCAAGTTGCACGGTACGGAGCGAAGGAAAGTTTGCAAAGGGCAGATCCAGATTCTTGACGACCTGCCAGACACCGTTTGTATCGCGCTCGCACAGCGTCAATTGCTTGTGCTCCTCGTCGAGGAGGAAGAGCGATGGCGCTGCGCCCTTGCCGACCGATACGACGGTGGCGCCCGTGATCCGCGAGTCGCTGGCCGTGCCGTTGATCTGGTCCTTCACCCGAAACGTCCAGTCGGGCGCATTGGTGGAACCGGCATCCTTGGGCTTCTGTTCCAGCACCACGGCGCGGACGAAATTTTTCTGCGGCAGGAGCAATTCCGGCTTACCGTCACCGTCCACATCCAGCTCTGCGAACCAGGGCTGCTCCATCGCGCCGCCGGGCGGGTCGACGTCCTTTTCATCGAACGTGCCGTCGGCTTTTTGCAGCAGAACCTTGATCTTCTCGTAGGGGATCAGCGCGATCAAATCCGCGAGACCATCCTGGTTCACGTCCTGGACCGCGAGTTTCGCCGGGTTGGATTTAAAGCTGTCACTCAGTTTCTGAGATTTTGATTTGCCGTCCGCCGTCCGCGTAACAAGCGTCCGCGCACCATCCTTGTCCGCAATCACGGCCAGCACGGGTTTCGCGCCGGGCTTGAGTACACCCACGGCCATGGCGATGGGCTTGCCATCAAGAGGAATCAAGGTCGGGAACGGCAGGTGCCCGCCCTTGTCAAAGCGCGTGGTGCCGATGGCGTTTTCATCGCGGCTCAACAGAAATATCTCCTGATGACCGTCTCCGTTCCAATCAGCCACGGCGATCTGCGAGACGCCGGCGAGGCTTGGGAATTTCTTCGGCGCGGCAAGCGTACCGTCGGCCTGTTGCAAATAGACGGAGAGCTGGCCGCTTTCGGGTTCAGCCACGAGCAGGTCGGCGCGGCCATCGCCATCCACATCCGCCCACAAAATTCCGCGCGCCGCCGCGTCGGTCTTGTTCAGGGGCATGATCTGGAACTGCCCTTTCCGGAATGCGCCGGACAAGGCATCGCCCGGCTTGCGGGTAAATTGGGAGACCTCCGCGCGGCCCGTCGCGGCCACAATGGAGACAAGATAATTCGTCTTGTCACCGGCCAGCGTGTCGACGGTGAAAGAACGGATGGGCTGCGATTTGAAAAAGATTTCGGGGCCAAGCTGGCCACCGGCGCCTTGCAGGCGGAAACGATACGGCGTGGAGCTGTCGAAATCCACCAGCAAGAGATCGCTCTTACCGTCACCATCGACGTCCACGATCTGCACGGCCTTGGGAGATCCGGAGTACGAAATCTTCACCGGCTCGGCGAACGTGTGATCCGGTTGTTGTGCGAGAAAATAAACTGAGCCGCCATCACCCAGGAAGGCGATGTCCGTGAGACCGTCACCGTTGAGGTCACCGGTTGCGAGGGCATTGGCATCGAGACGTCCGTCATCGAGATGCCAGCGCTTGGGTTCGGTCCAGCCGTTGGTGCCAAGATTGTACCGGACAATCAAGTCCTTGGTTTCACCGAAGTAGGCAAGGTCCGGCTTCCCATCGCCATTCAAATCCACCACGGCCAGCGCGGAGATGCGTTCCTCGGACGGAATCGAATCGATCTTAAACCGCACATCCGGGGGCAGCTCGTTTAATTCCAGCTTGCGCGCCGGGACCGCATCGGTGTGGTTGGTCTTGCCGGTCAGGTTGTATAGCAGGTTGATTTTCGCGCGCAGGTTATTGACGAGCACGATGTCGTTCAAGCCATCACCGTCGATATCGGCGACGTGTAATTGCGAGATGCCCTGGTCAACCGGATAAACTTCCTTGCCGCTGAAGCCAAAGAGATTGGTCGTGCCACCGTGGGCGGGAAAACGGGAGAAAACCGCCGCCACCGTGAGGGCGGCGGAAAGAAATTTTGCCATCTGTTGCATCCGCGCAACGTGCCAGCGCCGGTTGAAATTGGCGAGATTATTCGCCGACCAAGGGAGAATTTATCAGGTCGTTTCCGGAGAAATTTTTGAACGAAAAGCGGCTGCAGCTTACACGTTTGCTGCAACGGCCCGACGGCGGTTCAATTCAGCGTGGATCTGGGGCTCAAGCACTTCAAACTGCTTGTAAAAGAACACCGGCAGGGCGGAAAGCGCCAGACAGATGGCCGGAAGCCAGATGAACACAAATCCGATGGCCTTAATGGATTCGGTGGATTGTGCCGCGTTGGCGACATACCCATGCGATCCCATGATCCATAACGGGATGGCGCCCCCCAACCCTGCCCCAGCCTTCAGGCAAAATGCCGCGCCGACCGCTGTCAACAGGCCGACTGCACGTACCCCGGACTTCCATTCACCATAATCCACGCTGTCGGAAAGCACCGAGAACGGCATCGCCATGGCCATGCCGCTGAATAGAAAACCGATGAACCAACCCGCAAAAATGATGGCCGGTACGGAAACACTTTTCCCGAACCAATAATAGAAATTCATCTCTTGGGGCGACGCAGAAGAAGCCCCCCACGCCAGGATGAGCTGACCCAGCACCATTCCCAGCAACCCAATTGCCCAAACCGAGCGTTTGGAAGTCCATTTGCAGAACCAGGGCAAGCCCAGAGCCGTGCCCAGCGATACAAAATCCAAGCTGTAGCCCAGCCACGTCAGGTCTTCGCGGTGCAGCACGTACTGAAAATAATATGGCATCGTGCTGACCCGCGCGATGAAACCGATCCAGAACAGGAAGCTGCTGCTGAAAATGATCAGCCATGGCCAATTGCCTTTGAGGGCGCGGAACGTGCCCAAGATGGGTTCACGTTTTTTCGCGACGGGCACGACTTCCTTCAGGTTGAAGAAGGCGATGAGAAAGAATACCACCGAAAACGCCGCGAAGATGGGCACGGTCAGCATGTATCCCCGCCGGTCATCACCATGCCCAAGCTCTTTGACCAAGCGTAACGCGTAGACGTTGATGGCCAAAGCTCCGAGCTTGGATCCAATCATCCGAAAACAGGTGAGCGTCACCCGTTCCTGCGGGTCGGCAGTGAGGGCGGACAAGATGGATGTCACCGGCGTGTTGAGGCCCGTATACAGGACGCTGCATCCAATATAGGTAATGGCTGCGTACCAGACCTTGGCCATGTAGCTCAAATCCGGGGTTTGGTAGGTTAACACCCCAAAAGCCGCAAACGGCACGCATAACCACAGGAACCAGGGACGGCTCTTGCCCCAGCGGCTGCTGGTCTTGTCAAAGATAATGCCCCATACCGGCGCATCCACGGCATCGATCCAGCGCGCGATCAACATTATATTGGCGCAGGCGATGGCGGTCAGACCGTAGACATCCGTGAAGAATTTGCTCAGATATCCGCTGATGATGAACTGAAATACCAACTGGCCACCGATGTCTGGCGCGGCGTAACTGAACCGTGTCCGGTAGGAGGTTCTGTTCATGCCCTGATCGGCAGCTTCCGTCCGTTCTTTAAGTACAACGGTATGCAATCAAGCGGTGCGGCGGCGGTGATGGCCTGGCCACCCTTGAATTTTTTGCCTGTCCAGGCATCAGTCCATGTCGCACCGGCAGGGAGATAAACCTTTCGTTTCGTTGCGCCGGAATACAGCACGGGGGCGATGAGCAGATCCGGGCCGAACAGAAACTGGTCGTCCACGACGGCGCACTTCTGGTCATCCGGAAAATCGAAGAACAACGGACGCATGGGCGGCGTGCCCTTGGTGCTGGCGAGCTTCATCTGCTCCATGATGTAGGGCCGCAGGCGTTCGCGCAGGGCGAGCAGTTCCTTGATAATGCCGCAGGCGCGATCTCCGAACGACCAGACCTCGTTCGGCCCTCCCCGCGTCGGGTCGCTGGATTCAGGGTGCGCCAGCGAACTGTTGCGCCAGCCGTGCAGGCGGAACAGCGGGCAGAACGTGCCGTATTGGAACCAGCGGACGATGAGTTCTTGAAAATACGGGGTGGCGACCTCGCCGCCGAAAAATCCGCCGATGTCCGTCGTCCACCACGGGATGCCGCTCAGGCCGATGTTCAATCCGGCACGGACCTGCTGCTGCAAATCTTCCCAGGTCGAGTGGATGTCACCCGACCAGATGGCCGCGCCGTAACGCTGGCTGCCGGCGAAACCCGCGCGGCCAAGCGTGATGACATCTTTTTCGCCCGCTGACTTCATGCCTTCGTGGAAAGTCTGCTGTTGCATCATGGGATAGATGCAGCCGACCTCGAGGCCGTTGCCCGCGTGATAACGAACGTTGTCATGGTCGTAATTCACCATCTCCGGCTCGATGGCATCCAGCCACCAGACCTTGATGCCGTGGCGCAAATAATTTTCACGCACCCGGCCCCACAGAAATTTCCGAGCATCGGGATGCGTAACATCGAGCAGATGGGAAATGACCGTGTGCGTCGCATTGGTGTCCGTGAAACGGATGAAGGTGTTCATTCCGCGCTCGGTGCGGACGAGGAGATTACGGCGTTCGAGTTCGGCGTAATTTTCGCTGTCCGGGTTCACCGTGGGCCAGATGGAAACCATGACCTTGATGCCCAGCGATTCCAGTTCACGCACCATCGCGGCGGGATCCGGCCAGCAGGCGGGATCGAACTTCCATTCACCCATCTTCGTCCAGTGGATGTAGTCGATGACGATGATGGACATCGGCAGGCCGCGGAGCTTGTGTTCGCGCGCGACGGCGAGCAGTTCCGCCTGGGTCTTGTAGCGGAGTTTACATTGCCAGAAACCGGCAGCCCAAGCCGGCAATACGGGCGCGTGGCCGGTCAAATCGGCATAGCGCTCCATGATGCCCGCGTAGCCATCGCCAGTCGTCACGACGTAATCAATCAGGCGCGTGGCTTCCGCGACCCAGCGGGTCTGGGTACGGCCGAGTTCCACGCGGCCCATGCCGGGGTTATGCCAGAGCAGACCGTAGCCGCGGCTCGATACGAGGAATGGAATGGAAATCTGTGAGTTGCGATGCGTGAGTTCGAGGATGCAGCCCTTCTGGTCCAGCAGCCCATGACGCCGCTGGCCGAGGCCGTAGATGCGCTCATCATCAAACGCCGTGAAACTGGCTTCGCAGCGGGACAGATCGCCGCCGACGGACTTGAAGGTACGGGATGGCGGATAATTGGTACGGGCAAAGATCTCTTCTACCAGCGGTTCATCACTGCCGGATTTGAAAAAACGGACACGGCCCCTGGTATCGATGGTCGCCGTGAGCTTCCCATTTACAAGACGCGCAGACGTCTTGTCGAAAGATATTTTAGCCGAGGTTTTATGGGGAGGAAGCAGGCTCCAATCGCGCCGCGGCATTTCGCCCAGCGTGGTGGCGCGGACGCGGATGGAATCCCTGCCCCACGGCTCGACCCAGAGCGTTTGTTCTTTCAGCCGCCAGATAATCCGCTGCCCGGCCTGCCCAAACATGGAGTTATTTTCGTTCACGGAATGCGGCATTGAATAACGCATCGCCACCCTGCCGCGCCAGCCTTTCTTCTTATGATTTCTGACATCTTCGTTGCGGCAACGGACGGAGGAACTAACACATCTCCATGATAGAAGAATCTTGGGGTGATTAGTTTCACGCTCGCCCTCACCCCGACCCTCTCCCCGGGGAGAGGGGGAACGCATATCACCGTTTCGTAAAATTGACAGCCGCCTAAGCCTTCTCCAGTCGTGGTGCAACGATGCCAATGTATTGTGCGGCTTGTTCGCGGGAATGTTTCCCGTTATTCTCCGCGCCGATGAATTTTTCATTTTCCAAATATCACGCGCTCGGCAACGACTACATCGTCATGAACCCGAAGGACCTGCCCGCGCCGCTCACCACAGAACAGGTCAGGACCATCTGCCATCGCAATTTCGGCGTCGGTTCGGACGGCATCCTGCTCGGTCCCCTGCCCTCGACGACCGCCAAGTGCGCGTTGAAAATCTACAACCCGGACGGCAGCATCGCCGAAAAAAGCGGCAATGGTCTGCGCATCTTCTCGCGCTATCTCTGGGACACCAAATTTGTCGGCAATGACGAATTTGCCATCCAGACGGACGGCGGACTGGTGCGCTCAACCGTGTTTGAAGGCGGTGCGATGGTGCGCGTGGAGATGGGCAAGGTCAGCTTCGACAGTGAAAAGATTCCGGTCGTGGGCGCCAAGCGCGAGGTCATCAATGAAAAGATCACCGTCGGCGGACGCGAATTCACCTACTGTGCCGCAACGATCGGCAATCCGCATTGCGTGCTGCCGCTGGAGGAAATCAGCGCGGGGATGGCGCACAAATACGGGCCGGGACTGGAGACGCATCCCAACTTCCCGCGCAAAACGAACGTGCAGTTCCTGAAGGTGCTGGATCGCGCGAACATCCAGATCGAAATCTGGGAGCGCGGCGCGGGCTATACGCTGGCGAGCGGAAGCAGCAGCAGCGCCTCGGCGGCGGTGGCGCACAAGCTCGGCCTCGTGGACCGGAATATTTCCGTGCATTGCCCCGGCGGCATCATCAAGATCGAGATCCGCGACGGGTTCGACATCCTGATGACCGGAAGTGTGACGAAGGTTTCGGAAGGGGTCATCTCGCCGGAAATCTTTGCGGTGAGGGATTAAAAACAACAAACTCACGAGACATGAAACGTCTCAAAAAAATTGCCATAGGCACAGCCATCGCCGCAATTCTTTATTTGATTTTGCATGTGGTGATTTTTGACTTCTCGTCAGTCGCCGTGCCATTTGACGAGGAAAATTATGGAGGCAAGCAAGTTGCCATCGGGCCCAAACCGCGCTGGTGGGTTCCAAAAGCATCACATGGACTGGATATTCCGGGCGGCTATGATTTTGACACAACTGGCTGGCCATTTATCGTTTGGAAACCTATTTGCATCTGGTATGTGAAATCTGAAGGCTATGCATTACCAGCAGCATGGCGTTAGTGCCCCATCGGAAAATTCACCGGTTGGCAGATTTTTTCATGCTAGCCTTTATACGTTGCAAGGTCGCAACACCTTCACTCTTCATATACCCCCTGCCCGTCCGCGCAAGAATCGGTTCGGCAGAGAAACGATGCTGAATCCTCAGCCCATCTTTTATAGCGCGCTTCAAGAACTTGCGTTGTTCTTCCGTCATGCTCGGAACCTACCTCGCTCCGGGCCAACCGCAAATTGAAAAGATAAAAGCCGGACGCCCTAGAGCGGTTTAAAAAATACTGTAGCCGTTTGGCTGTGGGGA
>Ga0105238_10008509_pt1 | contig 10270 bp, 6 predicted proteins | sample KBSC34metaG_FD_81526 | JGI IMG/M metagenome (GOLD analysis project Ga0105238, IMG submission 81526) | Corn rhizosphere microbial communities from Kellogg Biological Station, Michigan, USA - KBS C3-4 metaG | ecosystem: Host-associated > Plants > Roots > Rhizosphere > Soil | place: Michigan, USA...
CTGAAATTCGGCTCACCACAGGCACGCGCCGCGTTAAGCGTGGTGCAGGACGCAGCCCCGCGCGTGGACCTGCTCATTCGCCTGAAAGCCGGACGCAATGATTCGCGTGATGATGAGGACGACGAACTGGCCGACCTGGATGAAGCCCAGAAGGAGGCGCGGCTCGTCACCTTGCGGCTAAAACAACTCATCGCCGAAAAGCATGAAATCTGGGATGACCACGCCAAAAAATTCCGGCCCGCGGAATGGCGCGATATGGCGATCCTGTTGCGTTCGCCGCGCGGCAAATCGGAAATCTTCGCGAAAGAATTCGAGCGGGCCGGCATCCCGCTGGCCGTAGCGCGCGGCGGATTCTATGAAAGCGCGGAAATCCTCGACCTTCTGAGCCTGCTGGAACTGCTGGACAATCCGTTGCAAGACGTGCCGTGCATCGCCGTGCTGCGCTCGCCGCTGGTCGGCCTGTCGCTGGATGAACTGGCGGAAATCCGGCTGACGTTGAAGGACGGGCATTTTTGGACCGCGCTGATGGCCAGCCAGGAGGCGGTCCGGCGGGGCGGGCACGAACCGGCCGGGAAAGCCGCCACATTTCTCAAGCGCTTTTCGCGCTGGCGGAAACTGGCGAAACAATCCTCGCTTTCGGCCTGTCTCGAAGCGGTGCTGGCGGAAACATATTATGCGGACTGGTTGCGGGCGCAGCCGCGCGGCGCCCAGCGGGCGGCCAACGTCGCGGGGTTTCTCAACCTGGCGCAGCAGTTTGACCAGTTCCACCGGCAGGGCCTGTTTCGTTTCTTGAAATTCATCGAGGCGCAGCGGGAGGCCGCCGTGGAGCCGGAGGTTTCCGGCATACCCGTGGAAAATGCCGTGCGGCTGATGAGCATCCACCAGAGCAAGGGCCTGGAATTTCCCATCGTCGTGCTGGCGGACCTGGCGAAAAGTTTCAACGAGCGCGATCTGCACGGCGAAATCATTTTTGACGAGGAATTCGGCCTGTGTCCCAAGGTTAAACCGCCTTCCAGCGGACGGCGGTATCCCAGCCTGCCACACTGGCTGGCGCGGCGGAGGCAGAAACGCGAGCTGCGCGGCGAGGAGATCCGGCTGCTCTATGTCGCCCTGACCCGGGCGCGGGACAGCCTGATTTTGACCATGAGCCTTGCGCAAAAAAACTGGGATGAGGTCTGGACACAGCCGCAGGCGGTGACGACCCGGCACATCGCGGAGGCAAGAAGTTTTGCGGACTGGCTGGCATTATGGTTTCGGAACCAAAGCCAGGCCGACGATGGATCTAAGAATTTCCGCTGGCGGCTGGTGGACAATGAAGAGCTAAGAGAGGACGCAGAAATCACGGAGCGCCGGGCGGAAATTGAAACAATTGCGCCGGACAAAGGCGCGCTGGAAAAGCTGCAGGCAAGGCTGGCGTGGAATTATCCCTTCACGGCCGCGACAGAGCGCAAGGCCAAGTCGTCCGTGACGGCACTCCGGCGCGAGGCGGAGGAATTAGACGACGAGGGGGAATCACTTTTCCCGGCGAAGCCATTTGTGCCACCGCCTCAAAGGCACAAGGTGAAAGGTGGAAGGCAAAAATTATCCGCCGCCGAAACCGGCGCCGCCCATCACAAATTTCTCGAGCACGTCGGGTTGGACAAAACCGGTGACCTCGCCGCCGAAGCCGCGCGATTGGTGCGCGAAAATTATCTGTCGGCCGATGAACATGCGGCCCTGGACCTGGAGGCATTGGCGAAGTTTTGGGATTCCAACCTCGGTAAAAAAATCCGCGCCAACACGGCGGCTGTCCGGCGCGAACTGCCTTTCACCGCAAAGTTCAGCCCGGCGGAACTGGGAAAAATCGTCGGCAGCACCACTGAAGCAGGATTGGCCGGCGAATTTATCGTCGTCCAGGGCGTGGCCGACCTGATTGTGCTGCTACCGCAGGAAATCTGGCTGGTGGATTTCAAAACGGACGACTTCGGCAAAAACGAGCTGCCGGAAAAAATCAAAGCCTACGAGCCGCAATTAAAACTTTATGCCGCGGCGCTGGAGAAAATTTTTGCACGGAAGGTGACGCTGCGGGTGCTGCATTTCCTGACCCTGCGGCACGCGGAAAACGTTTAGTCTGTTTCCAGCGTCAGTTCGTCGGATGCGGCGGACTCTTTCGGTTTTGCCGGCGCGGATTCCTCCGGGGATGCAACCGGCGGCTCATTGACATCATGCAAACGCACGAGTGAGGGGCGGATGAGCCGGCCTTGAAAACTGAGGCCGGGCGCAAGCGTTTCGGCAACCACCGCATCTGCGGGCGGGTTTTCCACGCCATGGGCGCGAAATTTTTGGGCATCGAATGGTTCGCCCGGGGTGGCGTTGAAAGGCGTAAGGCCGACGCGGCGGGCGGCATCGCGGCAGGCATTCTGGAAATTGCCGATCTGCTCGGCGAGTTCCGGCTGTCCGGAACGGACGGCGGCCGTGTGCAGGGAAAAAATGTGGTCCAGGATGCGCACGACCACCTGGAGCCATTCGCCCTCGGAACGGCGAAGCTTTTCCACCTCAAGCCGGAGGGCGCCTTTCTCGGTGTCGTTGAGCTTCACCTGAAATTCGTTGAATTCGCGGATCTCCTCGGTCATGCGTTCGGCGATCTCCCGCGCGGCCGTGACGGTCTTGTCCGCATCTCCCCTGGTTGATTCCTGAACCTGCGCCCACTGGGCGGTGGCAGAAGAAACCTGGGCGGAATACTTTTTGAGATCCTGCAACTGTTCGGCCACCGTGGTCAGGGCGTTGGCATCGATTAATTTACTGACGGCGCGGTATTCCAGGATGAACGGCAGGCAGCCCAGCAATGCGCCCAAGGCGACGCAGCCGGCAGCGACGAGCATCACCGTCCCGGAAACCGGGTGCGCGGTTTTCAAGACCACGGCCCAAGCAATGGCATTCAAAACCACAAAGCCCGCGGCAAAGGGCCATTTCGGTATCTTCCATTCAGAGGCATTGCTCATGGCGGTAGTGTCCGAAAAATGTCGGCGAAGCGCAAGCGGGACGGCATGTTTATCCTCGACTCGCGGCGCGGAAACGAAATCATTTCCGCGTGCGCATCTGTGTCATCTTCAACCCTGCCGCGCGGGGCAACAAGGCCCGCCGCTTCCGCCGCTTCTTGAACGAGCTATCGCAACAATGTGCGCTCAAGGCCACGACGGGCCCCGGCGATGCCCGGCGCCTCGCGCAGGCGGCGGTGGCCACCGGCTACGATATCATCGCGGCCGCCGGCGGCGACGGCACGGTGAACGAGGTTCTGAACGGCATCGGTGACGAGCCGGATGGTTTCCAGCGTACGCGGCTCGGGGTGCTGCCGTTGGGCACGATCAATGTCTTCGCCCGTGAGTTGAAAATCCCCGCCAAGCTCGAGAGTGCCTGGCAGGTTTTGAAACGCGCGCACGAAACCCAAATTGACCTGGGCCGCGCGGATTACCTCGAGGACGGCAAACCGGCCCAGCGCTATTTCATGCAGCTCGGCGGCGCCGGGCTGGATGCGCGGGCAGTCGAACTTGTCAGTTGGAAATTGAAAAAAACCGCCGGACCCGTCGCGTATGTTGTCGCCGGGCTGCAGGCGCTGCTGGAAAAACAGGCTCGAATCAGCGTCCAGGCGGACGGGAAAAAACTTGAAGGGGAGCTGGCGCTGCTGGGCAACGGCCGGCTTTACGGCGGCCCGTTCGATATCTTTCCCGGTGCCACATTGAACGACGGGCTGCTGGATGCCTGTGTTTTTCCCAGCGTTGATGTGCCTTCGCTGCTGCGGCTGGCGCCGGGTTTTATTGCCCGGAGAAAACTTTCGGAACATCGCGTGCAGCGGCTGCGCGCGAAGAAAATCGAGCTGACAAGCGAAACGCGGGCGGCATTTGAACTGGACGGCGAGTGGATCGGATATCTGCCGGCGACGTTTTCCCTCGAACAAAAGAAGCTGCGGGTGGTGGTTCCCTGAAACTTCCCAGCCGCTCCGGCCGTCTGGACTGTCAACTCATGAATCCCAAACCGGCCGTTTTCCTCGTCGTCTTTTCGCTTTCAACCGTACAATTTTTTGCCGCCGTCATCGGTACCAATGTCCCGGCAACGCCATTGACGGCGGAGCGTGTCGCGAATCTGCCGGCCTGGAAAAGCTACCTGGAAAATTCCATCCGCCAGAAGCAGGCCGACCAGGAATTTTTCCGGGCCGATTTGAAGTCGCACGGGCTCAAGCAGGCCGTGCTGCCACACAAGACCAATTCAGCCAAGGGCGTGATCTTGAACAATATCGGTTCCTGGTATCGCAGCAGTGAAGCCAGGCGCATCGCCGACAATCTCGTTTCGTTCCAGACACCGGCGGGAGGGTGGAGCAAGAACACGGATTTCACGAAGAACCCGCGCGCCCCGGGCGAGCTGTTCGGCGCTGAAAATGGCTCGCTTTTTTTAGGCACCAACGACTTCGACACACCGGATGATGCGACCTGGGATTATGTCGGGACATTTGACAACGATGCGACCACGACCGAACTCCGTTATCTGGCGAAGGTCATTTCCGCCGATAAAACCAGGAACAGTGACTTGGAAACCTCGTTCACGCGCGGGATGGATTATATTTTCGCGGCACAATTCCCGAATGGCGGCTGGCCGCAGGTCTGGCCGTTGCAGGGCGGTTATCACGATGCGGTCACCTTCAATGACGATGCGATGCTGCATATCATCCTGTTTTTGCGGGACGTGGCAGGCGGACAGGGCGAATTTGCGTTTACCTCTCCCGAAATGCGCGCGAAAGCTGAGGCGAGCTGGAAACATGGGCTGGACTGCATTCTCGCGGCGCAGATCAAAGTAGATGGACGACGCACGGTCTGGTGCCAGCAGCATGACGCCATCACCTTGCAGCCCGCCTCGGCGCGGAATTACGAGATGCCCTCAGCCAGTTCCAGCGAGAGCGCGACGATCACCTTGTTTCTGATGCAGTTGCCAAACCCCGATTCAAACGTGGTGGCCGCGGTGCATGCGGCGGCGGCATGGTTCAAGAAAACCCCGATTGATGGCAAAGCTTTCCGCGTGATCGGCACTGAAAGCCGCAAGCTGGTGGATGCGCCGGGCAGCGGGCCGATCTGGGCCCGCTACTACAATGTGCAAACTGACCGGCCGATTTATGGCGACCGCGACAAAAGCATTCACGATGACGTGAACGAGATTTCACGCGAACGGCGCAAGGGTTACGGCTGGTTCAAAGACACACCCAAGCGGGTGCTGGAACACTATACCAAATGGGTGAGGCTGCACCCTGCCCGGCCGTGATCATTTTGCGGCGGAATCATCAAGGCCCTTGCCGTGGGTATTTTCCGCCGTGACGAGCGCCCCGTCAAAACCCGTGACGCGTATTTTGGAGAGGTTCACATTCGTCATGTTGGCAAGCGAGATCGCCCGCGAGCACGTTCCGGAAATGTCCGTGAGCGTAAAGCCATCGATGGGTCGCTTCGGCGGGATCTTTGTTCCATCCACCAGGTCCGCCACATCCTGCACGCGGACATTTTTGAAGCTGAGGTTTTGGACATGCGCCCATTTCTCCACATCACCGGACACCGGGTCGGTAGCCTGGATTCCCTTGGTCATCAGATCGATCCCGATGAAGGTCGGGGATTTCAGCACGGTGAGATTTTCACCGATGATGTTCTCCATGTATCCGCCGCGGCCATCCCGGCTTTTGATGAAGATGCAATTTTGCCGGCCCGAAAGGACGCAGTTGTAAATCTTTACATTGCGGACACCGCCGGACATCTCCGTACCCAGGCCGATGGCGGCGTAGATGGAACTCTGCAGGCGGCAGTCACGGATGACAACATTCTCGGTCGGTCGGTTCAGATTTTGCGCGGCCAGCCCGCGGCCGGACTTGAGCGAAATGGCATCGTCACCGGTGTTGATGTCGCAACGCTCGATGGTCACCCCATCGCAGGAATCGATATCCAGGCCGTCGCCATTGGCGTACACGGTACGGATCGTAAGGCTGCGCGCGGTGAGATTTTTGCAAAACAACAGGTGGATGGACCAGAGTTGCTGGTATTGCGTGGTGAAGCCTTCAAGCAGGGCGTTGGTACAACCGGTCAGCTCGATCAGCACCGGACCGCGAGGGTTGCGCAACTTGCCAAGCGGCAGCGGCGGGCCGAAGATTCCACCACCAGTGATGGTGACATTCGCCGCGTCCGTGGCGGAGATCAGGGCGCGATGCCCCTCGCGGAATTCACCCTCCCACCGCACGTTCACGACCGGGTAATCCCCGATGTCCGGGCTGCCCAGCAGGCTGGCACGTGAGGCAAGCTGCAGCGTGGTGTTCGAGCGCAAGATGATGCTGCCGGTCAGGTAAACCCCGTCCGGCACCAACACCATGCCGCCACCGTTTTGGGCACAGGCGTCCAGCGCCTTTTGCAGGGCGTCGGTGTTCTTGGTCACGCCGTCGCCCTTCGCGCCGAAGTCCAGGACGTTCAATACGGGCTTGTCGGCCGCCCGACCGGTTACGGCGACAAATCCCAGGGCGACAATGATTGCGAACAATTTTCTCATGTGGTCAAAAAATTTTGCGCGGCCCGCCGCATGGAGTCAATCCGCCTTCGGCTTGCTGCCATCGCCAATTATGGTTAGCCTCCGCCAGCTTAGCATGAGTGAAATCCTAGTTATTGGCCACCGGAATCCCGACACAGACGCGATCTGTTCGGCGATTGGTTATGCGGAATTCAAGCGCCGCACCGGCATGTCCGAGGCCGTGGCCGCGCGTTGCGGCGACACCAACGACCGCATCGACTTCGTCCTGAAGACGTTTGGCCTGCCCGCGCCGAAATTCATCGCCGATGTCTCACCGAAGATATCCGACGTGATGCAGCGCCGGATTCTCAGCGTGCGACCCGAATCGACGGCGGCGGAGGCCCTGCGCCTGATGGACGAAAAGAACCTCCGCCTGCTGCCCGTGCTGGATGACGCGCAAAAATGCCGCGGCTTGCTCTCGCTGTTCAAGCTGAGCAAATTTCTCTTTCCGGCGGTGAACCGCAATGTGGGCCCGCATAATTCACGCGAAGTATTGTCCTCGCTTTCCGGCCTCGCCAAGACGCTCGATGGCCAGCTCGTCGTCGGCTTCAACGCGGAATGCGAGGAGGAATTGATCCTGATGATCGGTGCGATGGGCCTGGAATCCTTCGCCAACCGGCTGGAAAAATATCCGGCGGATAAACTATGCGTCATCGTGGGCGACCGCTGGGACATCCAGAACGTCGCCATCCGCGAGGGCGTGCGCGTGCTCATCGTGACCGGCGACATTTCGGTCGAGCCCAAGACCATCGAGGCTGCGCAGAAGCGCAACGTCAGCGTCATCACCTCGCCCTACGACACCGCCACGACCGCCTCGCTCTGCCGCGCCGCCGTCGCCGTGCGCCACGTCTTGAATGAGGAGTTCCTCTGCTTCCGCGAGAATGCGCCGCTCGCCGCCGTGCGCGAAGAAGCCACATCTTCCGGTTATCTTGCATTCCCCGTGCTCGACAGCGAAGGCCAGACGGTCGGCATCCTGTCCAAGACTGACTTCCTGAAAACCGTCACGCGCAAATTGATCCTCGTGGACCACAACGAGCTTTCCCAGGCCGTGCAAGGAGCGGATGAGGTCGAGATCATTGAGATCATTGACCACCACCGCATCGGGGCGCTCGCCACGCAGCAGCCGATCCTGTTCCGCAACGAGCCCGTGGGCTCCACCTGCACGATCGTCGCGGATAGCTTTTTCCGGCACGGCGTGGAGATGCCGCGCGCGATCGCCGGCCTCATGCTCGCCGGGCTGGTATCCGACACGTTGAACCTCACCTCCCCCACGACGACCACGCGCGACGCGGAAATCTTGAAGAAGCTCGAGGCGCTGTCAGAGGTCAACGCGCGTGAATTCACGGAAAAACTGTTCGCGTCCGGCTCGTTGCTCACGCTCAAGCCCGCGCCGCAGGCCGTCACCACCGATTGCAAGGAATACAGCGAGAACAACATCAAGTTCAGCGTCGCGCAGATCGAGGAGATCGGCTTCGAGCAGTTCTGGAAGCGCAAAGACGAGTTGCTCGGCGCCCTGGAAGCCTACCGCGCCGGGCACGCCTATCATTTCTCCGCGCTGCTCGTGACCAACGTGACCACCCAAAGCTCGCTGCTGCTGGCCGTTGGCGGCGAGAAATTCATCAAGCGCATCGATTACCCGCGGCTGGAACCCGGCATCTACGAACTGCGCGACGTCGTCTCCCGCAAGAAACAACTGCTGCCCTACCTCACGCATTGTTTGCGCGAGGCGGAAAAGGGTGTGAAAGGGTAAATGCAGGTCTGCAAATCACCCGTTCACAACAAATGCCCCATCTTCTGCTTCTTGGTCTTTAGATACCGCTCGTTGTGCGGGTTCGGGTTCACCTTGATGGGCACCTGCTCGACGATCTTCAGCCCGTAGCCTTTGAGGCCGACGATTTTCTTGGGATTGTTCGTCAGCAACCGGATGGTTTTCAACCCAAGGTCACAGAGGATCTGGGCGCCAAGGCCGTATTCGCGCAGGTCCATGCCGTAGCCGAGCTTCTCGTTGGCCTCCACGGTGTCGTAGCCCTGCTCCTGCAATTTATACGCCTTGATCTTCGGCGCGAGCCCGATGCCCCGGCCTTCCTGCCGCATATAAAGGATCACCCCGCGCCCGGCCTCGGCCACCTGCCGCATGGCGGAATGCAGTTGCGGCCCGCAATCGCAGCGGCGCGAACCAAAGACGTCGCCGGTGAGACATTCGCTGTGCACCCGGACCAGGACTTTGTCCCGCCCGGCAATGTCCCCGCGCACCAACGCCAGATGATGCTGGCCGTCGAGCTTGGAGCGGTACAGGTGCAGGTCGAAATCACCATAGTCGGTCGGCATCTTGATGACCTCGACGCTCTCGACCAGTTTCTCGCGCGTGCGGCGGAATTCAATCAGGTCGGCGATGGTGCAGATCTTGAGCTTGTGCTTCTTCGCGAACTTGAGCAGCGCCGGCAGCCGGGCCATGGTGCCGTCATCGTTCATGATTTCACAGATGACGCCGATGGACCGGGCTCCCGCGAGGTGCACGAGATCCACGGCGGCCTCGGTGTGGCCGGCGCGCTGGAGCACGCCGCCGGACTTGGCGCGGAGCGGAAAAACGTGGCCGGGCTGGACGAGATCATCCGGCACGGCGGTGGGCGAAGCCATGATCTGGATGGTTTTGGCGCGGTCGGCGGCGCTGATGCCGCTGCTGATGCCGTGCGCGGCGTCCACGCTGACCTGAAAATCGGTGCGGAAGACCTCGCGGTTCTCCTTCACCATGCGCTCAATGCCGAGCTGCAGAAGGCGTTCGCTGGTGGTCGGTACACAGATGAGCCCGCGCCCGTGCTTGGCCATGAAATTGATGGCGACCGGCGTGACAAACTGCGCGGCCATGACGAGGTCGCCCTCGTTTTCGCGGTCGGCATCGTCCACGACGATGACCATTTTGCCCTTGCGCAAATCGGCGATGACCGCCTCGATGGAGTTGAACATATTTTTCATCCTGCGACGGCCAATCTAGCCGCGAGCCACCTAAAAGTCACATCATTCATTGCCATTGCCACAATCAATTCCGCGTTTTTTGTTGGTAACACCCCGGAATCCGACTACACTCGCCAGGTAAGTTTCCAGACTTTTTCGACAAGGGGGGAAAAGGCGTCGTCAAGTTAACATGGCATCTGGCACTCTTAAAAAACAAACCGGCAGTACGGCGGTGAACCCACCTGTCGTATCCACCGACCTGTCCGAAAACCTCCGCCGGCTCGACCGTCTGGCCAATCTCGGCCTCGTTTCCGCCAGCGTCGCTCACGAGATCAAGAACGGCCTGGTCGCCATCGGCACCTTCGTGGAAATGCTCACGCATAAGAGCGACGACAAGGAGATGGCCGACGTCGTGCGCCGGGAACTGCACCGCATCAATTCCCTCGTCAGCCAGATGCTGCGTTATTCCGCGCCGAAACCGACCGTGTACGCCCGGGTCCGCACCCACGAACTGCTGGACCATTCGCTGCGCCTGCTCGAACACCAGATGAACGGACGGCTGATCACGCTGAAGCGCGAATATCACGCCGCTTCCGACGCGGTCCATGGCGATGAATCGCAGTTGCAGCAGGCGTTCATGAACCTTTTCCTCAACGCCGTCGAAGCCGTCGGCAGCAACGGCGGCGTGGCCGTCGCCACGGAAAACACCGCGTCGCACCTGAATATTTACGTCCGCGACACCGGGCCGGGCATC
>Ga0105238_10008512_pt1 | contig 10269 bp, 7 predicted proteins | sample KBSC34metaG_FD_81526 | JGI IMG/M metagenome (GOLD analysis project Ga0105238, IMG submission 81526) | Corn rhizosphere microbial communities from Kellogg Biological Station, Michigan, USA - KBS C3-4 metaG | ecosystem: Host-associated > Plants > Roots > Rhizosphere > Soil | place: Michigan, USA...
ACTGGCGGCACAATGGAATTAACGGGGAAATGCGCTGGATCTACCTCGACCACACCACGCGGTGTGGCAAACCAGAGATGCCCGTTTTTTGATCGGACTGCTGAGGGGTGGCTGTTTGCGGCAGTCTCTTTGCTGCGCAAACCATCTGCGGTTCCAAATTCGATCCAGTGCGAAAACCCGTTCTTGATGTTTGCGCAGTCGCAGCGCGCAATTCCATTCTCCGTCGCGAACCAGAGGTGGCCGTTCTGATCATCGAGGATGGCATGGATCGTGATCTGATCGAGACCGGCTCCGGTTATCGGTGCAAATTTTTCGCCATTCCAGATGTTCAATCCGTGATCCTGTGTTCCGATCAGCATTGCGCTGGTACTGCGCGGCAACAGCGCCGTCACAACATTACTTGAGAGTCCGTTGGCGGTTGTGAAGCTGGTGATCTGGCCTTTGTGTAAACGCGACAGCCCGGCGAAGGTCGCCACCCAAAGATCGCCGTTCGCATCGTGAGCCAGCGCTCCTACGGTGTTGCTACCCAATCCATTTGCCTGCGTCAGTACCTGCATCCCAGTCTGTGAGCGCAGATCGGGGGCATGTCCATCAGCGCCGGTCCAGTGGACAAGGCCCCGACGCGTTCCAATCCAGAGCGACTCGTCGCGGTCGACCAGAAGTGATCGTATGAAGTCATCTGGAAGACCGTCGGCCGAGGTGAACGCATCCACGCGGTTGCCGCGTATGCGATTTAAACCATCCGGAGTGCCAACCCATATATCGCCATTGGGAGCTGCAGCCAATGACAGAATCACATCGCTCATCAATCCGTTTTGTAGCGTGACGGTGCGCACCTTGCCTGTGGGGATGCCCGCTGGCAGCGCATTCAGGCCGGCGCCCTGTGTGCCAATCCACAGCGTTCCTGTGGGATCTTCAACGATGGCCGTGGTCGCGTCTGAATTGAGGCCCTCGCGGACACCGATGGTCTTGAATCGCTGCTCGCGCAGAATATGTAACCCTCCGGACTCACTGCCAATCCAGAGATTGCCCTCGCGATCCTCAAGCAGTGAAAGCACAGATTCGTTGCCCAGCGAATCGGTAGCTGGAAACACTTGCAGCTTGCCTGCGGACAAGCGCGCCAGGCCGCGGTTCATACCGATCCATAATGCGCCCTGCCGGTCGGCGAGCAATGCCTGGATGCGGCTGCCGGGCAACTCCTTTCCGGCATGCAGTTGCGTCAGTACGCGATCGCCCCGTGTAACCACCAGTGTGCTCCGGCTAGCGATCACTCGTTCATCCGGCCCGAGAAGCGCGTAAAACTCAATAGATTCCTTCTGCAGTCCCGCTTGTTCCTCGATGTGCTTGAATAAGCTTGCCGCGGCTTCTGCACGCAACGGGCTACCCATCCAGATTGCGCCTACCCCGCTGGTTGCCACCGTACCCGGAAACCCCTGCGAAAGCAACGCTGCAGGCGACTGGAATTTGTCACCAACCAGGCGCGCGGTACCCTGATCCGTATAAACGAGGAACTGGCCATCACTCGTTCGGGCCAATGCGCGGATTCCGTTGCCGGGCAGGCCGTCACGAGTGGAGTAAGCGCGGAATTTGCCCTTCTGCCAGCGCGCCAGGCCTTCGCTGGTGCCTACCCAAAGCGCGCCGTCCGGCCCCTCAAGCAGGCAGCAGATGTCATTGCCCGGGATCGCAGCATCGGAGTTGTGGTCGAAGACCTGAAATCCGTACCCATCAAAGCGCACCAGGCCGGATTCGGTTCCGATCCAGAGAAACCCATCCTGGGTCTGCAGCAGAGCGGTGATGGTGTTCTGCGGCAAGCCATTTTCCATCACCCAGGTTTGCCGCGCATAGCTGGTGAGCGCCGTAGCCGGGTCCAGCGCCCATATCGCGGGGAGAAGATTGAGGAAAAAAGCCCAGCAGATGAAGATCGCCAGTGAACTCCGCTTGCGCCACGTGGAATGGAGCAAGCGGTCAGCCGAAGCTACTTTGCTGGCGTCAATTTGGCCCATAGGAGCGCGTTCAAAACCTCACGATCGGCTCAGGAGTGTACCGATGTTCTCGCTCCTACGATACTTCAGGTGATGCACAGCTTGCACGGTTGCCATCGCCAAAACAGCCCGGCTCGGATGAATTCGGCATTCGGCCGTGGTTGGTCTAACCCGTGATATGGAGATACGCAAGTCCGTTAGCCAGAACGAATGCCATCGGGCGATTTTCATCAGCGCAACATATGCTGCGACGCTGCCGTTCCATAACCAGAATGAGCGTGTCGATATGAAGATCCAGCTGTCCTCGCTGAGCAGCTGCATCATGGCAAAGATCAGCAGGAAGAGAGATGAGGATTCAGGAGCATCAAGATGACATGATGTTCATGTTCGAACCGCAGTGGCAGGCCAGGGGAGCGGGAAATAGAGCAGGCTCGAAAAGAATGACGTAATGCACTAATATCCCCACATGCGCCTCCTGCTAGTTGAAGACGAAATCGACATTCAGAGCTTTCTGCGCCGCTCGCTCCAGGAAGCCGGATACCAGGTTGAAGTTGCCTCGGACGGTAAGAGCGGCGAGCGGCTTGCCATCGATGGCTCGTTCGACATTCTTATCGTTGATCTCGGGCTGCCGGATCAGGATGGAATCACGTTGATTCTTCACCTGCGGCAGTTAGGCGTGCGCGCGCCGGTGCTGATTCTTTCTGCGCGGCGCTCGGTGGATGATCGTGTACGGGGCCTGGAGCAAGGTGGTGACGACTACTTGACGAAGCCTTTCGCGCTGGCTGAGCTGCTGGCGCGTCTTCGCAATCTACTTAAGCGAAACAGCCCGGCAGACCGCGAGTCGACGCGGCTGCGCGTGCAGGACCTTGAACTGGACCTGTTGAGGCGTGAAGCAACGCGGGGTGGAAAGTTGCTGCAGCTAACGCAGCAGGAGTTTGTTCTGCTTGAATACCTCTGCCGCAACGCGGGGCGTGTCGTCACGCGATCCATGATCCTCGATGAGGTCTGGGGCATGCGCATCCAGCCGGACACGAATGTGGTGGATGTGCACATTTACCGGTTGCGCGGAAAAGTTGATGGCGCAGGTCAGCCGCCGCTCATCCGCACCATGCGAGGTGTGGGCTATGTCCTCAAGGACCGGTAGGCGCCCAATCCGCAGCGCTGCCTGGCGCATTTCACTCTGGGCTACTCTTGCCTTTGCCGTTGGCACAACTGTGGTGTTCGTTTTTCTGCAGAGTTTTGTGGCAGGCGATATTCAACGGCGCACCGATGCATGGCTGTCAGGCGAAGTGGAGGTGCTGGGTGATGTGGCCGAGCACACGCCGAAGGACGATCTTTACGACCGCGTAGTGGGCGAAGTTGCAGAACTGGCCAGTAGGGAAGTTCCCAACAAGATCGCTTCAGAAAGCGAGCCGGACAATGCTGTTTTCTTCCTGCAGGCGGGCTCGGACGGTGCGTTGAAGTTATGGGTTGGACAGGGCAACGGGGACGAGTATCTGAAGTCGATTCGAGCCATTAAGCTGCTCCCCGATCGTCCGGCGGACTTACGCGTACCCGGCTCCAACATGCCGTATCGCGTTGCCAGCATTGGCACTGATGACGGCAGTCAGATCTATCTTGGGCTTTCCGAACGCGATGAACTGCGGGTGCTGTGGAGTCTTCGTCAGCGGTTCCTGTTGTTGTGGCTGCTGATTGTGTTGCTTGGGTTTGGCATTGTGTTTCTGGCCACCAGCCGAATGTTGAGCCACGTCCGCAAAATCACAGATGCCGCATCACGCATCGGCCATTCGGATCTCAGAGAGCGTGTACCCACGAACAAGCGAAACGACGAAGTGAGCCGCCTTGCCGAAACTCTCAACGGCATGCTCGATCGGATTGAGAGTTCCATACATCAGCTGCACACCATCACAGACTCGCTGGCGCACGATCTCCGCAGCCCGCTGACGGCGATTCGGGGCAAGCTTGAAATGTCGGTTTCACAAGCTGCGGATGGAGAGCAGGGAGAGCAGATTGTTTCTGCCATCGAAGAGCTCGATCGGCTGACTGACTTTCTTAACAAGTCTCTTGATGTGGCTGAAGCACGCGCAGATGCACTTCGGCTGACACGCAGTTCAATTGACCTGGGTGAGCGCGTTCGCGTGATGATCGATCTGTATGAGCCTTCCATGTCGGAGCGCGGATTGCGTGTGAATCTACTTTGCAGCGAGACGGTTCAGATCGACGGAGACGAAGCATTGATTCATCGGATGGTCGCCAACCTGCTGGACAACGAGCTGAAGCATCTGCCGCAGCATTGCACGCTCGACATCCAAGTACGCAGAGACAATGGCAACGCGGAGTTGACGCTCGAAGATAATGGCCCCGGTTTCGACAGCGAGGTGCTGCAGCATATCTTTGAACGTCGAGTGAAGGGGAGGGGCTCGAACGGCCACGGGCTTGGGCTGGCATTCATTGATGCGGTTGCACGCGCTCATGGCGGTGAAGTGACAGCATCGAACCGGGAGGCCGGTGGTGCACACATCAAGGTCACGCTGCCGCTTGCATCGGCCGCCGAACTTGACGGCGACGTTGCCGCTATTAGCGCGGAGCCAACTGACCAGGCTTAGGCCAACGAATTTACGAGCTGTTCCATGCGGTCTTGCTGCTGTTCGATTGATTGAAGCAGCTTGAATTGAGAACGGCAGCGATCCAGGTTGTGCCCTTTACGGTGAATCCTGAAGTATGTGTCGCCGGAGAGATAATCGGTAAGAAACCGTATGCCGATTTCAAAAGTGATGAGCTTGCCTGAGAACGCAAGCAGCTTCCATTCATCTTTGGTGAGGAATCCACCTGCGGAGCTCAGATACCCGCGAACGAGCGCGTCGAACATCGGAAACTGCATGGTGACTTTCGACAGGTCTTGTTCGTCTTCTTCGGTTGGGCTTGTTGTCGTTCGCACCATGTCGCCGAAATCATAGGGCGCGAGGCCAGGCATTACGGTGTCCAGATCGACCACGCAGATGCCTTCACCGGTGGCGTCATCGAGCATAACGTTGTTGAACTTGGTGTCATTGTGCGTTACCCGCTCGGGGAGTCTTGCGTCCAGCAGGACGCTTACGATCGGCTCATGCGAAAGCGCGAATTCGATCTCCGGCTTTGCCAGTGCGGCGCGGCATGCCGTGTCGGCGGAGATTGCCATCATCAGCGCTTCAAATCTTTTCGGAGTGTTGTGAAAATCGGGAATGGTGTCATGTAGTCGTGGCGCCGGCAGCTTGGCAAGTAGGCTCTGGAAGCGTCCGAAGGCGCGTGCCGCCTGGAATGCCTGGTCCGTGCTTTGAACGGCATCGTAGGTGCGAGCACCAATAATGTAGTGGTAGGCGCGCCAGTATTCTCCATCTTCATCGACGTGCCATGCGTCGCCACTCCGAGTAGGAATCAGCTGCAATACGCGGCGGTCGCGGTCCGGCTCGTTTTGTACCTGAGTTGTTAAATGGGCCGTGACGCGCTGAATATTCTGCATCAGCGCGTCAGGGTTCTTGAAGATGTTGCGATTGATTTTCTGAAGGATGTGAAAGAACGGCTCGCCGCCATTCCGGAACATCACGCGGAAGGTGTCGTTGATGTGGCCGCTCCCGAAGGGCTGCGCCTCGAGGATCTCGCCTTCGATTTGAAACTGGCGCGCGACCTCACTCGCGCGATCTACCTTGCTTATGCCCACAGTTTTTCGGGATACTTTCCTTCCTTCACCAATCGCTGAATATTCGCAACAACGGTGGGATGATCTTCACGATAGGTGACGCCAAACCAGGGATCATTGCTTTTGAGGACCTTCACCTTGCCCTCGCCGGCAACAATGATTTCATTCACCGTGTTTGGAATGTAGCATTCCTTCTTCAGGTCGTTGCCGTTCGCTTTGAGGAACTCGTTGAAGTGTTCCCGGAGCTGCGCATAGATTTTCGGAGTAAATCCCCAGTAATTCATCGACACCGGCTCGTCACCGGTTAACGACGTGACCTTTCCTTCAGCATCGGTGTTTTTGGCGTGATTGCCGTCGCGCGCGATGGCGGTCATTTCTACGATTCCTGTGAGGTAGCCCGTGCTGCTCACCTGGCAAACGCCGCGTGCAACTGTGCCGAAATCCGAGAGCGTATTGCGCAGCACAAAACCGACCATGGCGTAATCCTCAGAACCGGACTTGAGATGCTCGGCAAGCACGCGGTAACTCTCCGCACCATAGAAGTCATCGGCGTTGATCATCGCGAAGGGCTCATTGATCATTCCCTCGGTCATCAACACGGCTTGCGTTGTCCCCCACGGCTTGGTGCGCCCGGCAGGCACTTGGAATCCAGAGGGAATCTTGTCGAGTTCCTGATACGCGTATTCGATGGGGATATGTTTTTCAAATCGCGCGCCAACAAACTCTTTGAACGCCGGCTCAATGTCTTTGCGAATGACAAATACAAGCTTGCCAAAGCCAGCGCGAATGGCGTCGAAAACCGAGTAGTCGATGATGGCTTCGCCGCTGGGGCCCACCGGTTCAATCTGCTTCAGGCCACCGTAGCGGCTACCCATGCCGGCGGCCAGTACGAGCAGCGTCGGAGACGTTGCTGTTGTCATCAGGTGCGATCCTCCCGTATTTACGCTTCTTTCAAATGGTAAAGCCGCAGGGGTCTATCTTGCTTGCTCCACTGAATCGGGAAGCAGTGTTTAGCTATCAGCTTTTGGCTTAGCTAATGTTTGCCTCTATACCGCATTCCGGAAACTGAACTGCCGAAAAGGATCAACGGCCGGAGTGAAGCTGCCTGCAAGCAACGCTCCGATTGATGCCGTACAGGTACTTAGCTGTTGCCTGAGCGGAATTGCTGACTGCTTGCGCCGGTTTCGGACCACTCCCGCGTGTGCCTAAAAATGGTCCGGCATCGACGCAGGGCCCTGGTACACAAGGCTCAAGCCCCAGTCCAGTTCGCCGGGGAAGTTGGGCAGATTTATCTCGCCGGTGTTATTTGCCGTCAGCGTGCCGTTGCCCACATCCAGCCAGGTGCCCTGCCGCGGATCGAACCAGCGTGCACTGTAGATGCTCATCGTTTTCGCTCCGCGAACCACTCCTGGTGGACAGGCATTTTCAAAGTACGCCAGAAAGATGTTCCGATCGCGCGTTCGCGCAGCAAAAGCCCAGCCTTCATAGGTGAGTCCGTTATGGGTGGAGTTTGGGAAGACCAAACCCGGGTCAGGCTCTAATTCCTGGTAGCGCTTGCCAATGGAGAACGCGAATGTTTTCAGGTGCTGCAACTGCGCGCCAGATTTCCACTGAAACGACTCCCACATCTTGGTCGGCGCGGTAGGCTCAATGTCGCCGCTCCAAATGCCTTCGGCTCCGTAAACGTAGCCACCGAGACCGCCGGAAAGGAAATTTCCGTATATCGAAGAACGGACATACATGTCGTCCTTGTCGCTGCCACCGGGTGCGCCATGACTGTAGTTCACGTCGCGTGCATCCTTGTATCCGGCATAGTACGATTCGCCATTAATACCCGGTTTTGGATGCGTCTCGTTGAAGATCTCGGTCATGTACCAGTAGTATTCGTGCTCGCGCTTGTTGCCCACCTGGTGCAGCGTGACCCACGAGTCCTCTCCCCAATTGGCAAGGGTTGAGGGATTCGCGTTGGCCGACAAGAGCGTGCCGAACGGCGGCGGGCCATATTTTTTCATCACCAGATCGATGGCTTGCATAAAGTCGGGAACCGATACGCTCTCGCTGATCACGTCCAGATGGATTGGACTGAGGACCGTATTGTTCGCCTGGTAGCGCGCCCAAATGTACTGGATAAAGCGCGCATAAGAATCCGGCCACTTGTAGTATTTCTTCCACAGCACGCTGGCATCGCGCCTGGAAACTTCAATGAACGGAACAAAACCATTTGCGTTCAAGTAATCGATCTTGCGGTCAATGTATTTGAAGTACTCGGGGTTGAGGTGATCCACGTCTGCAAAGACATTCTCGTATCCCGGCACTTTGCCAGGGAATTGGAACGGGCGTCCGCCTTCGTTGTCCATGTTCTTCGCGCTGTTTGCTCCGTATTCGAGCCACGCCGACCGAACCGTGATGTTGTCCGGAGTAACAACGTGCCACGGAAGCCCGTCGGTTTCCCAATTGGGCCAGGCGGCAATCATGTTCACCCAGTTATACCCCTGGGTCTTTCGGTAGCGCACGTAATCCTTGAATCCTGCGGCTGGCCCCAGGGGACGTTCGACTTCATCGTCGTACCACTTGAAGCGATTAGCGCCAAGTGGCCACCACGTATCGCCAAGGACCAGGAACGGCGTGCCATCAGCGGTTTCGAGTGCGTGACGATTCGGCGTGGGCCGCAGGAACCCGCGCCGCAGAGGGTTCTCCTGCTTTTCCTGTTCGGTCCAGGCGCTGGCGGTGAACGAACCGGACTTACCGGAGAGGCCGGGGTCGTTCGGTTCCGATCCGCTGTGCCAGTGCCATGAGCCGGGAGCAGTCGCCGTGACACGCACTTTGAAGCTCTTTCCGCCATCCCAGAAGCCGTACACACGTTTGTTGAAGCCGGGGCCGGTTAAATCGACCCAGATGATGGCGTCCGTGTAGGCGTTCACATACGTGCGTTCACAGGTGAACGCAAGCTCGTGTTTTTCCCACACATGTACGTGCGCGTCAGCACCAGTGTTCGCGCTGCCCATTGCCTTCGATCCGGCTCCCACGGCAGCCAAACCCGCAGTTGCCCACACAAATTGCCGGCGCGTCAATTCTCTCTCGCTCACCGCTGTTCCCTCTTCTTCACAGCTGTCCCCTTCGTTCAAAACCGAAAAACATGGGGCGATTTAGACACAAGGATTATGCTCTACGGCGTGCGCATTTGCACACCGCGGTGGGAGCCTGCATGGATGAAAATTTCACAATCCAAAGTAGCGGACACGCGAATGTTCACCAATTAAACTGACACATACGGATTTTTGCAGGCTAGAGACTTGTTCAGAAAGGACCGAACCCTGATACTCGAAAAATTCAATTTGAAGGACAAAATCGCGCTGGTAACGGGCTCCTCACGGGGGCTCGGCGCAGCCATTGCGTTGGCGCTCGCGGAAGCTGGAGCCAACGTTGCCGTTCACGGATCATCCCAGCCGCCGACCGCCACTCAAAAACAAGTCGCCAAGGCGGGAGTTGATTCCATCGCACTGGCCGGGGATGTGGGTGATGCGTCAGTGTGCGCGCGGTTGGTTCAGGAGACCATTGGCCACTTCGGCACCATCGATATTCTTGTCAATAATGCGGGCATCATTCGCCGCGCACCAGCTGTTGAGCATTCCGAGGAAGACTGGAAGGCGGTCATCGATGTAAACCTCAGTAGCGTGTTCAGATTGACACAGCACGCCGGGCGACACATGCTGAGCAAGGGGTACGGCAAGATTATTAACATTGCGTCTCTGCTTAGTTTTCAAGGTGGCATTCTTGTGCCTTCGTATGCGGCGGCGAAGGGCGGCGTTGGCCAGCTCACCAAGGCGTTTGCGAATGAGTGGGCATCCAAAGGAGTAAATGTAAACGCAATTGCGCCGGGATATTTTGCGACGGATAATACTGAGGCTCTGCAGAAAAATCCGGAACGCTCGCGCCAGATTCTTGAACGCATTCCAGCCGGGCGCTGGGGCGATCCTGGTGATCTTGGCGGTGCGGCAGTATTTCTCGCTTCCGCAGCCAGCGATTATGTGCACGGACATATTCTCGTAGTGGATGGCGGCTGGATTAACCGCTAATTTGCGCTTATGTATGTGGGAGAGCCATGACTACCAGTGGAGTCACTTACACGGCTACCGACGCTACTCCTTTGAGTACGCCTGAACCGGGCATGATCCGGCAGGTGCTCGCTTACACTCCGCATCTGATGATGGTGCGCCATAGGTTTACGAAGGGATGGGCGGGCGCACGCCACAGCCATCCGCACCACCAGATGGTGTACGTGACGCGAGGGCACATTCTATTTGAGGCTGAAGGCAACCAGTGGAACTTGCACGCTGGCGACAGCCTGGTGGTGGACGGGGGCGTAGAGCACCAGGCCTCTGCCCTCGAAGATTGCGAAGTGCTGGATGTGTTTACGCCTTACCGCAAGGATTACGCGTGAATCGAGCTTCCAACCCATTCATCGCGAAAGGCTGCGATGAATGTGGCAACCCGGCATGGGTCGGATAGCACGAACCCAGGCACTTCTCCTTCAAAGTTGCGTGGAGGCATTATGAAAGCGTGCTGGTTAACAATTCTCGCCACAGGAATACTGCTTGCCGGGCTTCAGCA
>Ga0105238_10008517_pt1 | contig 10264 bp, 5 predicted proteins | sample KBSC34metaG_FD_81526 | JGI IMG/M metagenome (GOLD analysis project Ga0105238, IMG submission 81526) | Corn rhizosphere microbial communities from Kellogg Biological Station, Michigan, USA - KBS C3-4 metaG | ecosystem: Host-associated > Plants > Roots > Rhizosphere > Soil | place: Michigan, USA...
AGGTGCCGGTGCAATTCATCGATGCCGGCGACGGGTTCGCCGCGAAAAGCGACGATGACATCGCCATCGCGCAGGCCAGCCCGGCTGGCGGGGCTGCCGGGTTCGACGCCGGTGACCAGGATGCCGTGGTCCACGGGCAGCCGGTGGAACCGCACCACCCGCCGGTGGATCGGCACATTCTGGCCGGCGACACCAATCCAGCTCCGCCGGATGAAACCGTCCTTGATCAGCCAGGCGGCCACGAACTCGGCCGTGTTGCTGGCGATGGCAAAGCAGATTCCTTGCGCGGGCAAAATGATGGCCGTGTTCACGCCGATGATCTCACCGTGCGAGTTGACGAGCGGGCCGCCGGAGTTGCCTGGGTTCAATGCGGCATCGGTCTGGATGACGTTGTCAATGAGGCGGCCGGATTGCGAGCGCATGGAACGGCCGAGCGCGCTGACGACACCGGCGGTCACCGTCTGCTGAAAACCGTACGGACTGCCGATGGCCACGGCAATCTGCCCGGCCCGGATGGACCGGGAATCGCCGAAGTGCGCGTGGACAAGTTGCGGCGCGTTGATGCGGATGACCGCGAGATCAGTCTCCGGATCGTCGCCAACCAGGCTGGCATCGTATACGCGGCCATCGGCCAACGTGACCTCCATCCGGCTGGCACTGTGGACGACATGACTATTGGTCAGGATATAGCCATCCGGCGCGATGATGAAGCCGGAGCCGCTGCCGCCGCTGTCCGGACCGGACCGGGCATCGCGGCTGGCGCGCCGGACACGGATGTTGACCACCGCCGGGCTGACCCCTTCCACGACGCGGGTAATGGTCTTGGAATAGCTGTCCAGCAGCGCATCATCGCCCGGTACGGTTTGCACCGGGGGTTCGACGGCAATGGAGTCATTGTCGTGCAATGCAGCCACCACGCTGGGCAACCGATTGCCTTGGTATGAAGCCGGTATATTCATGTTATTTATTTGATGCCAGCCTGCCCGGAGACCGGGCGGTTGGCGGGTTCAGGTTCAAGCCGGCACCGCGAGCTTTTCCAGCTTGGCGGTGATGTTGCGTTTGCCGGTCACGCCAACGGTCTTGTCCCGCACCTGGCCGCCCGCAAAATAGAGCAGCGTGGGGATGGACTGGATGCCGTAGCGCGCGGCCAGGGCCGGGTTTTCATCCACATTGACCTTGGCGATCTTCACGCGCCCGGCCTGTTCGGTGGCGATCTCGTCCAGTACCGGCGCGAGCATCTTGCACGGCCCGCACCATTCGGCCCAGAAGTCCACGAGGACCGGCTGGTTGGACTGGATGACGTCGCTATCGAAGTTGGCATCATTGATTTCAATGGTCGGTTTCATAATGTTCAGCCTTTCATCTTATATGTAACTACTATAGTTACACACTCGCACAAAAAAAAGAGGCGTCAACTGGATTTTTTTTTGTCGCAGACGCCGGAGGCTTTTACAGCCTGAATGACGTCGGCCAGGGTGGTTTTGGCGAGGTCCTTTTCCATGGCGCCCTGGGCGGAGGCGAACACCTTTTCCAAGGCTTCCAGGATGCAGTGGCCGACCGGACATTCGGTGTTGGGCTTGCGCGCCGGCCTGGCAAACGATTCGCAATCCTCCACCGACCGGTAGATTTCGGCCATATTTATCCGCTGTGGAGAGCGGGTCAATCGCGAGCCCGCTCCCGCGCCCTTGCAGGTCTCCACCAGTTTTGCTTTCTGGAGCGAGAGGAGAAGCCGGCGGATGATGACGGGGTTGGTATTGACGCTGCCAGCAAGGCGGGCGGACGTGATGCGGTCACCCTCCCTGTAAGCAAGGACGGTAAGCACATGCACAGCCATGGCAAAGCGGCAACTGGTTCTCATAAGATACCTGGTTCACAGTAACGCCAAAGATTACATACTGCAAGGTGCAAGCCCGCCATCACCACCCAAATCCGTCCGCCTGCCACCGCTTAAAAATCGCGGAAGCCGGCTCCAGCGGAATGGCATCCGGCGCCGGGTGCGCTGCCTGCTGGTGGACGCGCCGGTGGAATTGAACTGACGATTTTCAGGATCGATTGGTTGGAGTTGGTGGGCCCACTCGGATTTGAACCGAGGACCAAGCGATTATGAGTCGCCTGCTCTAACCGCTGAGCTATGGGCCCACAGACGTTCATTTTGGAAGAGTAATCAACGGGGGCAAGACATTTCGGGGGCTTTGAAGCGCCGGGCTCACCAAGCGTTTTGGAGAATGGACGTTGAAGCGGTATAAATGCCGCGCTCCGAGCCAGACTGGCGGGAGCCACGATCGGGCTTGCGAATATCAGCGGCGCTCTGCCGAGGCACCGCTACGACGAAATTCAGGTTTTTCAATTTTAGTTGCCACAGGCTTGGGTTTGCCTACGCTGCATCCAGTTCCATCAATTGGCGGGTTGATATTTAAAATCATGAACTGGAAAGCACGCATCGGGTTGGGTGGCTGTTTATCCGTCATTTTTTTCAGCGCACAGTCCCTGCCGGCGGATTCCAAGATGGACGCTTATGTGTCCAACCTGATGGGGAAGATGACCTTGGAGGAAAAGGTCGGGCAATTAAATCTGCTGTCAGTGGGTTTTGATGTGACGGGGCCGATCGTGAGCCAGGATGTCGATGCCAAAATCCGGCAGGGGTTGGTAGGTGGTGTTTTCAATACTTACACGCCGACGGCTGCGCGCCGGTTGCAGGCGCTGGCGGTGGACCAATCACGGCTGCATATCCCGCTGCTGCTGGGATACGATGTCATCCACGGACACAAAACGATCTTCCCGATTCCACTCGGCTTATCCTGCACGTGGGACATGGATTTGATCCGCCAGAGCGCGCGCATCGCCGCCAATGAGGCCAGTGCGGACGGCCTGAACTGGACTTTTTCGCCGATGGTGGATATCGCCCGCGATCCGCGGTGGGGCAGGATTGCTGAAGGCGCCGGGGAGGATCCCTATCTCGGGGCGCAGGTGGCGCGCGCGATGGTGCAAGGTTATCAGGGCGATGATCTGTCCCGCAGCAACGCGGTGATGGCGTGCGTCAAGCACTTCGCCCTCTATGGCGCGGCCGAGGCCGGGCGCGATTACAACACGGTGGATATGAGCCGGCTGAAGATGTACGAATATTATCTCCCGCCTTATCAGGCTGCCGTGGCTGCGGGTGCCGGCTCCGTGATGAGTTCGTTCAACGAAGTGGATGGGCTGCCGGCCACCGGGAATCACTGGCTGATGACGGATTTGTTGCGCCATCAGTGGGGTTTCAAGGGATTTGTGGTCACGGACTATACCGCCGTGAATGAAATGGTCCAGCACGGCACAGGCGACCTGAAACAAAATGTCGGGCTGGCGCTGAAGGCGGGCATCGATATGGACATGGTTGGCGAAGGATTCCTTAAATACTCGAAACAACTGGTGAAGGAACGTGCGGTTTCGGAGGCGACCATCAACGAGGCTTGCAAACAAGTTTTGGAGGCCAAGTACAAGCTGGGATTGTTTGCCGACCCGTATCGCGGATGCAGCGCGGAGCGGGCAAGCAACGAAATCTTCACGCCTGCCAACCGGCAGGCGGCGCGCGAAATCGCCGAACGCTCAATGGTCCTGCTCAAGAATTCCAACCAGACGTTGCCGTTGAAAAAGTCCGGGACCATCGCTTTGATCGGGCCGCTGGCGGATGACCAGCGAAACCTTTTGGGCTCATGGAGCGCCGCCGGCGACTGGAGCCGGGTAGTCAGCGTGTTAACGGGAATCACGAATGCTGTCGGCACAGCGGTCCGGGTGTCATATGCCAAAGGTGCAAATCTGGTGGACGATTCGTATTTGTTACGGACGCTCAATGCGGAGGGTGGAGGAGATATCGCGCAGGACAAGCGTTCGCCGCAGGAATTGCTCATGGAAGCGGTGGCCACGGCCAATCAGGCGGATATCGTGGTGGCGGTGTTGGGCGAGTCGCAGAACATGAGCGGCGAGGCCGCGAGCCGCAGTGATATCGGGTTGCCGGACAGCCAGGAAAAATTGCTGCAAGCATTGGTCGCCACCGGAAAACCCGTTGCGCTGGTGCTGATGAACGGGCGGCCATTGACGTTGACCTGGGAGAACGAGCATTGCAGCGCCATCCTGGAAACATGGTTCGCCGGCACGGAGGCAGGCAATGCCATCGCCCGCGTCTTGTTCGGGGACTACAATCCTGCGGGCAAATTGACGGCGACTTTCCCGCGCGATACCGGCCAGATTCCGATCTACTACAACCATAAAAACACCGGCCGTCCTTTTGACGGAAATCTGGGCGACAAATACCGTTCGCGCTATCTGGATGTGCCGAACGAGCCGTTGTATCCGTTCGGTTATGGCCTGAGTTACACGACCTTTGCGTATGGCGATATCCAGCTTGAACGCACTAACCTGGTTGGCGATCAAACATTGACCGCATCCGTCACGGTGACGAACACCGGCAACTACGCCGGCGAGGAGATCGTGCAGTTATACATCAGCGATCCCGTGGCCAGCGTGACGCGCAGTGTCGAAGATTTGCGCGGGTTCCAGAAGATCAGCCTGCAACCTGGAGAGAACAGGGTGGTGACCTTCAAGATCACCACGGACGACCTGAAATTTTACAATGCGGAATTGAAGCATGACTGGGAGCCGGGCGAGTTCGTCATCCGCATCGGCGCCAATTCGAGCCAGTTGAAGTCTGCTTCGGTACATTGGGGGCGACCTGCTTCAAAGAAATGGTTTTGAACACATCAGCCAAAACCTGACCAAGAATATCAGGTCAGGCTGCCGATCCGGCGCAGTTTTAGTACCGGTTCTTCCAACTTTCGCGATTCAACCAGATCCACTTCGAATTCGGCCACCCAATCGTTGTTCTCCTCCGGGTCCACGAGCATCTGTTGCACGCGCCAGGTCTTTTTGTCCTCGGCGGGCGTGACGTAGGTGTGGCGGATGTTGCGCGCGTTGGGGTCCAGGCAGATGTATTTGTGGTCCGTATGATAGGCATCCAGCGCGGCCTGCAATCGTTCGCCGGTCCATGGCTGGCCGTCGGCATCCTGCGGCGAGGTCAGGTTGCCGATGGCGGCTTCAAAATCACCGATGACCAGTCCGCGCAAGAAGGAGAAAATGCGCTGGCGGATCGCGGCGGTGAAGGCCCTGGCATCGCGGGTGATGTCGTTCTCTTCCGCGCCGGGCGGACGGACCTCTTTGGTTTCGGCGCGTTGATAATTTGGGTCGCGCAATTTCTCCCATTCATCCAGCAGGCTGGAATCAATCTGGCGGATCATCGCACCCAGGTAGAGTTCCATTTCGCGGACGGAGTCATTCTTGGCCATATCCGGCACGGTTTGTGAAAGCACCTTGAAAACGCGATTCACATAACGGAGCAACACGCCTTCCGCCCGCTGCAACTCGTAATCGCGGATATAATCGGAGAATGACCGGAACGATTCGAACATCTCCCGCGCGATGGATTTGGGGCGGATATTTTCCTGGCCCACCCACGGATGTTTGTCGGCAAAGGCGTTGAAGGTCGAATAGACGAACTCGCGGTTGGGCTTGGGATATTCGAGCTTTTCCAGTTCCTCCATGCGCTGGTCATATTCCACGCCCTCCATTTTCATCTCGGCCATCTTCTGATCCTTCACGCGGTCGAGCTGCTTGCGGAGGATGATGTCCGGGTCCTCGACGATGGATTCAACGAGTGTGAGCAGCACCAGCGCGTAGTCTGGCGCCTGCGGGTCCATCAGTGGAATCGTATCGTGCAGATACAGCGACAACGCCTGGTCCATCGAAAAATCTTCCTGCAACTCCACGTTCACGCGCAGATATGAGCCATCCGCCGTTTTGGGAATGAACTCGATGATCTTCCGGTCGATCAGGGAGCGGAACAACTGCCAGGCGCGTTTAATATGCGCCTGCTTCTGGCGCGGGGTCTCGTGGCAGGCGCGGATCAACTGTCGCATCGCGCTGCAACCGTCGCCTTTCCGGCTGAGCACGTTCAGCAACATCCCGTGCGATACCTGGAAGCGCGAGACGAGCCGCTCCGGCGGTGCGGCGATGAGGCGGATGTAGGTGTTCTTGTCCCAGTTGACGAAGTTCTTTTCCGGCGGCTGGCGCTTCACGGTTTTCTTGCCGGACTGCGCGGACTTTTCCGCCAGCTTGAGGTTCTCGATGACGTGTTCCGGCGCCTGCGCCACCACCCAGCCCCGGTCATCGAACCCTTTCCGCCCGGCCCGCCCGCTGATCTGGTGAAAATCACGCGCCGTGAGAATGACGGTTTTTTGCCCGTCGAATTTGCACAACCGCGTGAACAGCACCGTGCGGATGGGGACATTGACGCCCACCCCCAGCGTGTCCGTGCCGCAGATGACCTTGAGCAATCCCTTTTGCGCGAGTTGCTCGATCAACACGCGATATTTCGGCAACAGCCCGGCGTGATGCAACCCGATGCCGTGCCGCAGCCATTTCTTGATCTCCGGCCCGTAGGGGCTGGTGAATTTGAATCCCGCCAGCGCATCGGCCAGCGCCGCCTTTTCCTCGCGGGTGGCGACGTTAATGCTCGTGAAGTCCTGCGCGCTCTGTGCCGCCTCCAGTTGCGTGAAGTGGACCACGTACACCGGCGCCCGGCCATCGGCGACCAGGCTCTCCAAGGTTTTGGCCAGCGGCAGTTCCGAATACTCATGCTTCAGCGGCACGGGACGGTCTGTGGAGGCGACCGTCACTGTCGGCCGCTTCGTGAGTTTTGTCAGTTCCTCCTCAAAAAACACCGTGTCGCCGAGCGTCGCGGACATCAGGAGGAACCGCGTCTTCGGCAGGGTCAGCAACGGCACCTGCCACGCCACGCCGCGCTCGCGGTCGGAGTAATAATGGAACTCATCCATCACCACGTCCTGCACGTTGGCCGCCGCGCCTTCGCGCAAGGCGATGTTCGCCAGGATTTCCGCCGTGCAGCAGAGGATGGGTGCGTCGTGGTTCACCGAGCCGTCGCCGGTGCTCAGGCCCACATTGTCTGGCCCGAACTCGCGGCAGAGCGCCATGAACTTTTCATTCACGAGCGCCTTGATGGGGCAGGTGTAGATGGAGCGGCGTCCGCGGGCGATGGCCTGGAAGTGCAGCGCCGTTGCGACGAGGGATTTGCCGGAACCAGTGGGCGTGTTGAGGATGACGTTCTTGTCATCGAACAATTCCAGGATGGCCGCCTCCTGCGCGGGGTAGAGCTGGAGTTTCCGCGCCTGCGTGTATTCGAGGAAACGCCCCAGCAACACGTCGTTGCCGGGCTTTTCGTCGCGCGGAATCAGGTCGTAAAGATGGATGGCCACAGTCTGGTTGCCGTAAAGTGACGGTTCACTTTTCCATCCATCCCGGACCGTCACTCAATGCCCAGGCTCTCGATGTCCAGGAAGCCGTGCAGTTGCTTGAGGCGCGTGGGATGGCGCATCTTGCGGAGCGCCTTGGCCTCGATCTGCCGGATGCGTTCGCGGGTGACGCGGAATTGCTGGCCGACTTCCTCCAGCGTGCGCGCGTTGCCATCGCCGATGCCGAAGCGCAGTTCCAGAACCTGCCGCTCGCGTTCGTTCAGGCTGCACAGCACGTCGCCCAGCCGGTCCTTCAACAGGCTGAAGCTCGTCAGGTCCAGCGGATTTTCCGCCGCCTTGTCCTCGATGAAGTCGCCGAAGCTCGCCTCGTCGCCGTCGCCCACCGGCGACTGCAGGGAAACCGGCTGCTGCGCCATCTTCAGGATCGCGGACACGCGCGAGGCCGGCAGTTGCATCTCGTCGGCGATCTCGTCCGGCGTGGCCTCGCGGCCCAGCTCCTGCAGCAGCTTCTTCTGTGCGCGCATGAGCTTGTTGATGATCTCGATCATGTGCACCGGGATGCGGATGGTGCGCGCCTGGTCAGCGATGCTGCGGGTGATCGCCTGCCGGATCCACCACGTTGCGTAGGTCGAAAATTTATAGCCGCGCCGGTACTCGAATTTTTCCACCGCCTTCATCAGGCCCATGTTGCCCTCCTGGATCAGGTCCAGAAACGACAGGCCGCGGTTGGTGTATTTTTTGGCGATGGAGATGACGAGGCGCAGGTTGGCCTCCACCATTTCCGTCTTGGCCTGCAACGCCGCCGCCGCCGCGTCGCGCAGCCGGTCGAACGCCACCAGGAAATCCTGGTGCGGCATCCGCACGAATTCCTCCAGCGCCCGCAACGTCTGCAACTCGGCCTCCACGAGATGCTTCTGGGCCGTGGATTCCCGCTGGGCCTGTGCGTCCTCCAGCGCCCGCAGGCTGTACTGCACCTTCTCGTGGATGTTCTCCGCCACCAGCAGCATCTCCTCCACGACCTTGTGCTTGAAATAAAATTTCGGGAACGTCGCCTGCAATTTTTTGTCCATCGCCAGGAACTCGTCGTGCTCGCGGGTCCGCTTGGCGTTCTGGTGCGCGTCGCGCCAGAGGTTGAAATGGCGGTCCACCTCCACGTCCAGTTCGCGGGTCCGCTTGGTCAGCCGGCGCAAGGCCACCAAGTGCGAGTCGCGGCTGTCCACCTTCTTGTCGAGGATCACGCGGTCAAAGCGTTCGCGCGGCGGGTCCGCCAGCAGCTTTTCCGCGAGCGCCAGGTGTTCCTTGCCGGCGAAACCCAGGCTGTAAACGATCCGGCGCAACTCGTCTTCCGCCACCTCGATGCGCTTGGAGATCTCCACTTCCTGTTCGCGGGTCAGCAACGGCACCGCGCCCATCTGCTTGAGATACATCCGCACCGGGTCGTCCAGCGCGTCCATCCGCGGCTCCTCTTCCTCCTCTTCCGCCGCCTTGACGCGGTCCACCTCCGCCGCATCCACCACCTCGATCTCCAGTTCGCGCAGCTTCGCAAAGATCTGGTCGAGGTTGGCGGGCGTGGAAAATTCCTCCGTCAGGATTTCGCCAACGTCCTCAAACGTGAGCTGGCCCTGTTCCTTGGCCAGGCGGACGAGTTCCTTGATCTTCTCGGCGATATCAAATACCGGGGCGGCGGCGGTGGCGGCGGGCACGGGATTGTCAGTTCCGGCAGGGACTGCCGGCTCGGTCGGGTGAGGCTTCGACTTGGACATAATTACATCGCGCTTCTGAGAGTACAACAGGAGCGGGGCGAATATGAAAATTTGCGGCGGCTACGTCAAGCGGCGAAATGTATTAAAAAATCCCGTTTTTTTTCGGGGCGACCAGGATCCCGCGTTGCGCGAGCGGCGGCAGGATCATTTCCACCGTCCGCTCGATGGCGCCGAGGTTTTCCGAGACCACTTCCAGCGCGTGCCGGCCCAGTTCCGCGCGGCGCGGCGCATTTTCCAGCAGCCCGTCCAGCGCGCGTTCCAGGCCCTCGGGATCTTTCACCTGCACGGCGGCGTCCTTCAACAGGAAGCTGCGGGTGATGTCCCGGAAATTCTGCATGTTCGGCCCGAAGACGATGGCCTTGCCCAGCGCGCCCGGCTCGATGGGGTTCTGGCCGCCGGTGGACATCACGCTTTTGCCCACGAACACCACGCCGGCCGGCTCGTAAAAATACCGCAGCTCGCCCGTCGTGTTCACCAGCAGGCAGTTCACCTCGTTCGGCCGCAGTTGCAGCGCCGGGAAAATCTCGTTCCGATAGACGAACTTCACGCCGTGCGCCCGCAATTCCTGGCCCAGGTCCTTGCAGCGCTCGAAATGGCGCGGCACCAGGATCAAAAATAATTTCGGATGTTTCCGGCGCAGCCGCGCAGCGATGTCCACCAGCATCATCTCCTCGCCGTCGTGCGTGCTGCCCGCCACCAGGATCAACGCGTCATCGGGCACGCCGATCTGCCGGAGGAGCGCGCGCACGTCCAGCTTGCGCGGCTCGTTCAATTTTGCCGCGTCAAATTTCAGGTTGCCCACCACCCGCACCTTGTCCGGCCGGCAGCCCACCGTTTGCAACCGTTTCGCGTCCTCTTCGTTCTGGCAGCCGACGCCCTCGAAGGTCGCGAACAGCGAACGGAACAGCCAGCCGAACCGTTGATAGCCAGGATAGGAGCGGTCCGAGATGCGCGCGTTGGCGAGGAACACGGGGATGTTCAAATCGCCCGCCCGCCACAAGAAGTTCGGCCAGATCTCCGCCTCCACCAGGATGATGGCCTGGGGATTGATGGTCGCCAGCGCCTGCCGCACGTATTTCCGGCGGTCCACCGGGTAATAGATCTTGCTGACGTGGGACGGCACCCGGCGGCGCAGTTCCGCCATGCCCGTGGTCGTCGTGCAGGAGACCACGATCTTGGCGTTCGGGATGCGCGGCTCCA
>Ga0105238_10008520_pt1 | contig 10262 bp, 8 predicted proteins | sample KBSC34metaG_FD_81526 | JGI IMG/M metagenome (GOLD analysis project Ga0105238, IMG submission 81526) | Corn rhizosphere microbial communities from Kellogg Biological Station, Michigan, USA - KBS C3-4 metaG | ecosystem: Host-associated > Plants > Roots > Rhizosphere > Soil | place: Michigan, USA...
TCATATCGTGCCGGTGCTGGTCGGCGATCCCGAGCTCTGCAAGATGGCGAGCGACCGGCTGCTCGGCGTGCACGGCATCTACATCCAGCCGATCAACTATCCGACCGTGCCGCGCGGCACCGAGCGGCTGCGCATCACGCCGACGCCGTTCCATTCGGACGCGCTGATCGCCGAGCTGCAGGATGCGCTGGTCGAGACCTGGGATGCGCTGGGCATTCCCTATGCCAGTTCCGGCCGTCCGGCCGTCGCCAAGACCGACCGCATCATTCCCTTGCTGGTGCCTAAGTCAGGCGGCTGAAGCCCGTTTGAAACTCTACTCCGGCGGCCATCTGACGCGATTTTCTGTGCTTCCGGTGCTCACGGACCTGAATGTCCGCTGCGCTCCGGCTCTCGAAACCCACGCCAGCTGACTCGCCAGAGCGAGTTTTCAATTCGGGCTTCATCGTCGGTTTAGCTAGAGCGTCTTCATCCATTTCGCCAGGCGATGCGCCGCTTCCTCGAGCTGATCGAGGCGGCGGTGGAAGCATAGTCTGAGGAAGGCCTCGCCGCCGGGGCCGAAGGCGGTGCCGGGCGCCAGGCCGACATTGGCGTTGTCGACGATGTCGAAGGCGGCGGTGCGAGAATCGCTGATGCCGTCGACCCTGAAGAACAGATAGAACGCTCCCTGCGGCACGGTGAAGCGCGCTTTGCCGGTCTCGCCGAGGATGCCGCAGACGAGGTCGCGCGCGGCACGCGCGCGCTCGACTTGGCTTTCGATGAAGCCGTCGCCCTCCTCGAGAGCAGCGACCGCGCCGCGCTGCATGAACTGGGCGACGCCCGAGGTCGAATACTGGATCAGGTTTTCGAACACCTGCTGCAAGGCAGGATGGGTCTTGATCCAGCCGACGCGCCAGCCGGTCATCGCCCAGTTCTTGGAAAAACTGTTGACGAAAAGGATGCGGTCTTCGCTCGTGGCGACGTCGAGGAAGGACGGCGCGCGGCCATGGCCGTAGTGGAACAGCGAATAAATCTCGTCGGCGATGATCCACAGGCCCTTTTGGCGGGCAAGATCGAGGATCGCCTTCAGCGTCTCCTTGTCGGCAGTCCAGCCAGTTGGGTTGGATGGCGTGTTGATGAACAAGAGCTTTGTGCGCGGCGTGATCGCAGCGGCGATCTTCTCGACGTCGCAGGACCAGCCATTGCCGGACTGGTCGAGCGTTACCGGCACAGGCACGGCACCCGCTACGCCCGCAGCGGCGGCAAAGTTCGGCCAGGCCGGAGAGAGGTAAATCACCTCGTCGCCGCTGCCGGCGATGGCGTCGATGGCCAGCTGGATAGCGTGCATGCCAGATCCGGTGACGATGAACTCTTCCTCGGCGAAGGTCTTGCCGAAGTGCCTGGCGTAGTAGCGGGAGAGCGCCTGCCTGAGCGCTGGAATGCCCTTCTGCCAAGTGTAGAAAGTCTCGCCGTCGGCTAACCCTTTGGCGGCGGCATCGCTGATGAAGGCCGGCGTCGGCAGATCGCCCTCACCGGCCCAGAGCGGGATCAGGCCTTCGCGCAGGCGGCCGTGGTTGATGACAGCGACGATGCCGCTTTCCGGTGCGGCACGCGCTTCGGCGCGCAAGGTCTCGATGATGGTCATGGACAAATCCATATTCGTCTTGCCAGCGCTCTTAACAGATCGCCAAACAGAAAAAACCCGGCCGCGAGCGGCCGGGTTTTTGGTCCAGAGTGCTCGCGCTGCGTTATCTCTTGGCGAGCAGGTCGCGGATTTCGGTCAGAAGCTGCACATCAGCCGGCGGCGGGGCGGCAGCAGGCGCGGGCTTTTCGCGCTCCAGCCGCCTGCGCAGATTGTTCACGGCCTTGACCATCAGGAAGATGACAAAGGCTATGATCAGGAAGTTCAGCGCCACGGTGATGAAGCTGCCATAGGCAAAGACCGCGCCCTGCTTGCGCGCATCTTCCAGGTTGGTGGCGGTCACGTTGTGCGAGAGGCCAATGAAATAGTTGTTGAAATCGACCCCTCCGAGCGCGCCGATAAAGGGCATGATGACGTCGTCGACCAACGAAGTAACAATCTTGCCGAAGGCCGCGCCGATGATGACGCCGACGGCCAAGTCCATCACATTTCCCTTGGAAATGAATTCCTGGAATTCTTTCAGCATTCGACCCTCCTTGCCGTGGCGGGCCGCGCTGCCGCCTTAACACTGTCCCTTCGGCGCCGACCCTTGGTCCCACAATAACAAAAACCTGCAGTTGCAAAACCGGAAAAAAGGCGAAAGCACCGGTTTGTGTTTACGCGGCGTCATCAACGACATATGCGCCAAAAGCGGCGATGGACTTGGGCCCCAAGCTGTGATTGCGTTTAGCTTCAGCCGGGTGGGAGACCGGCTTTGAATGAAAATTGAGCATGATGTCGCCAGCTTCCCACTTTTCGGCATCATGCCCTAGGAGGAAGTGCGGACCGTGCAAGGCTGGTTCGTCGTCATCATCGCGATTGCCTATGTGACGCTGCTTTTCGCCATCGCCAGCGTCGGCGACCGGCGTTCGGCTGCGATCGGGCTGGGGCGGGCGCGGCCTTTCATCTATGCGCTCAGCCTCGCCATCTACTGCACCTCCTGGACCTTCTTCGGCTCGGTCGGGCTGTCCTCCGAACGCGGCCTCGAATTCCTAGGCATCTACACCGGCCCGGTGCTGGTCTTCGTGTTCGGCTTCCCGCTGCTCAACCGCATGATCAGGCTGGCCAAAAGCGAGAAAATCACCTCGATCGCCGACTTCCTCGGCGCCCGTTACGGCAAGAGCTTCACCGTCGCGGCGATCGCGACGTTGATCGCGACCATCGGCGCGGTGCCCTACATCGCGCTGCAGCTCAAGGCGATCTCCGGCTCCGTCAGCCTGATGATCGAGCACTATACCGGCTCGCCGCCCTCTTTTGATCCTTTCGTCAGCGACATCTCGCTGGTGGTGGCGATGTTGCTGGCGCTGTTCGCGGTGCTGTTCGGCACTCGCCATGCCGACGCCACCGAACATCAGGACGGGCTGGTTCTGGCAGTGGCGGTCGAGACCGTGGTCAAGCTCGCCGCCTTTCTCGCCATCGGGTTGATGGTGACGTTCCTGATCTTCGGCGGCCCCGGCGACATGTTCGCCAAGCTCGCCGCAAACGGCCAGGTGCGCCAGGCAATGAGCTACAGCACCTCCCTGGCCACCTGGCTGGTGCTGACCGGCTTGAGCGGCTTTGCCATCCTGATGCTGCCGCGACAGTTCTACGTCACCATCGTCGAGAACCGCAGCGAGGCGGAACTGCGCACAGCGACGTGGGTGTTCCCGCTCTACCTCGTGGCGATCAACCTGTTCGTGCTGCCGATCGCCTTTGCCGGCCTGTCGCTGGTCGGCCCCAAGACCAGCAGCGACCTCTATGTGCTGTCGCTGCCGCTGCTCAGCGGCCATGATCTGCTGGCAATGGCGGCCTTCGTCGGTGGCCTGTCGGCGGCGACCGCGATGGTGATCGTCGAAAGCGTCGCGCTGTCGATCATGATCTCCAACGATCTCATCATCCCGCTGTTCGTGCGCCGCGTGCTCAAGACAAGTTCTTCGGAGAACGAGGACTGGTCGACGCTGATCCTCAATGTGCGCCGAGCGTCTATCTTCATCATGCTGTTCATCGCGTTCCTCTATTACCGCGAGAGCACCAACAGCGCGCGGCTGTCGTCGATCGGGCTGATGTCGTTTGCCGCGATCGCGCAATTCGCGCCGGCGCTGATCGGCGGCCTGATCTGGCGTCGCGCCAATGGCCGGGGCGCCGCGCTCGGCATGGTCGCCGGTATCGCTGTCTGGGGCTACACGCTTCTGCTCCCTTCGCTCGCCGGCCCCGACTCCGACATCGTCATCCGCGGCCTGTTCGGCTTCGAGGCGCTGAGGCCGCAGGCGCTGTTCGGCACCGTCGGCGAACCGCTGAACCACGGCGTGCTGTGGAGCCTCTCGGTCAACGCGCTGTTTTTCGTCCTCGGTTCCCTCTCCCGCGCTTCCGTGCCGCTGGAGCGCATCCAGGCGGCGATCTTCGTGCCGCGCGAGACCAGCCCGATGCCAAGCCTTAGGCGCTTCCGCACCGCTGTCACCGTCAACGACCTGAAGGATACGATTTCGCGCTATCTCGGCGTCGAGCGCACGGAGCGCTCCTTCCAGTCCTTCGAGAAGAACGCCAGCGTCTCGCTGCACGGCAAGGAGCAGGCGAGCATGGATGTCATCCGCTTCTCCGAGCAATTGCTGGCGAGCGCCGTCGGCTCGTCCTCGGCGCGGCTGATCCTGTCGCTGCTCTTCCGCCGCAACGACCGCGATTCCAAGGACGCCTTCAAGTTGCTCGACGACGCCACCGAGGCGCTGCAGCACAATCGCGATCTCCTGCAGATCGCGCTCGATCAGATGGAGCAAGGCATCACCGTCTTCGACCGCGATTTCCGCCTGATCTGCTGGAACCGGCAATACCGGCTCCTGTTCGACCTGCCGGACGAGATGGGCCAGGTTGGCGTTTCCCTCGACCGGATCCTGCGCCATCTCGCCGAGCGCGGCGATATCCCCGCCGACCAGCGCGTGACGATGCTCAACCGGCTGACCAGTTTCGCCGGCCCATGGCAAATGGAATTGAAGACCAGCGGCCGCATTCTGGAGCTGCGCTCCAATCCGATGCCCGACGGCGGTATTGTCGCCACCTATGCCGATATTTCCGGCCGCGTCGAACAGGACCTGGCACTGAAGCGGGCCAATGAATCGCTGGAGCAGCGGGTCAAAACCCGCACCATCGAGCTCACCCGCGTCAATGAGGAGCTGGCGCAGGCGCAGATGCTGGCCGAGGAAGCCAATCTCGGCAAGACGCGCTTCCTTGCCGCCGCCGGCCACGACATCCTGCAGCCGCTCAACGCCGCCCGCCTCTATTGCTCGTCGCTGATCGAGAAGGCCGGCAAAGGCCCGACCGGCAAGGCGGCGGTCAACATCGAATCCTCGCTGGAATCGGTCGAGACCATTCTCGGCGCTGTGCTCGACATCTCGCGGCTCGACGCCGGCGCCATGAAGCCCGAGACTGCTGCCTTCAACCTCGGCGGGCTGCTTGGCCAGATCGGCAATGATTTTCGCCCACTTGCCGCCGAAAAGAAGCTCGAACTCAAGATCATGCCGTCCTCGCTTGGCGTCATGACCGATCGCAACCTGTTGCGCCGGCTGATCCAGAACCTCGTCTCCAACGCCATCAAATACACGCGCGAGGGCCGCATTCTGGTGGGTGTGCGGCGGCGCGGCGAACTGGCCGAGATCCAGGTGATCGACACCGGCATCGGCATTGCCGGCGACAAGCTCAACACTGTCTTCCACGAGTTCACGCGCCTCGACGAAGGCGCGCGCGAGGCGGAAGGCCTTGGGCTTGGCCTTTCGATCGTCGACCGCATCGCCAGGGTGCTGAGGCTCGAGATCCGCATCTTCTCCAACCCGGGCAAGGGCACGCGCTTTTCCGTCATCCTGCCGGTCGCGGCGGTCGCCGAGCCGCCGCGTGAGATCGGCAAGGCGCCGGCCCGCTCCGCGTCAACGCTTGCCGGGCTCAATGTGCTATGCATCGACAATGACGCGCGCATCCTCGACGGCATGCGGCTGCTGCTCGAAGGCTGGGGCTGTCGTGTCGAGACCGCTTCGGGATCGGGCGATCTCCTGAAGTCCGGCGCGCCAAAACCGGATCTTGTGCTGGCCGACTATCATCTCGACGGCAGCAGCGGGCTCGATGCGATCGCCACGCTGCGCGCCGCCTATGGCCAGGACCTGCCCTGCGTTCTGGTCACCGCCGACCGCTCCAGCGAGGTGCGCGCAGCCGCCGGCCAGCTCGACATCCCGGTCGTCAACAAGCCGCTGAAGCCGGCCGTGCTGCGCTCGATGATGGCGCGCGTGAAGCCGCTGGCGCCGGCCGCGGAGTAGAGGCAGGGTAGCTTAACCCACGGGCTGCAGCGGATCGCCGCCGATCTTGGACAGCTGGATGACCGCCTGGGTACGGCTGTCGACGCCGAGCTTTTGCAGGACAGCCGAGACATGCGCCTTGATGGTCGCCTCGGAGACGCCAAGCTCATAGGCGATCTGCTTGTTGAGCAGACCTTCGGCCAGCATGCCGAGCACCCGCGTCTGCTGCGGCGTCAGCGCCTGCAGGCGCTTGATCAGGTCGGAAATCTCCGGATCGCGCTCGACACCGAGCTCGATGCCGGAAGGCGCGGCGATATCGCCGGCAAGCACCGCCTGCACGGCGCCGCGTATCTCTTCCATGCTGGCCGACTTGGAAATGAAGCCGGAAGCGCCGAGGTCGAGAGCGCGGCGGATGGTGACGGGGTCGTCATGCGCCGACACCACCACCAGCGGCACCGCCGGATGGATGCCACGCAGCGAGATCAGCCCGGAGAGGCCGCTGGCGCCCGGCATCGACAGGTCGAGCAGCACCATGTCGATGTCCTCGTTGGCCAGGACCAGCGCCTTGGCGCTTTCGAAATCGCCGGCTTCGTGGATGGCGGCAACGTCGCCGATACCGGCCAGCGCCTCCTTCAGCGCGCCGCGAAAGAGCGGATGGTCGTCGGCAATGACGAAAGTGTGGCCCGACGGCAAATATTCCTCCCCCGATCCCATCTTCATTGTGTGCTTCTTGCGGGGACCGGAATGATTATGCGGCGGCGCGGCGCGTTTTCAAGCGGCAAAGGCCGCATACGGGGTTTTCCCCAAACGGTTCGGTCGACAGATCTCTTGTTTTGCGCAATTCCGGACGGAAAACAGCTGCGCACTTTTCCTGGAATTGCGCCGGTTCAGGTCTTCTGGTTCAGCTTGGTGCCGCCATCACCGTCTTCCTTGTCCATGTCCTTCACGATGTCCTTGAAGGTGCGGAAGAACTGCTGCATGTAGCCCAGCGACTTGTTGAAATCCTCCTGGCTGGGCAATTGGGATTCAAGCCGGGCAGAGAGCGAATTCTCGAGCTTTGCGACACGCGCGTCGAGCGCCTTGACCGAATTGTCCAGCCGGTCGATCTCGTCCTGGTAGGCGGCACGCTCGTCCGCCGCCATCTTGCAGACGAGCTGGCCGGAGCGCTCTTCGCAGATCGACATGGCGCCGGTCTGGGTGTCCATGCGGACATAGCCGTCGGCTGACTTCTCCAGCCGGTAGCGGTCTGTCTCTTCGGAATAGGCGGAAGCGGCAACCAGCGAGCAGAGCGCCGCCGGGATCAGGATGTGCTGAAGACGCATATTGTTCTCCATGAGCCAGTGAAGGCGGCCTATCACAGGTTTGCGCCGGAAATGGGGAAGAGTCGAGCTTGAGCCTTCCCCGTGCCTTCGGTTCGGACTATAGCGCGACAATGTCTCAGATTATCTACAAGATTGCGCCCGAGGCGCTTTGGCGCGAAGCCGAGAAGAACGGACGCTTCACCGGCGCGCCGATCGACGTCGCCGACGGCTTCATCCATTTCTCCACGGCTGCACAGGTGCGCGAGACGGCCGCCAAGCATTTCGCCGGTCAGAGCGATCTGCTGCTGATCGCAATCGACGGAAACCAGATGGGCGGGGCGCTCAAATACGAGGTGTCGCGCGGCGGCGCGCTGTTCCCGCATCTCTACGCCCCACTTTCCCTGGAGGCCGTTCTCTGGGTGAAGCCGCTGCCGCTTGGCGCCGGCGCCCACGAATTCCCGGCGCTGGAGGGCGAATGAGCGTGCTCGACAGGATCGGCCAGAAGCTGCTTTTCTCCTTCGATCCGGAAACCGCGCATGGCATGTCGATCGCCGCGCTGCGCTGCGGACTGCCGGTTGGCGCGACGGCGCGGCGCGACGCGCGTTTGCCGACGCGTGACACGCGGCTGAAGGTCAGCCTTTGCGGCCTGGAATTCCCGAACCCCCTCGGCATGGCCGCTGGCTACGACAAGAATGCCGAAGTGCCGGACGCGCTGCTTGGGCTGGGCTTCGGCTTCGCCGAGGTCGGCACCGTCACGCCGCTGCCGCAATCGGGCAATCCGAAGCCGCGCATCTTCCGGCTGACGGCGGACGAAGCGGTGATCAACCGGCTGGGTTTCAACAATGAAGGCCACGCCGCCGCCGAAAAGCGCCTTGCCGCGCGCAAGGGGCGGCCGGGTATCGTCGGCGTCAACATCGGCGCCAACAAGGACAGCGCCGACCGCATCGCCGACTATGAGCGCGGCGTCACCCGCTTCGCGCCCTATGCGAGTTATCTGACGGTCAACATCTCCTCGCCCAACACGCCGGGCCTGCGCAACATGCAGGCGCGCGAGCAACTTGCCGAATTGCTGTCGCGGGTGATGGCCGCGCGTGCCGCGGCCGCTGCGCAACCGCCTATCTTCCTCAAGATCGCGCCGGACCTGGTCGAAGCAGAACTGGAAGACATCGCTGCCGAGGTCGCCGAGAAGAAAATCGACGGCGTCATCGTCTCCAATACGACGCTTGCGCGGACCGGATTGCAGAACACGACCGTGGCCAACGAAACCGGCGGCCTTTCGGGCAAGCCGCTGTTCGAGCGCTCGACGGCAGTGCTCGCCAGGATGCGCAAGTTGCTCGGGCCGAACATGGCCGTCGTCGGCGTCGGCGGCGTCGACTCGGCCGAGGCCGCGCTGGAGAAGATCCGCGCCGGCGCCGACCTCGTCCAACTCTACACCGGCATGATCTATGCCGGGCCGGCGCTGCCCGGGCGCATTCTTGCCGGCATGGCGCGATTTATGGAGCGAGAGCGGATCGGCTCGACCAGGGATCTGCGCGACTCGGCTTGCGAGCGCTGGGCTTCAAAACCGATCAGCTGAACGCTGTCCGCACTCTCAGCCGCAGAACCGCAAGCAAACTCACTCCCCGCACCAGCAGGAAGACATGCAGCGCCGCCCACAGGCCGTTGTTGCCGAAGGCCGGCGCCAGGGTGAGCAGCGCGGCGCTGAAGGCGAGGAACGACAACAGCATCATGTTGCGCATGTCGCGCGACCAGGTGGCGCCGATGAAGACGCCGTCCATCTGAAAGGCGAGCACGCCGCTCAGCGCCGTGAAGGCCGCCCAGGGAAGGTAGGTGTCGGCGACCGCGCGAACGTCCATGGAGGTCGTCACCAATGCGACCAGCTTCGCGCCGGCGGTCAGCAGGATAAGGCTGGCGACAGCCGCGAGGCCAAAACCCCAGATCAGCGTCAGCCGGACGGCCTGCCGGAACGGGGCGGGTGCATGCGCGCCGATGGCGCGGCCGGCAAGCTGTTCGGCGGCGGTGGCAAAACCGTCGAGGAAGTAGCCGGCGATCAGGAAGAAATTCATCAGCACGGCATTGGCGGCGAGCGTCACCGTGCCGAACTGGGCGCCTTGCCGCGTGAACAACGCGAAAGCGGCAAGCAGCGAGAAGGAGCGTATCATGATGTCGCGGTTGAGCGACAACATGCGCCGGTAGGCCGGCAGGTCGAGGATGCGACGGCGTGGCGGCCTTTCCAGCTTGCGGAAGCGGCTGAGCACGATGGCAAGGCCAAGCAGCATGGCCAGGAACTCGCCGGTAACGGTCGCCCAGGCGACGCCGGCAACGCCCCAGCCGAGCTCCAGGCCGAGCAGGAAGCACAGCGCGATGTTGATGCCGTTGAGCACCGCTTGCAGCATCAGGCCAAGCCCGCCTTCGCCGCGTCCCAGCACGTAGCCCAGTATGGCGTAATTGATCAGCGAGAAGGGCGCGGCGAGTAGCCTGATGCGGATATAGACCGACATCGCCGCGCTGACGCGCGGCTCGGCGCCCATGAACCATTGGCCGGCCACCGCAAAGAGCGGCGACAGGGCGGCAAGCATGACGCCTGCGATGACCGCGATCAGCACGGCGCGCCACAGCACCGCCTGCTCTTCCAGCGTATCGCCGAGCCCGAAGGCCTGGGCGACGAGACCGGTGGTGCCGGAGCGCAGGAAATTAAAGGTGGTGAAGACGACCGAGAAGACCAGCGATCCCGCCGCCAGGCCGCCGAGCAGGGCGGCGTCGCCGAACTGGCCGACCACCGCCGTGTCGACGATACCGAGCAGCGGCGTCGTCAGATAGGCAAGCGTCATCGGAATGGCTATCGCCAGCACCGAGCGGTTGGTGACGGCGAAGGACCTGGCGTTGACTGGTGTTACGTCCAAGGGGGTCGCATCCAAGGGGATTGCTGCTGGCTGATTGCGGGCTTGATCGAGGACCCGATGTGCCCCAGTTTGCCGGCGCCACGCAACCACCATCCGCCGAACTGCCAACCGAATTTTCTGTTGTCTTTACGCAATTCCGGACGGAAAA
>Ga0105238_10008521_pt1 | contig 10262 bp, 13 predicted proteins | sample KBSC34metaG_FD_81526 | JGI IMG/M metagenome (GOLD analysis project Ga0105238, IMG submission 81526) | Corn rhizosphere microbial communities from Kellogg Biological Station, Michigan, USA - KBS C3-4 metaG | ecosystem: Host-associated > Plants > Roots > Rhizosphere > Soil | place: Michigan, USA...
ATGATGACCTCGTCGCCCGGGTTCAGCGTCGCCATGAAGGCGTTGAACAGGATCTGCTTGCCGCCGGTGCCGACGATGGTCTGCTCCGGCCGGTAATCGAGGCTGTTCTCGCGCTTGAACTTCCTGGCGATCGCCTCGCGTAGCGGCACGATGCCGGAAACGGGCGGATATTTGGTCTCGCCACGGCGGATTGCCTCAATCGCCGCGTTCTTGATGTTGTCGGGTGTATCGAAGTCCGGCTCGCCGGCGCCGAGGCCGATCACGTCACGGCCGGCATTTTTCAGCTCGCGCGCTTTCTGCGTCACCGCGATGGTCGCGGAAGGCTTAACGCGGGAAAGGGCGTCGGCAAGAAAGGCCATGACAAAATGTCTCCTAGGAAAGCGGCCAGGAGCGGCCGCGGCGCCTCTCATGTCGCATCATGGCCGCAAGCGCAAGCATTGTGCGATGAGCCAGAGGTCAAGGAGGCGTGACCAAAGTCAGCCTGCGTGAGCGGCAACGCTAAATTCATCAACGGCCGGTAAACCCTTGGCTGGCAGGATCGCAGATCGAATTGCGCCAGTTGCACCGAACGAGGAAGCTTTGCCGCGTAGCATCGGGCTTGCCCACATCATCCGTCATGATGACGGCACCTCGACCGGTGTCTGGGGTATCTATACGCTGCAAAGCGCGTTCCAGCCGATCTTCGCCTTCAACGAAGGCAAGCTTTCGGTCGTTGCCTTCGAGGGGCTGATCAGGCCGTTTCGCGATGGCGAGCCGCAGTCGCCTGCGGCATTTTTCGGCACCTGCCCGGCTGGCGACCGGCTGCATATCGAGGCGCTGACGCGCACGCTGCATCTTCTGAACGCCGGCGCCTGCCTGCCGGAAGAGGCTTCCATCTTCATCAATTTCGACCCGTCGGTCTTCACCGATCGCAGCATCGCCGACAAGGCATTGCGCGACATGCGGCTGGTTCTGCACGAAGCCGGCATCGACCCGCGCCGTATCGTCTGCGAGGTCACCGAGCAGAAGTCGGCTTCGCAGGAAACACTCTACGGTTTCGTCGAGGCGCTGAGGGCCAATGGCTTCCACATTGCGGTGGACGACTATGGGGCCGATGAATCCGATATCAACCGAATCAAGGAACTCAAGCCCGACATCGTCAAATTCGATGCGCATTGGATCACCCATCTGATGGAATCCGGCGCCGGCTTCGCGTTGCTGACGGCAATGGTGCAGAGCTTCGAGAGCCAGGGCATCCGCACTGTCTTCGAAGGCATCGAGGAAGGCTGGCAGCTGGAGCTTGCCGAGAGGTCCGGTGCCTCCATGGTGCAAGGCTATGTGCTTGCCCGGCCCGAGCTGGCCCCCACCAGTTTTCGTGTTTTCGGCAAGGGCGCGCAGCAGCCCCCGGCCGCAGAGAACAAGGCACCGGCCGCCGCAAGTCCGGCGGCGCCGGCGCCGCAGGCGCGGCCGGCAAAGGTGTTCGGGCGCAAGGTCGCGCCATGAGCGAAAGGCGTGAGAGGCGGCGCAACGTCGCAAGGGCGATCTTCGCCGACGACATCGGTCTCCAGTTCGGCACCTATGGCGAATTCCGGCTGTGGAGCGCCTACCAGCCGATCTTCGCACCCGAGGGCAGGGCACTCAAGGCGGTCGCCGTCGAGGGGCTGATCGAGCCGCGTCGCATCGCTCAGCCGGTGGCCCCGTCGATCTTCTTCGACGGCATTCCCGCGGCCGACCGGCTGTTTGTCGAGACGATGTGCCGGATGCTGCATCTCGGCAATTACCGAAACATCGGCGTCGAGGGACTGACGCTGTTCTTCAACTACAATCCGATGATCAACGACCATCTCGGGCGGGCGCTGGCTGAAATCCGGCTGATGACCAGGCATCTCGGCGATTTCGAGCTGGAGCCGAGCCTGCTGGTCTGCGAGATCACTGAACAAGCGGCCGACGACCACGTTCTTGCCAGCCTCGTGCGCGAAATGCGGCGTGATGGCATCCGCATCGCCATCGACGATTTCGGCACGGGACATTCGACCGAGGCGCGGATCAACCTGCTAGAGCCCGACATCGTCAAGATCGACGGCGCCTGGTTTGCCGAGCTTTGCCGCCATGCCGCCGCCGAGCGCTTCTTCCGGCCATTGGTGGGGATGCTGCACGAGCGCGGCGCCAAGGTGCTGGTCGAGGGCATAGAGCATGCCCAGCATTTGCGCGTCGCGCTCGAGGGCGGCGTCGACCTGCTGCAGGGTTTCCATCTCTCTCGCCCGGCGCTCGCCGGCACGATCTTCAAGGAAGAGCCGCTTTCCGTCGACGCCCTGCTCGACGCCAATGACAAGGTCGTGCCCCTGCACCAGCATCGTTGATGCTCGGCCCAAAAACGCATCAGCGCCGCTGATGGTTCTTCTCAAAAACAAATCACTGGATGAGATCCGCCCAGCCGCGTTAGAGGCTTTCTGATCAGACGCGCGAGGTATGTGGCATGATCCTTTACGACATGGCTGACAGCGGCAATTGCTACAAGCCGCGGCTATTGATGGCCAAGCTCGGCATTCCCTTCACCCGGGTCGAGGTGAGCTCGCACACCGGGGAGACGCGCAGGCCAGACTACGTCGCCAAGAATCCGAACGCGATGGTGCCGATGCTCGAGCTCGACGACGGCAGGCGCATCGCCGAGAGCAATGCCATTCTGCTTTATCTTGCCGAAGGCACGCGCTTCCTGCCGGGCGACAAGTATGAACGCGCGCTGGTTTACCAATGGCTGTTCTTCGAACAATACAGCCATGAACCGTATATCGCGGTGCGCAAGGCGCTTTTGACGTTCCCGGAGCGGGCGAAGGACGCCACGCCGGAACGGCTGTCGCATACGCTGGAGCGCGGCAACAAGGCGCTTGGCGTCATGAACAAGCATCTGGAGCAGAACGAATTCTTCGCCGGTAGCGCTTACAGCGTCGCCGACATCGCGCTTTACGCCTACACCCACACCGCCGGGATGGGCGGCTTCCAGCTCGACGCCTATCCAGCCGTGGCCGCCTGGCTGAAGCGCGTCGAGGCGGACAAGGGGCACGTACCGATCGAGTGGATGCCTTAAGGCGCAACGCCGGCGATTGGCGAAAGCTTCGGCGACGGCTTCCTTCTCCCCGTATAGGGACGGGGAGAAGGACGCAGCATCGCCCAAAATCCAGACAACAAAAAAGGCGGGCAATGCCCGCCTTCCTATGCCGGTAGCCTGATCGGGAGCGTCTGGTCCGGGCTGGCAGCTATCTGCTGTTCCAGCTTGTCGGGTCTTCTCGCTCCGGCGCGCTTCTCGCGCGACCGTCAGTACATCCGTGACTTGCCGCGCGCCCCGAACCTTCGTCCGGCGCGCGCTATCGCCAAATCAGGCTGCCTTGCTCAGAGACCCAGCGGCGGACTTGCCGGTGCGGCGGTCCTGCTCGATCTCGAAGTTGATCTTCTGGCCCTCAGCCAAGCTGGTCATGCCAGCGCGCTCAACGGCGGAGATGTGGACGAAAACGTCCGCGCCGCCGTTGTCAGGCTGGATGAAGCCGTAGCCCTTGGTGGCGTTGAACCACTTGACGGTACCAGTTGCCATATAGAATGCCCTTCACATTTGCTTTTGTTTGACCGGACCAACGTCCGGCCGGCGGTATCGAAATTTTGGAGATAGACGTCAGCAAACGCGAAGATCGCGGCCCGATCGATCGGCCAAATTCAATGCTGCGGATATAGGATAGTTTTCGCAAGAAAACAAGACGGGTCGCTTGGACGCTGCCGGCATGCCGTCCGCATCAAGGCAATGGGGTATGGAAGTTTTGACAGCGGCCCCGCGTTGTGGAGGGATGAGATGCTTGCCATTCGAGCGCGGTTCGCCGTTTCACGGAAACCTCGAACCGCTCTAAGCGTTTGCTTGGCGCAATTCCGGACGGAAGGGCTACGGCGGCGCCGAGCCCAACCGCTACGCACTTTTCCTGGAATTGCTTTAGGAGAGGAACCATGAAGACCATTCTGCTTGCCGCCTGCCTCCTGCTGGTGGCCGCCGAGGCGCAGGCGGTCTCGCGCTACGATCCGACGCGCATGAGCTGCGACCGGGTGCAGGCGACGATTGCCAGGCAGGGCGCCGTCATCCTGCGCTATCAGTCGACGCGCGTGCCAGGGCTGCCGCTCTACGACCGCTATGTGCGCGACGAGCGATTCTGCAACGCGGGCGAAGTGAGGGCGCGTGCTTACGTGCCGAGCGCCGACACCAAATCCTGCGCGGTCTATGTCTGCAAGCGTCCGGAGTTCGAGCGGCGCTTCCGCCGCCGGTTCCTGCAAGACTGATACGGCCTGGATGGCGCGAACTGGACGGAAGCCTACGGCGAAGTCGCCGCGCCCAACCGATGCGCACTTTTCCTGGAATTGCTCAACCTCTCGGCGCAATTCCGAACGGAAAACCGCTACGCACTTTTCCTGGAATTGCTCCAATGCCTTCAGAACCCGAACGAGGCCTGCGCGGCCGGCGGCGGGCCGACGCGAACGCCTTCCATGGCGAGCATCTTTTCCTTGGTGGCCGAACCGCCCGGCGCCGAGAAGCCACCGATCTTGCCGCCGGCGGCAAGAATGCGGTGGCACGGAATGACCAGCGGCACCGGATTGGCGCCGAGCGCCGCGCCCGTTTCGCGCGGAAGGCCGGCATGGCCGGCGCGCTTGGCCAGTTCACCATAGGTGGTGGTTTCGCCGAAGCCGAGCTTGCGCGCAGCGTCATAGATGGCCAGGCGGAAATCGTCGACGCCGTCGAGATCGACCGGCACGCCGGAGAAGTCGACATCCTTGCCGGCCGCATAGGCCTTGATCGCGGCGATCAGATCGACCACCCAGGACGGCTGGTCTGTCGAGGTCGAGACACCCGGGTGACGAAGCAGCCGGCGCTCGACCGCTTCGCGGCTGCGCTCGGGCAGGCAAAGCCGGATCAGGCCCTTTTCGCTCCAGGCGATGCCCATGAAGCCGATCACTGTTTCTAACACTGCGTGGCCGGCCGTGATCTGGGATGCGGGTTTCATGGCGTATTCCTTCCGCAAAACAGCGAAAAACGAGTACATATCCAGAACAATATGGCATTTCCGCCCTGTTGTCGCCACCCGAAAACCGCCTGGTGGCCCCGATTGCCGGGTGTGAATCGCTGGTGTAAGGACTTCTTAACAACCGACAAACCGGACCCGCACGGCTTGCCAGCTAAAATCATATTCACCGCGATTGGCGTGCTCGTTGCAGCAGCCGGCCTCAGCGGTTGCACCTCGACCTCGCAAATGAAGGCCGCGCCCGCGCTTGCGGCAGCCTCGACGCCTGTCGTTGCCGACGACACGCCGACCGTCGCGCTGCCGGAAACTGTGGCCGTCTTGCCGGAGCCGTCCGGCCTCGCGCAGGTGCAGACCGCGGCGCTGACCGGCGACGCCGTTGCCATGGCGACCACGCCTGGTGCGCTCGCGACGCAAAGCGCGCTTCTGCCGCCACCTGTCCAGCCTGGCGCACCCCAATCCGGCGTGACGCTGGCGCAACCTGCGGCCTTCGCCGGAGCGACGCCGGCCGCCGGCCAGTTTCCGCCGCCGCCGGTGCTGATGGCCGGCGGTTCGCCGACCGGCCCCGGATCCATCAAGCAGGCGGCGGTCTATACGACCGCGGGCGTCGCCATGCCGCTCACCGGCCAGTCGGCGAAGGTTGCTCCGATGCCCGGCGTCCAGCAGGTCGCTTATGTGGTGCCGGGAAATCCGGCGCTGCTGGCGGCACCTGGCCAGCCCGAGCAGCACGCCAGCGGTCCGCGCGGCGAGATCGAGCGGCTGATCGAGAAGTATTCGGCGATCTATGAAGTGCCGGTCGAACTGGTGCGCCATGTCGTCAACCGCGAGAGCACCTTCAACCCGAAAGCCTATAATCATGGCCATTGGGGGCTGATGCAGATCAAGCACGCGACGGCGCGCGGCATGGGCTATGACGGACCAGCGACAGGCCTGTTCGACGCCGAGACCAATCTCAAATTTGCCGTGAAATATCTGCGCGGCGCCTGGCTGGTTTCGGGCGGAAACGCCAAGCGTGCCGACATGCTCTACCAGACCGGCTATTACTACGATGCCAAGCGCAAGGGCCTGCTCGAGGCGACCGGCCTTGGCGTCGACCGCAAGCGGCATCGCCTGCCGCCAGACGCCTGAGCGGACTGTCCAGCCCCGCGCGGCGTTTCGAGACAGCGCCATGCATGAAAACAAGACGCCCCGACCGCCGGCTCCCAACGACATCCGCCTGCGCAAGATCCTCGACGACGCGCTGGCCGCGCCGCATTGGCCGGAAGGCTTCGTCATGCGTGTGTTCGAACACCGGGATGCGCAGGCCTTGCATGCGCTGCTGGAAGAGGTGTTCGACGACGGTGCCGACGGGCCGTTCGACGAGTGGTGGCCACGCATTGCCGGCGATGCCGAGTTCGATCCCGCCTTGTGTTTCCTGGCGATCGACGGCAAGGGCCGGCTGGCGGGCGCGGCGCTTTGCTGGACGACCGGCTTCGTCAAGGACCTCGCCGTCCATCCCGAGGCCAGAAGGCAGGGCCTTGGCGAGGCGCTGATGCGGCACGTGTTCCTGACCTTCCGCGAGCGCGGGGCGGACCATGTCGATCTCAAGACCAATACGGTGGAGAACACCGCGGCCTTCAGGCTCTACGAGCGGCTCGGCATGATCCCGGTCGGCTGGGAAGGTTAATGGCGTCCTCGGATTGTGAACTCCTTCACATAGGCTGACGTAAGGGCATGCTAGTTCGTCGTCGTGCCGGGCGGCCGATCGGCGGATCGACGCTGGCAAGGCGTCGGAGGAGGCTGTGCCGGCATGCGTCAGCCACTCCCAGGCGGGCTCCGGGGCGGGGGTTTCGGAGCCCGTCCGCTTTTGCGCGAAGTGAGGTGGAGGAGATCTGGCCATGGCCCCGTTCACCGTCAATCCACAGCGTTTCGACCCTTACAAGAACTACCGGTTCCGGCTGAAATGGGACGGCAAATATATTGCCGGCATTTCGAGGATCAGCGGCTTGAAGCGCACCACCGAAGTGGTCGAGCACCGTGACGGCGGCGCTGCCGGCAACACGCGCAAATCACCCGGCATCACCCGCTTCGAGCCAATAACGATCGAACGCGGCGTTACCCACGACCTGGAATTCGAGCGCTGGGCAAACAAGGTATGGGACCTGCAGAACGGTCTCGGCTCGGAAGTGTCGTTGAAGGATTTTCGCAAGGACATTATCCTCGAATTCCTCAACGAGGCCGGGCAGGTGGCGCTCGTCTACAAGATCTATCGCTGCTGGCCATCCGAAGTGCAGATGCTGCCGGAACTCGATGCCAACGCCAATGCGGTGGCGATCCAGTCGATGAAGCTGGAAAACGAGGGCTGGGAGCGGGACACCGACGTGGTCGAGCCAAACGAGCCGAGCTTCACCGACCCGCCCTGAGGCCAGTCACATATTCAGGGCAAGGCCGACGTCTCGCTCATCCCATTGCGTTTCAGATATCCGGCGCGTTGCCCACCTTCTTCTTCATCTCGAGCGCCCAGGCGCGGCCTTCATCGCCGCCCCACAGCAGCCAGGCGATGTAGCCGGCCGAAGGGTTGTCCTCGTTGCCGTAGTTCTTGCCGCGCTTGTCAACCTCGTGGCGGGCGAAATAGCTGACCATGCGCCTTATGGTCGAGGGCGACAGGGTCCTGCGGTTCTTGAGCTCGGTCGCTCGCGCGACACCGATCTCGGTGCCGCCGCGGCCAAACTGTTGGCGCAGCCTCAGCCCCTTAGCGGCGTTGTCTGCAACGACCTGCGGGCAGCGCAGGTCGATCTCGTCGCTGTCGTGCATTTTCTTCCCCAAGCGCTGGCACTTTAGACGGAGGACAGAACGCGGGGAAGCGGGGAGGGTTCCGGGTTGGCGCGTCCAGCGTCACGGGGCGCTGGTGGCCGGCCTTGCCCTTCTCCCATAAGCGGAGAAGGCAAGAACGCCGCTGGCGTTCCGTCGGTGCCGCGATAAGCTCCCTGCCAACCAACGGAGGATTGTCATGGACAAGGAAGTCATCGAGGTGCCGGTGATGTCGGCAAAGGTGCGCTCGCTCGGCCTGCCGTGCTCGACGGCGGTGAGGGCCAACGGCTTCGTGTTCATCTCGGCGACGCCGCCGGTCGACATGGTGACCGGCGAGATGGTGCGCGGCGATATCGAGACGCAGACCGAGGCGTCGCTGAAGGCGCTGAAGCATTGCCTGGAAGCGGCGGGCACCTCGCTGGAGAAGGTGGTGATGGTGCGCATCTACGCCGTCAATTCCGGCTTCTACAACGCCATCAACCGGGTCTATGCGAAGTATTTTTCGGTGAACCCGCCGGCGCGTAGTTTCGTGCCGGTAGCGTCATGGCCGATGGAGTTCGATATCGAGATCGAGTGTGTGGCGGTGGCGTGAGGTTCAGGAAGGGACTAGGCGAGCGGGTTCGTTATTTCAACGGGAGTTCAAATTTGTCGAGAGAAAGGTTAATTTTTTTTGGAACTACTAATTCGTAGCCTCTGATTTCATCTCCTTTTAGGTGGACGTGCCAGTAACGTTTATTCTTAGTTTCAGACATATGAAGATCTTGCAGAATATCGATGATATTTGACCTAGGAACTGCAAAAGCCTTTTCCAGATCCATGCAGCCGAGAACAAAGTAGGATCTTTTAGCTTCTGAAAGGAAATCGTCCCAAACACGATGATAGGCGAACCAATATGGTGTTCCGCTATCGTATTTCTTGGATATGGTGCATACTGCGCGAACGGAGCGATCGTTGCTCTCAAAACATGTTTTATTGATTGGGACAAGGTTTTCTCCAAGCCAAGATGAAATCGATTCTATTATTTTTGTCCTCTTCACTTCGAGTGATTTATGTGTCGCACTTTGCGGCTTTTCACCTCCCTTAAATAGGGCGTCTTTGATAATCGCTCCGTGAAACTTAGCGTTTCCTAAGATGGCTTTCGTAAAATCGCATCCAGTAAAGTCGAAGCCTCGCAGGTCACAGTTTGAAAAATCCATACCCTCGAAGTTCGCAAACCGGAAATCTGAAATTGGATCTAGGCCCGATAGGGCAACTAGCTCTACAAAGTTTTCTGTTTTAGCTGAATAGACTCGATCCAGAGTATCGTTTAAGTTCACTATGATAACTCCATCTCGCAAATTTTCTGTCTATTTTCGCATAAGGCCGCCCTCAACAGCAGTCTGGCTATTCCAAACTTGTTCGAAAACGAGCTATCAGGCTTCCTAATTAGGAGCGCGTCATAGGGTATTTCAAATGAAACACTTACCTTTGGTTTGGGTCCATCGATTTCTGCGCGGCAAAATCGATCTTCCTTTATAAGCGTGCCAAGCAGAGGTTTGTCGCTTTGTTCGGAGGTCAAGCTCCAACTTGGATTGGCGACGGTTCCATGCGCAAGAATGGGTCGATGCTTCGCAGAAAACTGTGAGTTGGCGCTATTACCTTTCTTCGTCGCTCGTGAGCGCGATGATTTCGTACTCCCAGCGTAAGAAGATACTGAAATTGAGCCTGACCAATCACTGTTTGAGCCGCTCGTCGACTCAACTGATTTTGAAAACTCTTTATTGATTTCCAATTCAGCCAGATTCATAACGTCATATGTCCAATCCTCCTCAGGAAAAGAACATCCGACGGCTTCAAAGTGGAGAACTATACGGTTTACAGAATAACGAATCGTCGAAAATCGCCATCCAACAGCGACCTCCGTTCCGCGAACAGTCAAACCTAATGTCTTTCCAGCTTTGTTTGATAGTGCAAGGGAAAGAGATGCGCTAATTACGGTTTCCACAAAGCGATCCTGAGTCCATCAAGGTGGAGACAAGCGTATCAATCGCCTTGTCAGTTCGCAAATGGTCCGGCTGGTAGGGTTTCGATGGGGCGTAGCGTGTGCGGCAATTCCCCACCTTCTTGATTGCTGCTAATTCTCCATCGATCGCAAATCTCTAAGCAAAATACTCCTGCAGCGGCCGCACCTCCAGGTTCCCCGCCCTTAACGCCGCAATCGCCTCGGCCACCGCCGCCGCGCCCGACAGCGTCGTGTAATACGGCACCTTCTGCATCAGTGTCGCGCGGCGCAGCGACTTCGAATCCGACACCGCCTTCTGGCCGTCCGTGGTGTTGAAGACGATCTGGACCTGGCGGTTGCGGATGGCGTCTTCGATGTGGGGGCGGCCTTCGAGCACCTTGTTGATCTTCTGAGCGTCGACGCCGTTCTCGGCGAGGAAGCGCGCGGTGCCGGAGGTGGCGAGC
>Ga0105238_10008524_pt1 | contig 10261 bp, 11 predicted proteins | sample KBSC34metaG_FD_81526 | JGI IMG/M metagenome (GOLD analysis project Ga0105238, IMG submission 81526) | Corn rhizosphere microbial communities from Kellogg Biological Station, Michigan, USA - KBS C3-4 metaG | ecosystem: Host-associated > Plants > Roots > Rhizosphere > Soil | place: Michigan, USA...
AACGAACCTACTTCGAGGCACGGTTCGCGCTTCCGCGCGGCCGCAACTCATCAGCCCGATCGCTCCGGAGGCGACCGTCAGCGCCGTCCTCGCACGGCGCGCCGGCCCGTCCAGCCATGCGACGAACAGGACACTCATCATGATCACATATACGATTCCGCCGGGAATCCACATCAGCATTCCGGCAAGCCGCTGATCCTCGAGCGGCGTCACACCCCACGTGGCGGCCGCCGTCGATTGCGACGGATAGATGACGTGGCGCGACAACGCGAAGAGCGCGCCGAGCGCGCCGGTTTGCAACGCGGTCGCAAAGATCGTGATGATTCCCAGGGCGAAGGCCGTGCGGCGGGCATCGAGCCCCGCCTTCCGGGGGCGAAGGATGCTCCACCACAGGCACACGCCCGTCCCAACCAAGCTCACGTGTTGGACGGCGTGGACGGCGTCATTCCGCAGCGAACGCTCGTAAAGCGCGGGAGCGTGCCATGCCCAGATGGCGAGAGCGTGTAGACCGCACGCGACGACAGGCAGAGACGCAAACCGCCACGCGCGACCGAGCCCCGTTCTCTCGGCGAAAACACCCAGCCACCGATCCATCGTCGGCGCCGCGAGGCGAATCGCTCGGGCGGTCGGCGCGCCGAGAACGAGGAGAGGCGGCGCAACCGTCGCCAACAGCAGGTGCTGGATCATGTGGGCGGCAAACAGGCGTTCGCTCAACGGCTCGAGCGGAGACACGAGCGCGACGGCGAGAACGAGAAAACCGGCGGAGAAGCACGCCAGCTGAGTTTTGGTCACGGCGCACGCGCGTCGAGGGCGCATCGCCCCCGCCGCGATCGCGTACGCAACGCCGAGAGCCGCGGCGGCAACCGTGGGCGCACCGTCGTCAAACCAGCCAGGCCAGCGCGCGACCTCCAAGAGCATTGTCATGTCACGACCAGCGCGGCGAGAGATACAGCGACGTCACGATCACCAGCCAAACGCCATCCACGAAATGCCAGTACCACGAGGCGTTGCTGATGGCGAGCGACTTCGGCGGGTGAGCGGTGTTTCGCACCTCTCGCAGCAGCGCCCACAACAGGAACAGAAGACCAAATGCCACGTGCACGCCGTGCAATCCGGTAATCGTGTAGAAGAGCGAGGCGTACGAGTTCTGCGAGGGGCGCAGGCGCTCGAGTTTGTCGGCGTACTCCACGCCCTGGAGCACGAGAAAAGCCGTACCGAGCGCGATGGTGAGCAGAACTCCGACCCGGTAGCGCAGCCGCCGTCTCGCCGCGAATCCACGCTCCGCGATCACCAGCACCCCACTGCTCGAGAGCAGCAATGCCGTCATTACCGCCGGAATGGGAAGCGACGGCTTCTCGACCCCAGCGGGCGGCCACGCGGGATTTCGTAGGGCGAGATAGAAGTAGCTGCTGACCAGACAGGCGAAGAGGGTCCCTTCGTTGATGAGGAAGAGGGTCATCCCCCACCGGCCGACCTCCGCGCTTCCGCGCCGCCCCGAAGTCGAACCGTTCGTCCATGCGACGCTCGTCATGCTTCCGCGGCTGCCGGGGTGTGGGCGCTCGCCGGCCACATCCAGCGGGCAAGGCACAACAGCGTCGTCACGAAGCCGGCGGCCGCAAGCACGTCGATACGCGCCAGCAACGCGGCGAACGCGACCAGCATCGCGACGGCGATCGCCACGCTCCACACGTTGTCTTCTGGGAGCGCGATCGGAGCCACCGGCTCGCCGTCTACTGCCGTCGTCAGCGGCGAAAGGCGCGCGCCGTCGAGTGACGGGCCTACGGAGTACGCACCGTCCCAAAGCGGATGGCGCGAGTCGACCAGAGGAACGTGAGCGAAGTTGAACGGCCGCGGCGGCGACGTGGTGAGCCATTCCAACGACGCCGCTCCCCACGGATTCGCGCCGGCCGCCGGCCCATGCGAGCGGCAGCGATACAAACTCCAAAGCCCGATCGCGATCCCGATCGCCAGCAAATAGGCACCGACGGTCGAGATGAGGTTGAGTCCCGCGAGACCGCTCGACGCCGCGTACGTGTAGACACGCCGCGGCATTCCGAGCAGCCCGCTCATGTGCATCGGAAAAAACCCGACGTTGAATCCGACGAACATGAGCCAGAACGCGAGTTTGCTCACCGCCTCGTTGGGCATGTGGCCGTACGCTTTCGGCGCCCAGTAGTACGCTCCGGCGAACAACCCAAAGACGCTTCCGCCGAGCAACACGTAGTGAATGTGCGCGACGATGAAGTAGGTGTCCGTCGCCTGCCAATCGAACGGAATCGCGGCGGTCATCACGCCGCTCACGCCGCCGATGACGAACTGGACGATGAACGCCAGCGCGAAAAGCATCGGAGTCGCGAGAACGACGCGTCCGTACCACATCGTCGCCAGCCACGCGAAGATCGTGACCGCGCTCGGAATCGAGATGAGCATGCTCGCACCGCCGAAGAAGCTCATCTCGAGCTGAGGCAGCCCGGTCGCGAACATGTGATGCACCCACACGCCAAAGCCGATCGCCCCGGTGGCCACGGTCGACAGTGCGACGTACGTGTGTCCGGTGATGGGCCGGCGGCAGAAGGTCGGAATGACCATCGACAACATCCCGGTCGCCGGCAGAAACACGATGTAGACCCAGGGATGCGCAAAGACCCAGAAGAGATGCTGCCAGAGGAGCGCGCTGCCTCCGCGCGCCGCGTCAAAGAACGCGAAGTGCCATTGTCGCTCGAGCTCCAAGAAGCCGAGCGCGACGGTAAAGGCGGGCATCGAGAACACGACGGCGAACGACACCGTCAACGAGCTCCAGAGAAAGAGCGGCATGGTCGACAGCGACATGCCGGGCGCGCGCAGCTTGAGAATGGTGACGATCGAGTTGAACGCACCCGCCGTCGTCGACGTGCCGAGGAACAGGAGCCCGAGAACGTAGAAATCGATGTTCCGTCCCGGGTCGTGAACCGCGTCGGCCAGCGGCGTGTAGTTGAACCAGCCGGCGTTGGGCGCCTGGCCGATCGCGAAGCTCGCGTACATGAAGACGCCGGCGAGCAGAAACGCGTAGTAGCTAAACGCATTCAGCCGGGGAAACGCCAACTCGCGCGCCCCGATCATGAGCGGCGTCAAGTAGAAGCTGAACCCCGACAGCACCGGCTGGATGAAGAGGAACATCATCGTCACGCCGTGCATCGTCATCAGCTGGTTGTACGCGTTTGGCGAGATCAGCGTGTTGTCCGGCCGCGCCAGCTGCAGACGGATCAGCAGTGCCTCGATGCCACCGAGCACAAAAAAAACGAACGCGGTGTAGACGTATCGTTTGCCGAGCGTCTTGTGATCGACCGTCGCGATCCGGGCGACCCACGTGTCGGGCGTCTCCCACAGCGCCGTCAATCTGGTGCTCAACGCGGGGTCGCCGCGGCCGATATCGTCGGCTGCCGATGACACCGGGCGCAGTCCGCTCACGCCGCCGTCGCTTGCCAGCACGTCTAGCCTATTGCTCGAGTTCGCCGCGCGAAAACTCCGGGCAATGTGAGACTGCATCACATGTGCCCCCAAGCCGAGCCAATCGCTCAGGCGGCTCGAATCAACTTGTCGCTGCGTCGACGATCGCGTGCCCGCGTCGCGAGGAGCGCCAAACCGAAAATCGTCGCGAGCACCGCCTGCGCCGCCAGGCTCGGCCACGCCGCGCCGGGGAGTTGATGCGTCACGATGCCGGCGCCGCGCAACGCGAACCCGGCAACATGTACGAACAGGTTCGCGATCAGTATCGTGCGCAACATCTTCCCTTCGGCATTTCGACCCAACCAGTCCAGCACGGCAAATCCGAACACGAGGATCGACATATCCCGAGCAACGAGAATTCCGTCGCCGTGCGGCTCGAGGCCGAGACCGCGGAGGATTCCGTCCGGTGACGTGAGGAGCATCGCGCCGAACAGCAGCGCGCACGCGGCGCCGATGACGAGAGCTGTCTTTGGTTTCACCGCCCATCCAGGGTAAGGTTCGCCCGCCGCCGGCTAGTCAATGCAGTGCTCGCGCCAAACACCTCACGCGGTCCATCACGCCGCAACGCTTCTTACTCAGGGCATGCTGATTGCGGCGCGAAGCAGATCTGCCCATCGCTCGGCGCAATCGGCGTCGAGCACTTTCCCCACGCACGTCCCTCCCCGAGCACTCGGGGCACAAGGGAGAATCCAATGGCCGACGATCGAGACTACACACGGGATGAAAATCCGCACCAAGGGGCGAGCCACAGCTTCGGCAAGAACATCGGCACCGGTGACCGCGAACGGTCTATTTCGACCGAACGCGAAACCCGCGGTCAAGCCGCGACGCGGGCGCCCGCGGCTGAATCCGCGAACGCCCCGGTTCGCGGACCGCGCTCCGGAGCATTCACCTTGATGCGGCGCATGGCCGACGACATGGATCGCTTGTTCGAGAACTTCGGGCTCGGACGCGCGTTCGGTCTCGGGGCATCCGCGGGACCATGGCGAGGGTTTCTCGACGAAGACCAGTCGGCGTGGGCGCCGCAGGTCGAGACCTTCCGCCGCGGCGACAAGCTCGTCGTGCGCGCCGACCTTCCAGGTCTCAAGAAAGAGGACGTGAAGGCGGAGATCGAGAACGGCGTGCTCGCGATCTCGGGGCATCGCCATTCCGAACGAGAAGAAAACCGCGACGATTTCTATCGCAGCGAGCGGAACTACGGCTCGTTCTATCGGGCCATCCCGCTCCCCGAAGGCATCGAGTCCGACAATTGCGAGGCGAGCTTCAAGGACGGCGTTCTCGAGATCACGCTGCCGGCGCCCAAACTCGACGAGCGTCGTGCGCGCCAGATCCAGATTCGCTGACGTCGGACGCCGCCGAACCAACGGAGGGACAATGCCGGAACGTGAAACGATCGAGCGCGCACACGAGGACAAAGCCGAGGGCAAATCACCCTCGACGCAGGCCGGCGAGTTCGTGCGCGAGGAGATGCATCACATTCGCGAGGGCAAGCACGGCGCCCGGTCGACGAAGCAGGCGATCGCCATCGGACTGTCGAAGGCGCGACGCTCGGGCGTCAAGCTCCAGCCGAGCAAGAGCAGCTCGTCACGCACGCGCACGAAGGCGAAGCGCGACCTCGCCAAGGGAAAGTCGCGACGCCGAAAGACGTCGCGCAAGCGGTCGCGCGCCGTTGAGGGCGCGCTGCGCCGCGAAGGGCACAGCGCCGCGAGCCGAAAGTCGCTCAGCAGCCAGGCGCGCTCCAGCGCACGTCGGCGAGGCGCGTCGGCGCGCTCGGCGGCCGCGCGGAAGGCCGTTCGCACCAAGGGCGCTCGCGCACGGTCTGCCGCCGCCAAGAAGGCCGCTCGCACTCGCGCCCGGCAGTCGCGCTGATCGGCGTGTTCGCCGTTAGTCGCGGCCAAACGCGTGCTTGAGCTCCGCTTTCGCGCTCTCGAGCACGCGTCGCCGCGTCGGCGACAGGTTTTTTCCCGCGCGGTTGACGTAAAAGGTCAACATCGACATCGCCGATCGATACGGTTCGCTCCTGCGTCGCCGGCTGTGCTCGGCCGACCGCTTGAGCGATCTCGCGATACGCTTCGGGTCATCCCATGTGAATACGTCGCGATCCAGATCGAGCGCGTTGCTCTCGCGCGTCACGCGTGCCGACCACCGCCGCGTCCGTTTCGGTTTGGCCGCGCCCGCGCGTCGATGGTTCTTCGTATTCGTCGTCACGACTCGCCTTCCCTCCCGCCGCATGACGACCGTCTTTTCTTCAACTCGCGCGCCGTGCCGGTCGCGAACGCCTTGCTCGTCGTTCGACTCTTTGAACCTGGGTACCTTCGCTCGATGTCGCTCTCGCGCGCCCGCCCTCTCGACTCGTGGACTTTGACGTCGCTGTAATCGGCGCCGGCGCGTCGGGGCTCGCCGCCGCCTCCACGCTTCGGCGGGAGGGCTGTCGCGTCGTCGTGCTCGAGGCGCGCGCCCGTCTCGGCGGCCGCATCTTCACGCAGCACCAGTCGGATCTCGAGGTCCCGATCGAGCTCGGCGCGGAATTCATTCATGGCGAGGCCGATCCGATCCGTCGGGTCGCGTCAGAGCATCATCTGCCGACCCTCGACATCGCGCCCCACCGTCTGACGCGCGCCGGCAAAGAGCTCGCGGTCATGGGCGACTTCTGGTCGACCATCGACCGCGTGATGCGGCGGCTCGATCCTGATCGAGACGAGGATCGCTCGTTCGCCGACGCCCTTGCGGCGAATCGCTCGTTGAAGCCTAGAGACCGTCAACGAGCGAAGCTGTTCGTCGAAGGCTTTCACGCCGCCGATACGACCGTGATCAGCGAAAAGGCCCTCGCCGACGGCGGTTGGCCCCAAGGCGATCGCCGCGAGATGCGCATGGGACGTGTCGTCGGCGGCTACGACACCTTGATCGAGCGTCTCGCCGATCAAGTGCGCGCCGATGTTCGATTCGAGACGCTCGCCGAGCGCATCGTGTGGCGCGATCGCCGCGTCGAGGTCGAGTGTCGCGACGTGGCCGGGGCGCCCAGCGGAAGCGTGACGGCGCAGGCGGTCGTGGTCACCGCCACGCCGGGAGTTCTGTCCGCACGGGACGGCGCGCCGGGAGCCATTCGGTTCGACCCGCCGCTGCCGTCGGCGATTCTGCGCGCACTGAGTCTCACCGCGATGGGGACCGTCGTGAAACTCGTATTCAGATTCAAGCGAGCGTTCTGGCGGGACGAGAAGCTCGCCGAGCGTCTCGGCCTGCCGGATCTCGACACCACATCGTTCCTTCAGACACGAGAACGTGTTGCTTTCCCGGTCTGGTGGACGTCGTACCCGATCGCGTCGCCCACCATGGTAGGTTGGGTCGGTGGACCGCCCGCTGCCGAGTTCTCCCGCCTACCTCGTGGTGAGCTCGAGAGCCTCGCCATCGCGTCGATAGCGACGGTTCTCGGAATGAAGCCCGCGGCGATACGGCGCGAGGTTGCCGCGGTTTTCTACCACGACTGGATCAACGATCCGTTCTCGCGCGGCGTGTACTCGTACTCACGCGTCGGCGGGGCGACGGCGTGTGAGACGCTCAGCCGTCCGATCGGCGACACGATCTGGTTCGCCGGTGAGGCCGCCGATCGCCTCGGCCGCACCGGAACCGTTCACGGCGCGATCGACTCCGGCTGGCGAGCCGCCGCCGCGATTCTGCGGCGGCGCTGACCACCCCGGACGAACTCGTGTCAGATCGGGCGCCGGCCCTGAATGACGCGAAGCAGAACCGCGATGACGGCGATGACGAGCAGTAGATGGATTAGCCCGCCGCCGACGTGAAACGCGAGGAAGCCGAGGGCCCACAGAACGATGAGTACGACCGCGAGTGTGTACAGCATCCGAGTATCCTCTGTCGAAGTCGCTGCATCGAAAGGCAACTGTCGTACCCAACCGTTGACTGGCAAGCGACCGCGGCCGTCGTCGACCGCATGGGTCCGCGGCTTGCCGCCTCTTGGATGTTCGTCAACGCATCGAGGAGTCGAGTGGCCACGACGATCGAATCAACCGGTACGGCGAACGACTTCATTCCCGCTCGGCCGACGCTTCCCAAGATGCGCGCCGCGGTGCAGGAGTGTCGCGGCTGTACGCTCTACGCGAACGCGACGCAGGCGGTCTTTGGCGAGGGGCCGAAGACCGCGAAGCTCGTCGTCATTGGGGAACAACCCGGCGATGCGGAAGATCGCGCGGGGCATCCGTTCGTCGGACCCTCGGGGCGCTTGCTCGATCGCGCGTTCGAGTCCGCCGGCATCGATCGCAGCGAGATCTACGTGACGAACGCCGTCAAGCATTTCAAATGGGCAAAGGACCGCCGCACGGTGAGACGCTTGCACAAGACGCCGAGTGCCGGCGAAGTCCGCGCTTGCCGTCCGTGGATGCTGGCCGAGCTGACACTGATTCGTCCGCAGGCGATTCTCTGCCTCGGCGCGACGGCGGCGAAGGCGGTGTTCGGTCCGGCGTTCAGCGTGATGAAGCACCGGGGAAAGCCGCTCGAGTCCGAACTCGCGCCCGTCGCCTTCGCGACGGTGCATCCTTCCGCCGTGCTGCGGGCCCCCGAAAACGAACGGGCCGGCGCCGAGCGTAAATTTTTCGCGGACGTCGCACGAGTCGCCCGACGCATGCGCTGAGTGGACGGGAGGCCGGGCGGCGGACATACTCCTCCTCGCTTGCCTTCCTTTCTCGTCGTTCAAACGAGCTTTCTCGGTGGTCTGCTTATCACTACAAAGATCCTCGCCCGCTTGGCGAAGGAGGGAGCGGTGGACGTCGTGTGCACGCCGGCGGCGGGCGCGGTGTTGCCGAATCATCCCGCGGTTCGCGAGGTGATCATTTACGACAAGCGCGGCAAAGATCGAGGCGTGGTCGGAATGGCGGGACTCGCGAGCCGCCTCCGAGCCCGTCGATACGCCGCGGCATTCCTCGCTCAGGGCTCGGTGCGCAGCGGCGCGCTCACGTTGTTGGCGGGGATCCGCGAGCGAATCGGATTCTCGACGTCGGCTGGACGCGCGTTCTACACCACGCGCGTCGTGTCCCCCGAAGGCGAGCACCACGCCTCTCGACTGCTCTCGCTCGCTGATCGCGGCGCGCGCGCGGGCGATGCAGAACGCGCACGCCCGCGTCCGACGCTCTTTCCCGGCGAAGCCGAGCGAGCCGCCGCCGACGCGTTGCTCCACGACGTCACGGCGGGCGTGCCGATCGTCGCACTCGCCCCGGGGAGCATCTGGGCCACGAAGCGGTGGCCCTACTACGCCGACCTCGCGCGAGCTCTGGTCGCCGAAGCCCGGATCGTAGTCATCGGCGGCGAAGCCGATCGTCCGCTGTCCGACGAAATCGCCGACGCGACCGGCGGACGATCGATCGACGCCACGGGGCGGCTTTCCCTGCTCGCGTCGGCCGAGGTCATCGGACGCGCTCGAGTGCTGGTGACGAACGACTCGGCACCGCTCCATCTGGCGTCGGGAATGAACACTCCGACCGTCGCCGTCTTCGGACCGACCGTTCCAGCCTTCGGCTTCGGCCCGCTGGCCGACCGCTCCGCCGTGGCGGAATTCGTGGGGCTCGAGTGTCGCCCTTGCGACCGGCACGGTCCAAGGCGCTGCCCCCTCGGACATTGGCGCTGTATGCGCGAGATTACTGCCGGCGACGTGGCCGCCCTCACGCGCGCCTTCCTCGTTTCCACACCCCGGAGCTCCTGATTCATGGCGACCAAGTCGTCGGCCACGAAGAAGCAGCAGCAATACATCATCGGCGTGGACCTCGGCGGCACGAACATCGTGGTCGGCGCGATGTCGGCCGACGGCAAGCAGCACTACGCCATGCGCTCCATCCCGACGAGTGCCGAATCCGGGGCTGAAACCGTGGCCGATCGCATCGTCGGCCTAATCGAGGACGTCATCAACGCGACGATGGCGGAAACCGGCGCCTCGCGCGACGACTTCATCGGCGTCGGCATCGGCGCGCCCGGTCCGCTCGACCGCGAGAAGGGCATCGTCATCGTGGCGCCGAACCTCGGCTGGCGGAACTTCCCACTCCGCGACCGCATCGCCGAACGGCTCAATCCCCCCGCCACGCTCGACAACGACGCGAACTGCGCCACGGTCGGCGAATGGTGGCAGGGCGCAGCGCAGGGTGCGACCAACGTCATCGGCATGACGATCGGCACGGGCATCGGCGGCGGGTTGATCATCGACGGAAAGCTCTTTCACGGATCGTCCGACGTCGCCGGCGAGATCGGCCACACGACCATCGACCTCAACGGCCGCCACTGCAAATGCGGCAACTATGGATGTCTCGAGGCCTACGCCTCCGGTCCGGCCATAGCCACTCGCGCACGCGAGGTCCTCGTGCGTGAGGAGACCGCGTCGATGCTCCCGTCGATGGTGGATGGGAAGCTCGAGTCCATTACGGCTGAGACGGTGTACAAGGCCGCGCAACAGGGCGACGCCGTCGCGAACGAGATCGTCCGCGACACCGCGCGCTATCTCGGAGCCGGAATCGCCAATCTCCTCAACATCGTGAACGCGGACGTGGTGGTGGTCGCAGGCGGAGTCACCCAGGCGGGGGACACGCTGTTCATGCCGATGCGCGCCGAGGTCCGCCGGCGTGCCTTCCGCCCCGCGGTCGACGCGGCACGGATCGTCCCGGGCGCCCTTCCGGGGACCGCCGGTGTGGTCGGGGCGGTCGCGACGTTCAAGATGCAGCACCTCGGCGGTTTGTAGGCGAGTCCGCTAGGATTGGGTGGACCGGTGGACCGGTGGACCGGC
>Ga0105238_10008527_pt1 | contig 10259 bp, 10 predicted proteins | sample KBSC34metaG_FD_81526 | JGI IMG/M metagenome (GOLD analysis project Ga0105238, IMG submission 81526) | Corn rhizosphere microbial communities from Kellogg Biological Station, Michigan, USA - KBS C3-4 metaG | ecosystem: Host-associated > Plants > Roots > Rhizosphere > Soil | place: Michigan, USA...
CCGGCCAGGATCGCGGCTGAGCGCAGCGTGTTGCCGTCTGCCGCGTCGCCCAGCAGATCGGCCAGGGACAGCAGCCCCAGAACGATTCCGCCATCGCCGGTCAGGCCGGGCCAGCCGATCCAGGCTATCCCCTTGCCCTGCGGCCGCGCGCCCTTCAGCAGCACGTCGACCCCATCGCGCGCCGCATCGCGATAGACCGTGTCTCCCGTGGCTTTCCAGAGCTGGCCCAATGCGAAGAGCGTACCGGCCAGGCCGGTATAGAGGCCGAACTGCGTACCGCCCAGCTGCGATGGTCCGGCGGCGGTCTCACGCCAGGAGCGGACCAGGTAATCGCCGCCGCGCCGCGCGTCGTCCAGATAGGACCGGTCGCCGGTCGCGTCGGCCAGTTCGATGAAGAACAGCACCAGACCGGCGCTGCCGGTGTAGAAACCGTTCGGCAGCGAGACCGTTGCCTTGATCTCAGGGTGCTCCGGCTCAGGCTGCCAGATGCCGCTCCTGCCGGTCTCGGCCGCGCGTATCCAGCGTGCGACCTCGCGCGTGGTCGCATCGTAATCGGGCGCCTGTGCGAATGCCTGCCTGGGTGTATGCCCGACCCCCGGCGCACCGGTGGATGCCTTTCGGGCAAGACCGGCGACCGCCGCGCCGCCCAGAAACCCGCGGCGGCCGATGCGCGGCGCGCCGGATCGAGGGATCGATTTCATGGCAGCCCGACCCGCCGATCCTACCGGCAGGTCAGGGTCACGGTGATCGGGTCGGAGTAATGATCGTTGACCGCCATGCTCAGATACGGGTTCGATTTCGAGGGGGCAGGCCCGGTCGTCAGGCTTCCCCATGAAGCATGGAGGCGAATGGGCATGGTCATGGTCTTGCCGACAGGGCCGGCTATCTCGATCGTGTCCGAAACGCGGTTGGTCCTGCCCTTCGACAAGGCGACCGCGTCGTCGGTCAGGGTCTTGTCCCCGCTCTCCCACCGATAGCTGAATTTTTCCTGGGTGTTGAAGCTGACCTCGAACTTGATCACGCTCTCCAGCTTGATCGATACCGGACAGGGCCCTTCATAGGTGCTGGGCGTGGCGGCCATGGAGATGTGATCGAACAGCTCGGCCTTCGCGTGGCCGGCAAGCCCGGCCGAGAACGCGGCCACCAGCGCTAGACGCACAAACGACATCCTGCTCTCTCCCTGTTTATTCGTTGGGCGTAGAGTATTTCGCTTTTGAGGGCTTGGCGATCAATTTCGATTTAATACAGACGGTTGATTTCCTGCCCTCAACCCATCGACAAACGCGGTCGTGGCGCTCTATTGATCCTGCCAACGATGAGCCTCGCGGCCTTGGGGATTCGATGACCGACAGCGATCATTTCGACGAGCAGTTTCCGCTATCGTCGATCGACGATCACATGATCCATCAGACACCGGACCCGATCCGGGTGATGTGGTCCAGCGACCCGCGCACCTATGAGCGGCACTGGGAAGTGTTCCACGACGATGCCGGCGAGCTGATGGTGGTGACCGGCGGCAGCTTCTACCCCAGCCTGAACACCGCCGAGGCCTATTCCATCGTCGTCTATAAGGGCCAGCACCGCTCGGTCCGCGCCTTCCGGCCGCTGGGCGCCGACCGCATGAACATGCATTGCGGCCCGATCAAGCCGACCATCGTCGAGGGCCTGCGCCAATGGCGCTTCCTGCTCGAAGAGAATGAGTGGGGGATTTCCTACGATCTCGACTGGCGCGACACGAAGCGGCAGATCTTCCACGGCTCCAGCCTGCCTTCGGGCTCCGGCTATCCGACCGGGCGGCGGGAGGATGTGACCTCCGGCTTCGAGGGGTTCGGCACCCTGGAAGGGTGGGTCCAGATCGACGGCAAGCGGATCGCGGTGACCCGCGACAGCTTCCACGGCACGCGGGACCGCCATTGGGGCATCGGCCGCAGCGTCGGCGGGCCTAACCTGCAGTTCGGCCAGAAGCAGTCGCCCGGGTGGATGGGCGGCAACTGGATCTCGTTCAAGGACTTCGCCATCTGGGGCAATATCGTCCTCTATAATTTCGGCGACCGCCGCAAAGGCATGGACAAGGTCATCAAGACCGAGCGCCGCCTGAAGTTCGACCCCGAAACCAAGCAGTTCCTCGAAGGCATCATCGACTACAGCTTCAAGAGCGGGGCTAAGAAGCAGGTCCATTTCCGCCGGCTGGGCAACCAGACCGCCTATATGAAATGCGGCATGTACGGCGGCACGCCCGACAAGAACATCTATCACGGCATGGACATGGGCGAGCTGGTGGAGGGCGACAGCTACGACATCACAAACCCCGATGTCCGCAAGGCGCTCTCAGGCCTCAACGAACATCACTGTGCCATCACCTGCGACGGCGAGACCACAACCGGCATCATCCAGCCGGTCGAGCCCGACGCCTACGAGGCCTGCGCCAAGGGCGCCAGGGGATGGGCGTTCCTTGACTGACCTTGCCGCGCGTCTCCACGCCTTCCTGACCGCGCAGGTTCCGGAAGCGACCGATATCAGGATCGACACACTGACCCCGGTCTCCGGTGGCAATGCACGGAAAGCCTACGCCTTCGACTTGGTGATGGGCGAGAAGGACGGGCATATCGACATCCCCTGCATCATGCTGATGCAGGCTGGCGCCGGGCAGCTGGAGAGCGACCTGACCGCTGAATTCCGTGTCCTCGAGGCCCTGCACGGAACGGGCGTCCCTGCCCCGCAAGCCCTTTGGATCGACGCCGACGGCAGCGGCCTCGGCGCGCCGACCGTGATCATGGAACGGGTCTGGGGCGAAACCGATTTCCTGGCTCTGCGCGCGCCGGAACCTGCTGCCCGCAACAAGGCTATCGCGCTGGCCTTCGCCGATGCCGCCGCAAAGCTGCACACTGCGCCGCTCGACAAGCTCGGCTTCCTCGGCGTCACCACGCGCGAGACGACCGCATCCGAGCAAGTCGCGATCTGGGAGGCGCAGTTCCTCAAGCAACGGATGGAGCCGCACCCGGCCATCGCTTTCGCTTTCCAGTGGCTGAAAACCCACGCGCCCGTGGCGGAGCGGATCTCGCTGGTCCATGGCGACTATCGCCTGGGCAATTTCCTGTTCGAGGGCGAGCGCATCACCGCGCTGCTCGATTGGGAAATGGCGCATCTGGGCGACCCGGCGGAGGATATCGCCTGGGCCTATCGCGGCTTGTGGACGCCGCAGATGCATGTGCCGATCGGAGACTTCGTCGACCGCTACCACGCCGCCGGCGGCCCCGCGATCCGGCCAGAGAACCTGCTGTTCTACCGCCTGTTCGGCGAGATCAAGCACGCAGTGATCTCCGTCACCGCCGCCCGATCCTTCGCCGACGGCCGCAGCCGGAACGTGCGCATGGCCGACCGGATGACCCTAGCGCTTCCCTGCATCAAGCAATTCCTCGACTGGCTGCCCGCATGATCTATCCCAACGACAAGCAACTGCTGGGCGGCATCGCCGAAGCGCTGAAGGAGACTGTGCTGCCCGATCTAGCTAGGGGCTCGGCTGCGCGGAAACAGTTGCAGGCAGCGATCGAGACTTTGCGCCGGATGGCGTTCGCGGCGCCCGAGCGGGATGCGGCGTTGGCGGCGGATGTGGCGGATATGGAGTCGGTGATTGCACGGATAGAGGCGTTGCTGCCCCAGCATTCACCCCCACCTAACCTCCCCCCTCAAGGGGGAGGGATAAGAAAGGGAGATGCCCTCCCCCAATCCTCAAAAGCCCTCCCCCTCGAGGGGGGAGGGTTGGGTGGGGGTGAAATCTCCGAACGGCACCTAGCCCTCCAACAAAAGCTCGCCGACATCCAAGCCGACATTCCCCCGAACCTCACAGCCCAGACCACCCCCCTCCTCACCCAGCTCTACGCCCGCATGACCGACCGCGCCCTTGCCCTGATCCCGCCGCCGATGCCGCGCACGCCGAGGACACCGGCATGAGCGGGCTCAAAGGGCTGACGGTTCTCGAGATCGCCGACACGCCGGGTGCTGCTTTCGCCGGATCGTTGCTCGCCGATTACAATGCGACCGTGATCGTCTGCGAGCCGCCGGAAGGCTCGAAGCTGAGGCGGCTGGGGCCGGCCACGCTCGATGACATGCGCTGGAAGATCCTGGCACGCAACAAGCAGTCGGTCGCAGCCGACTGGGCCCATAGCGCCGACCTGATCCATCGGTTGCTCGCGCAGGCCGACATGCTGATCGTCGACACGGCCGCGCCTCAGCGTGCCGGCAATCCATGGTTCGCGGTTCTGGAAACCATGCCCGAAACCGAACGGCCGCTGGTCGTCGAGGTCTTCCCGACCGGGGCCGACCGGCCGGACCTGTGGCCCTATGCCAGCCGTGCGGAGTTCGCCGGCGCCGCGAGCGGGGTCATGGCGCTGACCGGCCATACCGGCAAGACGCCGATCCAGGCCGAGGCGCCGCTGACCGATTACCTGGCCGGAACGCTGGCGGCGACCCGCGCCCTGATCGCGCTGCGTAAAGCACGCATGACGGGCACCCTCCCGGCCACGATCTCGACCCCGCTGCATAAGGCGATCCAGCGGATGATCGAGTGGCAGACGCCGGTCGCCACGGCCAAGGGCCGGGCCGAGACGCGGATGGCCAACAACTTCCCGATGAATGCCGGGATCGCCAATATGCACCCCACCGGCGACGGCAAGTATGTCGCCATCTCGGCCGTCACCCAGGCGACGGCGATGCGACTGATGAACATGGTGGGCGGCCCCGAGCTCTGTGCCGATCCGCGCTATGCGACGCCGGAGGCACGTTCGACCGGCCTGGACGAACTCTATGCCAGGATCGACGCCTGGACCGGCGCCCGGACCACCGCCGAAATCCTGGAGACAGCTGCCGCGCAGGACGTCGTGCTGGGGCCGATCTACACCACCGACGACCTGTTGGCCGACGAGCAGGTCGCCGCGCGCGGCAACGTCGTCGAGCTTGACGGCGTCGCGATGCCGAGCGTGACGCCGCGCCTCTCCGGCCTGGGCGCGGAAATCCGCAATCTGGGGCCGGAGATCGGGGCGGATAACGACATGCCGCCTGCGGGCCGGCCTCCCGCCGAGCCTGTGGGCGGAAGCGATGGCCCATTGAAGGTCCTCGAGCTCGGCGCCGTCATCGCCGGCCCGTTTGCCGGCAGCCTGATGGCCGAGCTCGGCGGCGATGTGGTGAAGATCGAGACGCCGGGCGCCGGCGACTCTCTGCGCGGCATGGGGCCGACCAAGGACGGTTGGCCGCTCTGGTTCGGGGCGAGCGCGCGTGAGAAGAGCTGCGTCACCCTGAATCTCAAGCATCCGGCCGGCAAATCCATGTTGCTCCGCCTGGTCGAGCAGGCGGACGTCCTGCTCGAGAATTTCCGCCCCGGCGTGCTCACGCGGCTGGGCCTGTCCTGGAACGAGTTGAGAGCGGTCAATCCACGGCTGGTCATGCTCAGCATCTCCGGTTTCGGCCAGACCGGACCGCAGGCGGCCCGCCCCGGCTTCGGCAAGATCGCCGAAGGCCTCTCCGGCGTGGTCAATCTGACGGGCCCCGGCGACCAGTCGCCGCTCTTCGTGGGCTTTTCCCTGGCCGACGCGGCCGCCGGATTGTTCGGCATCTATGGCGTGGCCGCCGCTCTGTTCCGGCGGGACGTGCTGGGCGGCGAAGGCGGACGGGTCGATCTTGCGCTCTATGAGCCGCTGATGCGCATGCTGGATTGCCAGCTGGCCCTGCATGCCGAAACCGGAAAACCTCCGGCCCGCAGCGGGGGCAACGACCCCTACAGCTTCGGCATCGCCTCGCCCGGGCGACCCAGCTTCCGTTCGATCGGCAGCGCCTCGGGCGACTGGTACCTGATCGCAATCGACGACCCCGAAACCGCCGAGCGGCTGGACAATGTCGTCATGGACACGCTCGATGACTGGGGCAGCCGGCATTCGAACGGCGAAATCGAAAGCGCACTGCGGAAGCTCGGCATCGACTTCACACGCGTCTTCGACGGCATGAGCATCGCGCGCTCGCCTTATTTCCAGGCGCGGGGCGATGTCGTCGAAACCGACCATCACGGCATCGGCAGGATCAGCGCCGCGGGCCGCATCGACGGAGTGCCGCCCGACCCGGTCTATCGCCCTCCGGGGCTGGGCGAAGATAACGAGGCCGTGTTCGGCAGGCTTCTCGGGCTGGACGAGGCCGCGCTGAAACGTCTTGCCGGTGAGGGCGTGATCTAACCGATCACGTGCAGCACGATCTCGCGCCGGTGCGGGCTGGCGCGATGCTCGTAGAGATAGATCGCCTGCCAGGTACCGAGCGCCGGCCTTCCGTTCACCACCGGGATCGACAGCGACGGCTGGGTCAGCGCGGCGCGGATATGGCCGGGCATATCGTCCGGCCCCTCATCGGCATGGCGGTAATGGTCGCCCTCCGGCGCCACCCTGCGAAAGAAGCTCTCCAGGTCGCGCAGCACGTCCGGGTCGGCATTCTCCTGAATCAGCAGCGACGCCGAGGTATGGCGGCAAAAGACGGTCAGCAGGCCCGTCTCGATCCCCTCTTCGCGGATGAAGGCGGCGGCGTGCCCGGTTATGTCCGTGAAGCCTCGGCCCCGGGAAGAAATCGCGACAGTGCGGCTCGCCTGCCGCATCAGCTTCCGCTGGCCGGCTTGGGCGTATCCTCGGGCTTCGGCGCCGGCGGCGGTTCGGGCGCCGGCGTGGCCGGCTTCTGCTCCGGTGCTGGGGGCGGGCTTGCCGTGGCGGTCTGCGGGCTCGCAGGCGCCGGTGTCACCGCCGGGGCTCCTACCGGGGCCGGCAAAGGCGTTGCGATGACTGTAGTCGCGGTCCCGGGGACCGGAGCAGGCGTCACGGCCGAGGGCACGATTGCCGGCTGAGTGGCCGGGGTCGTCGCGGCGGCAACGGGCGCAGGTTCGGACTTGGCCGGCGCCGGCTTCACATCCTCGGGATGCAGCGCTTCGACCACGACCGGGACCGTGTAGTCCGGCACGATACGAGCCTGCGGCCCTTCGATCAGCAGCACATGCGCGCCGATACCAAGCGGCTGCGGGTCTTTCTGGGTTACCGACAGCAGGTCGCCGTTGGATTTCTTGACGATATATTCGAAGCCGGCGGTGTCGCCCGCCGCATGGCCTACGACATTGCCGACCACGCCGCCCGCGACCGTGCCGGCAACCGCGCCCACGGCGCTGCCCGTGCCCTCGCCTAAGCCCGACCCGACCACGCCGCCCGCCGCACCGCCGGCCGCCGTCGCCAGCGTGGTGTCGGCGCTGATCTGCACCGCCCGCACGCCGACGATGACGCCCTGATTGACCTTGTTCGCCTGTTGGGCGGCGTTGCTGGCATAGGTGTTGGGCGAATAGTCGGGCGTGCAGCCCGCCGTCAGGATGCAGAGGACGGCGACCGCGCCGGCTGCGATGCTGGAGGGCAATGGACGGGGCATGACGGATCGCTCGATCATGGCGGTTGAGAGAATGCGGACTGTCCTAGTGACCGAATGTGGCAGCTCTATGGAACCGCATAGGCACATAAGGCCTTTGGGCCTCAGACGCCAGAGCACAACAGCACAGTTTCGCCATCGCCGAACGTGAAATCCGGTTGCGGCATTTTCGCTCTGCGTTCACATTCGCTCTAGTGAAGGCTGGGTGAAACTGATGGCGTGGCGGGAACTGTACAGCTATTGGCGCGGATGCCATGTCGACGGCGTTGCGCCCGGCCGCGCGGATATCGATCCGCCGATGGATATCCCCAAGCTTCTGCCCAACATCATCATCTTCGACCGGGTTGATGGCCACTTCCGGATACGGCTCGCGGGCAGCGAGGTTGTGCGCCGCGCCGGACGCGACGCAACCGGCATGATCCTGGACAGGGAGATGATGGATTATCATGGGATCAGCACGCTGATCGGGTTCCTGGGACGCGTAGTCGCGACCGGCGAGCCCGTGATCTATTCGGTGGCGCGCGGCAACGACACCGCCTTCGGCGCCATCGGCATCCTGCTCCCGCTCGCCGGCGCCGACGCCAAGCCGGATATGGTGCTGGGCGGCGTGTTCTACCGTTCCACCCGCACCGGCGGTTCGGAACCCTGGCGGCCCGGCGCGCTCGCCGAACTGTCGCTGCCGGATATGCTGGAGCAGGACATCGAGCAGTTCCGATGAGCAACAGCGATGCGATTATCCGTGCGCTGGCGCTGCAACCGCACCCGGAAGGCGGTTTCTATGCCGAGACCTGGCGCGACCCGGGATCGGAGGGGCGGCGCGGGTCGGGCACGGCGATCTATTACCTTCTGCGCGCCGGTGAGGTGTCGGCCTGGCACCGGGTCGACGCGGCAGAGATCTGGCATTGGTATGCCGGCGCGCCGCTGACGCTGCGGCTGTCGGACGACGGGCGGGAACTGCGCGAGGTGATGCTCGGCCCCGATATCGCCGCCGGCCAGCGCCCGCAGGCGATCGTGCCACCGCATGGCTGGCAGAGCGCCGAAAGCACCGGCCCCTGGACCCTGGTCGGCTGCACCGTATCCCCGGCCTTCGAGTTCGCCGGGTTCGAGATGGCCCCCAAAGGCTGGGAGCCGGGGCAAGGCTGACAATCCGGAAACTTGCCGGGCCCCTGAAGTTCAGTTGCCGAACAATAGATGTCGCCGGTTCCGGCGACACCGTAGCATCACGATCCTGCGGCATTTCCCTGAGGATCCGGGATGAGATTTCTCCGCTACGCCATCGCATTAGCCGCCATCGCGCTGGCTAGCTCCGCCGGCGCCACCGTCGGCAACATGCGCGTCTTCACGATCAACGATCACCTGCTCGCCTTCTATGACGGCCGCCCGTCCGCGCCCACGCAGGCTCAGCCGGCCGCGAACTGGGCCGATTTCGGCGCGCTGAATGTGGGCGTGGCGACCTACGTGATCCATCGCGGCGACCTGGCCCTGGTCTATGACAGCTTCCCCTACGCCGACGAGGCCAAGTGGGTGCGCGACTATCTGACCAAGGCCGGCATCAGGCACTTCGTCCTGGTGAACAGCCATTGGCATCTCGATCATGTCGGCGGTAACGCCGTCTATGCCGACAGCGACAGGATCGCCACCAACAAGACGATCGAAATCCTCGCTGCGAAGAAGACCGCGATAGAAACCGCCGCGGAATGGGGCGAGCCGGCGATCAAGCCGCTCGTGCTGCCCAATATCGGGATCGATACAGTCACTACATTCCATGTCGGCGACGTCACGGTCGAGCTGCGGCCGATCGAGATCCATTCGGAAGATGGGCTGGTGATCTATCTGCCGAACGACAGGATTCTGCTCCCAGGCGACACGCTGGAGGATTCCGCCACCTTCATCTCAGAACCCGACCACGTCATCACGCACTACCGGAACCTGAAGCGCATGGGCGCGTGGGACATCGACCGGATATTCCCGAACCACGGCAACCCCGACGTCATCTCGCAGGGCGGATACCGGAAAACCCTGATCGACGCGACGGCGGACTATCTGCGCAGGCTGGTCGCGCACGCACACGATCCCGACTACCTGAAGGGCACCCTCGAAGACTATGTCGGCGATTCGGTCCGTAAGGGCTGGGTCTCGATCTGGTGGGCCTATCACGACGCCCATACGCAGAACCTCGAAAAGATGCAGGCCGCCTGGAAGGACAAAGCCCTGCCCGACCTGCCGCCCTGACGCTCACTGGTCCTGGTCAATCAACCGTATTCAGAAGTCTGTTCGCTTCCAGATAGCTACGCTCAGCAAGGATCTGGGTCATGTTCGCGACGAAATAATCGCGCTTTTCCGGTCCCTTGCCCCTCACCGCCTTGGCAAGTGCCTCTTTGAGCATGTCGGCAGTATAGTCGGTGCAGTAGGCGGGGGTTCCCGGCTGTTGACGCCAGGATTCATCCAGGGTGCCTCCGTCGACAGTATCGAAGCCTACCTGATCGACGAGATCCCGCACGATCGCTTTCAGTTCGGGTCGGTCGCCGGCGACAGCGAGCGCGAAGCGGTCGGGTGCGCCGGCAGGCCTCCTGCCATCCCGTATGGACGCATTCCCGATGCTGTTGAATGCCTTATAAACAGGACAGCCAAGCTTCTGAGAGACCCAAACGCTTTCGACCATGCCGTTGTCGATTTCAGCAATGCGCGCCTCTCGTAGACCTGGGTAATAGTTGCCGGTGTCGATGACCGGCACGTTCTCGGGTATGTCCGCGAAGAGGCCGCGCGGCAGCTGCTCCACAGCCGCGAAAGGGATCGACAGTACGATCGCCTCCGCGCCCTCGACG
>Ga0105238_10008529_pt1 | contig 10258 bp, 8 predicted proteins | sample KBSC34metaG_FD_81526 | JGI IMG/M metagenome (GOLD analysis project Ga0105238, IMG submission 81526) | Corn rhizosphere microbial communities from Kellogg Biological Station, Michigan, USA - KBS C3-4 metaG | ecosystem: Host-associated > Plants > Roots > Rhizosphere > Soil | place: Michigan, USA...
TCCGGCAGATCCAAACGGTCCAGGATTCCCGATTCCCCATGTTTCAACTCCATGAGGTTGGCGGCCTCCGGGTTGTGTTTTGCGTGCCGAACCTTTTTGACATTCGCTTGCATGTCGAACCAAGTATCCATCTGGACTAGTGCAAAGTCAAACTCTTGGAGCAGGCTCATATCGACATCCACTTGCAACTGGCCTTCAAAGCCATGATCTGCCTTAAGTCCATTTTCAGCATACACTATATCGGACCGAAGTGGTCGTGGATGCCATCCAGCCGGGTGATTTGCCTCGCCAACGTTCGGAATCGAGGGGTGAAATGGTGCAGAGTACTGAGGACTTTCCGCGCCGTATGACCTAACGGCCGGCGGCTTCGGGTGGGACGGTATCCTGGCTTCCCAATGATGCCTGAAGGCCGGCTGCCAGCGCCTCGCGTTCGAGAGGACTTAGCCTGGCTTCCGGGTGTGTTGGCAAGTAAGTGCGAGGCGGCATTTCTCCATTTCGGATTACCTTGGCAGACTCCTTGGCCTCCTTTTGGGGACGATCCCATTCAGAGAAGTTCAGCTCCGCGCGACCCTCCGTAACGTCTCGGTGCACCAGCCAGGACACTGGAGCGACGTTGGAATACCACGGCCAGACGGTTTCGTTGCTGTGGCAATCAAAACAAGCGAGCCGTGCCAGGCGGCGCGTTTCAGGCCGGTCCCACGCCGGTTCTTTGAGGACAGGCGGGTTCGTGTGGTCTCTTCCGTAGGGAACGATCTGGGCGACGAGCAGGAGAACTCCCGCTCCTAGTAAGGTCTTGAGTGCCAGGTTCTTCACGAATGTTCCTTCCTTTGGAAAGAACAGAGCACGCGCACTTCCACTTCTTAGGAATCATGCATCATGGAGGACAGGGATGACTTTGTATCTACCGTCGCTGCTAGAACGGATCGTACGCGAACTTCGAGCGTCCGGCCATCGGGCGGTCGTGGTTGGCGGGGCCGTGCGGGACAGCCTTCTGGGCGGCGAGCCCAAAGACTTCGACATTGAGGTCCATGGCGTCGGTTATGACCGGCTGGCTTGGTTGCTCAGCGAGCACGGCCATGTCGATCTGGTGGGCAAAAGCTTCGGCGTGGTGAAGCTGAATGCCGACGGCCACGAGTACGACTTCAGCGTTCCTCGCCGCGACAGCAAGTTCGGGCTGCATCATCGTGATTTCCATGCGACGTTTGGCGAAGAAATCACGCCTCAGGAAGCTGCCAGCCGCCGCGATTTCACGATCAACGCCATGGCCTACGATCCGGTTGAGGAGAAGCTGCTCGATTTCTTCGGCGGCGCGGAGGACTTGAAGAACCGTGTCTTAAGGGCCACCGGCCCCGCGTTTGCCGAAGATCCGTTGCGCGTCTTGCGCGGGATGCAGTTCGCTTGCCGGTTCGATTTGACGCTGGATCCTGAGACCGCGGCGATGTGCCAGAGCATTTCGGATCAGTACGCAACGATTGCGAAAGAACGCGTGGCGGATGAATTCATGAAATGGGCGGTGAAAAGCTCGCGCCCCGGACGAATCTCAGACTACCTGGCGGCTTCCGGATGGGATGTCCACTTTCCCGAAATCGCACGTCTGGCCGGTGTCCCGCAGGATCCGCACTGGCATCCGGAAGGCGACGTCGGAATCCACACGATGTTTGTACTCGATGCTGCGGCTCTCGTCGCTGAGCGAGAGGCTCTGCAGGGCGACGACCGTGCGGTGTTGCTGTTCGCGGCACTGTGCCACGATTTCGCCAAAGCCACGACTACGGCGCTGCGCGAACGAGATGGAAGACTCCGTTGGACCTCTTGGGGACACGAAGCCGACGGCGGCCCGATGGCGCGCGCGTTCCTGGAACGGATCGGCATCAAGGGTTCGATTGTGGAGCGTGTCGTGCCGATGGTCGAGAACCATCTGGCCAGTTCCAGCATCGGACGCGAGGTCACCCCGCGCGCGGTACGAAGGCTCGCCATGCGCCTGGCCCCCGCGACCATCGCGGATTTGGTGCGGCTGATCGAAGCGGACTACTCGGGTCGTCCGCCGCTGCCCGTCGGCTTGCCGGAAGGTGCGATGCGGATTTGCGAGATGGCGGAAGCCCAGGCGGTGCATCATGGTCCGCAGCCGCCGCTGATCCTGGGAAGGCATGTGTTGCCTTACTTTGACGATCGGCCCGGGAAACACATCGGTGAAGTGACGTCGGCAGCGTACGAGGCGCAAGCCGATGGAGCGTTTTCAAATCTCGAGGAAGGGATTAAATGGTTGGAGGGATATATGGCGGGGTTAAAACCCCGCGCGGATTGAAGTCCGCCCTCCACCACGTTACTTCTTTTGTTGGTTCAGCCTGCGATCCATCTCGCGGTCGCGCTCTTTCATGCGCTCATTCCTGCGATCGATGCTTTCATCCGATGGCGCCTGCTTTTTGGCTGGTTCGGCCTTCTTCTTGTCGTCCTGCTTGTTTTGTTTGTTTTGCGGAGGTGGGTCCAGCGCGATTACGGCGGGAATCGTCGCGCCGAGGCCAGCTAGAAAAGCGAACCGTGCATACCGTAGCATTTGGCTCACCTCTGCTTATCGGATGATCACATCTGAAACTTTGTTTCAATTTTTTGCCCTAAACTAGTACCATGCGGCGAGTTGTTGTAGCGTTTCTGTGTGCAGCGGCGGTCTCCATCGCGCAAAAGCAGCCGTTTACTGTAGATACGATGCTAAAGCTCGCCCGGATCGGTGAGCCTGTGCTTTCACCTGATGGAAACCAAGTCGCTTTCACGGTTCAGACTGTGGACTTGGAGAAAAACTCCAAGCCGTCACAAATCTATTTAGTACCCGTGCAAGGCGGCTCGCCGCGCCAGATCACCACTGAAGGGACGGCGAATCAACGGCCGCGCTGGTCGCCTGATTCCAAGCAGATCTTTTTTGTTTCGAACCGAAGCGGCTCGTCGCAAGTGTGGCTAATGAACGCCGACGGATCGAACGCGCACGCGGTCACCAAGTTTGCGGCAGAGGCTGGTGGGATTCTCGTTTCGCCCGACGGCAAGAAGATCGTTTTCCTCTCCAACGTCTACCCGGAATGCGGCGCCGACGATGCGTGCAACCAGCGCAAGATCGATGAAGAAGCCAAGAGTAAAGTCAAAGCTCGCATCTATACTTCGCTGCTCTACCGCCACTGGACCCAGTGGCAAACTGCGCGCCGCCAGCACCTGATGTCGATGAATATCGACGGGACGGAAGTGAAGGATCTGACTCCAGGGCCCAACGACGTCCCGCCGTTTACGCTGGGCGGGCAGGACGATTACGCGATCTCGCCCGACTCAAATGAAGTGGCGTTCTCCATGAACGTCGATCCGGATCCCGCCACAAGTACCAATTCGGACATCTATGCCGTACCGATCGCGGGAGGGGACGTCAAGAAAATCACCACTGGGCCGGGTGCCGATAGCACTCCGCTGTACTCGCCGGATGGAAAGCTTCTGGCGTTCCGCTCACAGGCGCGCGGGGGTTATGAAAGTGACCGCTGGCGTCTGATGGTGCTGGATCGCGCCACCGGGCGCACGACGAACCTGACGGAAAACCTAGATCGCTGGGTGGGAAGCGTCACCTGGTCGCCGGACTCCACGCGTTTGTTCTTCACGGTCGAAGATCGTGGGCGGATCGGCCTCCAGATGATTCAAGCTTCCGGTGGCGGATCGCGCAACATCATCGCGGGAGCGTCCAGTCTGGACGATGTGCAGTTCACGGCCGACGGCCGGACCATGATCTATACCGAGGTCAGCGGCTCGCATCCGACGGAGATTTACCGTGCGACATCCAACGGCGGCACGGGAGTCGCCCTGACTCATTTGAACGATGCGGTGCTTGCAAACGCAGCGATGACGCCGCTCGAAGATATGTTCGCCGATAGTCCGGATCGCACGCGCGTGCACGCCTTCGTGGTCAAGCCGCCCAATTTTGTGCCTACGCGAAAATATCCGGTTCTGTTCCTAATCCACGGTGGCCCGCAAGGTTCCTGGGGAGAAGAGTGGACCTATCGATGGAATGCGCAGGTGTTCGCCGGCGCAGGGTATCTGGTAGTGATGCCCAATCCGAGGGGTTCTACGGGTTACGGCCAAAAATACACCGAAGAAATCAGCGGCGACTGGGGCGGCAAAGCCTACGAGGACATCATGGCTGTGGTGGATAGCGTCGCGGCGCTACCCTATGCGGATGGCACTCGCATGGTGGCCGCGGGCGGGTCGTATGGCGGCTACATGGTCGATTGGATGATGGGCCACACCGATCGCTTCAAGGCATTCGTCACGCACGCCGGCGTGTTCGATTTGCGCAGCATGGCCGCGGAAACCGAGGAGCTGTGGTTTGTCAACTGGGAGTTTAAGGGCATGCCTTGGGACAATCCCGAGCTGTATTCCAAGTGGTCGCCCAGCAACTTCGTGAAAGAGTTTAAGACGCCCACGCTGGTCATTCACGGCGAGCAGGACTTCCGTGTTCCGGTCAGCCAGGGGATGCAGTTGTTCACGGCGCTGAAATCGCAGAAAGTTCCGTCCAAGCTGGTTCTGTTTCCCGACGAAGGCCATTGGGTGCTGAAACCGCAGAATACCGTGCTGTGGTACTCGCAGGTTCTGGACTGGATCGGGCAGTGGACCAAGGCTCAGTAGCAGCTCTTTTGGCCGCGGTACTGTTGGCCGGGTGCAGCGAATCACCCGAAGCCCGGCTTCGTAAAACTCTCGCGACGCAAACCACCGGCGTCATCCAGCTGCCCAGGGGACTCGTCGAAATTTCATCTGAGCTGAAACTGGCCTCCGGCGCCCACGATCTGGAGATCATCGGCGAAGCGACGATGCTGAAGGCCAGCGATCAGTTCCAGGGCAGGGCAGTCATGGTGCTGGAGGGCGCCCAGCGCATCCGCCTGCACGATTTCGCCATTGACGGGAATCGCGAGCGACTTGCCCGGCCGCTGGATATGGCGCCGCCGGAGAACGCCTTTCGCGTGTGGTATCCCAACAACGGCGTCCTGGCCGATCGAGTGGAGGGACTGGAAGCCACCGGTCTTCTTCTCGCAAACGTGGTGAATTTCCCGATCTTGATCAGCCGGTCGAAAGGTGTCCGCATCCGCGACGTCACGATCCAGGATTCGGGCTCAAAGAACGCCCGCGGGCGGAACAACCTAAGCGGCGGAATCCTCCTCGAAGACGGCGTCACCAGTTTCGAAATTCGCGATTCCAAATTCCGCGGAATCCTGGGTAATGGACTGTGGACGCATTCGCAGTTCCGCGCGCCTCGCCAACAGGACGGCGTGTTCGCCGGCAATGTGTTTGATACCATCGGCCGCGACGCGCTTCTGGTGGGCCATGCCACGCGAGTGCGCCTGGAGAACAATTCGGGCGTTCGCATCGGCTATCCAGTGGAGGTCGTCGATATCGAAAATGGCGGCATTCCCATCGCCATGGACACGGCCGGTGACGTGGATCATACGGACTACCTGCGCAACACGTTTGAGGAGATCAACGGCCAGTGCGTGAACCTGGACGGATTTCACGACGGCGCGGTGCGCGACAATCGCTGTACCAATCGCAAAACGGCCGAGGACTATCTTTTTGGGAGCCTGGGTATGGCGATGAATAACACGCACCCGAACGCGCATTCGAACAATATCGAAATCAGCGGCAACTTGATCGACGGGTCCAAGTTCGGTGGGCTGTATTTGATGGGCAGCGGAAATAAGATTATCGGAAATCGCTTCGTTCGCCTGAATCTGGCCGGGTGCAATGAGTCCGTCGGCAAGTTCCCGTGTATCTACAAGCGTGATGAACCGCAGATGCTGGACACGGGAATCTATCTCGGTCGCGGGGTGGCCCGGTTGGAGGAAACTCGCGGGAACGTGATCCGCGGCAACCATATCTCAGGGCACATGATGAAGGCCCGCTGCGTGGGATTCGGTCCGGGGGTAAAGCCGAGCGCAAACACGGTTCAGGATAATGTCTGCACCGACGAACCGCCTGCCCGGTAACGTATCCTGAGGAGTAATGTCGCTCGAGTTTCGTAATGCGGTTTTAGCGCCGCTCAGTGGGATCTCCGTGGTGGCTCCGCCGGGCGTAATTATTGGAGTCATCGGCGAAAAAGGATCGGGCGTAGTCGAGTTGCTTAAACTTGCCGGTGGTGCTGTGCAGCCGCAGAGTGGCGAGGTCGTGGCTGGTCCGGAGCGCCGCTACGTCGCCCTGGGCGAAAGCCTGAATCTGGCGCCGGCCGCAGTCATCGCCCTGGACCATGCGCTGGCCACCCAGGATGCCGTGGTCCGTGCCCGCACGCTCACCGGTCTCGACCGGATGCGTCGGGCAGGCGCGACCGTCCTGCTGGCATCGCACGAAGACAGCCTGCTCGAACTCCTCTGCGACGAAGTCTGGTGGCTGGATGGCGGACGCATCGCAGCCAAAGGCGATGCGAAAGAGACTCTTGCGAAATACCGCCGTCACGTCGCCGAGCGAGTGCGTGCCTGGGGTGAAACGATTCCCGCTCGCCTGGCTCCCGCGTTCCGGCATGGCGATGGCCGCGCAGAACTGCTGTCGATTGAAACCTTCGGTCCGGATAACAAGCCCACCATCGTCTGGAAGAGTGGCGATATGGCCACTGTGCGCGCCACCGTGCAATACAACGCGGCCGTCGACAATCCGGTGCTGGGGTTGCTGATTCGCACCCAGGTGGGATTTGAAGTCTACGGGACCAATACCGAGTTGGAAGGTATTAAGCTCGGCCCGCGCGCCGTCGGCGACTCGGTGACCGTCGTTTTTTCATTTCTCTGCGATCTGTGCCCGCGCGCGTACACGCTGACAATGGCTTCGCACGACCCGGACGGCACGGTGCACGACTGGCTGGACGACGCCATTGCTGTGACTGTGACGGATGGGCGCGCCACGGCCGGGGTGGCGAATCTTCGGGCGAAGGTTACTGTCGAGAAAGCAGACTAGCTACTTTCCTTCGAGCAGGAAAGTAGGCGCGAGGCCGGTTAACGTCGAGAACCCATTGGATCCAGCCGGGCTCAACCAGCTCGACGCACCGTGCACTTTACCCAGGAAGGCATGCGGATGCAGGTGCACCACCATGTCCTTCATGATCAGGCTGCCATACTGCATCAGCGGAAACACGGCGTGAGCGGGCTCGACGGATTCCTGCACCACGAAGGGAGTCCGCATCGCCTGGCGCAAGGCTTTCTCCCAGGCCGCGTCGTCCACTTCCGCGCCCTGCACGGGATGCAAATCCGTGGAATCGTCGTTAGGCTTCAGCACCAGCTTGTTGCGATGCTTCAGAACGAACTCGGGCAGATCCACCATGCGGCCGTTGTGCGACGTGCGGACGGCCTGCACTAATCTTGTCCACGGAACAAATTCCTTGATCGCGCGGCGTTCCGCCACGGGGAACTTAGCGGTGATCTTTTCATCGGTGAGCAGGTCGAAGATCACTTTCTTGGAGCCGATGTCGGCGCGGAAGCTGTTCACCATGCACACGGCGCGTTCTTTGTAAGCCCGCACCAGAGGATGGTTGAGATCGAACCGCACCAGGAACTCCTGCACTTTAATGCGGCGATACAGAATGTCGATGGTGAAATCGCCGCGCCGCAGCACGTTGTTGCGATACTCCAGCTGCTCGGGCGAAACCACTTCTGTCGGAAATCCTTCGTTGGTGAAAAACTGCGCCAACAATGCGTGGTCGCTCGACGCAGCGGAAAACTGCTGCCGGAATTCAACAATCGCGATATTTGGTTTCTTGAGCTTTCCGCCGAATTCCTTGTACGCCTTGAGCATCCCGCTCAGCAGATGCTTGGCCCCTCCCAGTTTCTGGAGTTTGTATTTCTTGCGGAATTGTTTGACCGGCGGAGCTTCGAAATACAAATCCGCTAGCGCATCGCCGTAGAGGACTCCTGCGGGCGCCTCCGCGCTGAAACTGGTGATCTTCAGCGAACCGTCGTGAACCGCGGCGTCCAGCAGCGCCGTAATTCCTACAGTGGAATACCCCGGGTCCACCGTGGCCAGCATTTTTTCGGCCGGCAGCAGCTGCATTCTCCCCAGCAACGAGGGCGTCTCCAGAGCCAGCTTTTCGACACGCGCGATGGCCGAAAGCAGCGTTTCGGATGCGCGCACCAGCGCAGCATAGTCCTTCTGCGTTATCAAGTGCGGACGCAACACCGGCGACACAGGCCTTCCGTCCAGTTTTTCGGACTTGATGCGCTCTTGCAGCGCATGGGCCCATGCCAGATCGATGTAGGGTTCGCTCTCGATGAGTTTGTGAAACCGGGCGGTTGCCTCACTCACAAGGGTCATCGTTATTGACGTTTAGTATCGCACTGCGCTGGCCATTTGGAAAGCCTCGCAATGTTAATAATACTGCTTAAGATTATGATATTAAAGCACTTTTAGATAAAACAAAATACTCTAACGTTGATTTGCTTTAAGCACTTTTTTGCGTAGCCGGATGGAACTGGGGGTCACCTCCACCAGTTCGTCATCGCGAATGAACTCGATGGCCTGTTCCAGGTTCAGCAGCCGCGGCGGCACCAGCCGGATGGCTTCATCGGCTGACGATGCGCGCATGTTGGTGAGCTTCTTCTCTTTGACGATGTTCACATTTAGATCCGTGTCGCGAGCGTTCTCGCCGACAATCATGCCTTCGTAGACTTCGGTCGCGGGCGAGACAAACATGTCGCCGCGTTCCTGCAAATTGAAGATGGCGAAGCCGGTGGTCTTGCCCGCCCGGTCGGCTACCAGCGACCCTGTGGGCCGGGTGGGAATATCGCCCTGCCATTCGATGTAGCCGTTGAATAGCGAATTCATGATCGCGGTGCCTTTGGTGTCCGTCATCATTTCGCTGCGCAGTCCGATCAGGCCCCGCGAGGGAACCAGGAATTCCAAACGAACTCGTCCGGATCCGTGGTTGATCATTTTCTGCATCTTGCCCTTGCGGGTGCCCATTTTTTCCATCACCACGCCGGTGCAGTTTTCCGGGCAGTCGATCACCAGCAGCTCCTCCGGCTCGTTTAGCTTTCCGTCGATCTCTCTGGTGAGGATCTCGGGCTTGCCCACGGCCATTTCAAAGCCTTCGCGCCGCATCATCTCGATCAGGATGGCAAGTTGCAGCTCGCCCCGGCCCATCACCTTGAAAGCATCCGGGCCGCCGGCTTCTTCCACGCGGATCGAAACGTTGGTGAGCAGCTCTTTGTCCAGGCGGTCGCGCAGATTACGCGATGTGACGTAGGTTCCCTCACGACCGGAAAACGGCGACGTATTGATCGAAAACGTCATCGCGATCGTCGGCTCATCGATGGGAATATGCGGCAGCGGAACCGGGTTGTCCACGTGGGTGATGGTCTCGCCGATGGTGATCCCTTCCACGCCCGCAATCGCCAGAATGTCGCCCGGCCGGCCGACGGTTTCATCCACGCGCTTCAGGCCTTCGAAAGAATAAAGCTTGGTGATCTTGGTTTTCTGGAACGACCCATCCAGCTTGGCGATGGAAACTTCGTCGCCCAGATTCAGCGTTCCGTTGAACATCCGGCCGATGGCCAGACGCCCCAGGTAATCGCTGTAGTCCAGGTTCGCCACCAGCATTTGCAGAATGTTGTCCGGATCCCCTTTGGGCGCCGGGATGTTTTTCAGGATGGTCTCAAAGAGCAGCCGCAAATCGGTGCTTTCATCCTCCAGCTTTTCTTTCGCAATCCCCAATTTAGCGTTGGTGTAAATCACCGGAAAGTCGAGCTGGTCTTCAGCCGCGTCCAGATCGATGAACAGATCGTAGACTTCGTTCAGGACCTCCTGAATGCGCGCGTCGGGCCGGTCGATCTTGTTGATCACCACAATGGGCGGCAGGCGGGCTTCCAGCGCCTTCATGAGGACGTAGCGGGTCTGCGGCAGAGGGCCTTCGCTGGCATCCACCAGCAGCATCACGCCGTCCACCATTTTGAGGGCGCGCTCAACTTCGCCGCCGAAATCGCTGTGGCCGGGCGTATCCACAATATTGATCTTGACGTCGTGATAACGCAGGCCGGTGGCCTTGGCCAGAATGGTGATTCCGCGCTCACGCTCCAGATCGTTGGAGTCCATGACGCGTTCCGCCACCTGCTCGTTTTCACGGAAAATGCCGCTCTGGCGAAGCATGGCGTCCACTAGCGTGGTCTTGCCATGGTCAACGTGGGCAATGATAGCTACATTACGGATGGAGGTATTCAAACTCATTGGGGGGAACTCCTATGATCGCACGAAGCGGCTAAACCACCTAAAA
>Ga0105238_10008540_pt1 | contig 10251 bp, 4 predicted proteins | sample KBSC34metaG_FD_81526 | JGI IMG/M metagenome (GOLD analysis project Ga0105238, IMG submission 81526) | Corn rhizosphere microbial communities from Kellogg Biological Station, Michigan, USA - KBS C3-4 metaG | ecosystem: Host-associated > Plants > Roots > Rhizosphere > Soil | place: Michigan, USA...
TCCCTGGCTGGCCTCAATTGCGAGCAAGTGCATTTCGCATTTAGTCGCAAGACTTCCGAACAGACCATCGCGCAATATATTCGCTGGTTCGCGGCTCTCAACCTGCTCACTCCCGATAAGCAGCTCAAGCTGAAAAATCAACTGCAACCAGGAGGAACATCGACCTGCGTCTTGCGAACGTCTTACGCAGAAAAGGATTGCGATGCCATGTTTCTCGATGCGAGCGGGAAGGTTTACACCCGGGCTCATTACCTTGAAATCGGCCGTCAGGCCATGCGCGCACTACTCGATGTCGAGTCTTCTCCCAACGATCGATATCGAATGAAAGTGTTTGATGATGTGGTCTGGCCCCAGGCACTCTCGCTTGGCCCCGTCCCGACCATCGGTCCATTGGCCGGGCTCAGTGCGAATGATCCAAAAGTTGAATTGCTGATCGGGGATGTCTTCGTCATTTCTCAGTGGGCCACAGCTATGGCGGACGCAGCACTGCAAGTTCAGTCCATGCGCGTATCGGTCGGCGGGGCCGACCTTCATGCGGTCTTGAGTAACCCAGATTTCAATAAAAAGAGGGATGACCTCCAAAAGAAGCTCGCGGGAATGATCAAGACCAGCAAGGTTCGCTTTGCCGAACCATGGGGCATGGTGAGTCTCTACTGGTCTGCCGGATCTCCAGGCACCGCGTATGGCAAGATCACGGAAGGTGCGCTCAGTTTGACGGCCTCGTCGAATAGCGATCTAGAGATGCTTGGGACCCCGCGATGATCATCGCTACGGCCTGACGAAAACAGGGCAGGGAGGATGAAGATCCTGAAGAGCTGCGGTGGAGGTTCAACACGCCGAACCACAGCGCCGAATACTGGTGCCTGGCTTGGAAGGATTGACTAGAGGGACTCCACTGAAGCTCGGGTCGGGTACTCACGAGCCGTTGAACTCTATCCTTGGGCAGTCGATTGAACTCATCCTTGGCAGTTGAGCCGACGCTTCAACCTTCAAATTCGAGCGGAATTTCGACGGGGACGTTGTCAAGCGTCGCCGAGCGAAATTGTGAGAACGGTGATGTCGTCTTCCTGGCCGAAAGCTTTCGCGGTCTCGGCGATGTCGGTCGAGGCGAGTTGCGTTAGTTTACTTAGACGATCGAAGCCGTAGAGCTCACCGGATTTTGATCGAGCCTCGGGAACTCCGTCGGAAAGCAGCACGATGCGTTCTTCTCGATTCAGTCTGCCGCGAACGATCTGATAGGACTGGTTCTCAGCGATGCCGAGCGGTAGGGATGGAGGCGAGCTTATCTCGGCTCCCGAGATGTACGGGGCGATATGACCTGCGTTTGCCAGAGAGAACGTACCATCGAGTGCGATTCGTATACAGCAGGCGGTGGTGAAACCGAGTTGCCCTTGCGAGATGAGGACACTATTCAGGCCAGCCAGAATCTCCGCAGGATCATGGGAGGTCTCACGTCGAATTGCGCCGAGGATCATGGCGACCCGCATCGCCGCGGTCAATCCCTTGCCTGAGACGTCGCCAACGATGGCGGTCAAAGACCCATCGGGAGCAGGGGAGACGAAAAAGAAGTCACCGCCAACTTCGCTTGCAGGAACATATACGGAGTCAACCTTAAAGCCTGGAGTGGGCCGCGATGCGCTGGCCAGCAAGAGTTGCTGCACGGTGCTGGCAGCCTGCAGCTCGGCGGCATAGGCCGCACGTTCACGTGCCGTTTCGACCATGTCGGCACAGAGAAACGAGTTTTCAACTGCTGCGGCCGTCTGCAATGCGATGGTGTTGAGAAGCTTGAGATCGGCCGCGGAATAATTTGCGCCCTCTGCCGAGTTGCCGAGCATAACCACACCCACAGTTCTCTGGCCCGCGCGGAGCGGTGCACAAATCAGCGCTTCCAAAGATTGTCCGCGATTGAGAACACGCTCATCGGCTGAGCAGTCATTCACGATCTCGGCTGCGCCGCGCTCGAGGATTGACGCAGCAAGTCGCGATGCGGGCTCCAGCACCATCAAGTCAGCCGAGCCGTTGCCCGTGGACTCGCCGAAAGTCGCCGCAGCCGTGAGCGGACTGTCAGCCTTCTCTTTCAGCAGAATGCTCCCGTGCGTCGCTGTGATTAGTCTCCGGGCCTGTTCGAGCGCCGAGTGGGCTACAGCAACCACGTTCAAGAGAGGAGCCAACTGCTCCGAAAGCTCTTCGATGAGGTGGATCTCTCGATAGAGATGGAGAACCTCAGAAGCGAGAGCCCGACTCTCGGTCTCACGGGCAGCCAGATGCGTCAGCAGCGAGGCAACTGCGGATGCCTGCGGTGCGGATCCAACCACGTAGCCCAGCGTAGCGTTCTCGTGCTGGATGGGAATGCGGTTGCCGTCTGCCGGATCGCCCAGCAGAGTCTTGCCTGCCGTGTCGATGATGCATATACCGGGAGCCAGGTGCTCCCGAAGGGCGGCGATAACAGCCATACCCCCGGATCGCGGGTTGAGGAGAGATTTGAGGGTCGGAACTGCCATAGGCTTCAGCTAACCGGGGAGGCCGAGTACGGATCTTGCTTTTGCAATAAGGGCATCGGGGTCGAAGGGCTTGGTCATATACATGTCGGCTCCGACCTCATGGCCTCGCTGACGATCGAACTCCTGGCCCTTGGCGGTCAACAGAACGACATGGATATTCTTCAGGCCTAGTTCATTCTTGACCGCATTACATACATCGAAACCATTCTTCTTGGGCATCATTACGTCTAGGAAAACGAGATTCGGCTCTTCCTCGCGGATGGTTTCGAGGGCCTCCTCACCGTTGGTGGCGGTTATCAGGTCCACGCCTTCGTCTTCCAACTCCTCAAGGGTTTGCTGGATCAGCATCCGCAGATGCGGCTCGTCGTCAACAATCAATATCTTCATAGGCCTCATTGATAGATCAGGAAGAGAACGTTTTCCATTCCCTTCTCGAAGCGCAGGGCTCGCACGGCTTCGTCACTGGAAAGAAGTGAATTGAGAATGATGACGTCGGGCTTGGAATGGACGGCGCGGGAAACGAGATCTGAGCCGTTTGCCTCTACGACCTGATACCCGCGAGCTTCGAGCACGTCTGTTATGGTGCGGGCCGTCGATACGTCCTCATCAACTACCATCACCTTCTTCTTCGATTTGTCTTGATCAAGGAGCGCATCGACTTCATGGAAGAGTGAGGCGGTGTCGATGGGCTTGGTGAGATACCGATCAACGCCGAGTCGGAATCCACGCTCTTTGTCTTCAAGAATGGAGAGGATGATGATCGGAATGTCCATTGTGACCGGATCATTTTTGAGAACCGCAGCAACATCAAATCCGTTCATTTCGGGCATCATCACGTCGAGGATGACGAGGCCTGGCATCTCCTCGCGAATGAGGGCCAAGGCTTTGCGTCCATCTTCGGCAAGGCGGACGCGGTAGCCAGCTTCAGACAATTCCTGCTGGAGAAGGGACCGGATGTTCGAGTCGTCATCGACGACCAGCACGGACTTCTCGTGCGGCTCATGCGTTGCGACGCGTTCGCGCAGCTGTCGCACCAGCGCTTCGATGTCCACCTTGCGCTTGCGAGGTGGAGCTCCGAGGCTGACGCTTGCATCGGCGACGGGCAGCGCGAATGAGAATGTGCTGCCTTTGCCCGGTTCGCTCTCGACCCAAATGCGACCGCCGTGATGTTCGACGATCTCTTTGCAAATGGGCAGACCCAGTCCCGTGCCTTTGGGCTTGTCAGTCAGCGTATCGCCTACCTGCTTGAATTTCTCGAAGACTTTCGGCTGATCTGCGGGGGCGATACCGATTCCCGAATCTATGACGCTGACCACCAATTCGCCACCATCCAGGCGCGCTGAGCATGTGATCGAGCCGGCATCGGTGAACTTGACGGCGTTCGAGATCAAGTTGATGACCACCTGGATCAGCCGATCCTGGTCTCCGGTGATTGCGGGCAGGCCAGGCTCGATGTTGCGAGCCAACTGAAGTTTCTTGGCTTCAAAAAGAGATGCTGTAGCTGCAGTTGCGCGATCGATCACCTCACCCATCGTCACGCTGGTCATGTTCCAGGTGAATTTGCCGGCTTCAATTTTGGCCAGGTCGAGCACATCGTCGATCAATTTGGTCAAGCGCTCGCCTTCACTTACGACGACACCCAAGTTCTCGATCACCTGATGTTTGGCTTGCGCAACTTTGCGGTCGTCCTCGGGAATGATCGGGAACAGGCGCTCTTCGAGGCGGCGACGAATGATCTTGGCGAATCCGAGCACTGATGTGAGTGGAGTTCGAAGTTCATGGCTGACTGTAGAGAGGAATGAACTCTTTGCCGCATCCGCCTCTTCTGCTGCTGCGCGGGCGTGCGAAGCTTCCTCGAACAGCTTTGCGTTGTACAGCGAGACGCCGACTGACGATGCGATGGTCGAAAGCAGTCGTTGATCGCCTTCAGTGAAGCGATTCTCCTGGTCAGTTGATTGCACACTGATGACGCCAACCACATCGCCGCCGGACCGGATCGGCACACCGAGATATGAAGCAGTGGGGCGCCCGACCTGTGTGATCCCGAGCTTGCTGCGAGCTCCGGCCATATCTTCGTTGATGAGCAGAGGCTCGCCCGAGCGAATGATTTGTGATGTCAGGCCGACTCCGAATGGCCTGGTCTGCGCCTCTTCGCCATAGGTATATGGGAACTGCAGCATCATGCTGGCGCGATCAAGAAGCGCGACATAAACGACCGGCGCATGGAAGAGATCGCGGACCTGGTCGCCAACCAACTCGATCAGGCGGTCCTTGTCCAGCTGTGTGGCAAGAGCCTGGCTGATGCGATTGATCGTGCTCAGTTCTGCAACGCGCTCGCTGACTTCGTGCTCTCTGCGGTTGATCAGCAAGTACGCATTTGCGTTGTCGAGAGCGATCGTGGTGTAGGCGGCGAGATTCTCAAGGAGGCTTAAGTGCTGGTCGGTGTATGCATCTTTCTTGAAGCTCTGCACGCTCAGCACACCCAGTACGCGCTCCTGAGCGATGAGGGGCAGGTAAATCATGGATTCAGGGGGTTGGGCTTTGGTGCCATCGGCTAGAGCGCTGCCGGTGTGTCTGTAGTCCGCGATATACCTGGAGGTGTCGGCGACGTTGTTGAGCAGGATGGGGGTGCGGTTCTCAATGCACCACACGGCTAGCTGATTCTTGTCATCCGTGCTGCGCGTATATGGGGCATAGCGCTTGCCGTTCTCGATTGCGAGCGTGTACTCGATCAGGCGCTTTTCGGGCCGGTAGAGACCAACGCCGAAGATGCTTGCGTCAGCAATCTGGTTTACGCGTTCGTAGAGCTTGAACAGGATTGTCTCGAGATCGAGCGAGGCGGTAATTTCCTTTCCGATCTCGCTCAACAGTTCAATGCTGTCTTTTTGCGCGGAGATCTCGGCAGCCTGGGCGCGAATCTCCTGCGTGCGCTCATTGACAGTGGCTTCGAGCGTTCGCTTCTGCTCTTCGAGCGCCTCGGTTTTCCGCCGAGCCTTCGAGCGCTCGTATTGAGTGATGAAGCGCCAGCCAGCCAGTACGAGGAGAACAAAAAGCAGGAAATAGAGGATGTTGGCCAGCGTGGTGCGGTACCAGGGCGGCAGGATGACGAAGGCGTATGAACCTTGACCCATTCGGCCATCAACAGCCCGTGCTCTTACGCGGAACGTATAGCTCCCGGGTCCGAGTCCGCTGTAGTTGGCCTCTTTCTGCCTGTCCCATCCGGACCAGTCCTTGTCGGCGCCCTCAAGAAGATATTGGTAATTGATGTCGGAGGAGTCTGCATATGAAGCGGCGGCAAACTGAAAGCGAACCGCACTGGTGTGCGGGGGGAGTTGCAGTTCCTTGCTCCCCGGAACGGGTGATCCTCCGAAAACAACGTGAGTTCCGGCGCTCACCTGGCGCACGAGCGTGGGGAGATCCTGCGCCACGCTTGATCGAATGTTTGGATTGAGGCGGAGTACCGATTCGCCTGCTGCCCAAACGGAGCCATCGGTATCGGCGAATACAGGTGAGACTTTGAACTGGGTTAATGCGCGATAGCTATTCTCATCGATGCGCCAGGAACCATCGGGCTGGGAGTAGACGCGACCAATTCGGCGCCCCTCAGTTGAGGGCATCGAGGTCCAGACGCTGCCATCGTCCGCCTCAAACAAAATTGCGCTCGCGTCCGGAGCATCGATTGGCAGCGCAAGTCGATTATCGACGACGAACTTGCGGGCGCTACGATCCCATCGATAGAGATTCTGGTTCCGGTCAACTCCTGCCCAGATGCTTCCCAACGCCCAGGAAATACCATTGACGCCCGGCGGGAGCCCGGCATCCTGTCCGATGGACTCCGCCTTTGAGTCACGCATGCCAGTCTCGGCTACGGTGATTCGCAATACGCGTCCATTCGCTCCCCCCGCCCAGACTGTTCCGTCCGCATCCTCCGCAACGGTGCGTGCCTCGTAAACAATGCCCGGCAGTCTACCCTCGTCAACCCACTTCTGCCCATCCCAACGCATTGAGCCAACGTTATCGCCGTGTCCAATGAAAACCCGATTGCGGTTCTTTCTGGATTGATAGATGGAATAGCACTGCTCTAACGGTCCGTGGGTGCCGGGCATGGCTGGAACCATCGAGGTGGTGGTCACTCGATACACACCATCGCTGGTGGCTGCGAGCAACTGATCGTTCTTATGCGCCGGGTCCCGGAAAGATCTCAGCTGAAATGATTGTGTTGGCCCCGGGAGCGGGAGGAACATAGGGCGGTTCGTATTGGGGTCAGATGATAAGCGTTCGACCGGAGTACCACTTGTATCCAATGCGACATAGACGGAGCCCTTGTAGCGGATGGTGTCCTGGACTGAGGAGCGCAGAAAAATCGAAATTGGCGAACTCACTTCGATTCGCGTTACACCGGACGTCGTACCCACCCATACCGCCCCGTCGCGATCCTGAAACGCGCTCAATGCGTTGGAATCGAGAAGACCGTCCTCCACGTTCAGGACTCGGATCAGCTTGCCATCGTGGCCAACAATGACAGCTCCGCCATTCAGGGTGGTCAAGCAAAGGCTGCCGTCGCGCAGTTGGGTGGCTGTGTAAAGCTTGTGCTGCTTGAGATAGTCGTCAATCTGCGTGGGAAAAGGCGTTACTTTCCGGCCATCGTAGATGGTCAGCAAACCCTCTCTTTGACTCACGATCATACGAGTGTCGTCGTACGGGTACAGGAACAGCTTGACCGCATTCTTGTACCCTTCGCCGCCCGGAACAGGCCGCAGATCGTCCCCGACAATTTCCTGAAGTCCAACGCCATTCTGTGCGGTGTAGATGTGACCGCGAACGGCTGAAAGAGCCTGGAAGCGACCGAACGCTCCGTGAGACCACGTATGTATCGTGTTTCCATCCCAACGGAACAGCTTCTCGTAAGAACGAAAGAAAATTCCCTGCGGCGTCGGAAGTGTTTGCCAAACGTCCGTGAATTGACGATCGTGCTCGGGGACCTTATCCAGGATGGAGACGTAATGTTCCACTCCGTTTGCGTCCGGCTGCATGTAGCCGAAGGTTCCATTGCCACCCAGCCAAATCTTGCCGGACTGGTCAAACGCAATCGACCGAACCGTATCGCTTCCAGTGGGAATCTTGCGCCAGACCACCCCGTCATATTCAATGAGGTCGCCTCCAGAGACGCCAACGTACATGACGCCGCGGGAGTCCTGATTGATGGCCCATATCTGGCCAAATGAGTTGATCTCTTTGAAGCTGTGCCCCTGCGCCAACGGCAGACCGGTCTCGGCGCTTTGGTTTGGAGCCGCCTTCGCCGGGACAACTGGGTGTCCCTGAGCCCAAGCCAGGGACCATACAGCCAAGGCGAGAATCGGCGACAGCACGGACCGTCTGATTACGGCGGAGTAGTGTCCCAAGTCGTTGACCTATCTTGTTGCGTACGCGGAGGTGGAATCCGCTGTGCGAATGCAGCGTTATCGGGGGGAACTGGACGCTGAGCTTACCACGCGTGTTTGACCGGTGCAAGACTTTAAGTAACGTGAAGTGAGGGAAATATGGCAATTCAGCGGCGGAGTTTGATGGCGCTGGAATCTGCGACAGCCGGAGTTCGAGAACACTGGCGAAAACCAATCGGATGGGAGAGCCCGTTGACGGCGAGTAACAAGCCCTCTCGATCTACGCCGCAGTGATCCGGTGAGCTAGCATTCGACGATGGGACACCGTTAATTAAGCTCTTGTTCGCGACGGAATATTGCGGATGGCTGATTCTGGATGTGGCTAAACCGCGCTCTTGTGATTACCAAATGGGGATGCGCGGGGTCGACACAAATTCGTACACTCCCCATGTTGCTGGATCAGGGCACAACACGGACAGCGGGAAACTTGAACACTGCGGATGTGCGGCTGCTGCTTGGAAAGTGGATGGAGGAGCAAACTTCGCTTCTTTGTCTGGGCTCTTTCAACGAGTGCCGGCTCGTGCTGAAGGCGCATGTATTCTCGATCTCGGAAGAGGCCTTTACTCTGCGTTCCCTGAGCGCAGATACGACGCTCTCGTTCAGTTTCGGTTCGAACGGTACTGTCTTTGATTACGCTGAGCAGCGGGAGTTTGGGATGCCTGAGCTGCCGCCGAAACTGGCGCAATTGGCCTCGATTGCCATCATGTTGCCGACCCGTACCGCAGTGAATCCGCTCACGGAATCGACGGAGCGCGAAACCCTCATCATGATCGAGATGTGGGAAGGCGACCGGGAGAACTGGAGCGAGGAGAAATAGACCATCCCATTTCGAAATGGGCCACGTCCGCTGATAGAGCGCCTGCCTTTGATGAGAGGGCAGGCACTTTGGCGTTTGTTGGAGAGATTATCCGGCGGTCGCCCTCTTGTAATCCGCCGCGATGATGCCAGCCCCACACTGATGCTTTACGCTTATCGGAGCGTTCCCATTCCTGACCGATGGACCCGGCATTGCGCATTGTTCTTTCGAATATTGGGACTTACGGCGATATCAATCCGCTGATAGCGTTGGCACTGGAGCTAAAACGGCGTGGGCATTCACCTGTGATGGCCCTGCCAGAGGTATATCGCTCGCGAATTGCGCCACTGGGCCTGGACTTCCGCGGACTTCGACCGGATATCGATCCAACAAACAACGTGCTGGTGGAGATGGTCTACGACATCAAGCACGGAACGGAACATGGGCTGCGGAATTTCCTGTTTCCGGCGTTGCGGCAGACGTACGACGATCTTCTGGATGCGGCGACGAAGCCGGCGCGTGCAGACCTGCTGCTGCTCGGAGAACTGAACTACGCGGGGCCGATCGTTGCGGAGGTCACGGGGATTCCCTGGGCGAGCTATGTGCTGGCGCCGCTGTCGTTCTTCTCGGCTTATGATCCGCCGGTGCTGCCGCCGTATCCCAAGCTGGCCAAGGCGGATAAGCGCGTGCCGGGATTTGGCAGGGTGATCAAGCGGCTAGCTCGATTGGTAAGCCGCAAATGGCCGGAGCCGATTTACGCACTGCGGAACGAACTCGGGTTACCGCGGGGTGCAAATCCGCTATTCGATGCGAAGCACTCGCCCTACCTGGTGCTGGCACTGTTTTCGCGCGTACTGGGCGTCGAGCAGAAGGATTGGCCACCGAATACGTTGATCACTGGGTTTGCGTATTACGACGCGGAGTCAGGGAATGCCAAGCTGCCGCCGCAACTTGAGGAATTTGTGGCGAGCGGTGACCCGCCGGTCGTGTTTACCTTGGGCTCGGCTGCGGTATTGGTGGCCGGCAATTTCTACGAGGTCTCGGCGGAGGCTGCGATGGAGATCGGGGCGCGCGCTGTCCTGCTGATTGGGAGCGATCCGCGCAATAAGCCGAAGCGAGTTCTGCCATCGTCGATTTGCATCGCGGAGTATGCGCCCTATTCGAAGCTGTTTTCGAGTGCGTCGGTGATTGTGCACCAGGGCGGGGTGGGGACGACGGCGCAGTGCTTGAAAGCCGGCAAGCCGATGCTGATCATGCCCTACTCGCACGACCAGCCGGACAATGCACGGCGCATGAAGCGGCTGGGAGTAGCGAAGATAGTCCAAAAAGCCAAATACAACCCACAAAAGGTCACGGGGAAAGTTCGCAAGATTCTGGATGATTCCGAACTTGCGCAGAGGTCCCGGGTGGTGGCCGAGCAGTTGCGGAAAGAAGATGGCGTGAAGGCGGCGTGCGATGCGCTGGAACAGCTATGTGCGAGGACGCAGCGCGTGAAGGCTGCTCTCCCTCCACA
>Ga0105238_10008541_pt1 | contig 10248 bp, 7 predicted proteins | sample KBSC34metaG_FD_81526 | JGI IMG/M metagenome (GOLD analysis project Ga0105238, IMG submission 81526) | Corn rhizosphere microbial communities from Kellogg Biological Station, Michigan, USA - KBS C3-4 metaG | ecosystem: Host-associated > Plants > Roots > Rhizosphere > Soil | place: Michigan, USA...
ATCCACATGCCGAGAATGGCGTGCACGACATGCCCTGACTGAAGTTCGGTCCTGTCGTTTTGTCGCAAGCTGATTGTATGTTCGCCCCAGTCCGGCGGGAACGAAACGCCGATCGAGTATCCGATGCGGGAGTCCTTCTTCAAACCATGGCGGGCGATCGCCTCGCGCCATGCTGCCTCGACATCGTGCGCCAGCTTGCCGGGCTTCGCCGTCTCCAGCACGGCCTCCATTCCTTCGAGCACGGCAACCTCGACGTCACCTACATGCTTTGGCTTGCGACCGAGCTGCATCGTTCGGGCAAGCCCCGAAGTGTAGTGACGGCACGCGCCTGCCAATTCGAGCGCCACGGTTTCGTTTGCCGTGAAGGCCCGGCTGCTCCACATTAAATGGGGAGCCGATGCATTTTCGCCCGCCAGGATCGTCGGCGGCAAGGCTGTGATATCGCCTGCGTGATCCGGCAATCCGCTGTACTGCGCCGTCTGTATGGCAGCGATGGCATCACATTCGCGAACACCTGGCGCAATGACCTCGTAGGCTTTAGACACCGCCGCTTCCGCGAGGCGCGCACCCAACCGAAGATAACCGATTTCCGCAGGCGATTTCACAGCGCGGATCCAGTTGACCAGCAGATCGGCATCGACAAATCTCGCGTTGGGCAAAGCGGCAACCAACGTTGCATGTGCTTTCGGCGAATAATAATAGGCTTCGAGTTCTATCCCGATACGACCCCTGCCCCAGCCTTTCCGATCGATGTATTGACCTATCCAGTCCATAGGATGCCGCTCTGGCGACTGAACGTAGCTTTCCGGGAAACCGACGACGTTTTCCGGCTTCATCCAGGCGGTCAATCGCCCGCCGGCCGCATCCATGTTGCGGCCGATCCAGACCGGCTCTCCCGTCATCGGCACGACCACGACCTGAGGCGTATAAAACGACCAACCGTCATAGGCAGTCAGGTAGTGCTGATTGGCAACGTCGTTGACCACGAGCAGATCAAGCTCACGTCGTGCCATCTCCTGGCGAACGTTCCTAAGTCGAGACTGATATTCATTGATATCAAAAGGCAGGGGGACCATCGCGAACCTTTTCAAAAGAGCTTAAGTATCCTGGCGCGTCTGCGGAAGGTTGGCGAACGGGTCGACCAGGCAGCATGGTGTGCGAAAGCGGCAACGTTGCGGGGCCAATTTGTACTCTATCTGCAGACAAATTGTCTTTTTTGACCTTCTTTTTCAGACGAATTCTCCGGCGGAGAATGAACTCTTCGTTGTCCTGCATCATTGGCCGATTGCTGCGCTGCGCTGCGGTACTGGCGAGACGATCTGGACTTTCGCATCGACAATGCAGCAAACGCCCCCGAGCCAAGAAACACGCCAAGCGAGACGAGGACGATTCCCCCACACTCAATCAAGTTTGGCCGCTCACCCAACACGGGCACAGCAAGAAGCGCAGCAAGGGCCGGAACGAGCGATGCAAAAACCGCACCTCGGGATGCGCCGAGGACCGCAATCGCACGGTTGAACGCAATCAGTGAAACGATGCTCATCAGTACGCCCTGAAAGATGACTTCGAACACGATGCTGCCGAGACTGGCACCTACTGTTCCGCGCGGCACTAGAGCCAGAAGGTAAAAGGCATGAAGAGACATGCCGACCAAAAAGCAACGATCGCGGCTCCGTGCAATGGCTTGACGCCGGATCGACGCAACGTGACCGTGTAGCTCGCCCACAGCGGCGAGGCCGCCAAGAACAGCAGCTGGCCAATCCAGCGTTGCCCTTCAGGGAAAAGAATGCTCGAGCCGATGATCATAACGATACCGACCGGGATCAGCGTAAGGCCGATCAGTCGATTACGCGCGATGCTCTCGGCCAGAAAAAGGACGGACAAAATCGTCGCGAAGAGCGGCATGACACCCGGGATCAGCGCCCCAGCCTGCGCGGCCGGAGCAAAGAGGAGGCCTGCTGCGGAGACAAGTACATAAGGCGCACCCGCGCCGGCAACCATCAGCGCTGTGCCCGTCATGCCTACGGTGCGGGCGAAGGCTCCCTGGCGGAGCAGAACCGGAAACAGCAGGATGGCGGCCGTGGAAAAGCTGATCGCAGTGATGTCATAGACTGTCAGCCCGGACCCGTGGAGATCAAGGCGGGTAAAGACCATCCACCCCGACCATATCGAAATCGCGAACAATCCCCATGCCGCGCCTTGCAGCATCTGAAGTCTGGCCGACGTCCTTGGTTCCGCCAGAACAGTGGTTGCGTTAGTCATCGTTGCATTTTTAGTTTTTTGCAGGCGATCGCCCCGGACACATGGCCAGATAACGAACCTTGGTTTCAGGGCGAACAGAGGGGCAATAGCGCGTGTGCGGGGTATGAAGACGGTCCACTGGAAATGGCCAAGCCAAGCAAGGACAATGCGACAATTGCCCCGCTCACTTCACTGAGACAACAAACATTTTCCGAAATGCAGAATTGCGTAATACTGAATAATCCGACAACCGCAGATCGCCCAAAATCACGTTCGAACGGTTTCAGACGCCGGGCGTCAAGCCGATCCTGAGCGGCGTGCATCGTTTCTTGTCGGACGCGGTTTTCTGGAGGAACCGGTCCCCGCTGGAAACTGTCTTAATTTTGAAGGCGATCGTTGATGGCTGGATCTGATCGTAAGCGTTCAATCGCCATGTCGATAAAAAGACGAATCTTGGCAGGGGCGTGCTGTCGTTCGGCGTGTACGACGTGGATTGGCAAGCGCGGCTCGTCAAACGGCTCAAGGACCGCCTGCAGCACTCCAGACCGAAGTTCCTGGGCAACCTGGTAGCCAAGAACGCGCGTGAGACCGAAACCCGCGATTGCCGCTGCGATCGCGGCATCGTTGGTGTTGCACAGCATGGCGGGATCGATGCGCACGACGGTGGTGCTGTCGGGTCCAAATCGCCATTCATGCGACGACCAGGCGGCGGTGGAACTGATGATGCGATGATTCACCAGATCGGCTGGTTCGTGCGGGATGCCGTTGCGCCGCAGATAATCCGGGGAGCCACAGACAACTCGATGGGTCGCGCCAACCCTCGTCGCGAGATAGCTTGCGTCGGTCAAATGACCAATCCGCACTGCGACATCGATCCCCTCCTCGACAAGGTTTGTCATCCGGTCGACGAAAAGGCTACGGCCGATAACCTTCGGGTGTCGCTCAAGAAAACCCTGGAGAATTGGCATGATGTGCGTGCGCCCGAACAGAATGGGCGCCGATACGGTGAGCGTGCCCACCGGAGCGAAGTACGAGCCGGACGCGGCTGCCTCGGCCTGCTGCAGTTCGGCCAGTATCCGGCGACAATCCTCAAGATAGCGCTCACCTGTCTCGGTCAGCTTCATCGTCCGCGTCGTACGCATCAAAAGCCGCGTGCCCAGTGCGTTCTCCAAAATGGCGACGATACGGGTCACCGAGGCGGGGCTCATATTGAGCTGGCGCGCGGCGCCGGCGAAACCGCCGGCGTCAATGACCTTCGCGAAGACAGTCATTGCCTGAAACCGATCCAACCGTTGCCTCCTCAGCCGGGGACAATGCCCGGCTTGATCATTCTTCCGATTCAGACAACGAAAAGGAGAAGACATCCACCACTATAGGAGTTTTATGCCGATTTGCAAAACAGTCCCTTGCGAAGAAGCGGTGTTCCAATTGTCCGCCAACTGAACCATTTAGCTCCTGGCAGATGTGAATTGCCAAAAACCACATGGAGCTACAGTCTATGAAACTTTACTATTTCACCCCATCCGGACACGCCCACCGGGCCCGCCTCTTTCTCTCGCTCGTCGGGCAAGAGGTTGAGATCGTCACCGTAGACCTCACGAAAGGCGAGCACAAAAGCCCCGATTTTCTGAAACTCAACCCGTTCGGTCAGTTGCCGGTGCTAGACGACGATGGCGTCATTGTTGCCGATTCCAATGCAATCCTGGTTTACGTGGCCAAGAAGCTGCGCAAGAGCGATTGGCTGCCGGAAGATGCCAAGGGTGCGGCCGCAGTGCAGCGCTGGCTGTCCGTTGCCGCCGGAGAGATCGCTTACGGTGCATCGGCAGCTCGGCTTATCACGCTGTTTGGCGCGAAATTGAATGCCGACGAGGTTATCCAGCGGGCTCACGGCATACTGACCCTGATCGAGGCAGAACTCGGTGGCCGTCAATGGATCGCCGCCGACCGGCCGACCGTCGCCGACGTTGCGCTTTACAGCTACATCGCCGCCGCTCCCGAAGGGAATGTCGATACCTCCGGCTATGCCGGCATCAACGCCTGGCTTAGGCGGATGGAAGCCTTGCCGGGGTTCTTCCCGTTCCAGCAAAACCCTGTGGGTCTGCGCGCCGCAGCGTAAACAGGCACAAGCGGATCACCTTCAAATCGAGAGGTCGGCGATGTCGAATGTGCCGTTTGCCCCTGGATGGGATCTTGAGCGATCGCCATTTCACGAAGGTGAACTGGGGATCCAAGAGCGCGTCGGCGTACGCGACAAAATGGATGAGCAAGGCCGACGCGCCTTACGGCGATATCTCACCGAACAGCACAAGGCGTTCTTCCCGCTTCTGCCCTACGTGTTCGTGGGCTCAGTCGATGAGGAAGGGCAACCCTGGGCTTCAATGCTCTTTGGCGCTCCCGGTTTCGTCAACCCGACAAGTGCAACGGCCGTCTCGGTGAAGGCGAGGCCGTTGCACGGTGATCCCCTCGGTTCAGCGCTTAGGCCAGGTGCTGAAATTGCGGTGCTTGGTGTGCAGTTGCCCACACGTCGCCGAAACCGCATGTTCGGCACGGTCGCTGACGTGAACACGGAAGGCTTCACCATCGACATCCGCCAGACGTTGGGCATCTGCCCGCAATACATCCAGAGCCGTGAGCTGGAATTCACGCGCGATCCGCTGGCGACCTACTCTCGTCCCATTCATCGATTAGACAAACTCGATGCCAAGGCGAAAGCCATCATCGAGCGCGCCGACACCTATTTTGTCGCTTCGGTCGACCCAAGCGAAGATCATGGTGTTGCCAGGGGCGCCGACGTATCCCACCGGGGCGGGCGTCCCGGGTTCGTGCGCGTTGACGACGAACTGTCCCTGACCGCTCCGGACTTCGTCGGCAATTTTATCTTCAACACGCTTGGGAACTGGCAGATCGACAACCGAGCCGGCCTTCTCTTCATCGACTTCGAGCAGGGCGATCTCGTCTACATCGCCGCCCGCGCCGAGATCATCTGGGATGGGCCGGAAGTGCGCGCATTCACGGGCGCGCAGCGCCTTGTGCGCTATAGCATAGAGAAGGTGATCCGGGTTGAGGACAGCCTTCCCGCACTCTTCTCTCGTCCCGTCGACTCGCCCCTGCTCGAGCGGACGGGGACATGGGCCGAGGTCGATCGGACACTGGATGCAGAACGCGACCGCAATGTATGGCGCCCGTTCCGGATCGTGCGCTTCGAAGACGAGAGCCAATTCATCCGATCGTTCTACCTTGAGCCCGCCGATACGCGTGCGCTCGCCAACTACGCCGCCGGACAATTCCTGCCGCTGCGGCTGACCCCCGCAGGCTGGGACCAGCCGGCAATACGCACCTACTCGCTATCGGCAAATGCCGGCGCGCAGACCTATCGCATCAGCGTCAAGCGCGGGGGAAAGGGCGGGGTTTCGGACTGGCTGCACGATCAGGCCGGCGTTGGAACGATCATTGAAGCAATGAGCCCGAGAGGCGCCTTCAACTTTAACACCGATCCTCGTCGCGCGGTCGTGCTGATCTCGGCCGGCGTCGGGATCACGCCTTTTATCGCCATGCTCGACAGCCTTCTAGTGAACAACGGCCGCACCCGCCACCACGCGCCGATCTGGTTCGTGCACGCTTCGCGAAATTCCGCGAGCCATCCGTTCGGACCATACCTCAGGGAAAAGGCAAAGCAGCACACCAATCTGAAGGCTCATATTCGCTATAGCCAACCGCTCGACAGCGATGAGATCGGAAAGACGCATGACAGCGATGGCGCAGTCGACCTCGCATTCCTGAAGTCGATCCTGCCGTTCGACGACTATGAATTCTATCTGTGCGGTCCCGCGCCGTTCATGCAGCGCCTCTATGACGATTTGACGGGCCTTGGCGTAAGCGATACCCGCATCCACTTCGAGACATTCGGTCCGGCCCATGTGAGACGCAATGCGATTGCGCCAATCCCTGTCGACGACAACACGGAGGGGGTCGTTGTCAAATTCGCAAGGTCGGGGCAGAGCGCGCTGTGGCGGCCAGATCAGGGCTCGCTTCTTGACCTTGCCGAGCGCGCCGGCCTCAAACCGATGTCGAGTTGCCGTTCCGGTGTTTGCGGTACATGCGCAACCACGGTCCTTGAAGGGGCCGTCGACTATGCCCAACCGCCGGCACACGATGTCAAAGACGGTGAGGCTTTTATCTGCGTTGCCAGGCCGCGCGCCGGGCCTCATCTCCAAGGTTCCAACGGCCGAGAAGGCGTGACGCTTGATTTGTAATCTCTGGTCGAGCGCATCCGACACCCGCGGTAATCCATGGACGTGTCTATGCACTGGTTTCATCCTGACGGTCATGCTGACCGGCTCCATGACACCCGTCTGGTGCCGTTCGAAAGCCCGCGGATAAGGCGCCTGCCTGTCGCACTTCAGCGAATCCAACGCGGTCTATTGCAGGACATTCAGGGCCCCCTGCCCGCTCGAACAGCTTTCTGGGTTTCGGATACAAACTTGCGACCTTCCGCGCTCCAGTGCCAATGTAGGAAAGATGAAGCGCGGCTGCGGTGGCAGCCGTCGCGACGTGATCGATTCTTAGTTCGGTGGACGTTGGGCGGTCTTGCCCTCATGCACCACTGCTGAGCTCATCGAAAGCGGCAAGCGCCTTGCCGCCATAGACGGTTGCCGGCCCCCCGCCCATTTCAATCGCAACACCGATCGTCTCTGCCATCTCGGCACGACTTGCGCCGTGTCGGATCGCGTTGGAGACGTGATAGACGATGCAACCCTCGCAGCGCGTTGCGACGGCAATCGCCAGCGCGGTAAGCTCCTTTGCTCGCGCCGACAGCACGCCGTCTTTTGAAGCATTCTGGACCAGGCCATGGAATGCGGTCATCACGTCGGGGATCGCTTTGTGAAGGTTGCGCGTCTCGGCAGCCACCTGCCGCAATGTATCCTTCTGGGTCATGGTTTCTCCATCAGTCAATTCGGGGTGAAACGGCCGGCAAGCGGGAATCGCCCGCACAAATCCGCAACGATGGCGCTGACGTTGCGCTCTGTCTTCGCATTTGCATCAGGTCCGTTGCGGACCAGACCGCCAATGACCTCGTCTATGCAGTCGCCGACTAGCTCGAATTCAGCCACGCCAAACCCTCGCGTGGTTCCCGCTGGCGTGCCCAGCCGGATACCGGACGTAATGCTGGGCTTTTGCGGATCGAAGGGAATTCCGTTTTTGTTGCAGGTCAGACCTGCCCGCTCGAGCGCAACCTCAGCGTCGCGGCCGGTCACGCCTTTTGGCCTGAGATCGACAAGCATGAGATGCGTGTCGGTTCCGCCAGACACGATGGAAAAGCCCTTGGCTGAAAGCCGGGTCGACAGTGCGTGGGCGTTGGCGACAACGGCATTTGCGTAAGACACAAATTCGGGCGACAGCGCTTCGCCAAACGCGACTGCTTTCGCTGCTATGACGTGCATCAACGGACCGCCTTGCAGACCGGGGAAGACGGCGGAGTTGAATTTCTTGCTCAAGTCGGCATCGTTTGTAAGAATCATGCCGCCTCGCGGACCACGCAGTGTCTTGTGCGTCGTCGTTGTCACCACATGGGCATACGGGATTGGCGACGGATGAACGCCGGCGGCAACCAGTCCCGCAAAGTGGGCCATATCCACCATAAGGTAGGCGCCAACCTCATCGGCGATTTCACGAAATGACTTGAAATCTATGAAGCGTGGATAGGCGGATCCGCCTGCAATGATCAGCCTTGGGCGGTCTTTTCGCGCGCGCTCGCGCACCTCATCCATGTCGATCCGCTGGTCGGTTTCACGCACGTGGTAGTGGACTGGGTGGAACCACTTGCCGGATACGGCAACGCTCGCGCCGTGGGTGAGATGTCCGCCATGGGCGAGTGACATTCCCAAGAATGTCTCGCCGGGTTTCAGCAATGCCAGGAACACAGCGCCATTCGCCTGAGCGCCGGAATGAGGCTGGACATTGGCGAAGTCGCAGTTGAAAAGGGTTCGAGCCCGGTCGATCGCGATCGCCTCGATCACATCGACGTACTCGCAACCGCCATAATAGCGCCGTCCGGGATATCCTTCGGCATATTTGTTCGTGAGCACGGATCCCTGCGCCCTCAAAACGGCGGCAGAGACTATATTTTCGGACGCAATTAGTTCGATCTGGGAATTCTGGCGATCTTCCTCACGCTGAATAGCGGAAAAGACTGCTGCATCGGGTTGAGCGAACATTTTTTCCTCGTTAGCAATTGGGGACGTTTTTTGCGAGACCACCGCGTGATGTCTCGCGATAGTCGGACTTCATATCCCTGCCGGTTTGCAACATCGTCTCGACCACCTGGTCGAACGTCACGCGATGCGTGCCGTCGCCGCGCATCGCCAGCGACGCGGCGTTTATGGCCTTGACCGCGCCGAAAGCGTTGCGCTCGATGCACGGGATCTGGACGAGCCCGGCTATTGGATCACAGGTCATGCCAAGGTGGTGCTCCATGGCTATTTCGGCGGCATTCTCGATCTGCTGCGGCGTCGCGCCAAGGGCGGCCGCGAGACCGGCCGCGGCCATTGCTGCCGCCGAGCCGACTTCGCCTTGGCAGCCGACGTCAGCGCCGGAAATCGAAGCATTCTTCTTGATGATCCCGCCAATCGCCGCGGCCGTCAGCAAGAAAGATCTTATTCCCGCCGCGTCGGCGTCTTCGCAGAAGTCGCGGTAGTAGCGCAGGACTGCAGGAATAACCCCGGCAGCGCCATTGGTGGGTGCCGTCACAACCCGCCCGCCCGCCGCGTTTTCCTCGTTGACCGCCATGGCAAATACACTGACGAAATCAAGGATCCTGTGGGGCAGATGCGCGGGCTCGAAAGCCTCTTCTTCACGGAGCTGATCGTAGATTGCTTTTGCCCTGCGTTTCACGTTCAGGCCGCCGGGAAGAATACCTTCGGTTGCCAAGCCGCGGTCGATACATTCGAACATGGTTTCGGCAACAGTCTCCACAAACTCCAACGACCTGTCGGAAGGATCCCGGGCGGTCTCGTTCGCCACGATTACCTCTTCGATCGACAGGTTCTTGGCGAGGCAGATCGCCAGAAGTTCTTCCATCGAGTGGTAGCTCTCAGGTGGCGCCCAGTTGCGCTTGACCTGCGTTTCGCCTTCCCTGACGACAAACCCACCACCAATCGAAAACCAGACTTGATCGGCAACGACGCGACCTTCCTGACCGAAGGCCTGCAGGCGCATTGCATTGGGATGTTCGTCGAAATTTGTGTCGAAATCGAAGACTACATCCGTCGAGCGATCGAAAGCCACTCTGTGGCCATCCGGCATAGCTAAGGACCTGTCGCGCGTGATGGCTTCGAGCGTTGGTTTGACCAGGGCCGGATCGACCTTGCTGGGAAGCGCGCCGGTCAATCCCAGGATCGCCGCCTCGTCCGTGCCGTGACCTCTCCCGGTCCAGGCCAACGATCCATAGAGCGTCACGACAAGACGCGCGACGGAGTTCTCGATATCGGCGATCGAGCGCGCGAAGTTGGCTGCGGCCAGCATAGGCCCGACCGTGTGCGACGAAGATGGACCCAGTCCGATCTTGAACAACTCGCCGAAGCTGGCGGGCGGTTCATGGATGACGGGAGCCTTCGACGATAGGAGTATGCGAGCTGCGGCTTGGCCTGACATGTCCAATACCTCAGCTCTGCGCCACTGCGTAGTCAGCGATTGGAGGACAGGAGCACACAAGATTGCGGTCACCGGCCACGTTATCGATGCGAGAGACAGGCGCCCAGTACTTTGCCGCGGTGGTGGAATCGCCGACCGGATAGGCCGCTTCGGCTCTCGAATAGGGATGGGTCCATTCGCCGATGACGACCTCGCGCGCTGTGTGCGGAGCATTGACCAACGGGTTGTCATCTCTTGGCCAGCTGCCGCTGCGGACCTTTTCTGCTTCGCGCGCAATGGCTGCCATCGCTTCGCAAAACCGGTCTATCTCGGCTTTTGACTCCGATTCCGTGGGCTCCACCATCAATGTGCCTGCCA
>Ga0105238_10008543_pt1 | contig 10246 bp, 9 predicted proteins | sample KBSC34metaG_FD_81526 | JGI IMG/M metagenome (GOLD analysis project Ga0105238, IMG submission 81526) | Corn rhizosphere microbial communities from Kellogg Biological Station, Michigan, USA - KBS C3-4 metaG | ecosystem: Host-associated > Plants > Roots > Rhizosphere > Soil | place: Michigan, USA...
GGAAGCGATTCTGATGGCGCACCGGATCACCCGGCGGAACAAGACGGTGATCTCGTCGGGCGTCCACCCGCATTACGTGAAGGTCGCCGAGACGCTGGCCCAGTTCAGTGAGGATGCACTGGCTACCGCGCTGCCGGAGCTCGACGCCGAGCCGGATACCGAGCGGCTGATCGGGAAGATCGGTCCCGAGACTAGCGCGGTCGTGGTTCAGTATCCGGATATCCTGGGCCGCATCTCAGATTTGACGCCGATCGCCGACGCGGCCCACGCCGCGGGCGCGCTGCTGATTGCGGTAGTGACCGAACCTGTGGCGCTGGGTCTGATCAAGTCACCCGGCGAGATGGGCGCGGACATCGTCGTGGGCGAGGGGCAGAGCATTGGCGTCGGACTTCAGTTCGGCGGCCCTTATGTCGGCCTGTTCGCCTGCCGGGAGAAGCATGTCCGCCAGATGCCGGGCCGACTCGCCGGGGAGACCGTCGATGCCGAGGGCAGGCGCGGATTCGTCCTGACCCTCTCGACCCGCGAGCAGCATATCCGGCGCGAAAAGGCGGCCTCGAAGATTTGCACGAGCTCGGTGCTGTGCGCGCTCGCCTTCACGGTGCACTTGACACTTCTCGGCGAGAAGGGGCTTCGGCAGCTAGCTCTATTGAATCACGCGCGCGCGCGTGAAGCTGCGGATCGGCTCGGGAATATCCCCGGCGTCAGCCTCGTCAACGACAGCTTCTTTAACGAATTCACGCTGATGCTCCCAGTCGAAGCGCGACCGGTGGTTCATGCGATGGTGGACCGCGGCGTCCTCGGAGGCGTCTCGCTCGGCAGGCTCTATCCGGGCGAGGATACACTCCAGAACGGATTGGTCGTCGCGGTGACCGAAACCGTAACGGACGAGGACATCGCGGCATTCGAAGCGGCGCTGAAGGAGGCGGTACAATGACCGTGAATCCTTCAGGCTGGCGCCCTTCCGCCCCGGCGAACGAGCAGGGCGAAACTACGACGGTGACCGGCAACCACGCGCTCATGCTCGAAGAACCGCTGATCTTTGAGATCGGGAGCGCTGAGCAAACCGGCGTCGATTTCGCCGAGGTGCCTCAGGGCGAGAACCGGCTTGGCGGACTCGAGCGGAACGGGGAGATCGGACTCCCCGGCCTCAGCGAGCCCGAGACCATCCGGCATTACACGCGCCTGTCCCGGCAGAATTACGCGATCGACCTCGGCCTGTTCCCGCTGGGCTCGTGCACGATGAAGCACAATCCGCGCCTCAACGAGAAGGTGGCGCGGATGCCGGGCTTCGCCGACGTCCATCCGCTGCAGCCGCAGGAAACGGTCCAGGGCGCGCTCCAGGTTATCAATGAGCTCGCCTTCTGGCTGCTCGACCTCACGGGCATGTACGGCGTCGCGATGAGCCCGAAGGCTGGAGCTCATGGCGAATTGTGCGGCCTGCTGTGCATCCGGGCTGCGCTCGAGGCGAGGGGCGACAAGCGCGAGGTCGTGCTCGTTCCGGAGAGCGCCCATGGGACTAACCCAGCGACAGCAGCTTTTGCCGGCTATCGAGTGGAGAACATTCCAGCCAACACTGCCGGCCGCGTCGACTTGGAAGCATTGAAGGCCCGGCTAGGCCCCGACGTTGCCGCGGTGATGATCACCAACCCCAACACCTGCGGCCTGTTCGAGCCGGACATGAAGGCGATCAGCGACGCGGTCCATGCCGCGGGCGCATTCGTCTATTGCGATGGAGCGAACTTCAACGCCATCGTCGGCAAGGTTCGCCCTGGCGATCTCGGCATCGATGCGATGCACATCAACCTGCACAAGACCTTCTCGACTCCGCACGGCGGCGGTGGGCCCGGCTCGGGCCCGGTTGTGCTTTCGGAAGCGCTCGCGCCCTACGGCCCGCTGCCCTTCGTGGCGAAGATGCGCGACGACAGCTTCCGGCTGGTCGAGGAGGAAAATGCGGGAGAGGAGCACCCGAACGCCTTCGGCCGCATGGTCGCCTTCCACGGCCAGATGGGCATGTTCACTCGCGCACTTGCCTACATTCTCAGCCACGGCGCCGACGGCCTTAAGCAGGTCGCCGAAGATGCCGTCCTCAATGCGAACTATATACTGCGCAGCCTGCAGGACGTGCTCGACGCGCCCTTTGCGAAGAGCGGGCCGTGCATGCACGAAGCGATCTTCTCGGACAAAGGCTTCGCAGGTGACGTCAACACGCTCGATCTCGCCAAGGCATTGATCGACGAGGGTTTCCACCCGATGACCATGTACTTCCCGTTGGTCGTCCACGGCGCGATGCTCGTCGAACCGACCGAGACCGAGTCGAAAGCCAGCCTAGACCAGTTCATTGCTGCGGTGCGATCGATCGCCGAGCGCGCGAAGGCGGGGGACCAGAGCCTCAAAGCGGCTCCGATCTACGCCCCGCGCCGCCGGCTCGACGAAACGCTTGCGGCGAGAAAGCCGGTGCTGACCTATAGGGAGGCCGAGTCCGCTCACGCGGCGGAGTAGAATCAAAAGGGGGAGGGGTTCGAATGCAGGTACAGACTCAGCCGATCCATCAGTCGTGGATCAGCTATGCGATCACGATCGGGATTATTGTGGTGATCATGGCGCTGCGGATGCGGCGGATGGGGCAAATGCGGCCGCTCAATCTCAACAACCTTTGGATCGTCCCCGCGCTCTATCTGGTCGTCGCGGCTCTTATGTTCTTCCAACTCCCTCCGACCGGATGGGTAGCGATTGCTTCCGCCGCAGCCCTGGCGGTCGGGGCCGCGGTCGGATGGCAGCGCGGCAAGATGATGCACATTCATGTCGATCCTGAAACGCACGCGCTGAACCAGAAGGCTTCGCCGGCGGCCATGATCTTCCTTATTGCGCTGATCATTGTGCGGACCGGCGCACGCAGCGTCCTTGGCCAGGAGAGCGACATCAGCCCGGCGATGTTGACCGATCCGCTGATCGCCTTCGCTTTGGGCATGTTCTCGCTAACGCGCCTCGAAATGTACCTGCGCGCCAAGCGTCTGCTCGAGGAGGCGCGCAGCCGCAGCTGATGGTGGGTGAGCGGTTTTACGAGGCTACGACGGCAGGCGAACGCCGCTCCGCGCCGGCGGCTTTGAGAAACCGCGAACCCATCGCCGAGGTGCTGGAAACGTGGCTCCCTGACTCGGGCCTGATTCTCGAAATCGCAAGCGGCACGGGCGAGCATGCTATCCATTTCGCCGAGCGCTTCCCCGGTCTCGTTTGGCAGCCGAGCGACGTTCATCCCGGCGCGCTCGCCTCAATCAGCGCCTGGCGGGGCGAATCTGCACTTCCGAACATCCGCGAAGCGCTGATCATCGATGCCTCTTCACGCGACTGGCCGATCGATCACGCTGACGCCGTGCTCAGCATCAACATGGTCCACATCAGCCCTTGGAGTTCCGCGCTAGGCCTTGTCGAAGGCGCGGCGCGAATCCTGCCGAGTCGTGCTCCGCTCATCCTCTACGGTCCCTGGCTCAAGGACGACATCGACACCGAGGCCAGCAATCTCGCCTTCGATTCGGAGCTTCAGCGACGCGATTCGCGATGGGGCCTGCGCCGAGTAGAGGATTTCGCCGATGCCGCCCGGGAAAGTTTTGAGCTGGTTGAAACGCGTCCAATGCCGGCGAACAATTTGATGCTGCTCTTTCGCCGGCGTTAAACGAAGCTTTACCGTGTTCGCGCTAGACGCGGACGGATGGATGAGAGCAGCATGATCAAGAACCGGCGCTCACGCCGATCGCCCGTGCTCCTTGCGGCGGCGATCGAAGTCGCGGGCCGGAAGGTCGCGGTGAAGCTGCGCAATCTCTCGGAAGAGGGGGCGCTGATCGAGGGAGAGACACTCCCTCCAGAAGGCTCAATTACCGTTTTCGAGCGCAATGAGTTGCGAGTGCCGGGCCGGGTCGTTTGGGTCCATGAGCGCTACGCTGGCATCGCTTTCGACGAGCGCCTCAATCCCGATGAAGTCCTGCGGCACGTGCCGGCGCCCAAGCCGAAAACGCAACAGCAGGTTGATTTCCGTCGCCCGGGCCTCGCCTGTCGCCCGCTGTCTTCTTACGAGCGGAAGATGCTGGAGCGCTGGATGACCGCTTCTCCCATGGGTTCGCTCGGCGACTGATCAAACGGCGGCGAGTCGCCGCTGTTCGTCCTGTTGATCCTTTAGCCAATCCACCAGCTCTGACAGAACCAACGTGCGATTGAACGCGATGCCGTAGGTTTCGCCTGCGCTCCACTTCAGGACGCCTGCCGCGGGCGTCAGGCCCGGGAGGGTCACAACCACGTCGCCGCCGATGATGAGTTCGGCCTTCGTCTCGACGCAGACGCCGCCCTGGGAAATGTTGATTCCGCGCGCACGGATGACGTCGGCTTCCTGTCGGACCCAGATCTTGCAGTCCATCTCGATTCGCGGAAGCCTTGGCCGTGGCCGGTCGTCGGACGTCGCAAGCAAGCCGATCACGTCGATCGGCTGATCGAACGAGACTCCAGCCAGCTCATCCTTCAGCCACTGCACGGTTCCGTTGATCGGGTCACCCTGCTTCAGCTCGATCGACAGAGGGGTGCCCACCGAGATGCTCGAATAGGCGCGGATCATCATCCCTCCGGCTGAGATGTTCCGGATCAGGCAAAGCTCGCGGCGGCCTTCGACGAGGATCGAGCCCACTCGAAGCAATCGGAGGTAGCGCTCACCGCCGCGCCGGTCCGGCTGCGTCGGGGGCGACGCCGACAGCGAATAAAGGGTAGTCTCGACCGATTGTTCTTCCACGTGCGGCTCCGGCGAAGCGATTGCCCCATCCGCTCCGGACGAATCCGGATCGGCCCCACTTCGATGGGGGCCTATCAGCGAAGGCTTACCAGATGGTTGCAGCGGATGGTTGCCGTGACCTTCCGCAGATTGCTAGCCTACCCTTACCGATATACATCTGCGGGAAAGCGGAGGTGTCGAACGATGCGGCTGAGCTTACTGGCGCTTCTCGTCTTGAGCCCATCTACAGCTCTTGCCGCCGACCCCCTGACGACGAAGGTCGAGGCCGTAGCCGGCGTTCCAAAGGTCGACGGGACGACCCAGACCGAGGACGTTCATTTCAGGAGCGGGAAGGATGAGCGCCTCACAGTCCCGGTGCGGCTTTCAGGCTATGGTCCGTTTCGCTTCCTAGTCGACACCGGTTCGGACCGGACTGCCATCTCACGCCAGCTCGCGGGAAGGCTTGGCCTGCCGAGCGGCGCTAATGCCTCGGTCCATTCGATCACCGGGGTTACGACAGTCTCGACGACTGATCTTCCTTCGTTGCAGCTGACGCGCAAGCCCATCAAGATCAGTGGAGCGCCACTGCTCGAAGGCGTGGATATTGGCGCGGACGGAATCATCGGCGTCGATTCGCTCCGTTCGCAGAGCGTGCTTTTCGATTTCGAAAAGCAGACCCTCTCCATCGTGCCTTCGGAACGGGCGACGCTGCGCGAAGAGCCGGGGGCGATCGTCGTCGAGGCGACGCGCCGGAACGGCCGATTGATCATGACGGACGCCAAGGCGGACGGTCATCCGGTCAATGTCGTGATCGACACTGGAGCCGAGCTCACCATCGGCAACGAAGCGCTTCGGCGGCAGCTGGTCGATCGCGGTCTCGTCGACCCGATGCAGAAGGTGCAAATGCTTTCGGTGACGGGTGCGTTGCTGACCGGCGACTATATGTTCGTGCGGGAACTCGACATTGGCGGACTGACGCTCAGGAATCTGGCCGTTGTGTTCGCCGACGCGCATTCGTTCAAGGAGCTGAAGCTCGATCGGGAGCCTGCGCTTCTGCTGGGCATGAACGCCATCCGCGCGTTCAAGAAAGTGTCGATCGATTTCGCCAATCGCAAGTTCAGGGTTGTCCTCCCCGAAGAGAGCCAGCTCGACGTCCGCCTGGCCTCCGCCCGGCTGAAATAGGACCGGTTTCCGCGTGAGTTGGCCGCCCCGATCGGATATAGGAGCGCTCAGCCTCGCTGTTCGACGCAAATGATCGTTACGCCATCGTTTGCAGGGTTGAATTTCCGCGGTCGGCGGGCATTTCGGAGTAGCGCCGGGCGGGGAGCGCTGATCAGGGGCCTTTGTGCCCTCAAGTTCAAGGAGTTCTCGAGACATGGCCTTCCAGCTTCCCGATCTTCCCTATTCCAAGGACGCGCTCGCGCCGCACATGTCAGCCGAGACCCTGGAGTTTCACCACGGCAAGCATCACCGCGCTTACGTCAACAAGACCAACGAGCTGATCCAGAGCGATGACAGCCTGAGCGGCGCATCGCTCATCCAGGTCGTTCGCGAAGCGAAGCGCGCCGGCAACAACAAGCTGTTCAACAACAGCGCGCAGCTGTGGAACCACAGCTTCTTCTGGCAATGCCTCGCGCCCGCCCAGGGCCAGCAGCCGGACGGCAAGCTCGCGAAGCTGATCGAGGATGGGTTCGGCAATAGCGAAGCGATGCTGCAGAAGCTTCACGAGGAGGCCGTCAACCATTTCGCCAGCGGCTGGGCCTGGCTCGTGCTCGATCGCGGCGCGCTCAGGATCACCTCGTTACACGATGCCGACACCCCGATCGCGCACGATGGGATGGTGCCCCTTTTCACGCTCGATGTGTGGGAACACGCTTATTACATCGATTATCGTAACGAGCGGCCGAAGTTTGCGACCGCGGTTCTCCAGAACATCGTCAATTGGGACTTCGTCGGGCAGAATCTCGACGGAAATGGCCTCGAGCGCGCAAATCAGCAGGAAGGCGCTCAACAGCCCGAGCTGACCTGAACTAGTTGGCTATCAACTGACTTAATTGCTCGCGCTCGGCGCGGATCTGCACGGGCGTCCTGCCGGTCAGGAGCCGCAGCGCCCGATTGAGGTGACTCTGATCGCAGAAGCCAGCCAAAGCTGCGATCTCCGCAATCGGCTCGTCGGTCGATCTCAAGAGCTGGACGGCATGCTCGACACGGCGCCTCCGCAGCGTTTCGTTCAGTCCCTCGCCGGTGAACGAACGATAGGCATGGGCGAGCCAGCGCGGATTGAGCCCGAGTTCGCTCGCGAGTTCTGCCGCCGTCGTCCGCTCGCTTGATTCGAGGCGTTTGCGTGCACGGCCCAGCCAGGCCGGAGCAATCCTTTGAGGAACGCCGGTGGCGAGATGCACAAATTGTGCGGTCGCGTCCTGCAACTCTGCCTCGGTCGCCGTGGCGTCGGCCCACGACTGAGCGAGCGACCGTCCAGCGAGCGCCACGGAACCTCCGACGCAATAATAAGATCGGGTTAGTCTTCGTTGTAGCGTGAAATCCCGGAGCCACGCCGGGTCGAACTCGATCGAGAAGGTCTCCATCCCCCGCGCGTGGATGCAGTTGGAGTGGCAACGCCCCGCGGGATGGACCACCGCGGCGGGCCCGTGAACGGACACCGATTCATCATCGCAAAGCTCGTCATATCCGCCGAGCAACGGAATCGTCAGCAGCGGCCAATCATGCCGGTGTGAATGGATCATCTGCGCCGCTGGATGGACTACGCGAAGGGCGCGAGCACCGGACGTACGCCTGACACTGATTTCCATTCCGTGGAACAAATGTCCGGCGTTCGTAGCCATCGGCACCTTCACATCGTCCAAGACTACAGACGTAGCACATGCAAGCTGAACGCAACTATCGTTCGGAGATTTTCGATGAGCGTTCCATTTCGCATCGCCTTGGCGGTAGCGCTGCAGGTAGGCACAGCCGCCGTCGCCGCGGACTACCAGGCCGCCAAGGATCTCTACGATCAGGGAGAGATCGCCAAGGCAAAGGCGGCCTTCTCAGCGGTGCTGCAGGATAATGCTCAAAGTGCCAAGGACCGGGCCGGGGCGGCCCGCGGCCTCGCCCGGATCGACTGGCTCATCGGGGGCAATGCCGACGCCGCAACGACCCAGCTTCAACAGGCGCTCAGCATCGGAGCCGACCAGTGCGACACGCGAATCTATCTTGCGCGTGTGCTCCGCGAGAGCGGACGGCCTTCCGAGGCCGTGGCTGCGGCCAGCGATCTTTCCACCTGCATCGAACGTCCCGATCGCGATGATCTCCTGACCGAACGGGCTCGTGCCAGCCTCGAACTAAACGACTTGGTCGGCGCCGAGCGCAGCCTCGGTCAAATTTCACGGGTTGGAGCGCTCGCTCCCCCGGTGAATGCACTGAAGCTGGAGACAGCATTGCTGCAGGGTCGCGCCACAGGCGCTCTTCAGGCCTGGCGCGACTACTTCTGGCTGAACTCGAACGATGCTCCTCCGGCGTTCAGCAAGGAACCGGTGCGCGCGATTTTCCTCTCCGGTGCGAGTGCCACATCGTCGCCGAGTGCTCAGTGTCGTCTGCTCAACCTCCTGACCCGCGCAGGGTTCGACGACGCGGCCGAGAGCTTTACGGCCAGGCGGGCTCTCGATCGTCGCGCCGGGAACGACCCGAACTGCCGCAAGGCCGCCATCTACCTCGATTTTCGAAAGCAGCTCACCGACTATCTGCTCGTTCAGAACCGGAAAATGGCGCTGATGTCGGTCGACGATAAAGCCGGCATGCAAAAGATCGCGGATGCGATGGGCGAATTCCTGACCGGCCTTGTCCAGCAGACCGCAAACAAGCTCAAGGAGGTCGAGCCTATGCCGAAGGGCGACGGTCCGGTCGGCTTCGTCAGCGATACCTTCAACCTCGGCTCGACCTTCGGCTTCACCAGCGGATACCCAAGCGTCCATCTCGGACACGTCATCGAGAACGACACCCGCCAAGTTAGCCAGTACGGCAAGACGGCGGAGCTCAATTTCCGAATCTACGACCAGATGATCGCCAACGGCTTCCAGTCGTGGCTGTGGGACGGCGAAATGCAGACCGGCGGGTGGGGATCGTCAGGCCAAATCATTCAGATCCGCACCCCTTACGCGCTGAGCACGATCAGGTGGACAGCGATCGCGACCGACCCAGCTACGCGTCGAAAGGCGGAGCAGGATGCCCGGGAGAAAAGTGCCAAAGACGCGTCGCTTCTCGCCCAGGCCCAGGCGTCGGGTCACAAGGTCACCTATCTTCCGGGGCTGGCCGATCGCTTGAAGATCCAATCGATCGATCAAATCCGCGCGAGCTTAGGCCGGGTTCCGCAAGGCGCTCTCGCCGAGCGGTTTGCCGAGCTCGAGGACAAGCTGACGACCGGCCACTCGATCTGGAAGCACGAAGGCCGGCACGCGCTCGACGGCAAATATCTCAAGGACAGGAACTTCAGTCAGGCCGATCTCGAATATCGCGCCAAGCTCGCGGAAATCCTGCTCGGCGAATATCCGCGCATGGCGTTTGGCAGCATCAACGACGACCTCGTCAATTCCGACACCTCCCACGGCATTGCGAACACGAGGATCATGAGTTCGTATGCCCACTGGATTCAGGCGCACTCCAAGGAGGTGAAAGGATATGACCCTTCGGAGCCAGCACTCACCCAGCTCGACAAGTTGACCGATGCGCAGCTGCGGTCCGTCGCTGCCGGTCTTGCGGATTTCGCTACTGCTTCAGCCGGTAGCCCGTCCGGAACATCCAGGCGATGACCGACATGCAGACCGCGATGATCGCCAACGTGACGAGCACGCTCGACCAGACGGGCACGTCGGCGACGGAGTAGAAGCTCCAGCGGAAGCCGCTGATCACGTGGACGATCGGGTTGAAGAGGGTGATCGTCCGGAACGGGTCGTGAAGCGCTTTGACCGAATAGAAAGCGCCGCCGAGGAAGGTCAGCGGCGTGATGATCAGCATCGGGATGATCTGGAGCTGTTCGAAATTCTGCGCCCAGACGCCGATCGCGAAGCCGAACAGGCAGAAACCGGCGCTGATTCCTACGAGGAAGAGGATCATCGCAACCGGGTGATCGATGTGAACGGGAACGAAGAAGGTTGCGGTCGCAATCGTGACCAGGGCGAGGATGACGCTCTTGGTGACCGCGGCGCCGACATAGGCAAGCACCGCTTCGGAGCTCGAGATCGGCGCCGATAGCAGTTCGTAAATCGTGCCCGTAAACTTCGGAAAATAAATGCCGAAGCTGGCGTTGAAGATCGACTGCATGAAGACCGACAGAAGCGTCAGGCCGGGCACGATGAAGGCCCCGAAACTGACCCCATCCATGCTTGTCATCCGGCTTCCGAGCGCCGAACCGAAGACGACGAAATAGAGGGCGGTCGTGATTACCGGAGTGACGAGGCTCTGCCACAGCGTCCGCTTCCAGCGCGCCATCTCGAAGCGGTA
>Ga0105238_10008551_pt1 | contig 10243 bp, 10 predicted proteins | sample KBSC34metaG_FD_81526 | JGI IMG/M metagenome (GOLD analysis project Ga0105238, IMG submission 81526) | Corn rhizosphere microbial communities from Kellogg Biological Station, Michigan, USA - KBS C3-4 metaG | ecosystem: Host-associated > Plants > Roots > Rhizosphere > Soil | place: Michigan, USA...
CTTGATCGATGACCCTGGCCTCGCCGCCGCTCTCCGCGTAGATTCGATAGGCACCTTTGTCGTAGTAGGCCCATTTCGTTTCGGTTCGCCATTCCGGATCCTCCACCCGGTCTTTCTTGATCTGCTTCGTCCGGATCACCACCCACTCGAAGTTCCCGTACTCGTCCAGGCTCCAATTGATGACGTCGTCCGCGCCGTATTCCACCAGATAGGCCCGCGACGCCCCGCTCGCGTCTTCTTCCCCGCGCGTCCCCGGCCGCGTCTTCACTCTCGGAAAGTCCACCAGGACATAACTCGTGCCCGTGACCAAACTCTCCGTGAACTGCCGCCGGAAGAAGTCCGCCAGCGACGTTCCTCGCCGGTCGCAATCCTCGATCATCGCAGCGAAGAACGTCTTGGAGACTTCATCGTGCCCATCGAACGTGATCGCTGGTTCCCGCCGGAACAGCGTGGCCGCGTACCAGTCCACAATTGATCCCACGTAGTTCTCGTAGAAAATCCTGCACAGCCGCTCCGCATACACCTCGCCCGGTTCCCTCTGGCGGGGAATCAAGTACTCCGCTGCGTTCACCCGGAACTGTTCCCCGCCCGCATACAAATCGCGGTATCTGCGCCACGCGGCCTTCTTCGCCACGTACTCCGGATGCTCTTGGTCAATGTCAAACGCCATCAGATCAGCCTCGTTCCCCGCTCTCCGACCTTTTCCCCTACCCGCAGCTCCTGCCAGACCAAATAACCCAGCGCATCTGACAAGTGCGTCCTTCGCGGATCCCGATCCTTGTCGATCACCTGGGTGTTTTCCTTGTACGCGACCTGCTCCAGATCCTTGATCAACTCTTTGCAGCGTGCATCGATCTTCATCCGCTCAAACGCCACATTAACCACCATCACGCGATCCCGCACCGCCGGATTAGACCTGGGCACCTTAAAATCCACCGCTCCGTACTCCCCGCTCCGAAAAAACTTCTTCAGAACGCCCAGGTCCGAAATGCCCGTCGTCTGCATATGCGCCCCCGATGCGTCCGCATACACTTTCAGCCCCGCACCGTGCTCCGGAAACCGATTCTGGAATTCCTCGCACGCCTGCTGCGTCGTCGCGCGGCTTAGTACGATCTCATCCAGCACCAACACTCCATCGCCTTCTATCTGCGCGACAACCGAGCACATTGGATCCACGTTGAAGTCCAGCGCCCACAGCAGCGCCCGCTTCTGGTCCACTTTCACCTCGGCGACATTCTTCTCCCGCTCGAAGGCGTAATACACTCGCCCCGCGTGCAAGTGCAAATACTGACCGAGTACCTCTTGCTGATAGAACCGCGCGTCGTAGCTGCTCTTCAGCCGCTCGTAGTAATCCGGCACCCGCTCCAGCAGATGCCGATTCTCGAACGCCTGTGCAGCAACTACTTCATAACCATCAATGTGTTCGGCTACGAACCGCTCATAGACCCAGTCGTAACCCTTCGGCGTCCACACCGCGAACCCGCACAGCCTGGCGGCCTTTGGATCTCTTAACCGCCCCTCCAAACGCAGCCAGGCTTCTTCTGACGTGTACGTCAGTTCGTCCAGTCCGAACCACGCCAGGTTGCTCCCGCGTAAACGCTCGAACTCCTCCACCGCCCGAAACAAGATCTTCGATCTCGTCTCCTTCATCACCAGGAAATTCTCCGCACGATTCACGTCATGCGGAATTCCGTTCTTCACCAGCGCTTCCAGCAACGCCGCCACCGTCGCATCCCGCAACATCGGATACGTCGGCGCCCCAATTAACCCCGTCCGCCCGGGATTTTGATAAGAAAGCTTGATCGCTTCCTGGCACAGCGCCTGGCTCTTGCCCGATCCGATCGGCCCCGAGAACCCCTTGAATCTCGCCGCCGATTCATGGAACCGCCTCTGCGACGGCAATGCCGCGTACTCTATGTCTCGGGTTTCGGATCCACCCACGTCACCGTGATGTCCCTCGGCTCTTCCTCTTCCAGTTCCTGCTGGAGCTGCATCAGCCGGATGTAATCCCCCAAGGTCGCTTTTACGTCCTCGCCCCCTAACTTTTTCTCCACGTTCTTTAGCAGCTTCTGTACTACTGCGGCCTGAGTCTTTTTTTTTTGCTTTCGCTCAGTTTGCTCACGACCGAAGTCTATCCGCACACTTCGGGCGCAAGCATGTTGCGGAATGCTAAATCATTGAAGAAAAATGGGGACTGCCTACCGATTTCGATGAACTACCGCCGTTCAGTCCGAGGAAATGGGGACTGCCTACCGATTTCGATGAACTACTGCCGCGCTGTCCGCAGCATCGCCCCGAAATCGGCTGGCTGTCCCCGCGTGATCGGAGTAGGACACGCGGTTCACCCGTAACCGGGCCGCCTGTCAAGATCTATTTCGAGCTGAGCATGATGCGGTTCCCGTCGACGTCTTTGAAGATCGAGGCGCTTCCCCAATCGAACCGCTTTGGTTCCATCACGAACTCCACGCCCTTGCTCTTCAGCTCGCGAGCCGTGCCTTCCAGGTCGTCCGCCCACAGCGACACGTTGGTCAAGCCCCCGGGCTTCATGGCGTCGCCCATGTTAAACAGCACTACGCCCGTGTCCGCTCCAGGAATGCCCAGCTCGATCCACCTCTGCTTGTCGTCGTACGGCTGGTCCGTCACCACCCGAAACCCCAGCTTCTCGGTATAGAACGCAAGCGCGCGATCCTGATCCGTGACCGGAATGCTGACAAACTTAATCCCTCGAATCATTGCGCTCGCGCCTCCCGTATCGCCGTTGGCTTCTGCGCCACTAGACCGCCCAGATAGCCTCCCACGATTCGAAGCCCGAAGGAGACTAAGTACATCAGTCGATCCCCAGGCTTCGCCGTGAAGATAAATCCGCCAGTCAGCGCCACTCCTACCAACCCCACCAGGACGCCGTGCAGGATGAACCGGGATTCCAGTTTGCGAGCCACCCACAACACCATCAGGAACGTGGCAAGAGCGCTGGCGGGTGGCGCAACGTAGTAACCGGCTACTTCGCCCGGCACCTTGAATATGGTGCTAATCGCAACCAGCGATGCGATCACGATCACTTCAGCCGCTACCGCCGCAAGAACCACCCGTCCCCAGCGAATGTTAGCCATATGCGCCATTCTGTTCGACAACGGGAGGAATTGCAAGGGGTCTATATCACTAATTACTATAGTAGAGTGAACCATATAGCCCACCAGCATATAGCGATTGACGAATACGTACTCGACGTCCTCATGCCGGACTTAACTCGGCATGACCGTGCGCCCAGCGCCTTCTTGGTTTACCTCGCCGTCTGGACCGCGCTGTTCCGGCTGGAGCAGCGTCAGGCAGCGCTCAGTCTGCAACAACTCTCCGAAAATACAGGACTGTCGAAATCCGCCGTCCAAGCCGCCATTCGCCTTTTGAAACGCCGCGGATTGCTGAAGGTGACCAAGGCATCTGCGACCGCCGTCCCGCAATACGAACTGGTCCGCCACTGGCTCCAGCGCAGAGCCAAACGGTAGGACAGGCGATCTTGTCGCCTGTCAACCTACTGAACCGGCTCGATCTTCAACATCGCGCCGTCGTTCTCATCCGTGAGCAAATACAGCAACCCGTCCGGCCCCTGCCGCACATCCCGGATGCGTTGATGCAAGTCCGTCAGAAGCGATTCCCGCCGTTGCTCGCCGTTCTCATTGAACACAATCCTCTGCAAATTCCCTGTCCCCGGAAGTCGCCCCACCGTCATCGATCCCAGGAATAAGTTCCCTTTCCACGCCGGGATCTCATCGCCGCTGTAAAACGATATCCCCGAAGCAGTCACCGACGGTACCCAGAACAGCTCCGGTGGCTCAAACCCGTCCCGCGATGGCCCCGGCAGCCGTTTGCCGTCGTAGTCGCGTCCGTAAGTCACCAGAGGCCACCCGTAATTCTTGCCTGCCTTGATCACGTTCACTTCGTCGCCGCCCTGTGGACCGTTCTCCGTCTCCCACAATTCGCTGGTTCCCGGCTTGAACGTCAACCCCAGCACGGTCCGATGCCCTAAGGAATAAATCTCCGGTTTGGCGCCCGCTTTCCCCACAAAAGGATTGTCCTTGGGAATCGTGCCGTCGTCATTCAGGCGCAAAATCTTGCCGACATCCGAACTCAGATCCTGCGGCGCATCCGGATTCCTCCGGTGCGACGAACTGAAGTACATCTTGCCGTCCGGGCCGAACGCCACTCGCGACCCATCGCCGCCATTCAGCGGCTGCCACGCATCGGCGACGAAAACATCCTGGACGCCCGTGAGCGCCTTGCCGTCGAATTTCCCCCTCGCCAGCGCCGTCGTCGCCCAATATCCGTTCTTGCCATCCGGAGCCTTGCCCTTCTTGATGTAAGTCAGGTAGACGAACCCGTTCTTCGAGAAATCTGGATGGAGCGCGATGTCGAACAGCACATCGACAGACAATTTCGAAAGATCCGCAACCGGTTCCGGCGCAACCAAGCCGCTATGGATAATCCGAACCCGCCCCGGCCGTTCGGTGACGAGCATGTCCCCACTCGGCAAGAACACCAAGCCCCACGGATGCGACAGCCCCTTGGTCACCACCGAGACGCGAATCTTCGTGTTCTTCTCGTACGTGGTGTACGTCCACGGCCCGGCACCGAGCGGGTAGCTCTGCGGCTGCGCCCACGCGACGGCAGCCATGAACATGAAGAATAGTATCCGCATAGCCCCAGAGTTTATCCCAAACCGGCGTCCGACAGGCGACGCTAGTGGTTCGCCCTCACTGGCAGCTCTTGACCGGCCGCAACTCCGGATCGCAGTTTCCTCGTGGGCACTTATCGAGCCAGAGCGGAAAATAGACTTGCTCCAGCCCGGCTGCCACCGGAAGGCGAAGTTCTTCCAGCGGATAGAAGCCCTTGCGTGAGACTCTCAAGTCATACCAGCCTGATGCAAGACCTCGGAATTCAAATTTGCCAGTCCAGTTCGCCTTCGTCGATCCGCACAAACGACCGCCGCCACACACCAGAGTCACGGTTATCGGAGAAAAGGGCGGCCACAAGGGGTAGACCGAACTCTTCAGAATTCCGGACGCCGGGGCTTCGGGCAGTATTCGCATGGATTCTCGGGACGGTCGTCCACACATCGCGGCGACGTCAAGCTGGGTATCGGGCATCCGCAGTTGCTGACCATCTGCGATTCGGATCGATTTGATCTCGTAGGTTTTAAACCCATCAGATCGAACCTGGAATTCGTACTCTCCAGCGGATATTCCCTCAACTCGATAATGACCTGTACGGTCCGCTTCACCTGCGAACGTCTGCATCTGCGAATGCAACTCCACTTTCGCACCGATAATCGGGTCGCCCGGACCGGCCATCACCACACCATCGATCCGCCCGGATTTCGTATCCCGCGCAACGCACCGCAGACCAGCCAGCGTGACGGCTAGCAGACAAAGTATAGTCCACACTCCTCCATGCTAATCTAGTCACTTCACCCATAAGACATGCCCACTCCAGTACCTATCACCGTCGCGCACGGTGACGGCATCGGCCCCGAAATCATGGCCGCCACGTTGCACATCCTCAAGGAGGCCGGCGCAGCGCTTGAAATAGACACTATCGAAGTCGGCGAGAAGGTTTACCTCACCGGTAACACTTCCGGCATCGCGCCCAGCTCCTGGGATTCGCTTCGCCGGACCAAGGTATTCCTCAAAGCTCCCATCACCACCCCACAAGGCGGTGGCTACAAGAGCCTCAACGTCACTACCCGTAAGATGCTCGGGCTTTACGCCAACATCCGGCCCTGCGTGTCCTATCACCCCTTCGTCCGCACCAAGCACCCCGGCATGGACGTGGTCATCGTCCGCGAAAACGAAGAGGATCTGTACGCCGGCATCGAGTACCAAGCTACGCCCGACGAGATCATCGCCCTCAAGGTCATCTCCCGCCCTGGCAGCGAGAAAATCGTCCGTTACGCCTTCGAGTACGCCATGCAGTACAAGCGTAAGAAGGTCACCTGCTTCACCAAAGACAACATCCTGAAGATGACCGACGGCAGCTTCCACAAGATCTACGACGAGATCTCCGCCGAATATCCCAGCCTCGAAAAAGAACATTGGATCGTCGACATCGGCGCAGCCAAGCTCGCCGACACACCCGAAGCGTTCGACGTCATCGTCATGCCGAATCTCTATGGCGACGTGCTCTCCGACGTGGCCGCGCAGATCGCCGGTTCCGTTGGACTCGCGGGATCCTCCAACATCGGCGCACATGCCGCCATGTTCGAGGCCATCCACGGTTCCGCGCCCCGCCGCGCTGGACAGAACCTCGCGAACCCTTCCGGCCTGCTGCACGGCGCCCTTCTGATGCTGGTCCACATTGGCCAGCCTGAAGTCGGTGAGCGCATCCACAACGCCTGGCTCCGCACCTTGGAGGAAGGCATCCACACCTACGACATCTTCCAGGAAGGCCTCAGCAAACAGAAGGTCGGCACCAAGGAATTCGCCCAGGCCGTGATCGCGCGCCTCGGCCAGAAGCCCCAAACCATCAAGGCTGCCGAGTACTCCACCAATCCTCGGCCACCGGTCAGGATGCCGGAGCCCAAGCCTGCGCCCAAATCTGAGCTCGTGGGCGTCGACGTCTATGTCGAATGGCCCTCGCGCGAACCCAAAAGCCTGGCCGCAGTGATCGGCAAAGCCTCCGGCGACGGCCTTACGCTTGAGATGATGGCCAACCGCGGCGTCAAAGTCTGGCCTGAGGGTTCTCCCGAAACGCTGTGTACCGATAATTTCCGCTGCCGGTTCCTGGGCAGCGCGGTCTCCGACAAACAAATCGTTTCACTCCTCGATCGCATCGGGGGGTTAAAGCTTCCGATCGGTATGACCGTCAGTCTGCGCAACTACGACGGCAAGGCCGGATTTACTCTGGCTCAGGGGCAATAAATGGTTGCCGTAATCATGGGTAGCAAGTCCGACTGGGACGTGATGAAGCATTGCTGCGACACGCTTACTCAATTCGGCGTCCCGCACGAAAAACGAGTGCTCTCGGCTCACCGCACTCCTCACGCGACAGCCGAATTCATATCAGGAGCGGAGTCTCGCGGAGTCAAAGTGATCATCGCCGCGGCCGGTGGCGCAGCACATCTGGCTGGCGTCGCCGCCGCCCATACGATTCTGCCCGTACTCGGCGTCCCTATGGAAAGCGCGTCCCTCAAGGGTATGGACTCCCTCCTGTCGACGGTCCAGATGCCCGGCGGCATTCCCGTCGGCACGCTGGCGATCGGCAAGCCCGGAGCCACTAACGCGGCGCTTTTAGCAGTCGCGATTCTCGCAACGAACGACGCCGCCCTCCGCGAAAAACTCCGCGCCTTCCGCGAAGAACAAAGCAAGAAAGTCCTCAGCGAAACTTTGTAGGTGGGACAGGCGATCTTGTCGCCTGTCTTAGACTATAGACAGTCATGAAGATCTGCTACCTCGACGCCTTTTCCGGGATCAGCGGCGACATGACCGTTGGCGCTCTGCTCGATGCCGGGGCTCCGTCCGATGCGCTCCTGGCCGCCTTGCACAGCCTCGACACCGGGGCTTGGTTCGAGGTCGAGAAGACCGTTCGCGGTGGCGTCACTGCGTCGAAATTTCGTGTGAACACGGATGCCGCGGCTCCCGCCAAGCACCGCCATCTTTCGCACATCCTGGAGATGATCGACCGCGCCCCCCTCACTCCTCGTGCCCAGGCCGCCGCGTCGGCCGTCTTTCTGCGGCTGGGCGAAGCCGAAGCCAGTGTTCACGGCGTGCCGATTGAAAAAGTGCACTTCCACGAAGTCGGCGCAGTCGATTCCATCGCCGATATCGTCGGAGCCTGCGTCGCTCTGGATCTCCTGGACGTCTCCGAAGTCCACGCATCGGCCATCAATGTCGGTAGCGGCACAGTGCAAACCGAGCACGGCCTGCTCCCCGTGCCCGCCCCCGCGACCGCCGCCCTGCTCGCAGGAAAACCGATCTACTCGCGCGGGCCCGAAGTCGAACTGACCACCCCCACCGGCGCTGCCCTTGCCGTAACGCTCGCTTCCAGCTTTGGACCGCTGCCCGCCATGCGGATCTCCTCCATCGGCCACGGCGCGGGCGATCGCGATTTCAAGCAGCACGCTAACGTGCTCCGCGTGCTTCTCGGCGACCGCACCGATGTGCCCGAAGCGACCCTCGTCAGCGTCATCGAAGCCAATATTGACGATTCCAGCCCCCAGGTACTGGGTTACGCGCTCGAAAAGCTCATGGACGCGGGCGCGCTCGATGCCGCACTCTCCCCCTTGCAGATGAAGAAGAACCGGCCAGGTTCGCTGCTCCGCGTCATCGCGAAACCGGAAGATCAGGAACGTCTGGCGCAGATTATTTTCGCTGAAACCTCTACGCTGGGCCTGCGCATCTATGCCGCCGAGCGCCGCGTCGAACCGCGCAGCATGGTGGAAGTGGAAACACCCTTCGGGACCATCCGCGGCAAGGTTTCCGCGCAGGGCGCCTTCGCGCCAGAGTTCGACGATTGCAAAGCGATCGCCCAACGCACCGGAACGCCCCTGCCGCGAGTGCTGGCAGCCGCCCAAGCGGCATATTTAAGACAATGGGGACTGCCTACCGATTTCGCAAAATGAGTATGACGCCTGTCCACACCGGCGCGCCGAAATCGGCTGGCTGTCCCCATTGTGAAAACCGCACAACTAAATGAGCAAATACTACCTAACGACGCCGATCTACTACGTCAACGCCGCTCCGCACATCGGCCATACCTACACCACCATCGCCGCCGATGCGATCAAGCGCCTCAAGCGTATGCAGGGTTTCGAACCGGTGATCCTCACTACCGGTACCGACGAGCACGGACAGAAGATCGAGCGCGCCGCCGCAGCAGCCAACAAGTCTCCGCAGAAGTTTACGGACCTCATCTCCAACGAATTCCGCCAGCAATGGAAGACGCTCGACCTGCAGATCGACCGCTTCCAGCGCACTACGGATCCCAAGCACGCCAAAGTCGTCCAGGACCTGTTCGATCGCTGCGTCAAGAGCGGCTACGTCTACAAGGGCAGTTACACGGGCCAGTACTGCGTCTTCGATGAGCTGTACGTCAACGAGGCCAAGCCCGGCGATCCCTGCCCGGATTGCGGACGCCCCACCGAGACTGTCACCGAAGAGAATTTCTACTTCAAGCTTTCGGCCTTCGGTGAGCGGCTGCTCCAGTTCTACGAAGACAATCCCGACTTCATCCGCCCAGAATCGCGCCGCAACGAAGTCATTGCTTTTGTAAAGCAGGGCCTCAAGGACGTCTCCATCAGCCGGACCACCATCAAGTGGGGCATTCCCGTGGCGAACGAAGCCCCCCACGTCTTTTACGTCTGGTTCGACGCACTCTCCACCTACATGTCGGCCGTCGACGGTGAAGGTCTCTGGCCCGCCGACCTCCACCTGATCGGCAAGGAAATCCTGCGCTTCCACGCCGTTTACTGGCCGGCGTTCTTGTGGGCGGCCGATCTGCCGCTGCCCAAGAAACTCTTCGCCCACGGTTGGCTCCTCTTTGAAAACGACAAGATGAGCAAGTCCAAGGGCAACATGGTGCGCGCCACGCCCATCAAAGAGGCCCTCGGCGCCGACGCTCTGCGCTACTACCTTCTGCGCGAAGTGGTGTTCGGCCAGGACGGCAATTTCAGCTATGACGCGCTGGTCCAGCGCTACAATTCCGACCTCGCCAACGGCCTGGGTAACCTCGCCAGCCGCACCCTGGCTCTGATTCATCAGAACTGCGGGGGCAAGATCCCCGACGGCCCAGGCGATCCCGTTATTAAGAAACACGCTGCCGAAATCACGGAATCCGCACTCGCAAGCTATGAGAAGCTCGCGTTCTCACAGGCCCTGGAGCTGATTTGGAGCCTTATCTCTTACGTCGATAAATTCATCGTCGAGCGGGCTCCTTGGAACCTCGCCAAGTCGGGCGACACCGCCAAGCTGGCCGACACGCTCTACACCGCCGCCGAAGCTCTGCGGATCGGGACCGCCCTCGTCTTTCCGGTGATCCCGGAATCAGCCGCGAAGATCTGGGCACAGCTCGGATTCCGCACGCCGCTCGATGCGATTCGCACAGCCGATCTAGGATGGGGCAAGCTGGCATCCGGCCAGGAAATCGAACCAGCAAGTGGAGTATTTCCAAGGGCTGACGTAAAAACTATGATCGAAAAGATGAAGGAAGGTGAAGCCGGCGAACTGGTTCGCCAGCAGACCCTTATGGGCGCTAA
>Ga0105238_10008552_pt1 | contig 10241 bp, 12 predicted proteins | sample KBSC34metaG_FD_81526 | JGI IMG/M metagenome (GOLD analysis project Ga0105238, IMG submission 81526) | Corn rhizosphere microbial communities from Kellogg Biological Station, Michigan, USA - KBS C3-4 metaG | ecosystem: Host-associated > Plants > Roots > Rhizosphere > Soil | place: Michigan, USA...
CCGCCGCGGATTCCAGCCGTGCTTTCGACCCAGCCCTTTGATTTGAGCGCGAGCATGATCTGCTCCAGGAAACGTTTGGGCGCGTCATTGCGCCGGGCGAGTTCGCGGATGGGAATGGGCGCGCCACCATGATGTTCCACGAGGGTAAACAGGGCGCGCAAGGCGTAATCCGTCTTTTTGGAGACTCGCATATAAAAACGATAAACCCGGTTGATGTTTAGTCAACCGGGTAATTTTGAGCGAAATGCCGTTTAACTGACGATACGACCACCTTCGTTGAGGAAGATGCCCTTGAAATTCATTTCCAAGGCCTGCGCGTTCGTGGCTTTTAGCAAGGCTTCCTTCTCCGTGACGCGTCCGGATTTGACCAGATTGAAGAGGGACTGGTTGAACGTGCACATACCGTCGTCACCGCCAGTCTCTATGGCGGCGGTCAGTTTTTCCAGCCGGTTCTCCTCGAGCAATTTTTTGACGAGCGGCGAATTGGTCATGATCTCAAGCGCGGGGGTCATCTTGCCGTCCACGGTAGGGACCATGCGCTGGCAGACCACGCCGCGCAAGCAACCGGCGAGCTGGCGGCGGGTCTGTTCGCGGTCGTCCGCCTTGAAGAAGTCCAGGATGCGCGTGATGGATTGCGCCGCCGTGGTGGTGTGCAGCGTGGACATGACCAGGTGCCCCGTGTCTGCCGCGCTCATGGCGGCATTGAAGGTTACGGCATCACGCATTTCACCGAGCATGATGATGTCCGGATCCTGGCGCAGCACATATTTTAGCGCGTTGTAAAAGTTGGCGGTATCGAGCCCGATTTCGCGCTGCTCGATGACGGACTGATTGTCTTCAAAGACATATTCGATGGGGTCTTCCAGCGTGATGATGTGCTTTTTGAAGTTGGCGTTGATGTGCTCGATCATCGCGGCGAGCGTCGTGGATTTGCCGGAACCGGTCGCGCCGGCGACCATGACGATGCCGCGGGCCGACTCGGCCATGGTCTTGATGCTTTCCAGCAATCCGAGCTGTTCGAAGCTTGGCACGATGTTTTTCACATAACGCATGGCGAGCGCCCAGGAGCCACGCTGCTGGAAGACGTTCGTGCGGAAACGCCCCAGACCGGGGACGTTGTAGGAAAAGTCCACCTCGCGGTCCTCCTCCAGCTTTTTCTTCATGTGCAACGGCGTGATTTTTTCGATGATGTTATTCATCCACTGTTCCGTTGGCGTGGGGCATTCAATCGAGATGAGTTCGCGGCTGATGCGGAAAATGACCGGGGTGCCGACCTTGACGTGGATGTCCGAAGCGTGGCCATCCACGGCGGCCTTGAGGATTTTGTTGAAAAGTTCCATGCGAGCAGATTAGCCGATTATCCCATAAATGCCAGCGGGGAAATGGAGGAATCTCCATCCGCCAACAGTCAATCGGGTGATATGTGCAGTTGAGTTTAGGAACGAAAAAGTGCTAGGATGGGTCTTTATGAGCAAACCTGCCTGCCCGATGTGCGAGATGAACGAAGTCCTGGAATTTCCCAACCGCTGGGAATGCGTTACCTGTGGCCATGAATGGGAGCGCACACCCGAGCCGGAAGCCCCCGCCGGCCCGCGCATCGTCAAAGATGCCCATGGCAATGTACTCGCCGACGGCGATTGCGTCATCCTTATCAAGGATTTGAAACTGGGCGGCGGCTCACAGGTGCTAAAAGGCGGCTCGAAGTCCAAACCCATCCGGCTGGTGGATGGCGACCACGAAATCTCCTGCAAGATGGATGGCATGGCCATCGGTTTGAAGGCCTGCTTTGTGAAGAAAGCTTAAATCGCACCGTTTGCCGTGTTTTATGGTTGTGTTTCGGGTGATGAACGGGTGGTGAACATTTGTTCAGGTGACTTTGTGAAACCTTGGTCACATCATCCGCATCATCACCTCCATGAAACTTCACCTCTGGCTTGCGGCAGCCTTGTCATTGCAACTGGCGGGCAGCGGCTTTTCCGCCGAACCATTGGCGGCACCGGCGAAAGCCGGGGCGCCCAGCCTCAAGGATTGCCTGCTGCCCGCGCCAAAGAATGGCGGCTTTGCGATGGGCGGCTATATCCTGTGGTGCTCGTCGGTCATCAAGGTGGGCGATACGTATCACATGTTCGCCTCTCGCTGGCCGGCGCAATATGGCCTCGGCGGCTGGACGAAGTATTCCGAGTGTGTCCGCGCGACCTCGACGAATCTGTATGGGCCGTACACATTTCAGGAAGTCGTGCTGCAAAAGCGGACAAATAATTGGGACAACTCGCGCATCCACAATGTGAAGGTCGTAAAGGCGGGCGGCAAATTCGTCCTGTATTATATCAACTCGGCGAACCAGACGGGCTACGCCGTGGCGGATGCCGTCACCGGTCCATGGATGCGGCTGGACAAGCCGGTGATGAAGGTGAGCAACCCGGCGATTCTCGTGAAACCGGATGGGGGCATCTTTGTCCTGGGCCGGTTGAAGGACAGCACCGATGTGAACCGCGGCATCGGGTTCACCGCGCCTGGCTACAAGGGGCCTTATACGGTCGTGGCTAATGGCGACAATCTGCTGGAGAACAATTGCGAACTGGAGGATCCGACCATCTGGTGGGCGAACAGCCAGTACAATGTTCTGCTCAATGACTGGAAGGGCAAGGCAACCGGGATCTTCAAAGCCGGCGCGCAATATTATTCCAAGGACGGCCTGCATTTCAGTTTGATGACCAAGGAGCCGGTATTCACGAAGACCGTTCTGTTCGACGACGGCACGAGCGAGACCTTCAGCCGTCGCGAGCGGCCGTTCATCTATACGAACGAGAAGGGCGAGGCCATCGCATTGTTCACGGCGTGTTTGCCGACCAACGGGCCGGCGCGGGTGGTGGTGCAGCCGGTAAAGAATTATTATCCGCAGAATTGAACAATGAAAACCCGCCACCTCGCTTCTGCCGGAATCGTTTTTGCGCTCGCGGTTTTTTTCATCCGTCCGGCTAATGGTGCGGGGACGAATTCCACCGCCAGCCTGACGGATGGCTGGAAACAAGTGCCGTTCAAGTACGAGGTCCAGCATCCTTACGACCTGCCGCTGACGAATCGTTACGATTTTGACCCGACGAACAACATCCATCATTTCTGGGTTTATTTCACCGACAAGCCGCATGCGCCGCCACCGAACCGGACCACCGCGCGGACGGAGATGCGGCTGGAGTCGTTCAGCACCGGCGAATGCATGTTCGACGGCGATGTTAACATAAGTCCCGGCACCTTCGCATGCATCGCGCAGGTTTTTGACGCGAAACACGGACCGGTCACGATGCTCATCGCGCATCCCGATGGCACGGTGACGATCGGCAACCACGACGTGATCAAGACCAACGCCATCGGGCACTGGTGGAACCTCAAGATGACCAACGACACGAAGGCCGACGGTAAAATCAGGATCTACGTGGACAATGTCCTGGCCGGCACCTACAACAGCCGTGGGCCACGGGAATATTATTTCAAATGCGGCGTCTATTCGCGGAAGGACAGCGAACGTTCGGACGTACGCTATCGCAATATCAAAATGTGGGAGAAGGAGGAAAAATAAGATGAGAACCAAAATTCTGGCCGCAGCAACATTTGTAACCGCCTTTAGCGGGCTTGCTCCGGCGTTTGCCGCGGAGACGAACATGCCACCGGCGGCCAAGCCCGCCAGTCCGCCGGTCATGGTGGAAGATATCGCCAATCTGCCGGGCAACGGCCCGCGCCAGCACGATTTCATCTACACCGGCGAGTTCGATACGCGCAAAAAGGTCGCGACCATCTCGCTCGTGCAAGGCGGCAAGGTCACCAAGACGTATCAGATCCCGACCACGGATCCTTCCAACGGACAGTTGAGCGAATTTTCCGATCTGCACCGGCTTTCGAATGGTGACATCGTTTACGCCTACAAGACCGGCTGGCGCAAGGTGGATGCCGATGGCAATGTCATCTACGACTTCAAGTGTCCTTCTGACATCGGCCCGGACGGCAAGAGCTATTGGAAGGAATGTCATTCCGCGCAACCGTTCGGTACGAACAGGGTGTTGTTCATGCTCAACGGCCATCCCGCCAAGCTGTGCCTCTTTAACATCCGCGAAGGCCGGATGGAGATGGAACACGTCATGCAGACCAAAAGCGAGACCGGCTCCGTCCACGGCGAATTCCGCAACGTCCGCATGACCAAGGCCGGCACCTATCTCATCGGGCACATGGATCTCAACCGCGTCATCGAATACGATCGGGACTGGCATACCATCTGGGAGACGACCAATGCGCCATCCGTCTGGCACGCGGTGCGGTTGAGCAACGGCAACACCCTCGTCAGCGGCAATCAGCACGCCTTCGCGCGTGAGCTCAATCCAAAGGGAGAGATCGTCTGGGAATTTGGCAATGACGACCTGAAAGGCACGGGCATCGTGCTCTACGGTGTGCATCAGGCGGTGCGGCTGCAGAATGGCAATACCGTGCTCTGCAACTGGTGTCCCGGCCGGCTCGGAAAGCAAAAATCCGACTGGCCGAAAACTGTCCAGGTCATCGAGGTGACGCCAGATAAGAAGGTGGTGTGGGCATTGCGGGAATGGACCAATCCCGACCTTGGCACGGCCTCGTGCATCCAGATGCTCGATGAACCGGGCGCGGATGAGGATCAGGATTTGATGCGTTGAAAACCGGTTCGAGTTTTTGCAAGCTGCGGGTATGAGATGTATTTCCGTGCCGCTGTTTGTTTTGCTGGCTGTAGTCTTGCGCGCTAGTGGCGAAATCTCCGCCACCAACGAGGCTTTGCCAAGCGTCTTCATCCATTCCGAGACCCGCACTAATCCGCCCACGCACCTGTTCGTCGCCGAGGTGGATCTGAAGAACCCCAAGCTGCACCTGCGTGTTTCACGCGGCGGTCCCGACCCCGATGGCCCCGGCAAATGGCAGACCACGTTGCTCGAGCCGACCAAGATCGCTAGGCGTGAGAAATATGATTTCGTGATCAACGGCGATTTTTTCAGGGCCAAGGGTGTCAATGACGGCGAGGGTACCAATGCCGCCTTCCGCGCCGAACAATGGGCGCTTGTCGAAGGCCCGGCCATGACTGACGGCCAGACTTGGTCAACCTGCACCAACGCGCGGCCATGCCTCGTCATCCACAAGGATCATTCCGCGAGCATCGAGACCTTGAACCAGCCCGGCGCGGATGATTGGGAGGTCATTGGTGGCAATGTCATTTTGGTGAAGGACGGCGTAGTGGTGCCAAGCAAGAACAAGGCGAAACATCCGCGTACCGTTGTCGGCCTCGACGCCACCGGCAGCCGGTTGACCATCCTGCTGGTAGACGGACGCAAGCCGGGCGTGGCCGTCGGCATGACGTATGAGGAACTGGGCGCGGAGATGGTGCGGCTTGGTTGCCGTCAGGCGTTGAACCTCGATGGTGGTGGCAGCTCCCTCATGGCCGTGCGCGGGGCGGACGGCTTGAAGGTATTGAACGAGCCGACCGATGGCCGCGAACGCGCCGTTGCCAACGTCCTTGGCATCACGGTGGATCAAAACTAAACGATGCAGGACTGTGATGAGCCGAGAAACAATCTCCAGCACGCTTGCCGAAGTGCGGGCTGTTTATGCAGAACTCTCGAAACGGCCGGCGGAACGCAATTGCATCGCACGGACCGAATGTTGCCGGTTCCAACTCACCGGCCTCACACCGCATCTCACGAAAGGCGAGGCATTGCTCGCCGCCAAGGCCCTGCGCGCCACCGGCCGCAAGGAATTGTCGGAGGCTGAAGATGGCGCCTGCCCCATGCTTAATCGCTCGACCGGCCGCTGCCTTATCTACGCCGACCGCCCGTTTGCCTGTCGTACGCATTTTTGTGAAGCCGCCGGCGGCCCCTACGACCGCAAACAGGTCATCGACCTCATCCGCAAGCTGGAGGATTTGGCCCACCGCCTTGGCGGCGATGGCCCCCGCAAAATCGAAGCGGCTGTCGCCGATGCCTTGGAAGAATTGCGTTAGCTTATTTCAAGCTGCGCGCTTCGCCCAGCGGAGCTTGGCCGGACCGGACCGGGAATTGGAATTGCGTTCCTCCGCCGTGGGCCGCATGACTTCGTGCGCGATGTCGGCATAGAGGCCGTCGCGCAAGCCGGCCTCGAACGCCTTCTTCACGCGACGATCTTCGCCGGAATGAAAGGTGAGGATGGCCACGCGGCCACCGGGAGTCAGGCAAGAGGGCAGGTTGCGCAGCAGGGTTTCGAGCGCGGAAAATTCATCGTTCACCGCGATGCGTAGGGCTTGAAACACGCGGCGGACGGTGAGGTCGGCTTCATCCTTGCCCAGGCGCGGCAGGGCGGCGCGGATGGCGTCACCCAATTCGCGGGTCGTCGTGAAACTTTTTCCCGCGAGGGCGGGGGCGAGCGTGGCGGCTTGGGGTTCGTCGGAAAAATCGGCGAGCATCGCGGCGAGGGCGTCGGGCTTAATTTTTTGCAGCAGGGCGGAGGCGGGCTGGCTGCGCTGCGGATTCATCCGCATGTCCAGCGGGCCGTCGTGCTTGACGGAAAAACCTCGGCCCGGATCGTCAATCTGCATCGAGGAGACGCCGAGGTCGGCGAGGAGGATGTCGGCACCGGGGATGTTTTGCGCGGCGAGCACCTGCGGCAGGCCGGCAAAATTGCTGCGGTGCGCGGTGAAAACGGTTTCACCGAAGCCCAGCGCGCGCAATCGTGCTTCGGTCTTCGGCAACTGCAACGGGTCTTGGTCCAGGCCGAGCAATTTTCCGCCGGGCGAAATCTTTGCCAAAATCTCCAGTGCATGGCCGCCGTAGCCCAGGGTGCAATCCACGGCGATGTCGCCGGGCTTGGGCGTGAGGACTTCCAGGATTTCCGCGACCATGATGGGCCGGTGCGTGCCGACGGGTGTCTTGCCGGAGGCGATGACCTTGGCGATGATCGCCGGGTCGTTGCCATGCTCCTTGTATTTCTCCTCGAAGCGTCGCGGATTTTTTCCGCCATACCGCACGCGCCGTTTATGTGGCACGGCCGGCGGCATTGGCGTCAGCGGATTGGTGGAATCATCGGTCACGCCGGGATTTTGCCCGAACGGATGCACGGCGGCGAGCCGGTTTAACAGGGTGCGGAGCAATGCTCCGCGCTCCGAAAACTTGGTGTGACTAAACCGCCCTGATTTGATAACTATCGTCAGATTTTTGAAAACGAGTCCTCATAACATCATCGTAGTTGGCGGCGGAGCGGCGGGATTTTTCGCGGCCATTGCGGCGGCAGAACAAGGGGCGGACGTGACCATTCTCGAAAAAACCTCGCGCGTGCTGGAAAAGGTGCGCATCTCCGGCGGTGGTCGCTGTAATGTGACCCACGCCTGCTTTGAGCCGCGCGATTTTGCCACACGCTATCCGCGCGGCGAGCGGGCGCTGCTCTCGCCGTTCCAGAAATTTTCCGCGCGTGACACGGTGGCATGGTTCGAAGAGCGCGGCGTGAAACTGAAGACCGAGCGCGATGGCCGGATGTTTCCCACCACGGATTCCTCGGAGACGATAGTGCATTGCCTGATGGATGCGGCGCAAAGCGCGGGAGTGAAATTCCGGCTCAACTGTGCGGTGGAAGCGGCTGCCAAAATGGCGGATGGGAGATTTGAACTGACGCTGGCGGCGGAGCGCCGGACTCCAATTGGGCACGCTGGTGAAGTTCCCGTCACTCTCGGTGAAAAATTGCAGTGCGATAAATTACTGCTGGCCACGGGTGGTTGCCGGGCGGCGGTGGCAGGACAACTGGCGACGTCGCTGGGGCACACGCTGGTGCCGCCGGTGCCATCGTTGTTCACGTTTCAGATCGAGACACCGTGGCTGCGTTCGCTCGCGGGGGTTTCACTGGAATCGGCGGAGGTCGCGGTGCCGGTGGCGAAGTTGCGTGAACTCGGGCCGTTGCTGGTGACGCACTGGGGTTTGAGCGGGCCGGCGATATTGAAGATGTCCGCGTGGGGCGCGCGCGAGTTGCATGATTTGGGCTATCAATTTCCGCTGCTGGTGAACTGGCTGCCGGATTCCAGCCCGGAGAAGATCATCGCGGAATTTCAGGCGCGCCGCGAAAATTCGGGCGCCAAACTGCTGGTGAACGTCCCGCTGTTTCCGCTGACCGCGCGGTTGTGGGAACAACTGGTGCTCGCGGCGGGCATTGCGCGGGAAACGCGTTGGGCGGCACTCACGCGGGCGCAGATGCATACGCTGGTGCAGCAGCTCACACGTACGGAATTTGCCGTGACGGGCAAAAGCCTGAACAAGGACGAGTTCGTGACGTGCGGCGGCGTAAAGCTATCCGAGGTGAATTTCAAGACGCTGGAGAGCAAGGTTTGCCCCGGGTTGTTTTTTGCAGGGGAACTGCTGGACATCGACGGCATCACCGGAGGGTTCAATTTTCAAGCGGCGTGGACGACCGGCTTCATTGCCGGGCAGGCGATGGCGAAATAGGGGAGACTGGTTTCGGCGGTTCCATTTCGCCGATGAACCAGTCTTCGACTTTCTTCCGTGCCCACGGTGTTTTCCGCAGGAAGGTGAGGCTGGATTTTACCGAAGGATTGAATTGAAAACAGCGGATGGGAATGCGCCGGCCCATTTCGCCCCAACCATGGCGGTGCACCAGTTCGTTGAGGATGGCTTCGAGCGTGATGCCGTGCAACGGATCACGCGGATGAGACATGGGCGCGGTCATATGCCCGCAGCGTAGGGCGGGCGGATTTTTAGGCAATGGCAAAGTGACCGCACCAGGGAGCGCCGGCTTCCAGCTGGCGGGTTAAAATTTCCAATGAGCCAATCTCCCCGCAGAACGTCAGAGCACAAACGTAGCGAGATTAAGGTAGACCAACAGCGTGAAAATATCCGCCACGGCCAGGCTCACCGGGCCGGCGGCGATCTTCGGGTCGAGCTTGAGCCGGTGCAACACGGCCGGCACTGCCAGGCCGATGAGGGAGGCCACTACCATCGAGATGGCGATGCTGGTGCCGATGACCAGGGCGGGCAGGGCGTGCCCGCGCCAGACCCAGGCCACGATACAGACGATGATGCCGCATGCGCCACCGAGCATCAGCGCGGTGAGGAATTCCTTGCGCAGTGCGCGCAGCAGCCACTTCCAGTCCGGCGTCAACCGGTTCAATGCCTCCGCGGTGACCGTGACCGATTGTGCGCTGACGCTTTCACTCAGGCCGAGAACCATCGCGAGGAAGAAGGCGAGGATGATGCTGGTCGCGAGCGTGGCTTCGTACAGGCCCGCCAGCATGGCGCAGCAGATGCCGCCACCGAGTGTCGCCAGCAGCCACGGGAAACGCAGGCGGAACGCCCTGACCGGCGACGCGTTCTGCACCTCCGCCACATGGAAACCGATGCGCTCGAACACGTCGTCCAAGTGCGACCGTTCGGAAAGCCCGAGTGTTTCCTCCGTAAAGAGGCCCACGTTCACCACGCCAATCATACGACGCTCCGGGGTCACGACGGGGAAGGCGAGGAATTTATGCAGCAAAAACATCTCGCACGCCTCCAGTACCGTCGCGGTTTCAGGGATGGTCACCACGCGGTTGATCATGATGTCGCCCAGCCGGGCATCCGGTGCGGCCGCGAGCAGGCGGCGGGTGGGGACGACCCCGACGAGGCGCTGGTCCGCATCCACGACGTAAAAATAGATGATCTGCTGGGCTACGCCGCGCTCGCGGATCTGTGCGAGTGCGCCGGCCACAGTGAGGTCCTGGCCGAGGGCGGTGAAATCCTTGCTGGCGAATTTCCCGATGGGTTCTTCGAGATGTTGCTGCTCCATGGGCGGAAAGTAATCCATGTCCCCCGTCGCGGGCAAAGCCCAATCGCGGAAAAAAGGAACTATTTCACTGCCACCCATCAGTGGAAGCCACCTCGCACCTTTATGCGGTATCCAAAATGACCGGACCTGTTATGCTGTTCTCGCACCAATCCTGAATAATGGGAACAAGGATGTTCACATTAACCCGCACATTCTCAGAAAATGTGCGGGTTTTTTATTGCAAGAACTGCCGGGAAGGGCGGTCGCCAAAAAATAAAAAAGCCGGACCAATCATTTGGTCCAGCCTTCTTATTTCCCCACCCCAAAAATACGACTCAAGCGGCGTGGTGCTTGGTGTGATGCTTATGATGCTTCACCTGTTTGACATGCTTGACGACCTTCGCGTGTTTCCCCTGGCCGGCCTCGGCCGATGACACGGTGGAAAGGGCGAAAGCCGC
>Ga0105238_10008554_pt1 | contig 10239 bp, 10 predicted proteins | sample KBSC34metaG_FD_81526 | JGI IMG/M metagenome (GOLD analysis project Ga0105238, IMG submission 81526) | Corn rhizosphere microbial communities from Kellogg Biological Station, Michigan, USA - KBS C3-4 metaG | ecosystem: Host-associated > Plants > Roots > Rhizosphere > Soil | place: Michigan, USA...
CACCCTGCCGAAGGCCAAGGAGCTGCGGCCCTTCGTCGAGAAGCTGGTGACCCTGGGCAAGCGCGGCGACCTGCATGCGCGCCGCCAGGCGATCAGCCAGGTGCGCGACGTGGAGCAGGTCGGCAAGCTGTTCGCCGTGCTGGGCCCGCGCTACGCGGACCGCAACGGCGGCTACATCCGCGTGCTGAAGGCGGGCTTCCGCCACGGCGACAACGCGGCCATGGCGGTCATCGAGTTCGTGGATCGCGACCCGGCCGAAAAGGGCAAGGACTCCGGTCCGGTCGCCGAAGGCGGCTACGGCGAGGACTAAGGTCCGCCCGACCCGAGATCTGAAGCGCCCCGGAAGCTTGCTTCCGGGGCTTTTCATTTGCGTCGCTGTCACGGACGCCGCTTAAGGGTTGGCTATGCCGCGCCTGCTCAAGCTCTGCTTCGCCCTGATCGTGCTCGCCGCCGCACTGCCGGCCGCCGCTGCGGATCGACCGCTCACCGTCCTGGTCTCCATCGACGCGTTCCGGGCCGACTACCTGGACCACGGCGTCACGCCCGTCCTGTCGGGCCTGGCGGCGGGCGGGGCGCATGCGGCCATGCGGCCGTCGTTCCCGTCCAAGACCTTCCCCAACCACTACACCCTGGTCACGGGGCTGCGGCCCGACCGCAACGGCATCGTCGCCAACAACATGACCGACCCGGCCATCCCGGGCGTGAAGTTCGGCATGAGCAACCGCGACGCCGTGAAGGACGAACGCTGGTGGGACCAGGCCGAGCCGATCTGGGTGACAGCCGAGAAGGCCGGGATCGTCACGGCCGCGATCTATTGGCCGGGGTCGGAGGCGCCGGTGCATGGCGTGCGGCCGCACTATTTCGCCACCTTCAACATGGCCGAGACGTCGACCGAGCGGGTCGACCGCGACCTGGCGCTGCTGGACAAGCCCGCCGCCGAGCGGCCGGCGTTCATGACCCTCTACCTGGATATCGTCGACACCGCCGGCCACCACGGCGGCCCGGACTCGGCGGAACTGAACACCGCGCTTACTGAGGCCGACGCCGCCGTCGGCCGGCTGGTCACCGGACTGAAGGCGAGGGGCCTCACCGCCAACCTGATCGTCGTGGCCGACCACGGCATGGCCGCGGTGTCGCCGGACCGCAGCATCTTCATGGACGACCTGCTGCCCAAGGAGGCCTACACGGCCCTCGACATGGGGCCGATCGGGACGATCTACCCGACGGCCGGCCATGAGGCCCAGGTGGAGCAGGCGCTGCTGGCGCCGCATCCCCACCTCCAGTGCTGGCGTCGCCAGGATATCCCCGAGCGGCTGCACTACGGGAAGAACCCGCGGGTCGCGCCGATCTTCTGCCTGCCGCAGACCGGCTGGCTGCTGACCACCCACGACTACCACCCCAAGGAGGGGCCCTCGAAGGGCGAGCACGGCTATGACAACGCCAGCCCCGAGATGGCGGCCGTGTTCATCGCCAACGGCCCGGCGTTTCGCAAGGGCGTGACGCTGAAGAGCTTCGACAACGTCGACGTCTATCCGCTGCTGGCCAAGCTGGTCGGCGTGAAGCCGCGGCCGAACGATGGGAACCTGGCCGACCTCAAGCCTGCGCTGGCGAAATAGACTCCGGCACGTTTGAAACACACGGATCGGGTGTCTCTTGACCAGGTAGTTGCGATATGCGTTAAATATTATCTCAAAACGCAAGGAGATCGCCATGACCCGGCCCGTCTTCGTTCCCGCCGTCTTCTACAAGGATCCGATGGCCGCCCTGCGGTGGCTTGAGCGTGTCTTCCAGTTCGAGGTGACCACGCTGGTCACCGACGCCGAGGGCAAGCTGGCCCATTCCGAGATGACGTTTCAGGGCGGGGCGCTGACCGTCGGGGGCGAGTGGGAGGCCGAAGCCCTGGTCGGCCCGGCGCGGATGCGCAGCCCGCAAGCCGTCGAGGGGATCAACACCCAGTTCGTCCGCGTGCAACTGGAGACCGGCCTGGACGAGCACCATGCCCACGCCAAGGCCTGCGGCGCGCGGATCACTGAAGGCCCAAGCGACCAGTTCTACGGCTCGCGCACCTATCGGGTGCTGGACCTGGAGGGCCACCTCTGGAACTTCAGCCAGGACGTGCGCGTGGTCAGTGGCGAGGAGATGGAGCAGGCCACCGGCCTGAAGGTCCGCACCTCCCTGGCGGAGGTCTGACATGGCCGACTGGCGCGCGCCGCTGATGTCGGCGGTCTGCTACCGCGACCCGAAGACCGCGCTCAAGTTCCTGGAGGCGGCCTTCGGTTTCGAGATCTCCATGCTGATCGAGGACGACAAGGGCGAACTGGCCCATTCGGAGATGCGCTTCGGCAACGCCGTGGTGATGATCGGCAACGAGTGGACCGAGGACCATAGGAGCCCGGCCTCGATCGGGGGGAAGAACACCCAGACGGTCCACATCCAGATCGACACCGACATCGACGCCCATTGCGAGCGGGCGCGAACGGCGGGGTTCGCGATCCTGATGGAGCCGGCCACCCAGTTCTACGGCGACCGCACCTATCGTTGCCGCGACCCCGAGGGGCACATCTGGACCGTCGCCCAGACGGTGCAGGCCGTCACCCGTGAGGAGGCCGAGGCGGCCAGTGGGCTGAAGATCAAGGGATGGGTGTGATGGCGCGCCTTCGGAGCCTCACCTATGGCGCGGGCGCCGCGCATCGGCCGGTCTGATGGCCGCAGCGGTTGCGATCGACCAGACCCTGGCCGCCCTGGCCGATCCCTACCGGCGGCGGGTGGTGGACCTGCTGGCGGAGCGGCCGCGGGCGGCGGGCGAGCTGGCGCGGGAGCTGGAGCTGACGCCGCCGGCCATGAGCCGGCACCTGAAGACCTTGCGCGCCAGCGGCCTGGTGGAAGAGTCCCATCCCGTATTCGATGCGCGCGTGCGCATCTACGCCCTGAGGCCTGAGCCCATGGTTCATCTGCTGCGCTGGCTGGAGGAGAGCGAACGGTTGTGGAGCGCCCAACTCCTGGCGTTCAAGGCGCATATCGAGAAGGGCGTATGACCTCGAAGGTCTATGTGGCGCTGCGCGTGAAGGCGACGCCGGAGCGGGCGTTCGCGGTCTTTACGCAGGAGATCGGCGCCTGGTGGCGGCCGCACCCGCTGTTCGAGACCACGCCGCGGCCGGGCGTGCTGTCGTTCGAGCCGGGGCCTGAGGGGCGGCTGATCGAGACGCGCGCCGGGGGCAAGGTGTTCGAGATCGGCAGGATCCTGGCCTGGGAGCCGCCGGAGCGGCTGATGTTCTCCTGGCGCCAGGCGGCCTTTCCGCCGGACATGACCACCGAGGTGGAGATCCGCTTCGAGGCGGTGGGGGACGAGACCCGCGTCAGCGTCGAGCACCGCGGCTTCGAGCAGGTTCCAGCGGACAGCGCCGCGCGCCACCGCTTCCCCGACCAGCTGCTGCTGGCCCGGCTGGCGGAATACTGGCAAGCCCAGATCCGCGCCGTCGGCGAACGGGTGATCTAGCGATGTTGCGCGCGTTCTCTTTTTGTTTCAGGCTGGCGGCATGAGCGACGGGACCCAAAACAGCGCCCAGGATGCGAAGCGCGAGCGCGGCCGCAGGGCCGCGGTGGGCTTCATCCTGGTCAGCGTCTGGCTGGACGTGCTGTCGCTGGGGGTGATCATCCCGGCCTTCGCGCCCCTGATGCAGCAGTTCAACCACGGCGACGCGGGCGCCGCCGCCGGCTGGATGGGGATCTTTTCGACGGTCTGGGCGGCCGCGCAGTTCTTCGGCGCGCCGGTGCTGGGCGGCCTCTCCGACCGGTTCGGGCGGCGGCCGGTGCTGCTGATCTCGCTGTTCGGCCTGTCGGTGGACTACCTGGTCATGGCGTTCGCGCCGACCATGGGCTGGCTCTTCGTGGCCCGGGTGATCTCCGGTTTCACCGCCGCCGGCATGGCGGTGGCCAGCGCCTACATCGCCGACGTGACGCCGCCGGAGAAGCGGGCCCAGACCTTCGGCCTGATCGGCGCGGCCTGGGGCGTGGGCTTCATCGTGGGCCCCGCGATCGGGGGCTGGCTGGGCGACATCAGCCTGCGCGCGCCGTTCATGGGAGCGGCGGCGCTGACCCTGGTGGGCGCGCTCTACGGCGTCTTCGTGCTGCCGGAGTCGCTGAAGCGGGAGAACCGCGCGCCGTTCGCCTGGGCCAAGGCCAATCCGCTGGGCGCGCTGACGTTCCTGAAGGCGCATGGGGAACTGCTGCCGCTGGCGGCGGTGAACCTCTTGCTACAGCTGGCCCACTACGTCCTGCCGACGATCTTCGTGCTCTACGCGTCGAACCGCTACGGTTGGAGCCTGAAGATGACCGGCTCGGCCATGGCGCTGACCGGGGTCTGCAACATCATCGTCCAGGGCCTCCTGGTGAAGCGGGTGGTGGCCTGGATCGGGGAGTGGGGCGCGGTGCTGGCCGGCCTGGTGTTCGGCGGCCTGGGCTTCGCCATCTACGGCATGGCCCCCACCGGCTGGCTGTTCCTGCTGGGCACGCCGGTCTTCGGCCTGATCGGCCTTTTCGGCCCGGGCTTCCAGGGGCTGATCACCCGGCGCGTGGCGGCGACCGAGCAGGGGCGGCTGCAGGGCGCGACCTCCAGCCTGGCGGGCCTGGCGGGCATCATCGCCCCCACGCTGTTCGGCTTCACCTACGCCTGGTTCGTGGCGCCCGGGCATGCCTACGTGCCGGGCTCGGCCTTCTTCCTGGCCGCGACGTTCCAGGGGGTAGGGGCCCTGATCGCCGTCGTCCTGATGGCTCGGGCCCCGAAGGCCGCTAAGGTCGCCGCATGACGGGAGACACCGCCGCGCCGGCCGAGGCGCCAGGCAAGCCCCAGTCGAAGCCAAATGGCCGACGGGCCAGCTTCGGCTTCATCTTCGCGCTCGCGCTGATGAACTCGGTGTCGTTCGGGCTGATGATCCCGATCCTGCCGAACCTCATCAAGCAGTTCGTGGGCGGCGACACCGCCACCGCCTCGGAATGGAACGCGCTCTTCGCCGCCACCTGGGGCCTGATGCAGTTCGTCTGCGGGCCGGTGCTGGGGATGATGGCCGACCGCTTCGGCCGCCGGCCGGTGCTGCTCTTGTCGCTCACGGGCCTCGGGATCGACTTCCTGTTCATGGCCTTCGCGCCCAGCCTGTGGTGGCTCTACGTCGGCCGGATCCTGAACGGCATGACCGCGGCCAGCTTCTCCACCGCCAACGCCTATCTCGCCGACGTGACGCCGCCGGACCAGCGGGCGAAGACCTTCGGCCTGATGTCGTCGGCCTTCTCGTTCGGCTTCATCATCGGCCCGGCCCTGGGCGGCTGGATCGGCGGCTACTACGGCCTGCGCGCGCCGTTCGTCGTGGCCGCCATCCTCACCCTGATGAACGCCCTCTACGGCCTGCTGATCCTGCCGGAGTCGCTGCCGAAGGAGCGCCGGGCGCTACGGTTTGACTGGCGCCGCGCAAACCCTGTGGGGTCGCTCAGGCTGCTGCGGTCGCACATCGGCCTGCTGGGGCTGGCGGGCGTGGGGTTCCTCTTCCAGTTCTCCCAGGTCGTGCTGCCGACCTGCTTCGTGCTCTACACCACCCACCGCTACGGCTGGTCGCCGCAGTTCCTGGGCGTCACCTTCTTCATCACCGGCGTGCTGGGCGTCCTGGTGCAGTGGTTCGTGGTCGGGCCGTTCGTGGCCCGGTTCGGCGAGCGCGCGGCCGTGCTGACCGGCGCGGCGTGCGGTTGTCTCGGCTTCGCCTGGTACGCCACCGCCTCGGTCGGCTGGGTCTATCTGCTGGGCGCGCCGATCTTCGCGCTCTGGGGCCTGCTGATGCCCGGCCTCCAGGGCCTGATGACCCGCCGCGTGCCGCCGCAGGAGCAGGGCCAGCTGCAGGGCGCCAACCAGAGCCTGGCCGGCATCGCCGCGATCCTGGGTCCGCCGCTCTACGGCGAGGTCTTCGCCTGGTCGATCCGCCATGAGGCCAGCCAGCACATGCCGGGGATGGCCATCTACGTGGCCTCGGCGCTGATGGTGTTGGCCTTCATCCTGGCGTCTTCGGTGGCGCGGCCCCAGGCGGCCGAGGCGATCCAGCCCGCGCAATAGGGCAGGGCGTCGCGTGCGGCGAGCGTGCCGGACGTCGGCGAAGGGAGATAGCGGACGAGGGGCCAGCCCTCGCCATTGTCCCGGATCAGAGACAGCGGACAAGCTTGGGGCGCGCGCCCCGCTCCAGCCGGAACTCCCGGTGGACGCCGCCCTCCAGCCTCAGCACAAGGACCTGGCCCGTCATCTGCCCGGTGTACCGGACGGCCGGCTGCGGCGGCGGGACCGTCTCCTCCTCCACGGGGCGCTGTGGCCCGGGCGCACCTCGCTGAAAGACGCCCGGAACTGAAAACCGGCCGTTCCCGTCCAGCTGGATGGGTCCCGGCAGGGAACCCGCGGCGCAATCGGTTTCCAGACGCGCGCCGGCCGCGGTCACCGTCAGCACAGCGCCATCACCGCCCCACACGCCCAGCAGATCGGCAGGGGTCTGGCCGGCGACGAGCGCAGCGGCCAGCAAGGCGGCGAAAAGCGACATAGGCCAACCCTTTCATGTCCCGGCGTCCCTGTCGAACGCGCCAAAAGCGCTTGGCGCGGCGGCAGATGCAGGCTGGGGGCCTTCAAACAACAGGCTGCACAAGAGACAGCTTGCCACGGAACCCGGTTATGTTACCGGTTTGTTACCGCGCGGTTTGCCCGCGTCGTAACGGTGGGGTGGCTTATGAAAACCTATCTTCTGCTGGGCGCGGCCTTCGCGCTCTCCAGCTTGGTTGTGTCCAGCGCTGCGGCGCAACAGGTGAAGGACGAATATCGGGATCTCGAGCACATGGAATATGTGCCGTTCGCCCCCGGCGACGCAGGCGGCGGCAGTCACGCGCCGGTGCAGTTCGGCCCGGGCGGCGGCGGAGTCCAGGTCATCAAGGGCTTCGAAGGGGTCAGCCAGTTCGACGTCGCGTCCTATGCCCGCAACTTCATTCCGCCGGACACGATGGGTGCGGTGGGCAAGACCCAGTACACCGAGTTCGTCAACGGCGGCTTCGCGGTGTTCGACAAGGCCACCGGCGCATCGGTGAAGGCCAGCTCGGACCTCGCGTTCTGGGCCGCCGCGGGCCAGACCGGCGCAAACGGCGACTCCCGGGTGATGTACGACAAGAGCGCTGACCGCTGGATCGCCCTGTCGTTCGGCGCGGACGTCGCCGACATCCAGATCGCCGTCTCCAAAACCTCGGACGCCACCGGCGCATGGCAGTCGGTGAAGTTCACCGGCTCGGCGGGCGGCACGGCCGACTATCCGACCCTCGCCCTCGACCGGAACGCCGTCTACATCGGAACCAACAACTTCGATGCGACGGATTCCTTCAGCGGCACCACGCTGAACATCATTCCGCTGTCCAGCCTGATCGGCCCGAACGCCCCCTCGCTGTTCGGCATGCAGCAGGTGAACGCGCCGTGCGGGAACGTCTGTTTCGACGGCGGCTTCGCCATCCAGGGCGTCAACAGCACGGCGGCCACGACGACCGGGCACGTGGTGGCGGCCTCGCTCTTCTACGACGACGTGCTGCGCTACGACATCCAGAACGTGGGGACGCCCGGCGCCAGCCTGGCCAACCTGGCGTACGTGGGGGTGCAGGACTACGGCCCGAACGACTTTGCGCGCCAGCCGAACACCGTGCCGGACGCCTTCAGCAACGGCGACTTCCCGAACAACAACCGCGTGATCGACACCCTGGACCAGCGGATCGGGTCCTCGGCCTATGAGGTCGATGGCAAGATCTACATCGTCTACACGATCACGCCGTTGAACGGCGACCACACCTATGTCCGCTATGACGTGATCGACGCCGCCACGAACAAGCTTCTCGACGAGGGCGTGATCGGCGACGGAACGCACGACTACTGGGAAGGCTCGCTGGCCGTGAACAAGTACGGTCAGGTGGTCATCGGCTACAACCGTTCGGGTTCCGATCCGCTGGACGGCCGGGTGAGCTTCCTCGCCCAGGCTTTCAGCACCAACGCCAACGGCAAGCTGGTGCGGCGCGGTGACGAACAGTTGCTCAAGGTCAGCCTGGTGGACGACTACCACAACGGCAGCCTCGACGGCTTCATCGCCGCCGGCCGACAGCGCTGGGGGGACTACAGCGCCGTCTCCATCGACCCGGAGAACGACCGCCAGTTCTGGGTGATCGGCGAGTTCGCCCGCGAGTACAACGACGCCGCCAACGGCCACCCCGGTGGCAGCGGCGGATCGCGCTGGGGCACCTGGATCTCACAGCTGGACGTCGGGACCCAGGTTCCGGAGCCGGCCACGTGGGCGCTCATGCTCACCGGCTTCGGCGCGCTGGGGGCCATGGCCCGCCGCCGCCGGGCGCTTTCGGCCTGAGGGGAGCGGGCGCCGGCCTTCGCGGCGGCGCCCGGCCCGGGCTATCGCTATGTGCCGTCCCTGTTCGCCGGGCCCGGCGATCAGGACTGCGGTTTGGCTTTCGCCATCACGGTCGCGCACTTCTCGTGCATCGCCTTCATCTCGGCCTCCGTCGGCGCCTTCATCGCCGGCGCAGAGCCCTTGTCCGCGGAATGGTCGTGCTTGGGCGTGCCCTGCATCCGGCCGCCCATCATCATCGAGCAGTGCTTGTGCATCTCCTCGGGCGTCATGTTGGACATGTCCATGGGCGCCTCGGCCACAGCGGCGGCGTGGTGGTCGGTATGCTTGTCCTGAGCCAAGGCTGGCGCCGCGAAAAGCGCGGCGGCGGCTGCTGCTGCGAAAATGATCTTCATCGGGGGCTCCTGGAACTCTGGCTGACCGTGCTTTAGCCGCGGACGCAGAGGGTCACCTTGATGCGCATCAAACGGGGCCTGACCTGCGTCCGCCGCCCGCAATAGTTGCGCCATCATTGCGCCGGAAAACGCTGTAGCCTGGGACGGTCTGCAACGGAGACCCCATGCGCGCCGTCCTGCTCGCCGCCCTCCTGACCACAGCGGCCTCCACCGCCGCCATCGCCCAGCCCGGCCCAGCCCAGCCCGCCTTCGACCAGCCCACGCGCGCCGTGCCCGGCAGCGCCGCGCAGATGAAGTCGTCCTTCGCCCCGGTGGTGCGGCGCGCCGCGCCGGCGGTGGTGAACATCTCCTCCAAGCGGGTCGTGCGCCAACAGGTCGACCCGTTCTGGTCGCTGTTCGGCGCGGGCGTGCCCCAGTCCCGCGTGGCGCAGTCGCTGGGCTCGGGCGTGCTGGTCCGCTCCGACGGCGTCATCGTCACCAACAACCACGTCATCGAGGGCGGCCAGGAGATCACCGTGGCGCTCTCCGACCGCCGCGAGTTCCCGGCCAGGGTCCTGCTGGCCGATCCGCGCACCGACCTGGCGATCCTGAAGATCGACCTGCCGGCCGGCGAGCGCTTGCCGACGCTCCCCATGGACACCACCAGCGACACCCAGGTGGGCGACCTGGTGCTGGCGATCGGCGACCCCTTCGGCATCGGCCAGACGGTGACCAACGGCATCGTCTCGGCGCTGAACCGCACCACCGACCCCACCGGCGAGGCGGGCGCGGCCTATATCCAGACCGATGCGGCGATCAATCCGGGCAACTCCGGCGGCGCGCTGGTGGACATGGACGGCGACCTGGTCGGCATCAACAGCTTCATCCTCTCCCGGTCCGGCACGTCCTCGGGCGTGGGCTTCGCCATCCCGGCGGCGGTGGTGCGCCGGGTGGTGGAGACCGCCGTCGGCGGCGGCCGGGCGGTGGTCCGGCCCTGGCTGGGCGCGCGCACGCAGAGCGTCAGCCCCGACATCGCCCGCAGCCTGGGCCTGAAGCTGCCGCAGGGCGCCCTAGTGGCCGACCTCTGGCCGAACGGCCCGGCGGCGCGCGCAGGGTTGCGCCAGGGCGACGTGGTGACCGAGGCCGATGGCCATCCGGTGGTGGACGCCGCGTCCCTGACCTACGCCATCGGCACGCACCGTCCGGGAGACAATGTGCCCTTGCTGGTGCGTCGTTCCGGCGGCGCGGACCTGACCCTGACCCTGCACGCCGACGGCCCGCCCGCCACGCCGGCGCGCGACGAGCAGACCCTGAACGGCCGCAACCCGTTCGACGGCGCCACGGTGGTCAATCTGTCGCCCGCCGTGGCCGATGAGCTGGGGCTGGATCCCTTCATCGGCTCGGGCGTGCTGGTGACCGACATCGGCCAGGGCTACGCCGCGCGCTGGGGCCTGCGGCCG
>Ga0105238_10008555_pt1 | contig 10238 bp, 10 predicted proteins | sample KBSC34metaG_FD_81526 | JGI IMG/M metagenome (GOLD analysis project Ga0105238, IMG submission 81526) | Corn rhizosphere microbial communities from Kellogg Biological Station, Michigan, USA - KBS C3-4 metaG | ecosystem: Host-associated > Plants > Roots > Rhizosphere > Soil | place: Michigan, USA...
CTTCCTGCCCGAGAACGTCGCCGAGGCGCGCCGTCACTACCCCGAGGTGAAGTTCGAGGTGGCGGACGCGCTGGAACCGCCGCGCGGCGCGGGCGCCGAGGCGTGGGATGCCGTCGTCTGCGACCGTCTTGTGCACAGCGTCCTGGACGCGAAGGCGCTGCTGGAGGGGTTGTCGGCCCGGCTGGCGGATGACGGCCGCATCTACCTGACGGTGTTCAACTTCCTGTGGGAGATCCCCACCCGCATCGCCGAGTGGGCAGGCTGGAAGCGCCCCGCGCCCACGGCGAACTGGCTGTCGGACAGCGACTTCCGCAACCTGTTCGATCTCACCGGCCTCGAGATCGTGCGCGCCGAGGACCGCATGATGTTGCCGCTCGGCGTGCCGGGGCTGGCGGCGGGGATGAACCAGCTGCTGGCGCGCGTCCCGCCGCTGGAGCGGCTGACGCTGTACCGCATCTACGTGCTGCGCAAGCGCCGCCGCGAGCCGGTGCCGCGCCGGCTGAGCGTGAGCGTCGTCGTGCCGGCCCGCAACGAGGCGGGCAACATCCAGGCGGCCATCGATCGCACCCCGGTGATGGGCGGCGACACCGAGCTGATCTTCGTCGAGGGGAACTCGACGGACGACACCTGGGCCACCATCCAGCGTTGCCTGGCCGCCTACCGCGGGCCGCTGAAGTTATCGGCGTACCAGCAGACCGGGCAGGGGAAGGGCGACGCCGTGCGCCTGGGCTTCGGGAAGGCGACGGGCGATTTGCTGATGATCCTGGACGCCGATCTGACGGTGCCGCCCGAGGACCTGCCGGGCTTCTACGAGGTGGCGGCGCGCGGGCAGGCCGACTTCGTGCAAGGCACCCGGCTGGTCTACCCGATGGAGCGCGGCGCGATGCGCTTCTTCAACAAGATCGGCAACGTCGCCTTCTCGCAGCTGTTCACCTATCTGCTGCAGCAGCCGATCCGCGACACCCTGTGCGGCACGAAGGTGCTGCGACGGAGCGACTACGAGCGCATCGCCGCCAACCGCTCGTACTTCGGCGACTTCGATCCCTTCGGCGACTTCGACCTCATCTTCGGCGCGGCCCGCCTGAACCTGAAGATCGCCGAGATCCCCGTGCGCTACCGCGATCGCACCTACGGCGAGACGAACATCTCGCGGTGGAAGCACGGCCTGCTGCTGCTGCGCATGTCGATGATCGCGGCGCGCAAGCTGAAGTTCGTCTAGGGAGCACGAGGGGTTCACATCGACGCCGAAACTTGCCAGTCGCTGGACCGATGGCCCTGACAGAGGCGCAGCGGGCGCGGACCTTGGAGCGGTTCGCGGAGCACCGGCGGGCCTGGGACGGCAATCCGGCGCTGCGCGAGCAGTACGCCGACTGGTACGGGCAGGTCCGGGCGTCGCTCCCCGCTCCGTCGCTGGGCCCGTTCGTCGAGCTCGGCTCGGGGCCAGGCTTCGCGCGCCACTTCATCCCCGAGTTGCTGCTGACCGATCTGGTGGTCGCGCCCTGGCACGATCGCGAGATGGGCGCCGAAGCGCTGCCGTTTCCGGACGGCACGCTGGGCGCAATCGTGCTGTTCGACGTGCTCCACCACCTGGCCTCGCCGGCGAGGTTCCTCGGCGAAGCGACGCGGGCGCTGGCGCCGGGCGGCCGCATCGTCATGTGCGAGCCCTACGTCAGCCCGCTGTCGTTTCCGGTCTACAAGCTCTTTCACGAGGAGCCGGTGCGGATGGCGGTGGATCCGCTGGCCGATCAGGCGGCGTCGTCCGGCGACAAGGATCCCTTCGACTCGAACCAGGCCATCCCGACGCTGTTGCTCGATCGGCGCCGGGGCGCGGCCGCTCTGCGGGCACGCTTCCCCCCCCTGAGGCTGGTCAGCGTGCGTCGCCTGGCGGGCCTCGCCTATCCTAGTTCGGGAGGCTTCAGCCGCGGACCGCTCTTGCCCCTGGCGTTGTGGCGACAGCTCTATCGGGCAGAGGCGGCGCTGCCCGACTGGGCGTTCCGGCTCATCGGCTTTCGGATCCTGGCGGTGCTGGAAAAGACGGCTTAGCGCTCACGAGATCGCGCCGCCGGCCTCCTGCGTGGCGCGGCTCGCCTGCCGCGCCCGGACCGGGAAGGTCCGCCTGACCCGGCGGTCAGGGACTTCAGCTGTTCCATCGCTTCGCGCAAGTGTCGAGAGAGAGGCTGCTCGTCGTCCTCGGTCCACCGGGCGAACGCCAGCTTGAAGACGGACATGCCCGCCTCCGCCGCCAGGGCCGCGGCCGGTTCGGCGACGCCCCGCCTTTGCAGCGCCTCCGCCATGGCCTCGGCCAGTGACACCAGCTTGATCAGCTCGCGCTCTCGCAGGGCGGGGTGCGCCGAGATGACGGCCTGGCGGACCTTGGCGAACTTGCGCCGCTCCTCGAACATGGCCGCGCTCGCCTGCAACGCCACCGCCACCGTCTCCAGCGGGCCCGCCGTGGCGGGCGCGGTGGCGATGCTGCCGATCAGCAGGTCGTGCAGCTCGGACGAACCGCCGAACAGCACCTCGCGCTTGTCGGCGAAGTAGCGGAAGAACGTCCGCTCGGTCAGGCCGGCCCGCTCGGCGATATCGGCCACCGCGGTCTCGTCGAAGCCGCGCTCCTGGAACAGCTCCAGGGCCGCCTTGGACAGCCGTTCGCGGGCGTTCGGTTCCCAGCGAGCCATCTCGTACACCGGACTTTACGACAGTCGCTGACATCACGCCATTGCAGTCACTGACATCGCATGCTATCTGCCATGTCAGAGACTGACATGGTGGTCGGCTCTTCACGTTTGCAGCAGGAGGATTCACATGCGCACATTCGTCACCGGCGCCTCTGGTTTCATCGGCTCCGCGGTCGTGCCGGAGCTCATCGCGGCGGGGCATCAAGTGCTGGGCCTGGCCCGCAGCGAAGCGTCCGCGGCGGCCCTGGCCGCGGCCGGCGCCCAGGTGCTACGCGGCGACTTGAATGACCTTCCCAGCTTGCGCAGCGGCGCCCAGCAGAGCGAGGGGGTCATTCACCTGGGCTTCATCCACGACTTCGCCAACTTCGAGGCGTCGATCCGCACCGACATCAACGCCATCCAGGCCATGGGCGAGGTCCTGGCCGGTTCGAACCGGCCGTTCGTGTTCGCCTCCGGCTCGCTGGGGGTCAGCCCGGGAAAACTGGCCACCGAGGATATGCCCTTCGACGCCGCCGCCCACCCGCGGGCCGCCAACGCGGTAGAGGCGCTGAAGCTGAAGAATCGCGGCGTGCGGATCTCGGCGGTGCGCCTGGCGCCCACCGTCCACGGGCCGGGCGATCACGGGTTCGTGAAGGTGCTGGTCGACGTGGCCCGCCAGCGTGGCGCCGCGGGGTACATCGGGGACGGCACCAGCCGCTGGAACGCCGTGCACCGGCTGGATGCGGCCCGCCTGTTCCGGCTGGCGCTGGAGAAGGCGCCGGCGGGCGCCATCTTTCATGGCGTCGCGGACGAGAGCGTCACCCAGCGAACGATCGCCGGGCTGATCGGCAAGAAGCTGCGCCTCCCTGTCGTCTCGATCCCGCCGCAGGCGGCCGGCGAGCACTTCGGGTGGCTGGCCCGCTTCCTGGCCATGGACCAGCCGGCGTCCAGCGCGCTGACGCAGCAGCGGCTGGGCTGGAAGCCGACGCACCCTGGTCTGATCGAAGACCTCGAGCTCGGTCACTACTTCGCGTGAACGGCCGTCCGGTCGCGCTCAGGCCCCGGCGCTGACGTAAAGGGCGTCGACGTCGAAGGCCAGCCCCAGCGCAGGGACGGGCAGGGACGCTCCCGGGCCGGCGGAGTTTCTTTGCCAGGACTCCGCGGCCGTCCGCTGGCGGACCTCGAGCTGCCGGCGGTCCTGCCACACGTACAGGACCGCGTTCAGCGACGGGACCTTGCGGTAGTGCTCGAACTTCTCGCCCAGGTCGTAGTCGGCGGTGGCGGGGGACAGCACCTCGACGATCGCCGAAGGATTGACGATGGTGTCCTTGCTCGCCGGATCCGTTTCGATCTGGCCGAAGACGACGGCCACGTCGGGATAGCTGGCCAGCCCGGTGGCGGGGACGCGCACGCGGAGATCCGAGGTGAAGATGCGGCAGCGCCCGGCGAGCTGCCTCCCCAGCGCGGTCAGCACCGCTGCCGACAGCGCCGTGTGGCGCGCCGAGCTGGTCGCCATGGCGAGGATCTGGCCATCCAGGTACTCGTGACGGACGGCGCTCGACTCCTCGATCGCCAGGTAGTCCTCGTACGAGTGGTGATGAAGCCGCATCCGTACATTCCTGACTTTACCGCCTGACGTTAGCATCGGACGCACGCGCCGGGAGTTGCCCGAAATCGGGCAGCCGCGCTGCATGAAGACCTCAGGCGACGGCGGGGGGAACAGCGTCCGTGAGCGCCCCGTCATCTCCACCCTCGGCACCGTATTGCTTCAGCTTGCGATACAGCGTCGCCACGCCGATGCCCAGCAGCTCGGCGGCGCGGGCGCGGTTGCCGCTCGCCTCTTCCAGCGTTTGCAGGATCAGCGCGCGTTCCATGTCGGCCAGGCGGTGTCCCCCGGTCGTGGGCGCCACCACCGCGCGGGCCTGGCGGACCTCCTCGGGAAAGTCGTCGATGTCGACGCGCGTGTCGATGGCCAGCGCCACCGCTCGCTCGACCGCGTTCTCCAGCTCGCGCACGTTGCCGGGCCAGTCGTAGCGCGCCAACTGGTCGGCCGCCGCCGGCGTGATCCCCTCGACGGGACGGTGCAGTCGCTCGGCCGCCTCGACCAGGAAGCGCCTGGCCAGCGGCAGGATGTCGCAGCGGCGCTCGCGCAGCGCCGGCACGCGCAGCTCGATGACGCGCAGCCGGTAGTAGAGGTCGTGGCGAAACGCGCCTCGCGCCACCTCGTCGGCCAGGGTGCGGTTGGTGGCCGCCAGCACGCGCACGTCGACCTTGCGGCTGCGCGACTCGCCCACCCGGCGAACCTCGTGCTCCTGCAGCACGCGCAGCAGCTTCGCCTGCATGCCCGCCGACACCTCGCCGATCTCGTCGAGCAGCAGCGTGCCCCCGTTCGCCGCCTCGAACAGGCCCACCCGATCGCTGGTGGCGCCAGTGAACGCGCCCTTGGCGTGACCGAACAGCTCGCTCTCCAGCAGGGTCTCGGTCAGCGCCGCGCAGTTGACGGCGATGAACGGTCCGGCGGCGCGGGGAGACTCGGCGTGGATCAGGCGGGCGATGCGCTCCTTGCCGGCGCCGGACGGCCCGGTGATCAGCACCGTCGTGTCGACGCGGGCCGAGCGGCGCGCCAGGTCGACGGTCTTCTTCATCTCGGTGCTGCGGGTGATGATGCCGAACGTCTCCTCGCTGTCGGGGCCGACGTCGAGCGCGCGCGCACTGCGGGTGGCCCGCAGCTTCTGTTCGCTCTTCTTGATCTGCTCGGCCACGTTCTTCAGCGCCTCGCTGGTGCAGGTCGAGCGGTAGAAGGCCAGGTACGGCTCGATGCGCTCGCCCCAGGCGGCGGTGTCGCGCGCCACGGCCCGGCACACGGCGTCGCCCTTTCCCACGCAGGTCTCCTCCAGGCAGAAGATCTCGCGGCCGTTCGCGTAGCTCAGGTAGCCCGAGGCGAACCCGCACAGCGTCCAGCAGACGGCGTCCTCCGAGCGGCCCACGTGCAGCAGGTGCTGCTCGGCTTCGTAGGACTCGCGCCACAGCGCCTCGGCGAAAGGGGCATCCGGCTCGTTGCGGGAGGGCAGCGGCTCGACCACCACCAGCCCCTGCAGCGTGTGCAGGCGCGCACCGGCCAGGCGCCAGGCGTCCTCCGATTGCCAGGGGAGGCGCTTCAGCGTCTCGGCCGTTCGCCACCCGTGGGCGTAGCCGAAGCGAGACAGCATGGCCCGCGCCCCGGCCACCCCCAAGGTGTCGATCAGCGACCGGCGCAACAGCCCCAGCGCCACCGCGTCGAACAGCAGCACGCGCTCGCCCGCGAAGTGGATGGGGCCGCCCTTGGCAGGGTCGAACTCCAGGAGGTCCCGCAGGTCCAGGTCAGCCGACTTCATGGCTCAAACCTTGTCAGATCGATAGCGAATGGCCATCAAAATGATAGTCAAAGCTGAGGCCCCCCATGTAATTTCAATGAGTTAGCTGTTGGCATCCTTCTCGCTGATGGGATCAGGTCAGGAGGCCCATCATGAACACTTCAGTCAGCAACCAGAGCCAGAACGCCAACCAGACCGCCGCGGGGACCCGCACCTACGACATCGACTCGTCGCACTCGAGCGCGCAGTTCAAGGTCCGCCACCTGATGGTGTCGAACGTGCGCGGCGAGTTCGGCCACATCTCGGGCCAGGTCGTCATCGACGAGGTCGACGTGAGCCGGTCGTCGGTCGACGTCACCATCGACGCGTCCACCGTCAACACCCACGACGCCAAGCGCGACGAGCACCTGCGCAGCGGCGACTTCTTCGACGTGGCCGCTTACCCGACCATCACGTTCAAGTCGAAGCGGGTTCAGGCCGGCAAGGGCGGCGACCTGTTCGTGACCGGTGACCTCACCATCCGCGGCATCACCCGCGAGGTCACGCTGGACGTCGAGCCGCTGTCTCCCGAGATCAACGATCCGTGGGGCAACGTGAAGCGCGGCGCCAGCGCGCGCGCCCGCATCAACCGCAAGGACTTCAACATGGTGTTCAACGCCACGCTCGACGGCGGCGGCGTGCTGGTGGGCGACGAGGTCGGCATCACGCTCGAGATCGAGCTCGGCCGCAAGGCCGGCTGACTTCCCAATGGCTGATCGGGCCGACCAATCCAACTCCAATCGCGTGCAGTGACGGCGGGCTTGGCCCGACGTCACTCATCGCGGGGGATTTAAAGGACCCTCTGAGGGGCCTTTTCCTAATCCAACCAGTGACGGCGGGCTTGGCCCGACGTCACTCATCGCGGGGGATTTAAAGGACCCTCTCAGGGTCCTTTTGTCCAACTGCTACATTGGTACAGGGCGGCGCCCACGGGCGCCGCCGGTGGGAAGGCGGCGCGCGTGACCGGCTTCAACACGCGGGCGAGGGCGGCCGCGATCTCGCGCGGGGTGGTGACGTGATGGTCGTCGATGCCCTGGAAGCCGATCGCCTCGAAGGCGCGCGACATCAGCCGGTTGACCATCGGATAGCCGGTGACCAGCACGCCCCCGGGGGCCAGCGCCCGCGCCAGACCGCGCGCAGCGCCGTCGGCGTCGGCGATGTGCTCCAGCACCGAGAAGCAGACGATGGCGTCGAAGTGATCGGCGGGCAGGTCACCGTCGCGCAGCAGATCGGCCGAGCGGAACGTGGCCTGGCAACCGGGCGCCACCAGCGCCTCCAGCCCCTTGGCCAGCGTCAGATCGGTCCCGGTGTACTCGGCATAGCGCTGGGTCAGGGTGGGAACCAGCACGCCGCTGCCCACGCCGATCTCCAGCACGCGCCGGCCGCCGGGCGGCAACATGTCGAGGCCCATCTGCAGCCGGTGGCGATACAGCCAACCCACCCACGGGTGATAGTAGTAGGGCAGGGGATCGTGGGCGTCGTTCGGCGTCAACACGCCCTTCGCGGGCAGCGCCAGGGCCAGCCGGCTCATGGCGCGCCCTCCGCAGGCAGCGGGGCGCCCAGCAGCGCGTTCAGATCGACGCCGGGCCGGGGCCGGGGACCTTCGATCACCGAGAACGCTTCGGGGGCGTAGGGGTAGCGCGTGGCCACGTCACGAGACAGGGCCGCCGCCTCCTCGGCCAGGTCGGCGGCCGCGTGGCGCTGGCGCAGCTCGGACAGCTTGCGCACGATCTCGGCGCGCGTCTCCTCGTTACTGGTCACGGCGTAGGTTTGCTCCAGGTTGCGGATGGCCAGCTCTTCGCCGCCTTCCTTGGTCAGCATGCGTGCCGCCAGGTTAGCCAGCCAGGGGGGCGCCCCGTCCAGGTTGGCGGCCTGACGAAGGGCGTCCACGCCCCGCTGCCGCCAGTCGGGCACGCGCGGGTCGTCTTCGCCGGTCAGCTTGGGCAGCTCGAACAGCAGGTTGAAGCCGCGCTGGAACGGCAGCTCCCAGTCGGCGGGGAATTCGCGCTCGCCGCGCTCCAGCAGGTGGTTCGCCTGCGCCAGCGCGTCGACGCTGAACGCTTGACCGTTGTAGACCAGCATGGCGGCCCCGCGCAGGTACAGGCGGTGGAAGCGGGGATCGAGCTCGACGGCCGTCTCGAGCGCCTGGGCCAGGCGGCGCTGTTCGCCGCGCGTGGCCAGCTGCGTGCCGAAGTAGACGTTCGCGCGCGCGGCCACCAGATCCGAGGCCATCTCGGGATGACCGAGGCTCAGCAGGCGCAACACGCCGGCGCGCGGCAGCAGCAAGCTGTCGGCGTCGCGGGGCCAGCCGGCGCGCAAGGTCAGCGCGCCGTCCAGCGCGCGCGCGGTCCCCCCCACCACCAGCAGGGCGGCCGCTCCCAAGGCCAGGGCCATCCCTCTGCCCAATCAGGCCCCCGTCTTGCGCGCGATGACGATCATGAAGCCGCCCAGGCTGCGCGGCCCGGGCAGGTCGCACACGGCGCGCTCGGCGCGTTCGAACAGCTGTCCCAGGCCGGGCACCTTCCAGACCTTCGAGGTCGGCGTCAGCACGCGCACGCCACGCACGCCGACGACCTCCAGCCCGGCCGGCAGATACGAGCGCGCCTTGTCCAGCGTGTCGTAGCGTGTGAAGACATCCTGCTCGGTGGTGCCTTCGGCGATGCGCCCGGGCCCGCCCAGGCGCTTGGCCAGGTAGCGCAACGAGTACGGATTGTAGAACTCCAGCAACAGGTGGCCGCCCGGTCGCAAGACGCGCGCCAGCTCGGCGATGGCGGCCTGGATGGGGGGGATGTGAGCCAGCACCTTCATGCTGTAGACGAGATCGAACGAGGCCGAGGGGAGCGGCACCGCCGTGATCGACCCCTGCACGACCTTCAGGTTGCGGGCGCGGGCCTGACCGAGCATGCCGCGCGACAGGTCGAGGCCCACCGCCGAGCGCGCCACCCGCGCCGCTTCCTTCAACAGCAGGCCGGTGCCGCACCCGGCCTCGAAGACGTCGCGATCGGTGCCGTAGCGACGTACCAGGCCCAGTTCCAGCTCGTCGATCATCCGGTGGTAGCCGTGGTGCCGGTGGTCGTCATACGACCGCGAGAAGCGGTCGTAGTAGGTCTGCGTCGACGGCGAGGCGGGGAGGGGCGAGACGGCCATGGGGGCATTATGAAGGCCGCCGTATCCCGATACAACGAAAGCGGCGGTGCACTAGGATGCGGGCGTGTCGCGAGCCTGCGCCCGACCCCGGTCGATGGTCCTGACGCTGGCGCTGGTCGCGGCCTGTTCGCGGGCGGCGGCTCCGAGCGGCGGGTCTGGGCCGGCGCAAGCGGGTGGCGCGCCGGGCCTACCCTGGGACGGGGGGACGGCCCCGGTGACTCTGGCCGCCGCGCCACCGGCTCTGGATCCGCTCGTGGCGGCGCGCCTGGACGAGGTGCAGCACATCATCCGGGACGGGGCGGCACCGAGCCGTCTGGCCAAGGTCGTCTCCGCGTACACAGGCGAGCCGGCCTCGCTGGTCGCGCGCAAGACGGCGCTGGCGGCGCTGCGGGCCACGCGGGAGAGGCCTGTGCGGCTGGCGGCATTGCTCGACGCGGGCCACGCGCCCGGGATGGAGCCCGAAGACGATCCCCTGTGGCCCGACCTGGTCGAGGCGCTGGCCGAGACCTGGGCCGTCGAGAACACGGCCGGGGGACGCCGCCGCATGCTGGGCGAAAAAGATCCGCGCATGCGGCTGCTGCTGGTGTCGTCGCTGGCCCTCTACGCGGGGTCGAATCGGGGGCTCAGCGACATGACGATCCCGCAACGGCGGGTGCTGCGCGGCGAGCTGATGAGACTCTATCCGACGCTGCCCCCGCGGGTCCGGCAGCAGATCGACGCGTTCGCCGCGCGCATCAACGTGAATGCGCGGGGAACCCTGTAAGGTGCCCGGCCTTCCGGCGGCGACCGTGCTACGAGGAGGGAGCCGCGCATGAAGAAACCGCCGCCCGATCCGCTGGCCGATCCCGATGTCCCGGCGGGGATGTCGATCGCGCTGCTGAAGGACCTGCACCTGCTGACCCGGGAGGGGCAGCTGAACGCGGACGCGCGCCGCAAGCTGAAGCAGATCCGGCACCTGGTGGGCTTGCTGCGTCCGGCGCTCGACGAGGCGTACGCGGCCCGCCCGGAGCCGGTGGTGGTGGACTGCGGCGCCGGGAAGAGC
>Ga0105238_10008557_pt1 | contig 10237 bp, 4 predicted proteins | sample KBSC34metaG_FD_81526 | JGI IMG/M metagenome (GOLD analysis project Ga0105238, IMG submission 81526) | Corn rhizosphere microbial communities from Kellogg Biological Station, Michigan, USA - KBS C3-4 metaG | ecosystem: Host-associated > Plants > Roots > Rhizosphere > Soil | place: Michigan, USA...
AAGGGCGCGCTGGTCTCGAGCGCCCAGGATGCCGGTCCGGGCAAGAAGGCGGGCATCGTCGCCGGTGACGTCATCACCCAGGTCGACGGCAAGGATGTCGCCTCGCCGAAGGAACTCGCCCGCCTGATCGGTGCATTCGCGCCGGGCAAATCGGTCGATGTCACCGTCTGGCGCAACGGCAAGGACGAGACGGTCAAGGTTGATCTCGGCACGCTGCCCGCTAGCGACAAGCAGGCCTCGAACGACGACAAAAAGCAGTCGGCTCCCGCCGCCAAGGCCGACACGCTTTCCGATCTCGGCCTGACCGTCACCAAGTCGGAGAACGGCAAGGGCCTCGTGGTCACCGATGTCGATCCCGACAGCGACGCGGCCGACCGCGGCATCCAGCCGGGCGACGTCATCACGTCGATCAATTCGAACGATGTGAACACCACCGACGACGTCTCCAAGGCCATGACGGATGCGGCCAAGGCCGGCCGCAAGGCCGTGCTGATGCAGATCACCCGCGACGACTCGAACCGCTTCGTGGCGCTGCCGGTCGGCAAAGGCTGACATTGCGCGCATGCCCCCGAAAACCTCGTGGGTTTTCGGAAAGGGTCATGCGCCACTAAAAGACTTTCAGCTTTTCCTTGCGGCGGTATCAACACCCCCGAGCCGCCGCCGGGAAAACATGGGGCCGAGCACGTAAGTCAGTCACCGTGTTTCGCTCCCGGCGGCAGCGGGTTTCCCATCACCCGCTGCCGCTTTAACTTCAAGGTAGGAAGAATGACTGCCCCTCAAACTTCCAGTGAAATCGCGTATAACGGCTCTATGAAGATTCTCGTCATGGAAGACGATCGCGAGGCTGCGGACTACTTGCAGAAAGCCTTTGCCGAGGCGGGCCACACCGCCCATGTCGCTGGCGACGGCGAGACCGGCTTCGCGCTTGCCGATGCCGGCGACTATGACGTGATGGTGGTCGACCGCCTGATGCCGCGCCGCGACGGCCTGTCGGTGATCGCTGCACTTCGCTCGCGCGGCAACACCACGCCGGTGCTGATCCTGTCGGCGCTGGGCGAGGTCGACGACCGCGTCACCGGCCTGCGCGCCGGCGGCGACGACTACCTCACCAAGCCCTATGCCTTTTCCGAATTGCTCGCCCGCGTCGAGGTGCTGAACCGCCGCGCCAGCGCGCGCGAGTCCGAGACCGTCTACCGCGTCGGCGACCTCGAGCTCGACCGGCTGTCGCATTCGGTCAAGCGCGCCGGGCGCGAGATCACGCTGCAGCCGCGCGAGTTCCGCCTGCTCGAATATCTGATGCGACATGCAGGCCAGGTGGTGACGCGCACCATGCTTCTGGAAAATGTCTGGGACTATCATTTCGATCCGCAGACCAACGTCATCGACGTCCACGTCTCGCGCCTGCGCGGCAAGATCGAAAAAGGCTTCGACAAGCCGATCCTGCATACGATCCGCGGCGCCGGCTACATGCTGAAGGGCGGCTAGAGCATGATCCCGCAACGTGGGAACCAGTTTTCGAAAAAGATCATGCCACAACAAAGGGTTAGATCGGGATGACGATTCAACAAATCGTCATCCTGATCTAAGAGCCCATTATGGCATTGTCCCTGCCGGCCATCATGAAGACGACGGCGGCCCGGCTCTCGGCGCTTTATCTTCTGCTTTTCGCGCTCTGCGCGGTGTTGCTCGTCTTCTACATGACATCGCTGTCGGCCCGCATGCTGACCGCGCAGACGCAGGAGACCATCAACGACGAAGTGCTGGGCCTGGCCCGCGCCTATCAGCGCGGCGGCCTGCCGGTGCTGGTGCGCGTGGTCGAAAACCGCTCCCGCCAGCCCGGCGCCAACCTCTATCTGATCGCCGACGCCAACGGTCAGATCCTGACCGGCAACGTGCAGAGCCTGGAGCCGGGGGTCATCGAGACGGAGGGCTGGACGATTGAGCCCTTTTCCTACCAGCGCTTCGGCGAGGGTGAGCTCGACCGGCTGCGCAGTGGAGCTACCGACCAGCCCGCGCCCCAGGCCGGCGACGGCAACAATCCCCAGTCGACAGGGGCAAAGGGCCACAACGCGATCGCGCTGGTGCTGAGACTGCCCAACCAGATGATCATGCTGGTCGGCCGCGACCTCGGCGAACCCGAGCGCTTCCGCGCCGTCATCAGCCGTGCGCTGACACTGGCGCTTGGCATGATGGGGCTCGGCGGCATCCTGATCTGGTTCTTTGTCGGACGCGCCGCGCTGAAGCGCATCGACAGCGTCTCGGACGCCAGCCGCCGTATCATGGGCGGCGACTTGTCCGGGCGGCTGCCGGTCACCGGTGCCGGCGACGAATTCGACCGCCTGTCGGAAAACCTCAACTCGATGCTGGCGAGGATCGCCATGTTGAATGAGGGGCTGAAGCAGGTCTCCGACAACATCGCCCATGATCTGAAGACGCCGCTGACCAGGTTGCGCAACCGCGCCGAGGCAACGCTTGCGGGCAGGCACAAGACGGAAGACTACCGCCAGGCGCTGGAAGGCACGATCGCGGAGTCCGACCAGCTCATCAAGACGTTCAACGCCATCCTGATGATATCGCGCCTGGAGGCTGGCTATTCCTCGGAACAGACCGGCCCCGTCGATCTCGCCGCCACGGTGAGCGATGTCGTCGAGCTCTACGAGCCGGTGGCGGAGGAAGCGGGCGTCGCCCTGGAAGCGACCGTGCCCGAGGCCTTCACGATCAACGGCAACCGCGAGCTGATCGGCCAAGCGCTGTCCAACATCGTCGACAACGCCATCAAATACTCGACCGACGCTGCCGAGACGCCGAAAGTGCGTGTGGCGCTGGAGCGGGCCGGAAGCGAGATCAGGCTTACCGTCGCCGATAATGGCCACGGCATTCCAGACGACGCCGATCGTGCCCGCGCCACCGAGCGCTTCGTGCGTCTGGAAAAGAGCCGCTCGCAACCGGGCTCCGGCTTGGGCCTCAGCCTCGCCAAGGCGATCATGACTTTCCACAACGGCAGGCTTGATCTTTTGCCCGCCAATCCCGGATTGTCCGTGGTCATGAGTTTCCCGCTACGGGAGACGCATTGATGGCGAGGACAATGGCGAAGAAGAATGTCGAATCCCAATGGCGGCTTAGCCCGACACCGGCGCTCCGGCCTCTGGATGCGGATCGTGCCCGGCGCGAGCTGTCGGAAATCGCCGACGCCGCCGGGGAAGAAGGCCTTTCCCGTCTCGCAGCATTTCTGGCGGGCGAGGGACCGCTGCAGGACACCCTGGCGGCCGTCTTCGACCTCTCGCCCTTCCTGCGCGATGTGGCGCGCCGTCGGCCGGCAATTCTCGACGCGCTGTTCGACCAGACGATCGAAGCGCGGCTCGGCGCCATAGGCGAAGCGATCGGCGGCGCGGCCAAGGCGGATGATGCCTCGGAACCCGGCCTGATGATGGCGCTGCGGCAATGGAAGACCGAAGCGCATTTCCTGATCGCGCTGGCCGATCTTTCAGGTGAGGCGCAGACCTCCGTGACGGTGCGCCGTTTAAGCGATCTCGCGGATGCCTGCACACGCGCCGCCGTTGATTTCCTGCTGCTTGACGCGCATCGGCAAGGCAAGCTCAAGCTGCCGAAACCAGCGGACCCGGCAAAGGATTCAGGCTGGATTCTGCTCGGCATGGGCAAGCTTGGCGCGCATGAGCTGAATTTTTCTTCCGACATCGACCTTGTCGTCTTCTTCGATCCGGATGCACCGGCAATCGTCGATCCACTCGATGCGACGGAGGTGTTTGCGCGTCTTACCCGCCGTCTGGTGCGTATCCTGCAGGACCGCACCGAGCACGGCTATGTCTTCCGCACCGATCTCAGGCTGCGGCCCGATCCCGGCTCGACGCCGCTGGCGATCCCGGTCGAGGCGGCGCTTCGCTATTACGAGGCGCGCGGCCAGAACTGGGAGCGTGCGGCCATGATCAAGGCGCGGCCGGTCGCCGGCGACCTTGCCGCGGGTGCGGCCTTCCTCAAGGAATTGCAGCCCTATGTCTGGCGCAAATACATGGACTACGCGGCGATCGCCGACGTCCATTCCATCAAGCGCCAGATCCATGCCCACAAGGGCCATGGCGAGATCGCGGTGAAGGGCCACAACGTCAAGCTCGGCCGCGGCGGCATCCGCGAGATCGAATTCTTCGTTCAGACCCAGCAGCTCATCGCCGGCGGCCGTTTCCCCGAATTGCGCGGCCGCGAGACGGTGCCGATGCTGGGCGCGCTTGCCGCGCGCGGCTGGATCACCGCCGATGCCCGCGACGCGCTCACGCGCCAATACTGGTTCCTGCGCCGGGTCGAGCACGCCATCCAGATGGTGGCGGACGAGCAGACGCATATCCTGCCGGAGAGCGACGAGGAGCTGAAACGCATCGCGCTGATGCTGGGCTTTGCCGGCGAGGCGGAATTCACGGAGGCCTTCCGCGCCTCGCTGCAGCAGGTCGAGCGCCACTACGCGGCGCTGTTCGAAACCGCGCCCGAACTCTCGGCCGGCGTCGGCAATCTGGTCTTCACCGGCGATGTCGACGATCCCGACACGCTGCAGACGCTGGATCGGCTGGGCTTCCAGCGGCCGAGCGACATTTGCCGCGTCATCCGCGGCTGGCATTTCGGCCGCTACCGCGTCACCCAGTCGGCCGAGGCCCGCGAGCGGCTCACCGAGCTGACCCCGGCGCTGCTCAAGGCTTTTGGGCAGACGCGGCGCGCCGACGAAGCGTTGATGCGCTTCGACGAGTTCCTCGCGGGCCTGCCGGCAGGCATCCAGCTTTTTTCGCTGCTGCAGTCGAACCCGGCGCTGCTCAAGCTGATGGCGACGATCATGGGCGCGGCGCCACGGCTCGCGGTGATCATCACGCGTCGCCCGCATGTCTTTGACGGCCTGCTCGATCCGGCACTGCTGACCGAACTGCCCGATCGCGCCTATCTCTCGTCCCGGCTTGCCGCCTTCATCGAGGGCGACCGCGCCTATGAGGATGTGCTCGACCGCCTGCGCATCTTCGCCTCCGAGCAGAAATTCCTGATCGGCGTGCGCCTGCTTGCCGGCTCGATCGATCCGGCGCGGGCGGGGCGTGCCTTTTCGGACCTAGCCGACCTCACCATCGAGGCGGCGCTTCAAGCAGTGATCGCCGAATTTGCGCTGCGCCACGGCAGGATCGCAGGCGGCAGGGTGGCGCTGCTCGGCATGGGCAAGCTCGGCAGCCGCGAACTCACCGCCGGTTCCGACGTAGACCTCATCCTGCTCTACGACCATGACCCGGACGCCGAGGACTCCGACGGCGAGAAGCCGCTGGCGCCTTCGCACTACTATACCCGCATGACGCAGCGCCTGATCGCCGCCGTCTCGGCGCCGACCGCCGAAGGCGTGCTTTACGAACTGGACCTGCGGCTGCGCCCGTCAGGCAACAAGGGGCCGGTCGCAACCCACATCGACGCGTTCAAGAAATATCAGCGCCAGGACGCCTGGACCTGGGAGCACATGGCGCTAGCTCGCGCTCGCGCCATCGGCGGCGATGCCGAACTCTGCGCCGAACTCGATGGCGAGGTGGCGGCTGTGCTGGCGCAGCCGCGCGATGCCGCCAAGGTGAAAGCGGAGGCCGCGGACATGCGGGCGCTGATCGAGAAGGAAAAGCCGCCGCGCGACCTCTGGGACATCAAGCTGATCCCCGGCGGGCTCATCGATCTGGAGTTCATCGCCCAGGTCGCGGTCATCACCGGCAACCTCGAAGCCGGTCGGCGCGTAACCGCGACCGCCGAGGTGCTGGCGCGGCTGGGGCCAGGCTTCGCCGCCGCCGATATCCGGCAGCAACTCAGCGATGCCTATCGGCTCTATCTTGCGTTGACCCAGATGATCAGGCTTTGCCTCACCGGCGAGTTCCAGCGCGACGATGTCCCGCCGGGGCTTTCGGACCTGCTTCTGGCGGTCACCGACCTGCCGGATTTCGGTGTGCTGGAAGCGCATCTCAAGGAGACGTCGCGGAAGGTCAGGAACGACTTCGACCTTCTGCTTCGCGCGAGCGCGCCGATCTCGCAGGGTTAAACTGCGCCTCGTTCCTTCGCGCGCCCTCTGTCCTGGCAGCGTTACAGAACAGAGTTTTCGACGAGATCAGGCCGCCGCCTTCACCACGGGCGGCGATTTCTTGAGCGGAATGCGCACCGACACGATGGTGCCGACACCTTCGGTCGAGCGGATCTTCAACGCGCCGCCCTGCAACTCGGCCAGCGAGCGCGAGATGGCGAGCCCAAGGCCCGAGCCGGTGTGGTTCTTGGAGAACTGGTTCTGCACCTGTTCGAACGGCCGTCCGAGCTTGCTCAACGCCTGCTTGGGGATGCCGCAGCCATTGTCCTCGATGGTGAGCAGCAGCGCCCCAGAAGTGTTGCGCGCCCTGACCGTGATCTTGCCGCCCTGTCCGGTGAACTTCACGGCGTTGGAGAGCAGGTTGATGGCGATCTGCTTGATCGCACGGCGGTCGGCGTAGAGCCGCATCGAATCGGCGATGCGCGTCTCGACATTGATCGACTTTTCCGCCGCCTGCAGCGAGATCACCCGCACCGTTTCCTTGATCAGCGGGCAAAGGTCGATCTCCTCGCGATCGAGGGAGAACTGGCCGGCTTCGATCTTGGACATGTCGAGGATGTCGTTGATGACGCCGAGAAGGTATTTGCCGCTGCCGTTGATGTCGGTTGCGTATTCCTCGTAGCGCTCGGAGCCGAGCGGCCCGAACAGGCCCTGCTGCATCAGCTCGGAGAAGCCGATGATGGCGTTGAGCGGCGTGCGCAGCTCATGCGACATGTTGGCGAGGAATTCCGACTTGGCGCGATTGGCCGCCTCGGCGCGCTCGGTTTCCTTCATGTATTTGCGGTTGAGCTCGACCAGCTCGCTGGCGCGCTCCTCTTCGGCGCGACGGGCCAGGCTGAGATCGTGGATCGTCGCCATCAGCCGGCGCTCGCTATCGACCAGCTTTTCCTGATGCAGCTTGATCTGGGTGATGTCAGAGCCGACCGAGACGATGCCGCCGTCACGGGTCCTGAGCTCATTGACCTGCAGCCAGCGGCCGTCGGCAAGCTGACGCTCGAAGCTGACGCCGCCCTGCGGCCCGTTGGTATTGGCAAGCCTGCGCTCGGAGGCGAAGGCCAGCATCCGCTCCTCCAGCGCGTCGCGAACGACACCCGGCACGACGTCGCGGTCCGACAGCCCGTTGTCCTTCTGGAACTTCGAATTGCACATGATCAGCCGCTCGGCGGCATCCCAAAGCACGAAGGATTCGTTGATGTTCTCGATCGCGGTCCTCAGCCGCATGTCGGCCGCTTCCGAACGCAGCGCCAGATGCCGCTGTTCGGTAACGTCGACGGCGATGCCGATCAGCTGGATTTCCGGCGCTTCCGGATCGATCACCTGGGCGCGGGCGCGCATCCACACCCACTGCCCGTCGGCATGGCGCATGCGGAAAACCTGGTCGATATGATCGATCTCGCGCTCGACGATGCGGTTGGCGAGCTCGAACAGGTCGCCGTCGTCGGGATGGATGATCTCGTCGACCTCGCCGAAGGAAAGCATGGACTCGCAAGGCTCGTAGCCCAGCATGTCGTACATCGAGCGCGACCAGTACATCTTGCCGCGCACCATGTCCCAGTCCCACAGGCCGCAACGGCCGCGCACAAGCGCCATGTCGATGCGCTGATGAGCCTCGAGGTAGATGCGGTCCGCCGCCTGGGCGCGCGCCGCCTGGCCGAAATAGGCGTAGAGGATGACGATCAGCACGCCCGCCGTCAGCACGAACAGCGTGACGTTGAGCGACATCGACTTGCGCCAGCTGTCGAACACCGCTTCCTGCGGCACGAGCACAGCGGCTGCGTGTCTGCGGTCGCCGCTGAGGCTGACGGCGGCAAACCAGTCTTGACCGGCGATGCTGACATCCATCACGCCGGCGCGGTCGCCGAACATGAACAATGGCTGGCCGCCCAGCACGAGACTGTCGAGTGTGCGCCCCTGCCAGCCCGTCGACAATGGCGAGACGGCAACGACCTTGAAGGCGGCGTCGGTGATGGCAAGCACATGGGCACGGCTCATGGCGCCCTGGCGGCTGGTGCTCTCCAGAAGGCTGATGGCATTGGCGCCGGCAGCGTTGGGGTCGGCGGTGATCGCCTGCGCCATCTGGCCGGCGGCCAGCGCCAGCACTGCCTTGGCGTCGCGCTCGACCTCGTCATGTTCGTTCATCAGCGACAGGAAGCGCAGTGCCGCGATGACGATGAGGAAAACGACGATCAGCGCCGGGATCGACCGGCGCAGCAGCGGCTCGGCGGCTAAGAGCCGCTGATAAGTGGGTTCGGCGATCAGGCGCGTATTGCCGGCAAGTCCATCGCTCCTTGCCTTGCGACGCGCAAAAGCCTTCCCTCCGGGCGCGCCCCACGCGTCCGCCTTGGCCATAAATGGCACTCCCCGATCTGCCGCATTTACTGGATGACCCGGCTACGCCGCACGCCCGAATCGCCATTAAAGAATCAAAGGTGATTCGCCTTGTCCAGTGGCGCGGGCGAAAAAGATTAAAAGTTGATTGAAATTTGTCGTTTCGCCTTCCCTTCTCCCCCTTGTTTGGACTGGGGACGTCGCGAACAGGTGTGCGAGGACATCGCGAACAGTTTTGCGCTTTGGCGCGAGGGAGTTCGGGATGCCATTCGAGGGCAGAAGCGCGATGTCCCCAGTCCAAACAAGGGGGAGAAGGAGAGGGCGCTACCCCAGCGTCCGTTCCACGATGTCGCGCAGGTCCGCCGACAGGTTCTCGACCTTCGCCATGTCGAGCAGCGCCTGCCTGGCCTTGGCCTGCCGTCCGGGCTCCAGAGCGCGCCAGGACCGCAGCGCCGTCGCCAGCCGCGCCGCCACTTGCGGGTTGCGCTTCTCCACCTCCAGCACCGTCTCGGCGAAGAAGCGGTAGCCTTCGCCGTCGGCGCGGTGGAAGCCGGTCTGGTTGGCGCTGGAGAAGGTGCCGATCAGCGAACGCACCCGGTTCGGGTTGGCGATCGAGAAAGCCGGATGCCGCGTGAGTTCGCGCACTTTCTCGGCGGTCTTCGCACCGGGCACGCCGGCCTGGATCTGGAACCATTTGTCGAGCACCAGCGCGTCGCCGCGATAGCGGGCCTCGAAGGCGGAGAGCGCCTCTTCGGCCTCGGCCGTACCCGAATGGCGATGTGCCAGCACGGCGAGCGCCGCGGCGCGGTCGGTCATGTTGGTGGCCGAGGTGAAGTGCCGGGCGGCGAGGGCGGCACCGCCAGGCAGCAGCGAAAGATAGTCGAGCAGGACGTTGCGGAGCGCCCTGCGTCCGGCGCTCGCCGCGTCCGGGCTGAACGGACCCTTGTCGGCAAGGCTGTCATAGAGCGCAAGGAAGGCCTCGCGATTTGCCTCGGCGATCACCCGCGCCAGCGCCTCGCGCGCCGCGAAGATGGCGTCGGGGTCGATGTCCTTGCCGATGTCTCGGGCAATGTCGGCCTCGCCGGGCAGCGACAGCGCCAGCGCCCGGTAGGCTGGCTCCAGCGCCTCGTTGCCGGCGATCCTGCCGGCAAGCTCGGCGAGCCGCGCCGCAAAGGCCGGCTCCTTGCCACCGAGAATCTGGCGGAAGGCGGCGATCAGCGCGTCGGTCAGCAGCGTGTTGAACGCCTGCCAGCGCGAGAAGGCATCGCTGTCATGCGCGGCGAGGAAGAACTGGTCGTCGGCCTTCTGCTGCACCGAAAGCGTGATCGGCGCGGAGAAGCCGCGGTTGAGCGACACCGAAGGCCGTTCCGAAACGCCAAGGAAGCGCACCGTGTGCCGGCGCTTGCGGATGTGGATGACACCGTCATCCACCGCCGCGCCCTCGACGGCGTCCCATGCGACGGACCTGCCGTCGGCGCCGACCAGGCCGAAGGCCAGCGGAATATGCATCAGCCGCTTACGGCTCTCGGACGGCGTCGGCGGCACCGACTGCTCGATCTCGAGCGTGAACTCCTCGGTCGCCGCATTGTGCGCGGAGCTCACTGTCAAGTTCGGCGTGCCGGCCTGATGATACCAGAGCGCGAATTGCGCGAGGTCTCTGCCGGAGACGTCTTCGAACACTTTGAGGAAATCCTCGATCGTGGCGGCCTCGCCGTCATGCCGCTCGAAGTAGAGATCCATGCCGGCGCGGAAGGTTTCCGGTCCAAGGATGGTGCGGATCATGCGCACCACTTCCGAGCCCTTCTCGTAAACGGTCGC
>Ga0105238_10008562_pt1 | contig 10235 bp, 8 predicted proteins | sample KBSC34metaG_FD_81526 | JGI IMG/M metagenome (GOLD analysis project Ga0105238, IMG submission 81526) | Corn rhizosphere microbial communities from Kellogg Biological Station, Michigan, USA - KBS C3-4 metaG | ecosystem: Host-associated > Plants > Roots > Rhizosphere > Soil | place: Michigan, USA...
CAGGTAGACGGCCAGGCCTTCGTTGATGCCGAAGGGGACCACCCGGTCCTCGCCGCCGATCTCCAGCTTCGAGCCCTTGGGCGCGCCCAGGGACTCCAGCGTCTCGATGACCAGCCGCTCGGCCTCCGGCGACGACTCCCGCAGCTTCACCTCGATGTCGCAGAACGCGATCTCGCCGGTCTCCAGCTGCATGGTGCCGCCGCCGCTGATCTCGCCGAGCTTCGTCTTGCGCAGCTTGTCGTCCAGCCCTTCCTCGAAGTGCTCGCTGCGGTGCACGGGCTGCAGGCGAGCGTTCAGCTGCGCCACCAGAAAATGGGCGGGGGGCTTCTCTCGGCGCTTGAAGAGGCGACCGATGACGCTCATGTCGTTTCCTGGCCCGGCGGTTTGTCCGCCCTGGGCGGGGGGAAAGCCCCGCCCCCTGCTATGGGATCGTCGACCATGTTCGTTCCTGTGCTCCCTGAACCAACACCATCCAGGGGCGCAGTGGGAACGCCCCGTTCAATCCTCGGGCGTGAGGGTACCAACGATGGGCGGGCGGTTAAAGCTCCGCGATAACCGCGGGGGCGCTTACGGTTTCGAGGCAGTGCACCGCGACGGCGGTGGACTGCCTCGAACGGGAGACGAGCGGCGGGACTACGACCGGCGGCGCCGCGCGGCCAGCATCGCCAGACCGGCGAGCGCCAGCAGGCCCGCGCTCGAGGATCCGCCGGACGGGATGACGGAGCAGCCGCCGCTGTTGTCGGCCGCCGCGGGCGCGCCGGCTTCGTGGGTGCCGGTCGAACCGCCGGTTCCGCCGGTCGTGTTCGTCGGGGCAAGCGTCCCGCCCGTCCCGCCGGCCGAGCCGCTTCCGTCGTTCGCGCCCTGCGGCGGGGTTCCGCTGCCGTCCGAGCCGCTCGGTGAGCTGGTCGAGCCGCCGCCGGTCCGTCCACCGGCGCCGCCATCCTTGACGCCGACCGGGGTGTACGGCGCGACGCACGTCCTGGTGCTCAGCCGCGGAGCGACGTCGGCCGCGCTCGTCGAGGCGGCGCCGCCGCCGCCCGAGCTGGACGCCGGGCCCCCGTCGGCCGCGGTCGCGCCTCCCGCGCCCCCGACTCCGACCCCCACGGTGCTGTCCTGGCAGAGCCAGGGGGCGGGGCAGTCGGTGTCCACGTTGCAGGTCACGACCACGGAACGGCAATAGCCCGGATAGGTCGTCGTGGTCGTGCAGCTGTCGGCGGGCACGCCGCTGCCCGAATTGCCGGTGGTTCCGCCGGTGGTCACGCCGCTGGTGTTTCCGGCCCCCGAGGTACCGCCGCCCGTCTCGCCCCCGGCGCCCGGCGTCGGCGCGCTGCCCGAGCACGCGCCGCTGATGGTGGGCTGGCAGAAGAAGCCGTCGCCGCAGTCGGCGTCGGCGCTGCAGGGCAGCTGCCACTTGAACGCGCAGGTCGAGACGGTCTCGGTGGTGCACTGGGACTCGGTCACGACGCCGGCGGTGCCGCACTTCGTGTTCGGCTCACAGGAGGGCACCGTGCCCCCGCCCGAGCAGGTCGTCACCGTCTCACCGTGGCAGATCATTCCGGTGGCGCAGTCACTGTCGGCTGTGCACGGTCCCGGCACACAGGACGAGATGGTCGAGGTGATGGTCGTTCCCGGATCGCTCGTGCCGCCGTCCGTCGCCGGGACGTCGCCGCTGGAGGCGCTGCCCCCTGCGCCAGCGGTCGGCGCCGTGCCCGAACCGCCGGTGGGGACAGCGGTCGCGCCGCCGTGCGGAGCTGCGCCCCCCGTCGACCCACCCGTGCCGGTGCCCGTGGTACAGGGCGCGTCGGGCGGGCAAGCGGGCGTCGTTCCGTACACGATGGCCGTCACCTGACAGGTGTAGCCGTGCTGGCAGTCGGCGCTGGTCGTACAGGTGGACGACGTCTGCGCGAAGGCGGGCCCGGCAAGGCTCAGCAGTCCGAGGGCGGTGGTCAGGGCGACGAACGACTTCGTTGGCGACATGGGGGACCCTTTCACTGAGAACCTGAGGAGGATGGGCGGGCGGCCTGAATGGCTTTAGCAGAACCCGTGCCACCGGCGGGGAAGACGATAACCGGTTGAAATTCCGGAGATTCCGGCCGTTTCTCGCTGGCCTGCCTCCCGCCGCGAATCGAATTTCTGAGGGGGGGACGCGAGAAATGCCGCGCCGGAAGCTCCTGTCCGGCGCGGGGCAGGCGGACCGCAGTCATTGCTGCGGGCGCAGCAGTCAGTCGCGAAAGAGGCAGCGACGGTCAGGCATTCAGGGTGGCACTCTTCGTGCTGACTGGCGGCGCGTGACGATCTCCGCACGCTCCGACGCCAAGTTCAGCTCGCATGGCCCCGCGGCCGCCGGTCCGTGGCCGTGGGATGACCCGCGCTCGGTCGACCGGGCGCAGGAGACCCTGCGCCGTGGAGGGATGGTGGTGCTGGTCGACGGCGAAGGCGGACATGCCGACCTGATCGCGGCCGGGTCGTCGATCACCGCCGAGGTGGTGAACGCCCTGGCCGTGCACGGACGGGGACTGCCCTACCTGGCGCTGTCAGCTGCTCGCATCGAATGGCTGCGCCTGCCGCCGATGGCGTCGAGCTGGAGCCTTTACCAGAAGCCGTTCACGGTCAGCATCGAGGCGCGCGATGGCGTCACCACCGGAATCAGCGCCGCGGATCGAGCCCGCACCATTCGCGTCGCCACGTCGCCGCACGCCGAGCCGGCGGATCTGGTCTCGCCGGGGCACGTGTTTCCGCTGCGCGCCCGCTCCGACGAGTCGCCTCGCGTCTTCGGACGGGTCGAGGCGGCGCTGGCGCTGGTGAAGGAAGCGGGCCCGTTCGAAGGGGCGGCCATGACCGAGATCCTCGACGAGGCGGGCGCGCTGGCGTCGCCGGCCTACGCGCTCACGCTGAGCGCGCGCATGGGATTGCCCGTCGTGGGCGTGGGCGCGGTGACGGCGAGGTTCCAGGCGGCGCCCCCAGCGCGCCTGGCGCCGCCACGGCCACCTGCCACTGCGGCCGCGGGGGAGGGCGCATCATGCCTCTGATCGTCGCTGTCTCCGGGAGCCCCTCGAACACGTCACGGACGCTGCTGCTCGCGCGCGAGGTGGTGGCGCGGCTCGGACGGGGCGGCTTCGACGTGGCGGTCATCAACGTTCGCGACCTGCCCGCCGAGGAGTTGCTGGCCGGTCGAGCGGACGCGCCGGCCGTGCAGCGGGCCGTCGCGCTGCTGGAGCAGGCCGCCGGCGTCGTCGTGGCCACGCCCGTCTACAAGGCCGCCTACTCGGGGACGCTGAAGGTGTTCCTGGATCTCCTGCCGCAGTTCGCGCTGGCCGGGAAAGCGGTGTTGCCTCTGGCCACCGGCGGAACCGTCGCGCACGTGCTGGCGATCGACTACGCCCTGCGCCCGGTGCTGGCGTCGCTGGGAGCCCGTCACGTGCTGAACGGCTTGTTCCTGCTGGACAAGCAGATCGAGCGGCTGGCCGACGACGGAATCCGCCTGGAAGAGCAGGCGGAGGCGCGCCTGACGACGCTCCTCGACGAGCTGGCGGTCGCGGCGCGCTTCGCCGCTCCCCAGGCGAGCGCCGTCGCCGAACCCCGACCCGACGCCCGGCCGCTCTGAGCAGATAACGCGTTTCTCGATCCCGGCTGTCTATTTAAATAGACAATTGTCTTGTCTCGGTGAATGCGCGCGCGTAGAGTCGCGTCATGTCGTTCATCATTCTGGAGTCGCTGCCGGCAGCACGGGGGCTGCGATGGCCATCCTGACCTTGCCGCAGCAGGAGAAGCCTTCCCTGTCGGTGCGGGCGAAGGCGCTGGTCTTCGAGGATCCCAAGTCGCGCGCGTTGCTGTCTCGCATCCGTCAGGTGGCGCCCAGCAGCGCCACGGTGCTGGTGGCGGGGGAGACGGGGACAGGCAAGGAGATCGTCGCGCGCCACATCCACGAGCTGTCCGATCGCGCCGGGCAGCCGTTCGTGGCCGTCAACTGTGGCGCCTTCTCCGAGTCACTGATCGAGAGCGACCTGTTCGGCCACGAGAAGGGCGCCTTCACCGGGGCGCTCGGGGCGAAGATGGGATGGTTCGAGTCGGCGCACAAGGGGACCTTGTTCCTCGACGAGATCGGCGACCTGCCTCTCGGCGCGCAGGTGAAGCTGCTGCGCGTGCTGCAGGAGCACGAGGTGGTGCGGCTGGGCTCACGCCAGTCGGTTCCCGTCGACGTGCGCCTCATCGCCGCCACCAACGTGCGCCTGGAAGAGGCGGTGGCGGCCGGCCATTTTCGCGAGGATCTGTACTACCGCCTGGCGGTGGCCAAGGTGACTGTGGATCCGCTGCGGGAGCGGCCGGGCGACATCTTGCCGCTGGCGGAGTATTTCTTGAATGTCTACGCCGAGCGGCTGGGCGCCGGTGCCCTGCGCGGCGCGCCCGTGCTGACGCCCCAGGCGCAACGGGCGCTGCTGTCCCACCCGTGGATGGGGAACATCCGCGAGCTGGAGAACGCGATCCATCACGCCCTGCTGGTCTGCCAGAGCGGGCACATCGTGGCGGAGGATCTGCCGCTGCTCGCGCTGCCGCCGCGCCGGAACACCGCCAGCGGCGGCCTGCCCACGCTGGCCGCGATCGCGGCGTCGGCGCCGGCCGCGGCGACCGACGCGCGCGAGATGTTGAAGGCCGCGCTGCTCGCGCTCTACGGCGAGGCGTCCTCGCCCAGCCTGTGGGAAGAGATCGAGCAGATGGCGATGTGCGTGGCCTACGAGTACTCGCACCACAACCAGCTACAGACGGCCCGGTTGCTGGGCGTCAGCCGCAACGTGGTGCGGGCGCGGCTGCTTCAGTTCGGCGTCCTGACGGCCGGGACGCGCTCCGAAGAGCTGGAGCCGGCCGCGCCGCCGCTGGCAGCCGAGCTCGCGACCTCGGCGGAGCGGCTCGGTCCGTCCCGCTCGCTGGTCCGGCAGGACGCCGCCTCCCACCGCTGAGGTGGGCGCCGCCGGAGCCGTGCGTTGCGGAGGGCGCCGCGGCCTGATCGGGTAGGCCGCTGCGGCGGTGCTTATGCCGCAGCAGCGACGGTGCAGGCCTGCGCGGCAGACAGCACCGGGGCCCCGCGAAACGAAGCATGGCGCGGGCAAGGCCGCTGGTACGGTGCCTGCAGACACGGCGCGCAACCGTCGTGCCCCGCTTCGTCAAGCATCCGCTCCTGCGCTGCCTCGCCCTCTACCGGCTGACCCCGCGCCGCTTTCTGCTCACGCTGCTTCTATACGGCGTCGTGAACCTGGGGCTGGCCTGGCAACAGCGACTGGTAGGGCGGGCCGTTCACGACGTCGAGCGCGGGGTGGCGGTGGTGCGCACGGCCGCCGGCACGCTCGATGGTCACGTGGCCTGGCGCTGGGTGCTGATCCTGGCCGCGGTGGCGCTGGTCAGGGCGGCCTTGCAGTACGGGACCGGCATCCTGGGGCTGGTCATCCAGCAACAGCTGCTGAGCACCTTGCGCGAGATGATCCTGGTCAAGGTGCAGCGCCTGGACCTGGCCTACCACTGGCGCCACGGCGCCGGCGAGCTGATCACCCGCACCACCCGGGACGCCGACAAGCTGCGCGACGCGCTGACCAGCTTCTGGCGGCAGGTGGTCGACTCGGTGTTCGTGGTGGCGGCGGCGATGGTGTTCCTGTTCTGGTACCACCCGCTGCTGGGCGCGGTACCGCTCGCCCTGACGCTGGTGGGGGTGACGGCGCTGATCCGGCAGGCCGACGCGCTGGTGGTGCTGGATCGGCTGGTGGGGACGGCCTACGACGAGGTCAACCAGGATCTGACCGAGGGCATCCACGGCGTGCGCGTCATCAAGGCGTTCTCGCTGGAGGGCGCGCGCGTGCGTCGCTTCGAGGTGCAGGTGCGACTGTTCGTCAGCCGGGCGCTGGACGCCCTTCGCTACGCCAGCGTGCGGTTGCCCGGGCCGCAGATGGTGGTGGCGTTCGGCCAGGTGTGGGTGCTGGGGTTCGGCCTTCATCTGGTGACGCGGGGACGGCTGAACCGCGGCGAGCTGGTGGCGGCGCTGCTGATGGTGAACACCTTGGTGTTCCGCATCGAGAGCATCGGCCGGGTCATCAAGGTGTTCGCCGATGCGCGCGCGTCGGCCGGTCGGATCTGGGAGCTGCTCGACGCGGAGGTGCACATCCGCGACGGTGCCGTGCCCTTGCCGCCCGGAGCGCTGGGCGTGCGGCTGGAGAGCGTGGTGGTGCGGCCGCCCGGCGGCGGCAACGCCGTGCTGGAAGGCGTCTCCTTGTCGCTGGCGCCGGGCGAGGTGGTGGCGGTGGTGGGCGCCACCGGCTCGGGCAAGAGCACCCTGGCCAGCCTGCTTCCGCGTCTGGTCGATCCCGACGCCGGGCGCATCCTGCTGGGCAGCGACGCCGGCGGGTGGCGCGAGCTGCGGGCGTTCGACCTGGCGGCGCTGCGCCGTCGCGTCCACGCCATGCCGCAGGAGAGCTTCCTGTTCTCGGACACGCTGGCCGCGAACCTGCGTCTGGGAGCACCGGGCGCCTCCGAGGAGGAGCTGGCCTGGGCGCTGCACACGGCGGCGGCGGACGACGTGCAGGCGGTGCTGCCCGACGGGCTGCAGACGCGGGTGGGCGATCGGGGCGTGACCCTGTCGGGGGGACAGCGGCAGCGCATCTGCCTGGCGCGGGCCCTGCTGGCGCGGCCTTCGGTGCTGGTGCTGGACGATGCCACCAGCGCGCTCGACGCCGTCACCGAGCGGCGCATCCTCGACAACATCCGCGCGCTGGGCCGGGACACCGGGCAGGCCACGACGGTGTTGCTGATCGCGGGCAAGCTGTCGACGATCCTGCTGGCCAACCGGGTGGCGCTGCTGGCCGGGGGGCGCATCGCCGCCGTGGGGAGCCACGCCGAGCTGAGCGTCACCTGTCCCGCCTACCGCGAGCTGCTGGGCCTGGAGGAGCGCGACCTGGAGCTGACCGCGCTGCTGCCGCGCATGGCGGCGGGAGGGATCCTCCGTGGCCACTAACACCTTCTCGAAGACGCGCGTCCTGTCGGACATCGAGCTGGAGCAGCTGCTGGCCAAGCAGTCGATCGACCGCAGCATGTTCGGGCGGCTGCTGCCGCTGTTGCGGCCGGTGCGCTGGCAGGTGGCGGGCGCGGTGGCGCTGGAGGTGGCGCTGGTGGCCGTGACGTTCATGCGGCCCTGGTTCGTGCGCACGGCGCTGGACCACGGCCTGGCGCGCGGCGCCGCGGGCTGGGTGGTCGACGGGCACGTCGTCGCGGTGGCCGTGATCGGCTTGCTGCTGACCTGGGCCGCCCGCTTCGGTATCGCCGGAGCCTCACAGTACGTGGCCGGCGCGGCGGCGGTGCGAGTGCTGAATCACCTGCGCGTGCGGGTGTTCGCCCACGTGCAGAGCCTGAGCGTGCGCTACTTCGATCGCGCCAAGGCGGGCCGCATCGTGTCGCGGGTGGACCGCGACGTCGACATGCTGGAGCCGCTGTTGATCCAAGGGCCGCCCGAGCTGCTGTCGGCGTGCCTGCGCTGTGGCGTGTCGGCCGTGCTGCTCTGGACGATCTCCCCGCGGCTGTTCCTCAGCCTGGCCGCTCTGGTGCCGCTGCTGGCCGCGGCGAGCTGGAGCTTCAAGCGCGTCTCGCAGCGGAACTACGCGCGCGTTGCCGAGAACCGGGCCCGCTTCACGGCGCACCTGATCGAGACGGTCGCCGGGGTGCGCATCATCAAGCAGACGGTGCAGGAGGAACCCAACCGGCAGCGGTACCGCCGCTTGCTGGCCGACTTCGCGGGCTCGCTGGTGCGGGGCAACGTGACCTCGGGCTGGTTCGCGCCGTTCTCGGGCCTGTTGACCCTGGCCGGAACGGGTGTGCTGCTGGCCGTGGGGGCGGGCGAGCTGGCGGCGGGACGGATCACGTTCGGGCAGATCGCGGCCTCGCTGTTCTACGTCCAGCTGTTCCTGGGACCGCTGCAAGAGCTGAGCGATCTACTGGAGCGTTACACCAACGGGGCCGCGTCGGCGCAGCGGATCTTCCTGCTGCTCGACACGCAGCCCGAGATAGTCGACAGCGTGGCGCCGGTGGCGTTGCCGCGCGCCCGGGGCGAGGTCGAGTTCCGCGGCGTCGTCTTCGCCTACGACGAGAAGGCCGCGCAGCCGGTCATCTGCGAGCTGGACCTTCACGTTCCGGCGGGCCAGGTGCTGGCCATCGTGGGACCCACCGGGCACGGCAAGAGCACCCTGGTGCAGCTGCTGACCCGCTTCTACGAGGTGCAGCGGGGGGCGATCCTGATCGACGGCGTCGACGTCAGGCACCTGGCGCAGCGCGAGCTGCGGCGGCACGTCGGCGTGGTGTTGCAGGACAACGTGCTGTTCGGCGGCACCATCCTCGACAACCTGCGCCTGGCGCGGCCGGAGGCCGCTGACGAGGAGCTGATCAGGGCGGCGCGCGATCTGGGCGTTCACGAGGCGGTGGCGCGGCTGCCGCGGGGCTACCACACCGAGGTGGGGCCGCAGGGCACGCACCTCAGCCACGGGCAACGCCAGCTGGTGTGCCTGGTGCGGGCCTACCTGGCCAATCCCACGGTCCTGATCCTCGACGAGGCGACCTCGTCGGTCGACGTCCAGACCGAGCGGCGCATCCAGCACGCGCTGCGCCGCCTCTGCCAGGGGCGGACGGCCATCATCATCGCGCACCGCCTGGCCACCATCCGCGACGCCGATCGCATCGCCGTGATCCGGCACGGCCGGCTGGTGGAGCTGGGAGATCACGCCCAGCTGATCGCGGCCGGCGGCGACTACGCCAGCCTGTACCGGGTTTACGAGAACCAGGGCGCCGCGGACACCCAGGAGCTTCGCGCCGGCTGAGCGGGGCCCGCATTCGAGAACGACGAGACGAGGAGAGACGACGATGAGCATCGAAGTGTTCTGGCAGCTCCCGGTTCAGGGAGACGGTCGCGCCATCGAGCCCGATCTGTGGACGCGCGGCGACTATTCAGCCCACCGGAAGACGCCGCATCCGTTCGCGCGCACCGGAGTGCAGCGCGACGGTTACACCTTCTACGACCACCTGTCGCAGATCGCCGGGGCCGCTGATCTGGCCCGCTTCGACGGGCTGTGGATCCCGCAGAGCGCGGGGGGCGAGGACTCGCTGATCGTCGCCGGCGCGTTGGCGCGCGAGGCGCCTCACCTGAAGCTGGTGCCTGCCTTGAGGGCGCCGCTGCTGTCGGCCGTCTATGCCACGAAGATCGCGGTCAGCTTCCAGCGCCTGACCGGGGGCCGTCTGGCCTGGTATCTGCACAACGAGGAGGACGAGCCGGAGACCTGGCACGGTCGTCACTGGAGCCTGAGCGAGCAGCTCGCGCGCACGGGCGAGTTCCTGGACGTGGCCAAGGGCTTCTGGAACGCCGCGCCCTTCACCTACAAGGGCACCTATTACGAGGTCGAGAACGGTGGCTTCCCGCCGCCCCTGCAGGGTGAGACGTTGCCCGTCGTCTACCTGTCGGGGCTGACCGACGAGGCGCTGGAGCTGGGCGCGCGCCACGCCGACGTGTACCTGTTCCCGCTCGCGCCGCCCGCCGAGCTGCACGAACGGATCGTCGACCTCGATCGGCGAGCGGCACGCTACGACCGGCGCCTGCGCTACGGCGTGGTGGGCGATCTGGTGGCGCGGCAAACGGACGACGAGGCGTGGGCCGATCTGCGGCGCCGCTGGGAGGACGCCACCACCACGACCGTCCCCATCTCCTCGCGCGTGCCCCGGCCGGTGCTATCCGGCTTCGACGAGCTGGTCGCCGGCGCGAACCTGTGGACCGGCTTCGGTCAGGTTCGGCGCGGCGCCGCCGCCGGTCTGGTGGGCGGTTACGCCGCCCTGACCGGGCGAATCCACGAATACGCGCGGCTGGGTGTCGAGACGTTCGTCTTCTCGGCCAACCCGGCGCTCGAGGAGGCGTACCGCGTGGGCGAGAAGCTGCTGCCCCGCCTGCGCGGCGCCGGGGAAGTGGTCCCGCACGCGCCGACGAATCACACGCCTTCCCACCCCCAGCAGGAGCGGGTCGCCTAGGCGGCCCGTCGACAAGGAGCAAGCAGGCCATGGCACAGTTCCACTGGAGAATTCCCATCCACGGCGACAAGGGCGACATCGGCTCGCCCCACTACACGCGCGGCACCTGGGGCCCGCTGGTCGACGGCAACCAGGGTCCGCCCGTCATCAACGGCCGCCCGGACCGCTCGACGCCGTACCACGACTATCTGTTGCAG
>Ga0105238_10008563_pt1 | contig 10233 bp, 5 predicted proteins | sample KBSC34metaG_FD_81526 | JGI IMG/M metagenome (GOLD analysis project Ga0105238, IMG submission 81526) | Corn rhizosphere microbial communities from Kellogg Biological Station, Michigan, USA - KBS C3-4 metaG | ecosystem: Host-associated > Plants > Roots > Rhizosphere > Soil | place: Michigan, USA...
GACGCACTCTTCCTCACGTCCCTCGACTACACCACGCTGCCGACGATGCTCATCGCGACGTCGGTGTTCTCCTTGATCCTGGTCACGCTCAACAGCCGCGCGGCCCGCCGTCTGGCACCCTCGCGCCTCGTTCCCGCGGCATTCGCGGCGAGCGGGGTGCTCTTCGTCCTCGAATGGCTGATACGGCCATTCGCGCCGGTGTCGACGGCCGTCTCCGTCTACCTCCATATTTCCTGCGCCGGACCGCTCCTGGCCTCGGGCTTCTGGCTCGTGTCCACCGAGCGGTTCGATCCCTATACCGCCAAGCGGCGCTTCGGCCAGATCGCCGGGATGGGCACGCTCGGAGGTCTCGTCGGCGCTCTGGTCGCGGAACGCGTGGGCGCCACCTTGGGAGCGCCGGCGCTGCTGCCGTTCCTCGCCTGCCTGCAGTTCGTCTGTGCCGTGCTGGTGCGGCTGCTGGCGCAAAGCCTCGAACCGTGCCCGATCAGCGCGGAGCCGTCGACGACGACCGGTCGCGCGCCGGAAGCGGAGCGATCGGGACTCCGTGTGGTGGCAGAGGCGCCGCACCTGCGGCAGCTCGCGTATGTGGTGCTGCTCGGCACGACGAGCGCGGCGTTGCTCGATTACCTGTTCAAAGCGCAGGCGACCGAAACATTCGGCCGCGGCGATCATCTGCTGCGGTTCTTCGCCGTGTACTACGCCGCCACGAGCGTGCTCACGTTCGTCGTCCAGATCTCGTCGGCGCGCGCCGTGCTCGAGCGCTTCGGCATTGCGCTCTCGGCCAGCGCGCCGTCGCTCGCCCTCTTCGTGGGCAGCGCCGTCAATCTGTTCATCCCCGGCTTCGCGCCGCTGACCCTGGCGCGCAGCGCCGAAGCGGTGTTCCGCGGCTCACTCTTCCGCACCGGCTACGAGCTGTTCTACACGCCGATGCGGGCCGAGGAGAAGCGTGCGGCCAAGGCGATTATCGACGTCGGCTTCGATCGCGTGGGCGACGCCATCGGCGGCAGCCTGGTGCGGCTGATGCTGCTGCTGGCGCCCGCGCTGCAGGCGAACGCCATTCTGTTCCTTGGAGCGCTCGGGTCCGCCGCAGCCGTCCTGGCGAGCCGGCGGCTGAAGACCGGCTACATCCAGACGCTCGAGAACAGCCTGCGGCACCGCGCCGACGGGGCCGTCGTGCTCGATTCGTCCGCGAGCACGAGCACCATCGACATCGCCGCCATCCAGCGTTACCGCGCCGCGCGGCCGCGAACCGAGACGTTCGACATGCCGCGGGCCTCGCGCGAGCCGCTGCCCGCCGACGTTCGCGACATTCTGCGGCTGAAGTCGCGCAACCGCGACCAGGTGCTGCAGGTGCTGGTGCGGCAGGACGGCTTGACTCCCACGCTCGTGCCGCACGTGATCCCGTTGCTGGCATGGGACCCCATCGCCGAGCACGCCGTCTATGCGCTGCGCAAGGTGGCGGAGGAACACGTGGGGGCGCTCGTGGACGCGCTCATCGACCCGAACCAGGATTTCGCGGTGCGCCGGCGTCTGGTGCGCGTCTTTTCCGTGTGCGTATCGCAGCGCGCCGCCGACGGGCTGATGTTCGGGCTCGACGACACGCGCTTCGACGTGCGTTTCCAGGCGGCCCGCTCGCTGACCGAGATCGTGGAGAAGAATCCGGCCGTCGTCATCGACACCAAGCGGGTGTTCGACGTCGTCGAGCGCGAAGCCAGCGTGGGCCGCCCCGTGTGGGAGAGCCGGCGCCTTCTCGACGGCGTGTCCAGCTCCGAGGCGCTGTCGCCGCTCGACGAGTTCGTCCGCGATCGTGCCGGCACGAGCCTGGCGCACGTCTTCACCCTGCTGGCGCTGGTGCTGCCGCGCGAGCCGCTGCAGATCGCGTTCCGGAGCCTGCAGACCGACGACCAGTATCTGCAGGGCACCGCGCTGGAATATCTCGACGGCATCCTGCCGGCGCGCATTCGCGAACGCCTGTGGCCGTTCATCGAGCGCCGGCCCACCGTCCGTTCGGCACGACCGCGCGAGGAACTGATTGCCGAGCTCCTGCGATCGCACCGGTCGATCACGTTGAACCTGGAATCACTCCGCGCCGCAGCGAGTGCCGCGACATAGGGGATGGCCATGACCCGCGCGCCCAGAGTCATCGCCCCGAAGGCGTCCGAGTCCGTTCGCAGCTCCATCACGACCGGCGGCCTACCCGACGAACTGCTCAGCGAGCAGCTGCGGCGGCTGCGGCTGTGCGCCGCCGTGGCCATGGGGCTGTGGGCGTTCGGGCTGGTGATGGACATGTGGGTGCGGCCGGAAACGGTGGGCGCGCCGTTCTTCGCCTCGACGATCGTCATCGAGGCGGCGGCGATCGCCGTATCGGCGCTCCTCTTCATCTACCTGCGCTTCACCACGCATCCGCCGCGCATCCAAGCGCACGCCGGGCTCGTGTTCATGGTGCTCAACGCGCTCGGCGTCGGCCTGCTCAACACCTGGGCGAGGCCGCTGACCGACGACGCCTTGAACGAGTTGTCGTGGAACGCGATCGTGATCCTGGTGGGCGCCATGCTCATGCCCGCTACTCCGAAGCAGATGCTCGTGGCGGCGCTGCTCTCGGCCACCATGGACCCGCTTGGCATCGCGCTCGCGGCCATGCGGGGCCGCGAGGTGCCGTCGGTCACGCACACGTTCGTCCTCTTTCTCCCCAGCTACGCCTGCGCGTTCGCGGCGGTCGTGCCGGTCAGCATCCTGCATCGCCTTGGGCGTCGGCTGCGGCATGCCCGCGAGCTCGGGAGCTATCACCTCGAGCGGCTGCTCGGCCGCGGCGGCATGGGAGAAGTGTGGCTCGCGCGGCATCAGCTCCTGGCGCGCAGCGCCGCCGTGAAGCTCGTACGCCCCGAGGTGCTGGGTGCGGGCACCGAGGCCGCCGCGTCGGTAATGCTGCGGCGCTTCGAGCGCGAGGCGCAGGCGACGGCGTCGCTCAGCTCACCGCACTCGATCCGGCTGTTCGACTTCGGAGTCACGGAGGATCGGACGTTCTACTACGTCATGGAACTGCTGGCCGGGCGTGACCTGGAAACGCTGGTGCGCGAGTTCGGACCGCTGCCCGCCGAACGCGTGGTCCACGTGCTGCGGCAGGTGTGTCATTCGCTGGCCGACGCACACGCGCGCGGGCTGGTTCACCGCGACGTAACCCCCGCCAATATCTATTTGTGCCGGATGGGGCTCGACTACGACTTCGTCAAGGTACTCGACTTCGGCCTGGTGAAGTTCGACGCCCAGCGGGAGATGGAGCAAACGCTCATCGGCGGCCACCATGCCACGGCTGGAACGCCGGCGTTCATGGCGCCCGAACTGATTGCCGAAGGCGACGTGGACGCGCGCGCCGATGTGTATTCGCTGGGCTGCGTCGCCTACTACCTATTGACCGGACAGCTCGTTTTCGAAGCCGAATCCGCGATGAAGATGTTCGTGCAGCACCTGCAGGGCGTGCCGGTGCCGCCGTCGCAGCGGACGGAACTGCCCATTCCGCCAGACATCGACGCGCTGGTGATGGCGTGTCTGTCGAAGGATCCGTCGAACCGTCCGCGGACCGCCGAGGACGTGCTCGTGCTGCTCGACGGCACGCGGCGCAGCCGCCGCTGGAACAACGAGAGCGCGCGCGACTGGTGGCAGCGCCACCTGCCGGAGCTCGCCGGCCCGCTCGCCACCGAGGAACCGGTCGAAGTGGTCGCCGCGACGCCGGCGCTTGCGGGGTTTCGCTCGAGGTGACGCGTTAAGGGGCAGGAAGTAGGAGGCCCCAAATGGTTGGTTCGACTCAGGTTCCCCGCAATACTCCGAGCGCATTCGATCGTGCTCTCTCCGTGTTCGCCGACGTTCGCGCCGGCGAAGCGGTGACGGCGCTGTTGATGCTCGTCACCATCTTCCTGCTCCTCGTCTGCTACTCGATCATCAAGACCGTTCGCGAACCGCTCATTCTGCTCGGCGGCGGCGCCGAGGTGCGGTCGTATGCAGCGGCGGGGCAGGCGCTTCTCCTCATGGGGTTCGTACCGCTCTACAGCTGGGTGGCATCGCGCGTGCGGCGCACGACGCTGGTCGTCGGCGCCACGGTCTTCTTCGTGGCCTGCGTCGAGCTGTTTGCGGCGGCGGTCGCCGCGCGCGTGCCGTATATCGGCGTGGCCTTCTTCGTGTGGGTCGGCATCTTCAACATCTCGCTCGTCGCGCAATTCTGGTCGTTTGCCAACGACCTCTACTCGAAGGAAAGCGGAGCCCGCCTGTTCCCGGTCATCGCTATCGGGATGACGGCCGGTGCGCCGCTCGGCTCCATCATCGCGGCGCGCCTTTTCCGGTCGGGTCTGGCGCCGGCGCTCATTCTCCAAGTGTCCGCGGTGCTGCTCGCCGCGACGGCAGCGCTGTATCTCCTCATCAACAAACGCGAGACGGCGCATGCGCCGGCCGCGCAGGAAGCGATTCCCGGCCGCAGCGGCTTCGCGCTGGTGCTCGCCAGCCCCTATCTGCGGTTGATCGCGGCGCTCATCGTGCTGCTCAACATCGTGAACACGACCGGTGAATATCTGGTCGCGAAGCTGCTGTCGGCGCAGGTGCAGGAGCTGGCGGCGGCCAATCCGCTCTTCGACCGGCAGGCCTACATCGGCGACTTTACCGGTTCGTATCAGTTCTGGGTAGGCGTGACTGCGCTGCTGCTGCAGGCGTTCGTCACGTCGCGGCTCGTGAAATCACGCGGGCTCGCGGGCGTGCTACTCGCCCTGCCCCTCATTGCCTTCGGCGGCTATGCCATCGTAGCCGCCGGCGCCGGGTTCGCGCTGGTGCGCTGGGTGAAGGTGGCGGAGAACGCCACCGACTACTCGGTGATGAACACGGCGCGACAGCTGCTGTGGCTGCCGACGACTCGCGAGGAGAAGTACAAGGCCAAGCAGGCGATCGACACGTTCTTCGTTCGCGGCGGTGACGTGCTGTCGGCCGCCGTGGTCTACGCCGGCACGCAGCTGCTGCACCTGGGCGTGCCGCAGTTCGCGCTGGTCAATCTGGGGCTGACGGTCGTGTGGCTGGGGCTGGCAGTGGCGATTCTGCGGCCCGAGCGCCGCGCGGCGCATGCGCCGCGGCGACGGTGGGCCGCTGCGATGGCGGCTCTGGCGCTCGTCATGGTGGCGTCTCAGAGTTCGGCGCAGACGATCGACGCGGTTGATGGTCAGGACGCCAGCGTCACGCGGCAGGACGAATGGGCCGCGCGGCAGGCGCTGAAGGCCACGCAGCTGCACGAGTACGAGCCCGACGGTCTGGAGCGCAACCTTCGCCGCGCGGAGTCGGCGCTCTTCTCGCCGCGCCGGGTCTACACATACATGGGCACGGCCTTTTCGGGTGGCGGCTTCGCGGTGGGGCCAGGCTACCGGCGCACCTACGGCGACTCGGGCACCTTCGACGTGCACGCGGCCTGGTCGATCAAGAACTACAAAGCGACGGACCTCGCGGTCGGGTTGCCGGAGCTGGCGCACGGCGCGGTGCGGGTCACGGTACACAGCCGCTGGCTCGACGCGCCAGACGTGGCGTACTACGGCGCCAGCCAGGAGGATCGTCGCGGGTTCGAATACACGACCACCGGTGTGGGTGCCTCCGCGCGCGTGCAGCCGTGGAAGCGCGTGGCGTTCGGCGGCGGCTACGACCTGGTGTCGGCCAACGCCAGCTCACCGTTTGGCAATGCCCAACCGCACATCGATCCGAACTACGGCCAATCACGCCTCTTCGTCGAGTTCGACACGCGCCAGACGCCGGGCTACACGACGAGCGGCGGCTTCTATCGGCTCGATCTCAGCGACATTCGTGAGACGGGCGGCGGCCGTTACACCTTCCAGCGCGTCGACGCTGAAGTGCAGCGCTACATTCCCATCCGCCGCGATGCCTGGGTCGTGGCGCTGCGCGGCCTTGCATCCACGACGACGACGGCGGATGGCAACGAGGTGCCGTTCTTCCTGCTGCCCGAGCTGGGAGGCCACACGCTGCGCGGCTATCCGTCGTGGCGCTTCCGCGATCGCAACCGCGTGCTGCTGACGGGCGAATACCGCTGGATGGTGGGCCCCTTCGTCAACATGGCGCTGTTCATGGACGCCGGCTCGGTGGCGTCGCGCTTCGAGGACCTCGATCTGGGCCGGCTGCGTACCTCGCACGGCCTCGGCATCACCTTCCACACGTTGAACCAGACGGCGCTGCGGGTCGAGATCGCGCGCTCGTCCGAAGGCACCGGCCTGGTGTTCTCGTTCAGCCCGCGGTTTTAGCTCGCTCAAAAGGTCACCCAATCATGACGACCACGACGAATCGACGAAAGCTTCTGGCGGCGGGCGCGCTGCTCGCGGCCGGCACGCTGACGATGGCCGGATCGGCTGCCTCCCCCAAGTTCCTCAACGACGACCCCGTGCAGCGGCAGGCCGACACGCAGGACGCCTCGAAGATCAGGGCGGACGAGGTGAGCCTCTTCGTCGACCTCACCTACAACCTGATTTCGGGCGCCGGGCCATCGCGCGGCCGCGCGGGCAATCTGAACACCGTCGACGAGGTGCCGGACTCGAGCTGGTTCACGAACCGCGCCGGCTCCCGTCCGCTGACCGCGGCCGAAGTGGCCGCCGGACCTGACACGTCGGACGGCCCCGCTCCTGGTGCTTGGACGATTACCTCGTCGAAGAGCGACGGCATCACCCCTGGGTTCACCGTGCGCGATGCGGAAGGCACCCGATGGTTCCTGAAGTTCGATCCGCCGGGATACCGTGGCATGTCGACCGGCACCGAAGTGACGGTGACGAAATTGATGTGGGCGCTCGGCTACAACGTGCCGGAGAACCACATCGCCTATGTGCGTCCCGAGCAGCTGATCATCGGGGCGACGGCGACGCACACGCCGAAGAGTGGGCGCAGGCGCGCGATGCGCCGCGACGACCTGGAACAGCTGCTGGCGGGCGTCGATCGGGAACGCGACGGCAGCTACCGCGTGGTGGCGAGCAAGGCGCTCGAGGGGAAGCCGATCGGACGCATCCGCTTCTTGGGGACGCGCCCGGACGACCCGAACGACATCGTGGCGCACGAGGACCGGCGCGAGCTGCGCGGCTACGGCGTTTTTGCGGCCTGGGTCAACCACGTCGACGCCAAGGCGATCAATTCGCTGGATACGCTGGTCACCGAGAACGGGCGGACATTCGTACGCCATCACCTGCTCGATTTCGGGTCCACGCTCGGAAGCGGCGGCGTCGGGCCAGCCGACTACTGGGAGGGCACCCAGTACATGCTCGAGCCCGGCTCGACGGGCCGCCAGATCGTCGGCTTCGGTTTCAATCAGCCGTCGTGGCATCGGGTGGAGTTCTACGAGTCGCCGTCGATCGGGCGGCTCCCGCGCTCGAACCGCGACTTCGACCCGGCGCAGTGGAGGCCGCGGGTACCCAATCGCGCGTTCCTGCAGGCGCGCGATGACGACCGGTTCTGGGCGGCGCGCAAGCTGGCGGCGATGCGCACCGATCTGCTGCGCGCGGCGGTGCGAGCCGGCGACTTCGGCGACCGAGAGGGCGAGGCGGTGCTGGTGAAGGCGCTGGCCGAGCGCCGCGACGCCATCCTGCGCGCGTATCTCACAGCGGTCAATCCGATAGCCGATCCGGTGCTGTGTGCAGACGGCACGTTGACGTTTCAGAACGTCGCAGTGGACTACGACGTGGCGCACGCGCCGCGCGAGTATCGCGCGCGCTGGTTCGTCTTCGACAACGCGACCGGCGACACCTCGTTCATCGGAGAGACAGCCTCGCGATCGACGACCGTCGATGCGCCGTCCGGCCTTCCGGTTCGGAACGGCGTCTACATCAAGGTTGCGCTGCGCAGCGAGGGCGCGCCGCACACGTCCTGGGAAAAGTCCGTAGATGCCTACTTCCGAATGGTGGGCGGCGAGTGGCGCTTGATTGGTTTCGAGAGGATGCCCGATGCGTAACGTGTCGAGTAAGTGCCGGTGGATCGTTGCCCTCACCGGCGTCGTGATAGTCGCGACCGCGGGGCCGGCCCGGGCGGAGTCGCAGTTTGCCGAGTGCCGGAACGAGAAGGTGCTGCCGTTCAAGAACCTGTTCTCGGCGACGCTCACCGATCTGAAACGGCTGCCGACGGCCAGTAACGCCATGATCCTCGGCATCGGCGGCGTCGCCGCGGCGGCCGCGCATCCCGCTGACAAATCGGTGACGAGGTCGCTCTCGAGCTCCGAACCGCTGCAAGAGACACTCGAGGCCGGCCAGGTTCTCGGTGGCTTCCCGCTGCAGATCGGCGCCGCTTTCACGGCCTACGGTCTTGGACGCGTATTCAAGAACGACTGCATGGCCGCGGTCGGTGGGGAACTGGTGCGGGCGCAGTTCGTCGCGGAAATCCTGACCTACAGCATCAAGGGCGCGGTGCAGCGGCCGCGACCCGAAGGCGGCGGCTACTCGTTCCCGTCAGGGCACACGACAGCCGCGTTCGCCACGGCGACCGTCCTGCAGCGACACTTCGGATGGAAGGCGGGGTTGCCGGCATACGGCGCGGCAACGTACGTGGCCGCGCAGCGCGTGCAGGGCAAGCGGCACTATCTGAGCGACGTCGCGTTCGGCGCCGCGCTCGGCGTGGTGGCCGGCCGCACGGTGACCATGCCCGGCGGACACAAGATGTCGCTCGGTCCGATCGCATCCGACTTCGGTCCCGCCGCTGGGCTGACGTTGATCAACAAGTAGGAGCCGCTGTCCGACGGCTCGGATCCGTGGGGCCAAACGCCGCGAGCGGAAGACATGTGGCTGCTCCGCGACCGCGTTCGAGCAATGCCGATCGACTCCACGTGACACCACGAGAAGGCGAGGGGGACCAGCGGGGTATGAGGCCGGTGAGAACCGGCCGATTCCCGCGTCCAGCGGACGCAGGCCCTCGCAGTGGTGTCCGGCGTTGCGAGCCGCGGTTCGCGGAGAGCCACATGTCTTCCGCTCGCGGAGGCACCGCAAGGAGACAGGCGGACCTGACGATCCGCCCTTACGAAGACGGGCCGCCTGAAAGCGGCCCTACTTCAGTTTGATGAAGGCGAGACCGTTGTTGGCGTTCATCGGGATCACGAGCTGGTTGGCACCCTCGTCGTAGCACATCGACGCGGGGTTCGGGATGTTCTGTGCGATGAGCTCGGCCTTTTTGTTCGGGCGAATGCGCGACACGCCGCCGTTGATCACGCTGCTCACGTACTTCGTGCCGTCCTTCATTACCACGAGGCCGTCGTTGCCGGCCTGGACGGCGTGCTCGGTCTTCAGCAGCTTGCCGTCCGGCCCGAACGTCAGCACGTCGTCGTTGCCGATGTTGATGACCACGACGTTCCCCTGCGGGTCGAACGCGATGCCGTTCGGCTGCCGCAGCGGAGCGCCCTGCACGAAGATCGACGCCGCGCCCGCCGGCGTGATCTTCCACACCTGCCAGCTGTTGGCATCCTGCGCGGTGCCGGTCTGCGTGGCGTAGATCGTCCCGTCGCTCGCCACCTCGAGGTCGTTGAAGCCGTTCGACTTCTCGACGCGGTTCTCGCCGGCCGGCATACCGGTCTGCATGTTGAACTTCCGCACCACCGAGATGACCGGGTCGTTGGGGTTCGTGCCGCCGTCGCGGTCGGCCAGGTAGAGCACCCCGTTCATGATGTCGCTGCCGAGCGGTTCGTTGAGCACGAGCGGGGTGGTCATGTTGCTGCGCTGCTCGCCGGGGTTCTGAATGCCCACCCAGCGGGCGGTGTGCACCGAGCCGTCGTGGTTGATGAACGAGATCCAGGCGTTGTTGGTCTGCACGTTCTGGGCGACGCCGCGGTTCGGCACCACGATCACGCCGCGCGCCGGGTCGTACGAGCAGCTCTCCGCCGAGTAGATCGCGCCGTAGACCTTCACGTTCGCCGACATCGGATCGAACTTGCCGTCGGGCGCCGGGTTGATCGGGAGGCCCAGACGGTTGCCCACCGTGAACGGTTGCGGCCCCGCGGGAGCGGGCTGCTGCGCAATCAGAGTCGTGGCGGCGAGCGAGGTCGCGAGCGCGACCGCGCCGGCGGTGAACTGTCGGGTCATTTCCGGGTCTCCTTTGAGGGTTTCAATCCGCGATACACCGCGTCGACGAACTGGGCGCTGGACCAGCCGGGCGCATTGCCGTAGAGGCCGTCGTACTCCATGGTCGGCCTCGCGGCCTGCACCTGCGCCGCTGTCAGGCCGCGGTCGACCATGTCCTGGA
>Ga0105238_10008566_pt1 | contig 10232 bp, 12 predicted proteins | sample KBSC34metaG_FD_81526 | JGI IMG/M metagenome (GOLD analysis project Ga0105238, IMG submission 81526) | Corn rhizosphere microbial communities from Kellogg Biological Station, Michigan, USA - KBS C3-4 metaG | ecosystem: Host-associated > Plants > Roots > Rhizosphere > Soil | place: Michigan, USA...
GCTCGAGCAGCGTCGTCATCTTGGAATCGAAGAGGCCCGGGATGTGCCGGCCGGGGTCGAGGATGACGGCCCCGGCCACGACGGGGCCGGCCAGGCAGCCCCGTCCTACCTCGTCGCAGCCGGCAACGAGATGAAAGCCCCATCGCCGCAGGGCGTTTTCGAGGCTCCTCGTCGCACGGACCTTGACCATCGAACGCCTAGGTCCGCTTGGTCTCCTTCATGCGCGCGGCCTTGCCCTTCAGATCGCGCAGGAAGTACAGCTTGGCGCGGCGCACGCGCGCCGACCGCACCACTTCCACCTTGGCGATCGTGGGCGAGTGCAGCGGGAAGATGCGCTCGACGCCCTGGCCGAACGACACCTTGCGCACCGTGAACGAGGCACGCACGCCACCGCGGTGCAGGCCGATCACGATGCCCTCGAAGATCTGGATGCGCTCCTTGTCGCCTTCCCGCACCTTCACGTGCACCTTCACCGTGTCGCCCGACTTCATCGCCGGCCGCTCGGTCATCTGGGCCTTTTCCACCGTCTCAATCGCACTCATTGCTCCGTCTCCTCTTTCTCGTCTATCGCGTCACCAAGCAGGTTCCGCTGCTCGCGGCTCAGGGTATCCTCGTCGATCAAATCCGGCCGCCGATCCAGCGTGCGCAGCAGCGCCTGCTTCATGCGCCACCGCCGTACTTCGGCGTGATGCCCCGAGAGCAGCACGTCCGGCACCCGCCGCCCCTCGAACGCCGCGGGCCGCGTGTAGTGCGGGTGGTCCAGGATCCCCTGTGCGAACGAATCCTGCTCCACCGATTCCCGATCGCCCACAACGCCCGGCACCAGCCGGCTCACCGCGTCGATCACCAGCAGCGCCGGTGTCTCACCGCCGCTCACCACGAAGTCGCCGATCGACAGCTCCTCGGTGGCCACCAGTTGTCGAACCCGCTCGTCGATCCCTTCGTAGCGCCCGCACAGCAGCACGACGTGACCGAGGTCGTGTAACCGCCCCGCCTCGACCTGATCGAACCGTTTCCCCTGGGGCGACAGCAGCACTACGGCCGCCGCACTGCCCCGCGCCTCGCGAATCGCGTCGAGCGCGCGCACGAACGGCTCGACCTTCATCACCATCCCCGGCCCGCCGCCGTAGGGTACGTCGTCTACGGTCCGGTGACGATCCGTTGTGAACGCCCGAAGGTCGTGCACCCGGACGTCCACGAGCCCTTGCGCGATCCCCCGTCCGACCACACCCTCCGCGAGACCGGACTCGATCATCCGCGGAAAGATCGTGACGACGTCGAACTTCATACGTTCTGCTTCGACTGTCGCTTCGATGCCTTCGTCTCGTTCAGCTCGAGCAACCCGTCCGGCATCCGCACACGAATCACCCTCGCCGCGACATCGATGCCGACGCAAATCTCCTGGACGAACGGGACCAGCACTTCACCGCGTGTTCCGTTCACCACCAGCACCGCGGTACCGACCCCGCCGTCTACGCGGCCGACCTCACCCACCGCCGCGCCCTCGACCGTCTCGACCCGGCACCCGGCCAGCTGGTGCAGGTAGTAGCTACCCACTGGCAGCGGCTGCAGGTCCGATTCCGGAATCCGCAACTCTACGCCCGCCAGACCCTCGGCGGCTTCAACGCTGCCGATGCCGTCGAACGACAGAATCGGCCGGCGCCCCTCGACTCGTGCGTCTGCGATCCGCAGCGTTTTCTCGACGCCATTCACCCGGGCCCAGAGTTCGGCGCCATTGTGAAAGCGTTCGGCGACGAAGTCGGTCTCCGGATTCACCACCACCTGGCCCCGGATGCCATGCGGCCGAGCGACTCGGCCGACGAGCACCATCGAATCCCACGAGGCTTCGCCACTCGACCTCACCGGCTTCGCCCCGTGGGAACGATATCTTTTTGCCCGGCTTCGCCGGGCGGGAAAACTTGACCTTCTCTAAAGAGATCAGCGGTCAAGTTTTCAACTGTCCTCGCAGGTGCCCGCCCGATCAGTCGCGGATGTCGAGCTGCGCCCGCGTACCGTGCTGCTCGGCCGTGAGCGACACCAGCGTCCGCAACGCGGCCGCCGTGCGCCCCTGCCGGCCGATGATCTTGCCCATGTCGCTCGGCGCCGTCGTCAGCTCCACCACGGTCATCCCGCGGCGCGCCGATTCGGTGACCTCCACCTCGTCGGGCCGATCGACCAGCGCGCGCGCCACGACTTCGACCACCGCACGCACGGGGCTGCCGCCCTCGTCCGTCACTGCGCGGCCACGACCGGCGCCTGCGGCGTCAGATCCTTGGTCAGGTGCTTCGCGATCAGCGTGCGCACCGAATCCGACGGCCGCGCGCCCTTGCTCAACCAGTGCGCCAGGCGCTCCTTGTTGATCTCGACCTGCGCCGGCTTCGCCTTGGGGTGATACGTCCCCAGGTTCTCGACGAAGCTGCTGTCGCGCGCCGACCGCGCTTCCTGCACCACCACGCGGAAGAACGGTTTCTTCGAGGATCCCATCCGCCGCATCCGAATCGAAAGCATCTCTACTCCTACTTGGCTTTAATGAGGCCCCACGGGCCTCCCTTCTTCTTCTTGCCGGGCAGTCCGCCCTTGCGCATCTGCGCCTGAAGCTGCTGCATCTGCTGCGGCGTCGGCGCCACGGGCTTGCCGCCACCGGTCTTCTGCAGCGCCTGCATGCCGCCCATCATCTGCAGCACCTTCTTCATCTCGCCGAACTGCTTCACCAGCCGGTTGACGTCTTCCACCGACGTGCCGCTACCTCGCGCGATGCGCCTGCGCCGGCTGCCGTTCAGGAGCGATTCATCGTGCCGCTCGGCCGCCGTCATCGACGAAATGATCGCTTCCACCCGCGCCATCTGCTTTTCGTCGGGCCGGTTCTCGACCGCCTGTTTGAGCTGCCCCATGCCGGGAATCATCCCGATCACGCTTTCGAGCGGCCCCATGCGCTTGATGGTCTTGAGCTGTTTGCGGAAGTCGTCGAGGGTGAACTGGTTCTTGCGGAGCTTCTCTTCGAGCGCCTCGGCCTCGTCCTTGTCGATGGCCTGCTCGGCCTTCTCGATGAGCGACAGGACGTCGCCCATGCCGAGCATGCGCGAGACGATGCGATCCGGATGAAAGAGCTCGAGGTCGTCGATCGTTTCGCCGCTGCCGGTAAACGCGATCGGGACGCCGACGACCGAAACCACTGACAGTGCGGCGCCGCCGCGCGCGTCGCCATCGAGCTTGGTGAGCACCACGCCGGTGACGCCCACGCGGCGGTTGAACTCGCCGGCGCTCTTGATCGCGTCCTGCCCGCTCATCGAGTCGGCCACGTAGAGCAGGTCCGACGGCTGCACCGCGTCTTTGATCGCCTGCAGCTCCACCATCAGGTCGTCGTCGATGTGGAGGCGGCCGGCGGTATCGACGATGACCGTGTCGTGCCCCTTGGCGCGCGCTTCGGCGAGCGCGCCTTTCGCACGCGCCACCGGGTCCATCGTGTCGGGCGCGTACACCTTGACGCCCGCTTGCTCGCCCACGATCTCGAGCTGCTGAATGGCGGCGGGGCGGCGCACGTCGGTGGACACCATCACAGGGCTCTTGCCCTGACGCTTCAGCCACCGCCCGAGCTTCGCGGACGTCGTCGTCTTACCGGCGCCCTGCAGACCGAGCAGCAGCACCACGCGCGGCTTCGGCGCGTCCTTCGTCAGGCCACCTTCGGTACCGGCAAAGAGCGCCAGCAGCTCGTCGCGGACGATCTTCACGACCTGCTGCGCCGGCGACAGGCTGCGGAGTACCGACTGGTCCATCGCGCGGTCGCGCACGCGATCGATGAACGCCTTGACCACGTTGAAGTTGACGTCGGCTTCGAGCAGCGCGAGCCGGATCTCGCGCAGCACGTCCTCGACCTGCGTCTCGGTGAGGCGTACCTCGCCACGCAGCGACGTGAAGGCGTTCTGGATCCGGGAACTCAATGAGTCAAACATGTTCTAGGGAAGGCCTAAGCCCAACACACGCAAACGCTTATCTTACGTGAGGATCCGGCGATCCGGCAAGAGCGGCACGCTATAATCGCCCACATGTGCACTCATCCGGCGCTGTCGTCGCGCCTCCTGGCCCTCACCGTGGCCGGTATTCTGGGTGTCTCGGTTGCGGCGGCACAGGCCCAGAACACGCTCGGCGGGAGTGTCCCCGGCGAAGCGCGGACCGGCGCCCCCAAGGGTTACGCGCCGCCAACAGGCCCGGCGCCACGGACCCCTGCCGGCAAGCCCGACTTCAGCGGCGTCTGGGACCATCCTTACGTGCCGGACATGAGCCGCTCGAACCCGCGGAACCCCGCTATCCAGAAAGGCCCCGGGGATCTGCCCTACACGGCCGCCGGCACCGCGAACATCACGGCGTACGACCCCGCGAAGAACGGCGACTACACCGGCATGTGCATGCCCTTCGGTCTGATGCGGTCGATGAACTCGCCGTACCCGTTGCAGATCATGCAGAACGACAAGTACGTCGCGTTCCTCTTCGAGCAGAGCACGTGGTTCCACATCGTGCCCTTCAAAGCGCAGCACTCGGCCGACCCGAACCCGACGTGGTTCGGCGAGTCGATCGCGCGCTGGGACGGCGATACGCTGGTCGTCGACACGGTGGGTTTCAACGGCTTCACCCGTCTCGACACCAAGGGCGATCCGCACAGCGACAAGATGCATCTGGTGCAGACGTTCAAGATGACCGACGCGGGTCATATCGCCTACACGGTCACGATCAACGACCCGGTCTACTACACGACGCCGTGGACCAACGAGCGCACGTTCACCCTGAGCAACGACAACCTGCTCGAGTATTCCTGCGAAGAAAACAACCGGTCGCTGTGGGAAGGGCGGATCAAGATCTGGGTTCCGCCCAACTCCGAGCAGCCTCGTCTTCAAAAATAACAAGAGCTTCCGTAGCGGCGGGTCGTTAGACCCGCCGACCGCTAAATCATGTCAGACGAATCGCTGCAGAAAATCGTCACGACGATCGGGATTCCGGTCGCCAAGCGTCACATCTTCCTCTGCGCCGAGCAGACCAAGCCGAAGTGCTGCGACTACGAGCGCGGCGTGGCGGCGTGGGACTTCTTGAAGAAGCGCCTCAAGGAACTCGGCCTGTCCGAGCAGGGCGGCGTGCTGCGCAGCAAGGCCAACTGCCTGCGTATCTGCGAGAGCGGACCGGTGGCGGTGGTGTACCCCGAAGGCACCTGGTACAAGGAGTGCGACCCGCCAGCTCTCGAACGCATCATCCAGGAGCATCTGATCGGCGGCCAGCCTGTTCAGGACCTGGCGTTCGCCGAAAAGCGCCTCACCGAATAGAATCCGCGCCACCATGCTGGCGCCGGTCGACGAGGCGATGACGGGCCCCGAACGCTGCGTCTCGTGCGACGCGGCGCTCGCGGGCCCGTACTGCTCGCGGTGCGGCGAGCGCGCGTTCGAGCCCGAGGCGCTCTCGCTGCGCCACTTCCTGATTCACACTGTCGCCCACGAGGTGCGGCATCTCGACGGCGCGTTGTGGCGGACGCTCCGAGTTCTGTTCACGCAGCCGGGCCGGCTGTCCCTGGAGTACGCAGCCGGCGGCCGCCGCTCCTATCTCAACCCGTTCCGCCTGCTGGTCATCTCGATCGTCGCTGCGCCCGCTGTTGGCCGCCAAGCGGGAACAGCTGGCAAGCAACGAGGCGCGCGAGCACTTCCACGACCGACTCGCGGAATTCGCGGAGCCCGTGTCGTTCGCCAAGGTCGTGCTGCTCGCCGCGGCGCTGTATCTCTGCTTTCGACGCCGCCGCAGCCGCTTTCTCGAGCACGCCGGGTTCAGCATGCACACCGTGAGCTTCATGCTGCTGTCCAGCATCGCGCTGATGATCGCCTTGCGTTTCCGCTTCTGGCTCGGCGCGTACGTGTTCCTCATCATGGGGCTCGTGAGCCTGTGGCAGTTCGCCTACCTGGCCGTCGCGATCCGCCGCTTCTACTTGAATACTGGGCGGTGGGTGCACGAGTGCTATCGGTGGCCGCCGCGCTGCTGCTGTATGTGTTGAACACGGCCTTCATGACCGCGGTGCAGGTGGCCGGCGCCGCGATCGCGTTGGCGCTGTCCTGAGGCAGGCCTGAAGGCCTGCAACCACCGGAATCAGTCGCCGGTCAGCGCTTCGAGCGCGGTGGCGACGTGGAGCGCGGCGCCGAGTGGCAGCGCCGCCTCGTCCACCATGAACTTCTCGTGGTGCACACCATAGCGCGTCCGCCAGTCGGCGCGGCTGACGCCGATGAACGAGAAGCATCCAGGGATACGCCGCTGATAGAACGAGAAGTCCTCGGCGCCCATGATCGGTTCCATCAGATCGACGCGGTCCCCGCCGACGATCGCGGCTGCCGCGCGCGACGCCACACCCCAGGCCGCCGCGTCGTTGGTCGTAGCGGGATGATCCTGAATCGGATACGACACCGCCGCCTCGCAGCGATTCACCGTCGCGACGCCGCGCGCGATCGCCTCGAGGCGCGCCTTCACCTGCAGGAGAACGTCCAGCGACATCGCGCGGATCGTGCCGGTCATGCGCACGCTTTCGGGGATCACGTTGAACGCCTCGCCGCCGTGAATCGAGCCGACGGTCACGACGGTCGGCTCGAACGGATCGGTTTCGCGCGACACGATCGTCTGCAGTTCGACGACGATCTTCGAGGCGCACGCCACCGGATCGATGGCCGTGTGCGGCATCGCGCCGTGGCCGCCCTTTCCGGCGACGACGATTTCGAAGGCGCACATCGCGGCGAGGATCACGCCGGCATTTCCCAGCACGGTGCCGGTGGTGGCGCCGGGCCACACGTGAATGCCGAAGATCTGTTCGACGTCCGGCGAACGGAGCACGCCCTCGTCGCACATGCGATCGGCGCCGGCCCCGCCTTCTTCGGCGGGCTGAAAGATCAGCTTCACGACGCCGGGCAACTGCGCTTCACGCGCCTTCAGCAGACGCGCGGCGCCGAGCAGCATCGCCGTATGGCAGTCGTGACCGCACGCGTGCATCTTCCCGTCGATGTCGCTGCGGAAATCCACGTCAGCCTGCTCGTGAATCGGTAGCGCGTCCATGTCCGCGCGCAGCGCCACGCAGCGCGGGCCACGGCCGAGCGTGGCCACCACGCCGGTCTTTGCGACAGGATACTGATAGGGAATGCCGAGCGCGTCGAGCGTCTCGCGTACGAGGCGGCTGGTCTGGACCTCTTCGTACATCAACTCGGGATGGCGATGAATCTGCCGGCGCAGGCCGACGATCCAATCCGCGATTGCGTTCGCCTCGTCGAGAACGCTCACGCTACACCGAGGACAGCTTGTGTCCTAGCTTGTCTTTCTTGGTCTTCAGATATCGGCGCGTGTGGTCACCCGCCGGAATCTCGAGCGGCACCGCCTCGGACACCGACAGCCCGTAGCCCTGCAGACCGACGAACTTGCGCGGGTTGTTGGTGAGGAGCCTCATCGTCTTCACGCCGAGGTCGCTCAGGATCTGTGCGCCGATCCCGTAGTCCCGCTGATCGGCCTTGAACCCGAGGCGCTCGTTCGCTTCCACGGTGTCGAGCCCCTGGTCCTGCAGCGCGTAGGCGCGAATCTTGTTGACCAGTCCGATGCCGCGCCCTTCCTGATTCAGATACAGCAGCACCCCGCGGCCTTCGTCCGCGATGCGCCCGAGTGCGGCATCGAGCTGCGGCCCGCAGTCGCAGCGCGCTGAATGGAACACGTCTCCGGTGAGGCACTTCGAGTGCACACCGACCAGCACATCCTTGCCGTCGCCGATGTCTCCACGCACGAGCGCCACGTGCGCCTGGTTGTCGACCTGGTTTTCGTACGCGAACAGATGGAACGCCCCGAACTCGGTCGGCAGGCTGGCCGTGGCCGCGCGTTTCACCAGCCTCTCGGTGCGCATGCGGTGCTGAATGAGATCAGCGATCGTGATCATCGGCAACCCGTGCTTGCGCGCGAACTTGCCGAGCTCGGGCACGCGGGCCATCGTGCCGTCGTCGTTCATGATTTCGCAGATCACGCCGGCCGGCTCCAGGCCGGCGATCCGTGCGAGATCGACCGCCGCCTCGGTGTGGCCCGAGCGGACGAGCACGCCGCCGGTGCGCGCCCGTAGAGGGAAGATGTGCCCCGGCCGCGACAGATCGCGCGGCGCGCTGGCGGGGTCGAGCGCCACGCGCACCGTCTCGGCACGGTCCGCCGCCGAGATGCCGGTCGTCGTGCGATCGCGCGCGTCGATCGAGACGCACATCGCCGTGTCGCGGCGCGAGGAGTTGTCGCTGACCTCGAGCGGCACCTCGAGCTGGTCGAGCCGCTCTGGCGTCATCGCCAGGCAGATCAGGCCGCGGCCGTGCCGCGCCATGAAGTTGATCGCCTCCGGCGTCACCTTCGACGCCGCCATCGTCAGGTCGCCCTCGTTCTCGCGATCCTCGTCGTCCACCACGACGATCATCTGGCCGGCGTGAATCGCCTCAATCGCCTGATCGATCGACGCGAACGGCCCCTTCTTCCGGGCTCCCTTGGCAATACTCATCCTAGACGTCTTGAGGGGCATACATTCTCACCACACGAGTCAAGATTTCGGCAGGCGGTTCAAGACGTCTACGCCCGCCCGCAGGGCGGGCAATCAAGCGCTGCGCCAGCGAGGCGGAGCTTGAATGCGTGCCGATCTGAGGCGGAGCCTCGCTGGTCATCGTCGGTACCATTGGGCCGCGCGGGCCACGTATTTTCCAACCATATCGCACTCGAGATTCACCTGCGCGCCGGACCGCAGGCCGCCCAGGTTCGTGTGCTCCCAGGTAAACGGGATGATCATCACGGAAAACCGGGCTTCGCCGAGCACCGCCACCGTGAGGCTGACGCCGTTCACGGCCACCGAGCCCTTCGGTACGAACATCGGCGACAGCTCCTCCGGGAACGCCACCTCGATCCAGTGCGATTCGCCGTCAGGGCGCACGCCGAGCACGTTGCCAGTGGCGTCCACATGCCCCTGCACCAGATGCCCGCCGAACCGGCTCTCCGCACGCATCGACCGCTCGAGATTCACCCGATGCCCTGGCCGCAGCGATCCGAGTGTGGTGACACGCGCTGTCTCGGGACCGATGTCGGCCTCCCACCCGGCCGCGTCGCGCGACGTCACGGTGAGACACACGCCGTCGACAGCCACGCTTTCACCAAGCTGCAGTTCCGGTGCGAGCGGCGTATCGAAGCGCACACGATAGCCGGACTCCCTGAGGTCCAACCGCGCCACGCTGGCGACGGTTTCAATGAGGCCGGTGAACATACCCTTCGATCAGCACATCGGGGCCGAGGAGGTCGACGCGCCGCTCGAGCAGCGCCGTCGAGACGAAATCGCGACCGTCGAGCAGCGGGACTCCGTCGCTGCCAAGCGACACCGGGGCCACGTACAGCTGCACCGCGTCGACCACGTCCTCGTCCCACGCCGCGCGGTGCAGCGCCGCGCCGCCTTCGAGGACGACGCTCTGTATCCCGAGCGATCCGAGCCGCTCGAGACCGGAACGCAGATCGTCGCGCTCGGTTGCGATCACGGTCGCGCCCACCGCCCGGAGCGCATCGATCGCCGCGCCGCCGTCGCGCATTGCCAGCGGCGAGGTGAGCACGATGACCGGTCCCGTCGACAGCGTGGTGAACAGCCGCGCACTCGGCGGCACGCGCAGCCGGCGGTCGAAGACGACGCGCGTGAGCGGCCGCTCGCGATACACCTCGCGCACCGTCAGCATCGGATCGTCCACGAGCACCGTGCCCGAGCCGACGGCCACGGCGTCTACTTGTGCACGCACGTAGTGCGCGTGCCGAATCGCCGGCAGCGACGTGATGGCCGTGCGCCGCCCGGGTGCTTCGGCGATGCGTCCATCCAGGCTCGTGGCCGCCTTCAGCGTGACGAACGGCCGCTTGGTGCGCAATGCATTCAGATAGGGCTGGTTGAGACGCGCGGCGGCGTCCCGCTCGATGCCCACCTCGACTTCGATGCCGTAGGCACGCAGCGCGGCGAAGCCGCGACCTTGGACGAGCGGAAACGGATCCTCCATCGCTGCCACCACACGGCGGATGCCCGCGGCAATCACGCGCTCTGTGCATGGACCGGTACGTCCGGTGTGGGCGCACGGCTCGAGCGTGCAATACAGCGTCGCGCCGCGGGCGGCCTCGCCGGCCTCGTCGAGCGCGTGGATTTCGGCGTGCGGCTCACCGGCCCGTTCGTGCGCGCCCTGCCCCACCACCAC
>Ga0105238_10008568_pt1 | contig 10232 bp, 4 predicted proteins | sample KBSC34metaG_FD_81526 | JGI IMG/M metagenome (GOLD analysis project Ga0105238, IMG submission 81526) | Corn rhizosphere microbial communities from Kellogg Biological Station, Michigan, USA - KBS C3-4 metaG | ecosystem: Host-associated > Plants > Roots > Rhizosphere > Soil | place: Michigan, USA...
CCCCAATGCGCCCTGCGGGAAAGGTATCACGAGCGGTGCGGGCACTCGCACCAACTATAGCTGCGATTTTATCTTCAACTCGGTGGGCGGTCTCAATCCGGTCACCGGCACGCGAGTCAGCACCGGCCCGAACGGGACTTGGCTCGGTGGCAACGGGGATACTGGCCGCGAAGACCAGCTGTTGTCGATCCTGCCGTACAACCAGCGCATCGCCGCCAATGTCATTGGCCATTACACGTTCAGCGATGCCGCAACCTTCTTCTTCGAAGGGTCCTATGCGCGCGTTCACACGATCGGCGCGAACTCGGGTCCTGCGTTCGATCAGGGCGCCGGCGTCACCTTCAGTGATTCTCGTGCGAATTTCCGGCTGGACAACCCGTTCCTGAGTCCTGAGGCGCGCGCGACGATCACCAACGCGATCCTCGCTTCTGGCGCCAGGCCCAGCCTGACCAGCGTAACGCCGCTGGTCGCTGTCGATCCCGTCACCGGTGCCATCACCCGTGACGATCGTCCTGGAATCCTCGCCGGCACGTTCCGTATCCCAGTGGCGCGTAACCTGACCGATCTCGGCATTCGCGACGAAGACGCACTCCGCACGACCTATCGCTTCGTCGCCGGTTTCAGGGGCGAGATCACGCCGCACCTGAACTACGAAGTCTCGGGCAATTATGGCCGCACCGAAGAGAAGATCAATATTCTCGGCAACGTCAATGTCCAGCGCCTGCTGCTTGCTTTCGACGCGGGCCGTGATCCCGCCGACGGCAAGATCAAGTGCCGTTCGCAGTTCGCTGGCGGCTCTGCGGCCAATCCGGTGGCGGACGTCGATGGCGCTGCCACGCTCGCGGCCGATATCGCGGCATGCGTGCCGTACAATCCGTTCGGCGGCAGCGACAACACTGCGGCTAGAAACTATATCGTCGACAATTCGGGCGACCATGGTCACCTCGATCAGTGGGATCTCACCGGGTTCGTCTCGGCCGACTCCGGTGGCTTTTTCAACCTGCCCGGCGGCCCGGTCGCGCTTGTGCTCGGCGGCGAGTGGCGGAAGAATACCGCCATGTTCAAGGCGGATCCGAACATCGAGAATGGCCTGACCTTCGAGAACTCGCTGCAGACCTTCAGTCCAACGGCATCGACAGTGACCGAAGGCTTTACCGAACTGAGTCTCCCAGTCCTCAAGGACAGGCCTTTCTTCAAGAGCCTGAGTCTCAGCGGCGCAGCGCGCGTTTCACACTATAACGGTGCGACCGGCACTGTCTGGGCATGGAACTTCGGCGGCGAGTGGGCGCCGACCCGGGATATCCGGTTCCGCGCGAACTACGGCAAATCGGTGCGTGCCCCGAACTATACCGAGACCGATTCTCCGCTGAGCGAGAATTTTGCCCCCGGCTTCGGTGATCCGTGCAACGCCAACCGCATCGGCTCGGGCGCGCCGGCGCGCGTGGCCAATTGCCAAGCAGCGCTTGGGGCCGCAATCACAAATACCGACTACCAGAGCCTGACGAGCCTCACCTATTCGCTCAAAATCCTGAGCGGCAGCAATCCGTCGCTGAAGGCGGAGACCTCCAAGTCACTGACGGTCGGCGCTGTGCTCACGCCGCGCTGGGTGCCGGGCCTCGATATCACGGTCGATTATTACGACATCAACGTGCAGAATGTGATTTCGACGCCAACAGCGCAGCAGATCGTCAATCTCTGCTACGATACTGGCCAATACTGTAATTTGTTCCAGCGGAACCTTACAGGTGCTACCCTGGCTACCGGCGAGGTGCCGGGCGAGATCCTGTATTTCTCGCTTCGCCAGGTCGGTCAGAACTTCGCGTCGCTGAAGCGCCGGGGCATCGATGTTCAGGTGAACTACGATCACTCGTTCGGCGCCGACACACGTCTCAGCGTTCGTGGCTATTACACGCACCAGCTCCAAAACAGTAACTATACTGACCCGACGAATCCGAAGTTCGAGACTCGTATTCTTGGCCAGCTGGGCGATCCTAAAGATGAGTTCACGTTCAACGCGGATCTTACCAAGGGGCGGGTAACCTTTGGCTATGGGGCGCATTATATCGGGCCGATGTATACAACCGCGTATACCAATCTGTTCTCGATCAATGGCCTTCCGCCAGCGAACGCCGACATTTTCGACCACACGACCTATCCGTCGGTCCTGTACCACGATGTCCGCCTCTCGGTTCAGATCGGCTCGACCGCGACGAACCGGAAGGGCTTCCAGTGGTTCGTCGGCATCCACAACGTCGGGGACAAGCACCCGCCGCTCGGCACGGCCGCAACGGGCTCGGGCAGCGCAATCTATGACGTGCTCGGACGTAGCTTCTTCACGGGCTTCCGCGCCACGTTCTGATCCGGCGCGATTGCTGATATGACGGGGACGGGAGGAAACTCCCGTCCCTTTTTTTCGGGCGTTTCAGATCATGGCATTAAATCCGGTTGAAACGGCCTATCAAGAAGTCACGGCGGGACGCGTCGCCGATGCGGTGGCGCTGCTCGAGGCGGCCGGCACGGCGGGTGATGCCGTGGCGCTCGCTGAGCTCGCGGTCTGGTATCTGCGCGGTACGCCGGTCCGACGCGACCTGGCGCTGGCACGCGCCACGCTGCGGCGGGCAGTGACGATTGGCCATGTCGATGCCGCGCTCATGGAAATCGCGCTCGTCGCCAATGGCAGCGGCGCTCCCCCGGATTGGACCGCGGCGCGGGCGCTGCTCGACCGGGCCGCTGCCAGCGATCCGGTGGCGGCCGGGCACGCGAGACTGTTGGACAAGATGGCGCTCGACGGGGCGGGCATGCCGGCTGCGGTCCCTTCCTCCAGGCGCCTGAGCGACTCTCCCGATATCCAGCTTTTCACCGGCCTGTTCACACCGGAGGAATGCGCTCATATCGCTGAAGTCGCCGCTCCTTCGCTGGCGCCGTCGGTCATCGTCGATCCGGGCACTGGGCGACAATCGCCGAACCCGGTGCGCACCTCCTTCGACACAGTCCTTGGGCCAACCGAGGAAACCCTTCCAATCCGCGCCTTGCTGAATCGCATCGCCGCGGCAAGCAACACCGGGCCCGAGCAGGGCGAGCCGCTCTCGGTGCTGCGCTATACTTCCGGCCAGCAATATCGCCCTCATCTCGACGCACTGCCGGCAACCGACAATCAGCGCATCGCGACTGCGATCGTCTATCTCAACCAGGGCTATGCGGGCGGTGAGACGCGCTTCACGGCCAATGGGGTGACCATAGCGGGCAAGGCGGGCGATATGCTGCTGTTCTCCAATCTCGGATCAGACGGGCGCGCCGACCCGCGCAGCCAGCATGCCGGGTTGCCGGTTCTCACCGGCACGAAATGGATCGCGACACGCTGGCTTCGCAAGAGCCGGTACGACCCGTGGAGCTATCGCGAAGGGACGTAACGCCAGATCTGAGCCGCGGGGCAACCATCCCAATCCCGCCAGCGATTCCTGTCAGGAACCCGTCATTCCGCCGCGCTGCGGCGCGCACCGAAAAGGCGGGCCTTCCGACATTCCGCCGGGCGGCCAACCATCCCGGCGCGTCGATCCGGTTCAATCGAAGGCAGCGCCGGCCGGCACGCTGATCGATCGCCTCGATCGGCCGGGCCGCGTGCGGAATCCGCCTCATCGCATGACCTGGCGCGGCCGCGGACTATGTAACAGCGTGTCGTCGCACCGCTTAGGAGCTGCGGCCACTCATGCCCCGCAACAAAATTGCGCATACCGCCCCCTGTGCTGCGCTGCCGCATCGTGGCTGTGTCATTTTAGATACACGTCGTTCCAAAGGCGCGGGGCGAAGATGTATGGCACCTTTACAGCACGTCGCCGCTTGTCCCATCAATCAGCCATTGTCTCTTGGAACCGTATTGCGTGCGGTTGCTGGAGACTTGGGAATCGCCCTGCCGGACTGAGTACAAGAGACCACCGGAGGGTCAAGCGAGGGAAAAATCCGTGACCAATCCAAATTTGAGTGCAGGTAAGGCGCGCCTGCTCGCCACCGCAGCGCCGATCGTGCTGGGTCTGGCACTTGTGTCGACGCCAGCATTTGCGCAGTCGGCCGGCCAGACAGCGCCCGCAGGCACCGATACGGTTGCAGGCCAGACGACCACCGAGGCTGCCCCCGCTGACATCGTCATCACGGGGTCGCTCATTCGGAATCCCAACCTCGTTGCCTCGAGCCCGGTTTCGGTGATCGGCAAGGACGAACTCCAACTGCGCCAGACCAACACCGCCGAGGAGGTCCTGCGCGATCTTCCGGGTGCGGTCCCGAGCATCGGCTCGGCCGTCAATAACGGCAATGGCGGCTCCTCCTATGCCGATCTTCGCGGCCTGGGCAACTTCCGCAACGTCGTGCTGCTCGACGGTGTTCGCATCGCACCGGCGAGCACTGTCGGCCGCGTCGATCTCAACAACATTCCGCTCGCTCTGGTCGAGCGTGTCGATACGTTGACCGGCGGCGCAGCGACCACCTATGGTGCCGACGCTGTGTCGGGTGTCATCAACTTCATCACCCGGCAGGATTTCTCCGGGGTCGAGGCAGCGGTCTCGAACCAGATCACCGAACGCGGTGACGGCCATTACTTCCGCGGCGACCTGACCCTGGGCGCCAATTTCGACGATGGCCGCGGCAACGCAGTGCTGTCGGTCGGCTATCAGAAAGCCGATCCGATCTATCAGGGCGCACGCCGGATCGGGATGAACAACTATACCTCGACGACAGGTGCCAAGGGTGGGTCGGGCACCACGGTGCCTGCTCGCTTCACGATTCCCAATCAGCTTACCCCAGCCGGCAAGCCATCAACGTACAGCACCATCGAGCCGGCGACGGGTACGTTCCATGCTTATGACGGCTCACGCGACGGGTTCAACTTCAACCCGTACAACATCTTCCAGACGCCGTTCGAACGCTTCAACATCTATGGCGCCGGCCATTATGACGTGTCCGACACCGTCGAGGTGTATGCACGCGGCATGTTCTCCAAAAACAAGGTGAACACAATCATCGCGCCGTCGGGCGTCTTCGGCCAGTTGTTGACCATCCCGGTCAGCAACCCGTATCTCCCGGCCGCCGCGCGCGCCGTTTTCTGCGCCAACAACGATTTCGATGCGATAACCCCGGGCGTGCAAACGCTGAACCCGGCGCAGTGCGCCGCAGCGGCTGCCGCCACGAGCTCGAGCGACCCCAACTTCCGTGCCTTCACTACGACGGTCGGTCGGCGCACGACTGAAGTCGGTCCGCGTCTCTCGAGCTTCACGACCCACTTCTTCGATTATCGTGCGGGCGCGAAGATCAACATCACCCACTCGATCGCGCTCGATGTGTCGGGTGCCTATGGCGAGTCCGAGAATCGCCAGATCCAGTCGAACTATGTGCTGATCTCGCGGCTCCGCACCGCAGTGTACACGAGCAGCACGACGAGCTGTAACCTGGGCGCGTCGCCAACGATCGCCAACCCGACCGCGGGGCTTCCACCGCTTGCCAGCGCCGGCGCCGCGACCAACGCCGGAACGGGCTGCGTTCCCGTTAATATCTTCGGGGCCGACGGATCGATCACGCCAGCCATGGTGCCGTATCTGACGGCGTCGTCGGAAACGTCGCAGCAGACCTCGCTGGCACAGGCCCGCGCGTTGCTGAGCGGCGACTTTGGCGTCTCGACACCCTGGGCGAGCGACCCGATCGGGTTCGCGGTCGGTGCTGAGTACCGCAAGTACACGGCGAGCCAGACGGCTGACATCCTGTCGCAGACGGCTGGTGAGCTTGGCGGTGCCGGTGGCGCCGTGCCGAACTTCAACGGCAGCTACAACGTCAAGGAAGCCTATGGCGAGCTCAACGTGCCAGTCGTTGCCGACGCGCCGCTGTTGAAGAGCCTGACGCTCGAAGCCGGCATCCGCTATTCATCCTACAAGGTGCAGGCGGCCGGCGACCCGCATTACAACACGACCACCTACAAATTGGGCGGCAGCTGGGAACCCGTCGAGGGTATCAAGTTCCGCGGCAACTATCAGCGTGCGGTTCGCGCGCCGAATATCGCCGAACTGTTCTCGCCGGTTAATACGGGCCTGACCAATCTGTCGAGTGACCCATGCCGTGGCGCACTTCCGCTCGCAAACCCGACACTGGCTGCAGTCTGCATCGCTCAGGGTGCACCTCCGGGGACGATTGGCGCGATCACGAACCCGACAGCGGGGCAGCCGAATGCCACTACCGCAGGCGGCACCTATCTGCGGCCTGAGACCTCGAACAGCTTCACCGGCGGCATCGTGCTTCAACCGCGCTTCGTACCGGGGCTTTCGATCACGGTCGATTATTACAACATCCTGGTCACGCATGCGATTTCGCAGCCTACTCCGGGCGATCTCATCGCAGGTTGCTTCGGCGCACTCAGCGTCACCAACCCGATCTGCGGCCTTTTTGCGCGTAACCCGGTCACCGGCGGTCTCGACGGCGACCCGGCAACAACGCGTGGCCTCATCTTCCCGTCGTCCAACTCGGGTAAGATCCTGACCGACGGTATCGATTTCGGCTTCAACTATCGCCGCAATCTCAACTTCATGAAACTCAATGTGAGCTTCAACGGCAACTGGACGCATCGCTCGATCTTCCAGTCGATCGTGCCCGGCTCGGTCATTCCGCCAGGCTATCCCGGCGCTGGCGGTGCGCTGCCGGTTACCGCGCCGCGTGAGTGCGTCGGTGTCTACAGCACGAACTGCGGTTCGCCGGGTTCGGCTGGTCCGTCGTCCTCGGCCGGTTCGCTCCAGCCCGAGTTCACCTGGAACCAGCGCACCACGATGACCTTCGGGCCGCTCGATGTGTCGCTGTTGTGGCGCCACCTCAGCGCGATGCGGGCGGAAACCGGCGTCGTCGCCTTCGCCGGCACGATCGGCTCGGGTGCTTTGGCAGGCGAGAAGGTCGATTTCGGGCATATCCCGGCGTACAACTATTTCGACCTCGCAACGCACGTCTCGGTCGGCGAGCATTTCGACCTGACCTTCACGGTGATGAACCTGTTCGACAAGGATCCGCCGATCGTCGGCGGCACCATCGGGTCGACCTCGTTCAACAGCGGCAATACCTTCCCGTCGACATACGACGCGCTGGGCCGCCGTTTCGCGGTCGGTGCCACGGTCAAGTTCTGATCCGGGCATAAGGAATGAACATCAGGGGCGGGCCGCGAGGCTCGCCCCTTTTTTTTGTCCAGGCATCCTGTGCGGTTGAGCTGCGCCTGCCGGCTCGCTGCGGCTATGACTCCGAGCCGAAGCGCTCGATCCACGGCGCGAGAATGGGCAGTATCGGGGCAAGTTCGCCGGCATAACGTCGCCATTGCCCCCCGCCATTATAGAGCCCCCTGCGGACCTGGGTTTCGCTCGCCGTCCGGACGCCGCGCGCCTTTGCGGTACGGTCGAAACGGGTGAAATCGTCGGTCCATTCGAGCCCGATAAATCCAGCCAGCGCGCTCACCGTCGGCACGAAATCGGCGACGAGGCGGTCATAGCGTATCTCGTGATAGGCCAGCGGCAGGTTGGCGCGGCAGCGATCGATCAGCCGCATCAGGGCGTCATAGTGCAGGGCAGCCTCAGTCAGGTCGCTGAAAGCCCAGGCGCCGGCGCCGGGGGTGAAATTGATTCGAAAGCAGCTCAGCAGGACGTCCCGGGGATCGCGGCGCATGATCACGATCCGCGCGGCTGGGAACAGGCGCGCGAGGATCGGCAGCTTGATCCCGTTGAACGGATTCATGTCGACCAGGGTCTTGCCCTCGAGCGCGCCGCTCAATTGGGTCGCCCGCGCCCAATAGGCCGAGCGCAGTCGTGCAACCAGGGCCGGATCGAGCGAATCGAGCGGAGGCATCGTCCCGTCATTGGCGAGGAGCGCGGCATCGACATCGGCCAGCGTATCGCGCTCTTCGATCGCAACCACGCCCGGCGCGCCGGCCAGAATATTTTCGATCAGGGTAGTGCCCGAGCGGGGATAGCCGAGCAGGAAGACATGTTTGTCGGCGGCGCCCGCGACTGGCGGTGCGGCAGGCAGATCCGGCAAGGAGCCTATAGCCTCGACCTGCGCCAGGATCTTCTCGACGAACGACCGGTGTGACGGGCGATCCGCGCTCGGCTCAAGCAATGGCGCATAGGCGTCTCGAAAGCTGCGTTGTGCAGCGGCATAAGCGGCGAAGGCCTCAGCGGTGCGGTTCTGCCGATCGAGCGAATCTCCCAACAGGGTCAGCGATCGTGTCCTGTCCTCAGCCGCGAGCCTGGTCTCGAGGAGGGGCCGGAGCAAGGCTTCAGCCGCAGCCGGGTCCTTTGCTTCCATCGCGAGAAGGGCAAGCGCGAATACGGCCGACGGCTCACGGGCGTTCAGCGCGAAGGCTCGGCGCGCATAAAGCTCGCTCGTGGCGATATCGCCGCGCCTGGCGGCTGCGTCGGCGAGTTTCCCCAGGGCCGGAGCAAGGTTGGGGTCGATCGTGAGCGCTGTTTCGTAGCTGACCGTTGCCTCGCGATCCATGCGCAGTTCGTCGAGGACATAGCCGCGCTCGAGCCACGCGGCCGAATGCCGCGGCGCCGCCGCCACGACTGAATCGAGCACAGCCAGCGCCTCTTCCAGATAGCCTTGCTTGCGCAGCACGGCGCCGATCGAGCCCAGAATCAGCGGGTCGCCCGGCGTGATGGTCAATGCGCGTCGGAGCAATTCGTGCGCGCCCCGATAATCGCCCGCTTCTTCCTTGCGCCACGCAGCGAGATTCAGCACCAGCGGCTCGACATGCCCCGCGGCAAGCGCTGATGTCGCGAGTTTCGCGGCAAGCTCGATGTCCCCGGCGCCAAGCGCCTGCTCGATGCGTGTGCGATCGAACCTGGGACTTCCCGCCACGCGGCGCCGCTTGATGACTCTGTTTGACATGGCTCGCGAACGATCCTTATCATCGATGTGGTGCAGCGCCACCGTTAGGTTTTGATGGGGACTTCATAGTGTCGATATTGATTGCATTGGCCTTTCTCGCAGCCCCGAGCGCAGCGGACCAGAGCACTCGGAAACCGGACGCGATCGAGCGGTCGGCGGATGCAGAGGACAAGATGATCTGCAAGCGCTTCGTCGATACTGGCTCGCTCGTGCGCGGCAAGCGTGTGTGCAAGACCAAGCACGAGTGGGAACTTGACCGCGCGGACATCCGCGCAAGGGGCCCTGGCACGGACTCGTGTCGCTCGCGCGCAAATGGCTCTGATTGCTGAGAAGCTCTAGGCCAGCAGCGGCGCCGACACGGTGGAGCTGAAGCCGGCGGCTGACGCCACTGCCTCTGCCCAGAACGCGACCTTGTCGATCTCGTCGGCATGAATTTCGGCGGCATCGTGAATTTCGGAATCGCGTTTGCCGGCGTCGAAGTCGCTCCCGATCTTGGAGTGAGTCCTGAAGGCCGGTCCAGTAACGATCGCCTCCACAGCCGCTACGTCGAGCGGTCGAGCAAACAGGGCTGCCATCGCCGAAATAGCTTCGCGCGGCTCCGTCATCAGGGTTGCGCTGTCGAGCGTCCGGATCCTGTCGGCGCCGAACCGCTCAACAAGATGCGCGAACAGCCGCTGATGCGCCAGCCAGCCCACCGCAGCGACCTGCAGATCGGTTTGCCCCAGATAATCGCGCGTCGTGAATCCGAGATCGACCAGGCCGTCATCGAGCATGCCGGTCAGAAGCGTTCGCACCCATAGCCGCCCATCGATCCCCTTTTTGGCGATTGAACCGAGATAGGTCCGGAGCGGCGCGTAGAGCAGGAGCGCGCGCGCTTCGGGGCGCAGCGCCAGCATCGCCGGGGCAAGCCCGTTCACCGCGGTCGAGGGTTTGACGATCACCGCTTCGCCCGGCGCGAATGGCCGGGAGAGCAGGGTGAGCGTGTCGTCGAGCACGCTCGCCATGTCCGGCCCGGCGCCGCCGCGCCGTCGCCAGCCGATGATGTCATTGAGGATCACCGGCTCTTTAAGGCCCATTGCCCAGCCGGGCCGGTCGACGGCGCGGGCGAGCAAAGTCGAGCAGCAAAAGGCCGAATGAAACAGGAAATGCAGTGGTGCCGGTGGTGGCGTTGCGCGCACCGCATCGCCGCGCCGCACAACCAGAGGCTCAAGCCCATGCGGCAGATACTCGTCGGTCAGGAAGGTCGCTTTACGCTGTTCGGCGCGGGGAACGTGCAGGAGGTGGACCGCATCATTCTCGGGATCATAGCGATGGGCGATCCAGCTCGCGTCGCC
>Ga0105238_10008569_pt1 | contig 10231 bp, 6 predicted proteins | sample KBSC34metaG_FD_81526 | JGI IMG/M metagenome (GOLD analysis project Ga0105238, IMG submission 81526) | Corn rhizosphere microbial communities from Kellogg Biological Station, Michigan, USA - KBS C3-4 metaG | ecosystem: Host-associated > Plants > Roots > Rhizosphere > Soil | place: Michigan, USA...
ACATTGCCCAGCTCAGCAGCAAACGCAGCGAGCTGATCGATATCGTTTTCGTCGTCGGTCAGCCCCGGCACTAACACATATCGCAACCACACCTTTTTCCCACGACGTGCCAGGCGGCGTGCAAAATCCAATGTGGGACCAACATCTTTTCCGACCAGGTGTTGATGACGCGCCGGATCCCACGATTTGATATCCAGCAGCACCACGTCGATCTGATCGAGCTCTGCGTCTGACAGTCGCTCGCCGAGATATCCATTGGTGTCGAGCGCCGTGTGAACTCCCATCTCCTTTGCAGCTCCCAGCAACCGGACGACGAAACGGTCCTGCATCAGTGGCTCGCCACCACTCAACGTCAGTCCACCCGACATGACCTTGAGCCCGTGATGATATTTGCGCAGCGCCGCAATCGCGCGCTCGAGTGGAATCGCCAGCCCGTTCATCATGTTCCACGTGTCAGGGTTGTGACAGTAAAGACAACGGAACTGACAACCTGCTGTCCACGCCACGAGACGAACACCTGGACCATCAACCGCCGAGCCCGTTGTGAACGAGTGCAGGAACCCCATGTCACCCGTCTCGAGGGCTTTCTTGACGACCGACTCGGAGACGTTCTTACTCAGTCCTTCACGAAGCTCGAAAGGGTTCGTTGTTTCCAGCGGGGTATTTTCCGCCGTTTTTAATTCATTCATCACTATAGGTCCTATGCCCTATTGGACTTATATCGACTCCTACCCGTGGAACGTTCTGTTAATCACGTCCATCTGCTGTTCGCGGCTCAGGCGCACGAAGTTAACCGCGTAGCCGGAAACACGTATGGTCAGTTGCGGATACTTCTCCGGATGTTCCATCGCGTCAATCAGCATCTCGCGATTGAGAACATTTACATTCATGTGATAACCCGTGTTCGAAAAGAACGCGTCGAGTATGCCGCGCAGATTCGGCACACGATCCCCACTCACTCTTCCCAGGCCTTCCGGCATGATTGACGAAGTTAGCGAGATCCCGTCAGCCGCATCGCGGTAAGGGATCTTCGCGACCGAAGCCGCCGACGCGTGAATGCCATGCACGTCACGCCCGTGCATCGGATTGGCGCCCGGTGCAAACGGTTCTCCGTGTCGACGTCCATCGGGCGTGTTGCCAGTGTTCTTGCCATACACGACATTCGAAGTGATCGTCAGCACCGACTGCGTGTGATAAGCATGACGGTAGGCCGGAAACTTCCTCAGCTTAGTCATGAACGTGCTCACCATCCATGCAGCAAACTGATCGACGCGATTGTCGTTGTTTCCAAACTTCGGAAAGTCTCCGTCTGTTTGATAGTCAGTGATCAGACCGGTTTCATCGCGAACAACTCGCACTTTCGCATAACGAATCGCCGACAGACTGTCAGCCACTACCGACAAGCCCGCCACCCCAAACGCCATCGTTCGCATCGGCGCATAGTCGTGCAGCGCCATCTCGATGCGCTCGTACGCATACTTGTCATGCATGTAGTGAATGACGTTCATCGCGTTGACATACACACCGGCCAGCCACTCCATCATTCTTTCAAACCGAACCAGAACATCATCAAACTGCAGGAAGTCGCCCTTGACAGGCGGCGTGGGTGGTCCGATCTGTTTGCCGGTGAGCTCATCTCTGCCGCCATTGATCGCAAACAACAAACACTTGGCGAGGTTCGCACGCGCGCCAAAGAACTGCATCTGCTTGCCGACGCGCATCGGCGAAACGCAACACGCAATCGCGCCGTCGTCTCCCCACGCATTGCGCATGATCTCGTCGCTCTCGAACTGAATCGAGCTCGTGTCGATCGCGACTTTGGAGGCGAAACTACGAAATCCTTCCGGCAATCGCGGCGAATACCAGATGGTGAGGTTTGGCTCCGGCGCTGGACCAAGGTTGTAAAGCGTCTGCAGGAAACGAAAGCTCGTCTTCGTAACGAGTGGGCGACCGTCATCGCCCATGCCGGCGATCGATTCCGTCACCCACGTCGGATCGCCGGCGAAGAGCTCGTCGTATTCCGGCGTGCGCAGGAAGCGGACGATGCGCAGCTTGATAACGAAATCGTCGACGATCTCCTGCGCCTGTTCCTCGGTGATCGTCCCTGATTTCAGATCGCGCTCGAAGTAGATATCGAGGAAAGTCGAAGTGCGACCGAGCGACATTGCCGCACCATTCTGCTCTTTCACAGCCGCGAGGTATCCGAAGTAGAGCCACTGCACTGCCTCTCGTGCAGTGCGTGCCGGTGTCGAGATATCGAAGCCGTAGCTCGCCGCCATTTGCTGCAGCTCTTTTAGCGCGCGAATCTGTTCGCTCAGCTCTTCGCGATCGCGAATGATTTCGTCAGTCGACATGGCCGAGTCTAGACGCCGCTTCTCTTCCTGTTTTGTCTCGATCAAACGAGCCACTCCATAAAGTGCGACGCGCCTGTAATCGCCGATGATGCGGCCACGGCCATAAGCGTCAGGCAATCCAGTGAGTATGTGCGAGCTGCGGCAACGCCTGATGTCTTCCGTGTAGGCATCAAACACGGCGTCGTTATGAGTCTTTCGATACTTCGTGAACGCTTCGACTACATGCGGATCGGGCTCGTAACCATAAGTCTTGAGCGCGTTCGCGACCATGCGGAAACCACCGTTTGGCATGATTGCGCGTTTGAGTGGCGCGTCGGTTTGCAGACCAACGATCAACTCGTTATCACGATCGATATAACCGGGAGCGTGGGCCGTGATGGAGCTGGGAATCTGCGAGATGTCGAGCACACCCTTGCGACGCTCTTCGAGGAATAGCTCCTGTAACTTCTCCCACATATTCGTCGTGCGCTCTGTCGCGGGCGCGAGAAACGTTTCGTCGCCTTCAAACGGCTCGTAGTTCTGCTGAATGAAATCGCGAACATCAATATCGGTTTGCCAGAGACCGATGTTGAACCCTTCCCAACCAGGAATAGTTTTCCTGGTTTCCTGTGGTGCAGTGCTGGCCATTATTGTTCTCCTTCGCTCGTTCTCCTTCGGTCTAATCTCGTCAAGCAGCAGCTTTTGCGATTCCCAGCAGCGCGCCGGTATGCCGAGCAATCATCAACTCTTCATTCGTTGGAATTACCCACACGGACGGCTTGCTGCGAGGCGTTGAAATGTTCGTGAGAGGTTTAGTGTTCGCCGTCTCGTCGAGCTCGATGCCGAGCCACGCAGACGAGTCACAAATTCGTTTCCGGATCTCCGGTGAGTTCTCACCGATTCCGGCAGTGAAAACAAGACCGTCAATACCGCCGAGCGCGGCAGTCAAAGCGCCGATCTGTTTAGCGGCGCTGTAGACGAAGTAATCCACGGCGAGCTGAGCAGCGGGCTCACTTCGTCCGAGCAGATCGCGCATGTCGTTGCTTATTCCCGAAATGCCGAGCAGACCGGATTTCTTGTAAAGCAGTGTTTCGACTTCTTTGGCCGAGAGATTGAGTCCCTGGAAAAGATGCAGGACGACGCCGGGATCGATCGAGCCGGGTCGCGTGCCCATGCAGAGACCATCGAGGGCCGTGAAGCCTAGTGTGCTGTCAAAGCTCTTCCCATTCTTCAACGCACACAAACTCGAACCACTTCCCAGATGAGCAACAACAACGCGGCCGTGAGCGATCTCCGGCGCGACCTGAGGCAGGACTGACGCGATGTATTCGTACGACAGCCCGTGAAATCCATATCTCTGCAGGCCCTGCTGGCGGAGCTCGCGCGGAAACGGAATCAACTCTGCGACTGCGGGTTGTCCGCGATGAAAGCTAGTGTCGAAACAAGCGACCTGAGGGATTCCGGGTAGTCGTTCGAACACTGCTTCTATCGCGGCAAGATTGTGAGGCTGGTGCAGTGGCGCGAGTGGCACGAGCTGGTAAAGTTCCCGCATCACTTCCGCGTCCACGATTGTTGGACCTTTGAAACGCGCGCCCCCATGGACCACGCGATGACCAACGCCGAGCACACGCGAGCCGCCGTATTTCGAGCGCAGCCAGCCGGCGAGCACGTCGAGTGCTTCACGCCCGTCGCGCGCGGCGACGTCCTGGTTCGCTAGGCTTTCATCGTTGTCGTCTTTGACACGCAGTCTCGGTGACGTGCCGATGCCTTCGATCTGACCCCGCGCCGCCAGTCGCCAGTTCTCGAGCGGCGGACGCTCGAACACACAAAACTTCAGACTCGATGATCCGGCGTTGAGTACGAGTGCATAGTCGTGCATCAATTACAACTCCATTAAGTTTTCTCTGTGCAGTTTCAAAGCGTTGCCCGGCGCGCGTGGGCGACGAGCTTCGCAACGGCGCAACTCGCAACCTTCGAGCGCACGCTGTCAGCACGGCTCGTCAGGATCACAGGCACCTTTGCACCGAGCACCATGCCGGCGCTATCTGCGTTTGCGAGAAAGGTCAACTGCTTTGCGAGAATGTTGCCGGCCTCGAGATCGGGCGCGAGCAGAATGTCAGGATCGCCTGCCACTGCTGACTTGATGCCTTTCGTCTCGGCCGCTTGCGCGCTGATGGCGTTGTCAAAGGCGAGTGGCCCATCGAGCAGCGCGCCTTTGATCTGCCCGCGTTCAGCCATCTTGCAAAGCGCCGCGGCGTCGATCGTCGCAGGCATCTTCGTGGTGACTGTTTCCACCGCCGCGAGAATCGCGACTTTTGGTTTTTCCAATCCCAGCGAGATGGCGAGATCGATCGCGTTCTGACAGATGTCAGCCTTGTCTTCGAGTGTGGGCGCGATGTTGATGGCGGCGTCAGTAATGATGAGCACTTTGTGATAAGTCGGCACGTCCATTATGAAAACGTGACTGATGCGACGAGCCGTGCGCAGCCCACCGTCGCGCGAGACAATCGCCGACATCAGCTCGTCAGTGTGCAGACTGCCCTTCATCAGGATCTCGGCTTTGCCTTCTTTCACGAGCTCGACAGCTTTCGTCGCTGCGGCATGGCTGTGCGGGACGTCGACGATCTTCAAGTTGCCGAGATCGATCTGAGACATCACCGCGGTCTCGCGAATTTTGGCCGCTGGTCCAACCAGCAAGGGCACGATCAACCCACGCGTGGCGGCTTCAACGGCGCCGGTTAAAGCCGACGCTTCGCATGGGTGCGCCACTGCGGTTGGGATCGGCGCCAAACCTTCGCAACGAGCGAGTAGTCGTTCGTATTTTCCTGTTCCAGTTGCTGCTACCATTTTTATTTCTCCCGAGCTGCCGGTCCCGTTTCCTTCAGAAACAGCGTTAGCAAAATTGCGAGCGCCACTCCGACCAGAAGCGGCGTGAAGGTGGTCCGGAAATGCTGCAATTCCATTCGCTCTGCGCCGCCTGACACGCTGAGCAAGATCCGACCGAAAACCGGTCCCAGCAGTGCGCTAAAAGTGAAATTCAAAAAGTTGACCACGCCGGTGGCCGTGCCGCCGAACTGTGGTGGATTAGCTTCTTTGATAACTGTGTAAGGCAACATCGCAGCGCCCGACACGATGCCGGTGAGAAGACCCAGCACGTAAGGAGGAAGAATTCCGGTTGGGCCATAGAGGATCCATGCGAGACATGCGAGCAAGACGATTGCCGCGCCTGCGATCACGGGTTTGCGTCGACCGAGTCGATCGGAAAGAAGACCAAGCAGAGGGCAGCCGATGATCCAACCGAACGGAACCGTGGCCGAGCGCATTACTGCCGTGCCGTAATCGAGACCGTGACCTTCCTGTAAGAAGCGAACTCCCCAGATCATGTCGAAGATCGTCGTGGGGATGAACATCAAGCCCGCAATCAGCCCACACAGTATCGACTGAGGATTCTTGAAGACGGTTGCGAACGCCTGTACGACTGGTTTTAGACCGCCGCCTGGTTGTGCTGAAGTTTCATCCGGGATCAGGAAATAAAGCGCGACGCCGATCAGCAGTCCGAACACGCCCATCGCGATCCAGAAGTGGTTCCAGGCGACGCCACTGCCGATGATGGGTCCAACGACAAACTGTCCCGCCGATCCACCGGCCATTCCAAACATCTGCGTCGCGCCGATCAATGTTGCGGCTTTTGCGGGTGAGAAGTTTTTAGTCGCGATATAGATCGCGCCGACGAGTGCGAAGACGCCGCCGGCGCCCTGAAGAAATCTTCCTGCGCCGCCGATTGTTGAATTGCCGGTGGCGAAGAGCAGAGCGCCCACGCCAACAACGGCCGCTGCGCCCGGTAATAATCGACGTGGACCAAAGCGGTCCATCGCCGCGCCGGCAACTAAGCTGAACGGTGAGTAGCCGTAATAGAAGAGACCGACAATCGAAGCTACAGCAATCGGAGTGATACCAAACGCACGGCTGAGCTCCGGCATCATCACCGCCGGCGCCGAGCGCATTGCGTACTGGTAGAAGTAATAAATCGCCGTCAGCACCCACGCCACCACCGCCATGCGAACACCGATATGTGCGTCGCGGTTGGAAATCGATCCAATGGTAGCTGGCGTTTCCATTTACGGTAGTTGTTTACAAGATTTCAGGATTGTCAGGATGTACAGGATTTATCTTGTTACTTCTGTAAATCCTGTAATCCTGTCACTGGTTTTTCTGATACTTGCTCTTATCGAGATTCGTGAGCTTGATCGGATCCAATAATTCTTTTATCTGAGCCTCGGTCAAAATCTTCTTCTCGCGGATGATTTCGAGTATGCCTTTGCCGGACTTGTAGGCTTCGCCAGCGAGCTCGGTGGCCTTGTCGTAACCCAAAACCGGATTGAGCGCGGTGACGATGCCGACCGTCGTCTCCATGTAGCGCGAGAGCACGCGTTCGTTGACAGTGATTCCGTCAATGCACTTCGTCCGCAACAAACCGGACATGTTGTAGAGCAGGGCTTGCGATTCCATCACGGCGAGACCGGCCAATGGCTCGTAAGCGTTTAGCTGCAACTGGCCGCTGTGCGCCGCAAGCGTGACGCTGTAATCATTTCCCATCACGCGAAACGCGACGATGTTCGCAACCTCAGGCACGACCGGATTCACTTTGCCAGGCATGATCGACGATCCGGGTTGTAGCGCCGGCAGATTGATCTCAGCCAAACCTGCGCGTGGACCAGAAGCGAGCAGAATCAGATCGCTCGAGATCTTCGACAGCTTGATCGCCAGGCTCTTCAACGCTGATGAATAGACAACAAACCCCTGCTGGTCCCACGTCGCCGCGAGCATGTCAGTCGCTGGGACAATAGGTTTGCCGGTCAGACGCGCGAGGTGAAACGCACATCGCTCGGGATACCCCTTCGGTACGTTGATCCCGGTGCCGATCGCAGTTGCGCCCATGTTGACGGCGTACAGGTACTTCTCCGCATCGCGCAGCAGTTTGACTTCGTCCTGAAGACTGGCGGCGAACGCGTGAAACTCCTGGCCCACCGTCATCGGCACCGCGTCCTGCATTTCCGTGCGGCCCATCTTCACGACCTCGATGAACGCGTCGCCCTTCATACGAAACGACGCGATGAGTTTCTCGAGCTCGCTGATCAGTCGATCGTTGCGGAGAATGAACGCGACCTTCAGCGCAGTCGGATATGAATCGTTGGTCGACTGCGACATGTTTAGATCGTCGTGCGGCTCCAGGAATTGATACTCGCCTTTTTTGTGTCCGGTTAACTCGAGGCCAACGTTGGCGAGCACCTCGTTGGCGTTCATGTTCGTCGAGGTGCCGGCGCCGCCCTGGTACCAGTCGACGAGAAACTGATCGTGGTACTTGCCTTCGCGGATGGCGGCAGTCGCCTTCTCGATTGCGGCGAGGCGATCGGGCTTCATCGCGCCGACGTCAGCGTTAGCGCGAGCAGCAGCTAGTTTGACGATGGCCCACGCTTCGACAAATCCCGGGTAGTGATTGATCAGGACGCCGGAGAGTTTGAAGTTTTCGAGCGCCCGCGCGGTCTGCACGCCGTAGTAGGCGTCGGCAGGAACCTGCTTCTCACCGAGCAGGTCTTTTTCTGTCCGTGTCTGCTGCGCGTTTGCTAGAGGCGCAGTAACGAGGCAGATAAGCGTGAAAGAGATTAATAAGCTCTTCATAACATCCTTACTCTCTGCGTAACCTCTGCGTTCTCTGCGGTGAACAAAACCGCAGAGGCGCAGAGGACGCAGAGGCTACGCAGAGAAAAACCTTACTGGTCAGTTACAGGCGTCCACGACTTGTCCGGGTTGAAGCGATCGATTGCATTCGCAAGGTTGACCGTCTTTGGACCAAGATCTTTTTGATAGACCACGCCGTCGTGACTCACCATGAACGTCTGCACGCCGGTGATACGGTATTGCGCCGGGAATGCAATGAGTGCGAAGCCGCCAATCATCGCGCCCTTCACGACAAAATCCATTTCACCAAGCGGCGCCGCCGGTCCCTGCCCTTTCAGTACTTTGAAAAAGTAACCGTGATACGGCTCAGTCCTCGAGCTGTAACCGCGTGCGATTGCAGCCGCTACCTTCTCGCCGACCGGACCACCCCACGTACCGTCCTCGTTTTTCCACGCGAGCCCGTCCTGCTGGCCCGGTGTGCTGACGATCCGTTGGGCGTATTGATTCATGCCCGAAGTACCGCGTTTCGTCAGCGCGTATTCGTGCTGTGCGTCAACGTAACCGCGACAGATCGCAATCGCATCGAGCTCATTGCCGCCGATGCGCCGGTACAGAAGTTCCTGCCGGCCTGCCTTCGTATCGAAACTCCACGTCGAGCCGACCTTCACGATGGGCACAGCAAACGGCCAATCGTCTTCGCCGATCTCGAGGAGTGCGCGACGAGGATTTTTAGGCTGCAACGCGACATTCGTCTTGATCCGCGCTTGTTCAGCAAACTTCTGGGCCACTTCACGATCGCGTGCAGGTTCACCCGTGTGAATGATGTCGTAGCTGTCCGGACCAAGAATTTCCGCGAGCGCCATCTCGTCATACTTCTCGGCAGCATCGATGAGCGCATTAGCAGCTTCCTGCGCGCTCGCGAATGCTTTGGCTTTTCTCTCGACAGTTGTTTGTGACGTGACCACTGGAGCCACCGTCGAACAAAAGAGAGCAGCAGCAACGAGCCACGTAGAAATTCGGATATGTAATGTATGTTTCATGACCTCTTACCTCCTTCCTCCGCCACCGCCACGGCCACCACCACCACCGCCGCTGCGGCCACCGCCACCACCACCACCACCGCTGCGACCGCCACCACCGCCGAAACCTCCCATACTGGAAGATCCACGGCTGCTGCTTTGTCGCGCGCTGGCTCCACTGAAACCTCCGGAACCACCGCTGAAGCCGCCACGGCTGCTTGAGCCACTGCCAACACTGCGGTTGCCTACGCGATCGCCACTGGCGTCTCTCGCACGGTTGTTGATCCCTCCAGGACTACTGCGATCGCTGATGCCCGAACCGCGATTTCCAGCGCTACGATCACTAACGCCACCGCGATTGCCACGATCGCCGGCGCTTCCACGATCACCAACACCACCACGATCACCAACACCGCCGCGGTCACCGACGCCACCGCGATTGCCACGATCGCCGGCGCTTCCACGATCACCAACACCACCGCGATCGCCTACGCCACCGCGATTACCACGATCGCCGACACCACCGCGATCGCCGACACCTCCACGATCGCCGGCGCGATCGTTGCTCCTCAGGTTTCCACCTTGTCGACCGATATCTCGCTGGGCGGCTCGCTGCCGGTTCCCCAACGAATCACCGCGAGCAGAGCCGCCGAATCTATCCGCCGTTCTGCGATCGCCGTACGGAGCACCGCCACGATGTGCGGGATTGTGTTGCCACTTATTCCCGCCGTTGACGCGATTCCCGCCCTGGATGTTGTTGACGCGGTTGCCGCCGCTGATATTCGTGTTGCGGTTGAAGTTGTTATTGACGTTGACGTCGATGTCACCGCCACCCCAGCCACAACCCCAACCCCAGCCGCCGCCCCACGCAGCGCCCATCGCCATGCCAACGCCGAACGAGATCGCGCTCGCGGCGATGACGGCGCCCGTTGAAGGCGGATAGTAGATAGGCGGATACGGATACGCAGGCGCGCCGTAAACAACAGTGGGATTGTAGGAAGGCACGTAAACCACTTCCGGGTTTGCCTGCTCAATCACAATCACTTCTTTGCTTTCAATGACCTGCGTCTGTACTTTTTGTTGCTGATTTGACTTCAATGCCCCGGCGTCTTCCGCCTTGTTACGCATGCGCTGGACCGCATCCATCACGTCTTTCTGTTGCGCGAGAAAGGCGTTGCCCAGATCCGTGGTCCACTGAAT
>Ga0105238_10008570_pt1 | contig 10231 bp, 8 predicted proteins | sample KBSC34metaG_FD_81526 | JGI IMG/M metagenome (GOLD analysis project Ga0105238, IMG submission 81526) | Corn rhizosphere microbial communities from Kellogg Biological Station, Michigan, USA - KBS C3-4 metaG | ecosystem: Host-associated > Plants > Roots > Rhizosphere > Soil | place: Michigan, USA...
AGGTTCTCAATGTAGTCAACCGGTTGACGGACGTATTGCTGTTGATGCGCACAACGTAGTCAAATTGCAATTATTTTTGTCCTTCTTTTTTGGATAGTAGCCCTGGCGTGAGCGAACGCGCAGATCGGTGCGCCCCGGCACTAAAACCTTGATTTTTCGGAATTGACCGGCCGGGCCTTCGGCATTCGCGTAGTACTGCAGCAGGTACTGCCCGCGCAGTTCGGCAGCGACGGTTCTAAAGACTCTGTCCAGATCTTGATCCGAATCCGGAACGAACGCCGTGCCGCCGGTGGTTTCCGCGATCGATTCCATTCCTCGCTCAGCTCTCATCGCAATCAGATTCAACTTGATGGATGGACCACCAGGATTCACTGAGTAGAAGATCACATCTGCCTGCTGAACAGCTTTTTGTACATTCGCCACAGCCCGCTGATGCGCGTTTACTAAACCCGTGCGAGTTCCCAGTGCGGTTTGCTGTCCTGAGGTTGTAGAGCGATAGTCGGCAAGCGACTGGTCTCGAATCTGTTCACTGAAATTGTCGTCACCGTCAGACAGCACAACGATCACGCGCCGGAAATTGCTCGGCGCATTAGCTGACAGATATTTTGAAGCAGCAATGACAGTGTCGTAAAAGGCTGTCGGAACGCTCGTCGTCGCCGCTGGAATCGATGCCATCTTTGCTGCCGAAGCTTCAGCCGACGAAAGTGGTTGGACCATCGTCGACTGGCCCGTAATCGTAAAGATCGCCGCCCGGTCCTTAGGCTTCATTACCAGCCTCAGGAAAGCGGCTGCTGCATTTTGCTGAGAAGCGAAGAAGCCCCTTTGACTGGTGCTGCTTGAAATGTCGAACAGCAACGCGATGGCAAGTGGCACCTGCTCCGGATCGCCGATGCCGGAAATCTCCTGTTGCTTTCCTTCTTCTTCCAGACGAAAGTCAGCGACCTTGAGTCCCTGAACAGCCTGACCAGTGGGATCCGTTACAGATACCGGGACCATCACCAGGTTTGAATTCGTCCTGATGATCTCAGTCGCCTCAATCACGGGCGGCTCAACTGGCTTGGGAGTCGGAGTTGGTTTTGCTTTCCAGAGTGGCGGTGGTGGCGGCAGGTCTTTCGTACCCTGCGCTCGCGCGGTTGGCACAGACATGAAAATGGCCAGTACTCCCAACAGGAATACTGGCCATAAAGTTTTTTCAGCCCCCAAAATCATCATTGGCACCCTCGAGCCTGTCAGTCATGTCGTCATTTGCCGGGTCGACATGTTTTCCTATCCTACCGCGCCACGACTCTTTGGTGCCATGTTGGATGCGCGGAGTTGCACTCAAAGTGAACTCCGCGCTGTCCAATTAATTTCCGGAGCCCGAGGTGCCCGGGTTCATCGTCGGCGCTGGAGCGGTCAAGCCCTTGTTCACAAGCAACTTGATCTCGACGCGACGATTCTGAGCACGTCCATCCTTCGTATCGTTTTCCGCAACCGGATTCAACTCACCGTAACCATACGGAGTGATGATGCGACGTAGCGGAATGTTGTGGTTCTCAACGAGGTAACGAATCACCGCATCAGCACGACGCTGGCTGAGTTGACGATTAAGATTGATGCTGCCTCGTGAATCTGCAAAACCAGAAACTTCGAGGACATAGCCCTTGGCATTAAGCGCCTTGCTGGCAAGGTCGTCCAAAGTTGTCTTCGATTCTGGTGAAAGCACCGCACTGCCTGACTTGAAGTTGACAGCGGCGGTCTGCTGCGGCTGGTAGTCGTCGAGCGAGGAGATGCGATCGTTGGTCGCATTCACGCCGGCGACGGCTGCATCAGCAGTTGCCTGAGCGGCTTTTGCACCACCGCGGGCCGCGTTTGAAACAGCAGCGAGCTCTTCCAACTGGCCTGACAGGCGCTGCGCATTCGCTTCAACCTGGGTAAGTTTGGTTTCGGTATCAGTAGCTCTCTCTTCGAGTGGCGCCGCTCGCGATTCAACCGCGCGAGCAGTTTTCATGTCTTGTTCGTTAAAGCGGATCTTCTCAGCAAGTAGCTCACCCGAGCCGTTGCCACGCCCCTCGATTTCGAGGTTCAAGCCACGGAGGATGCTGGTCTGTGCATAGTTGGTGCCGCCTCGAAGGAACCCACCATGTGTCTTCACACTGGTCTTGTCGTCAAGACGTACAACTGTGTCCATGCCATTCATGTCACGCACAGTGAATGTATCGGCATCACGCCGGGTGACAACGCCTTTAATTTTCATTTTCTGGCCACTCGTGACGGTGCGCGAGCCCGCTGCGCTGGTCGTATCCTGGGCCAGTATTGGGGAGGCTGAGAAGACTAACAGGCAGGTGGCAAGCACTGCCGGGGCAAACATTTTATGTTTAGTGAATACCATTGATTTATCTCTCCTTAAACTGGTAACTGGTTAACGCGCTCCTTGAACGCGCGTCTTTCTCAAGCTGATCATGGCGAGTCCTCGCTCCTCGCCTCCCGCTCGTTAAATTTTGCGGATGTCATCATTTAGACCTTCGCCGAAACTAAGTCAATAGGCTCGGCTTTTCTTCATCGAATCACCACTTTATCGCAATAAGACAAGCCACAGATTATCACGAATCATTACGGATTCTTTGCAATCCGAATGATTTCCGTGAAATCTGTGGCTCCAATATGCGGAAAGTTAGACCGAGAAATCTCCGGCTTCGAGTTGTTCTTTGACGAATGCGAGGAAGCGCTCGGCGTCTGCGCCATCGATGACGCGGTGGTCAAAGCTGAGGGCAAAATAAGCCATCCAGCGAATGCCGATGAAGTCGTCGCCATCGGGCGTAGTCATTACTTTTGCCCGCTTTTCAATCTTGCCCACGCCGAGAATTGCGAGTTGCGGCTGATTGATGATTGGCGTCCCGAACAGACCGCCAAATACTCCGGGGTTAGTGATCGTAAAAGTGCCGCCGGTTACTTCGTCGGGTTTCAACTGCTTGGTGCGGGCGCGATCGGCAAGATCGTTTGCAATGCGCGCAAGTCCGGAAATACTCAGATCGTCAGCACGTTTGATTACAGGAACAATGAGACCCCAGTCGAGTGCTACCGCCATGCCGAGATTGATGTCCTGCTTGTAAATGATCTGCTCGCCGTTTACCTGTGCATTGAAGATGGGAAACTTTCGCAGACCTTTGTTCACGGCCTCGAAGATAAAAGGCATGAACGTGAGCTTGGTTCCAGTTCGTTGATAAAACTCATCGCGATGCTGATCGCGGAGACGTGCGACGCGCGTCATGTCGATTTCGTAAACCGTGGTGACGTGTGCGGAAGTGCGCCGCGATAGGACCATGTGCTCGGCGATCTTCTTGCGCATGACACTCATTTGCTCGACTCGATCGCCAACCTGTGGCTTCGGAGGCGGTGGCGCGACGGGCTCGGGCAGAGATGCAGGAGCCGACGCAGGTGCAGCGGTGCGCGGCGCCGGGGCTACTGGCGCCGTTCCTGATTCGATGAAACTGAGTATGTCGTTCTTGGTTACGCGACCACTCATACCAGTGCCTTCGAGTTTTGAAATGTCGACACCGTGCTCCTGCGCAATCTTGCGAACGAGTGGGCTCGACTTGGTCCTGCGAAGTTCTTCAGCAGTGGCAGCGCTGCCATCGCTTTTAGGTTCAGGCGCTGGTAGTGCGGGCGGCTTTGCCTGAACCGGAGCTTGAACCGGTGGAGCCGGTGGCGCTGGAGCTGGAGGAGGCGGCGGTGGTGGCGCAGCTACTTGCTGTGGTGGCGCAGGTGCAGGAGCTGGAGCCGGTGGCTCAACTTTCGCCGGCTGCTCCTGGACAGGCTGCTGCGCTGCTGGAGCTGCTGACGCCTGATCTCCGTCGAGCACTGCGACTACAATGTTGACTTCAACCGTCTCGCCTTCTTTGTACCTGACTTCGGTTAACGTTCCCGCCGCAGGCGAAGGAATCTCCGCATCAACTTTGTCCGTCGAGATCTCAAACAGTGGCTCGTCGCGCTCGACGCGTTCGCCAACTTTCTTCAGCCACTTCGTAATCGTTCCCTCCGCAATGGACTCACCCATTTGCGGCATCACCACTTCAGTGCTCATCTCTTCTCCGTGTTCATCCGTGTCTTAATATGCCGCGAGCTTGCGGGCTGCGTCGACCACGTCTTTAATCTGCGGCAAATAGTAATCTTCCAATGGGGGCGAGTACGGCACCGGCGTATCGAGCGACGCGATACGAATCACCGGCGCATCGAGCCATTCAAAAGCTTCTTCAGCAATGATCGCCGTGATCTCTCCGCCGATACCTCCGGTTCGCGAAGCCTCGTGCAGCACGATGGCTTTGCTCGTCTTCTTCACACTCGAAAGTATGGCAGGCTTATCGAGTGGGGCGAGCGTACGCAGGTCGATGACCTCAACATCCAGGCCTTCTTTTTCGAGCTCTTCCGCCGCATCAAGCGCGGTCAGGACCATCGCGCCGAATGTGATAATCGACAAGTCACGCCCTGCACGTGCAACTCTCGCTTTGCCAATCTCGACGATGTAGTCATCGGACGGCAGTTCTTCTCGAAGACGCGGCAAGCGGTAGAGTTTTTTGTGCTCGAAATAGAGCACCGGATCCGGATCGCGAATCGCTGCCTTGATCAGTCCCTTCGCGTCGTAAGCAGTCGACGGCTCGACAATCTTCAGCCCCGCAGTATTTAAGAAGAACGATTCCGCATTCAGTGAGTGGAATGGGCCGGAGCGCACGCCGGATCCGCATGGACCACGAAACACAGTCGGCAATCCCGCACCCCAGCGATAACGACACTTCGCCGCGTAGTTCGTCAACAGATCGAAGCCGGCGGAAATGAAATCGATAAACTGAAACTCAGCCACCGGCCGCATGCCCATCAACGCCGCGCCACACGCTGCTCCCACGATCGCGCCCTCCGAGATCGGCGTGTCGATCACTCGTTCTTTGCCAAACTCGTCGAGCAATCCATCTGTAACCTTGAACGCGCCGCCATACGCACCGACGTCCTCACCGATCACAAACACGGTCGGATCGCGTTCCATCTCTTCCCAGATACCCTGGCGAATCGCTTCGACCATGGTGGCCTGCCCGCCACGTTCCGGGCGTGCTGATTTGTGTTCTTTTTTGACGGCAGTCGACATCGCTTAAATACTCAAAGACACTTGCCTGATGTACAGAGTCGGATTATCTGGTGATTTAGGGTTTAGAAGAAGTTTTTGCCGTTTTGGGTCTACGAAGGCATCCAGTCCTTCCAGCGGATAAGCACCTACCAAGACCTCAGATGTCGCCGGCACTACAATCGCGGTCGTAATTAATCTCCGATCCTCGAAACGAATCGCAACTGGACCGACGATCTCCACTTCCAACAGTGTCTCATCTGCCAATTTCACAGTCTGCTTGCCGACAACCCGCAAGTTAAGTCGTTGCTGAACCTCTTCGTTAATAACGAGATCCCAAGCGCCAGTATCCACTAGTGCCACCGTGGTGACTCTTCTTATTTCGTCCTCCGGCAGAAGACCACGATAATTCTGTTCGACATCACCTTCGTTTATTAGCTCAATCTCTGCATGCACATATCCCATTCCTTTTCCTCCGGTAAGTGAGGTACCTTCGGTAGGTCGGTACTTATAGTTTGCTGGTTTGAGTGTCATTACCCCTCCAGTACTTTTGGTCTAAAAGCCGGCGGCACGACGTTGTTGTCAAACACTCCATACGCCGCCTGCTCGGCCTCGGGCATTGGTGAAGATTCAGCCCAGGCGCAATCCTCGTCGATCTCGCGAATCACATCGGCAGTGATCTCGTCGAGTTTTTCTTTCGTAGCCAGATTACATTCCAGCAGATAACGCTCATAACGATCGACCGGATCGTTATTCTTCTCCCACCACTCAACCTCACCCTCGGCAACGTAGCGCTGGTCGTCGTGCTCAGCATGTCCCTTGCGACGATAAGTCTTGGCTTCGATCAAGACCGCACCGCCACCACGCCGCGCGTAATCCGCCGCATGCTTCATGACTTCATAACAGGCGACAACGTCGTTGCCGTCGACGATATGCGCGGGAATGCCATAGCCCGCAGCTTTCTCGGCGAGATCTTTCACGGCGGTCTGCAAGCTGGTGGGTGTCGAGTAGGCGTAACGGTTGTACTCGGCGACGACAATCAACGGCAGTCGCTGCACGGCGGCGAAATTGAGACCTTCATGAAAAGCGCCGGTACTCATACCGCCGTCGCCGATGTACGCTACACCGACGAAATTCTTGTTTCGCATCCGAGCGCCCAACAATATTCCAGTCATTACCGGAATCATGTCGCCCAGATGGGAGATTGGACCGATAAATCCCTTCTCCATGTCGCCGAAGTGAATGTTCAGATCCTTGCCGCCTGATGGTCCCCACGCCTTGGCCATGTACTGCGCAAAGATATCTCGCGGGCGAATTCCTTTGACCAGCACGGCGCCAAGATCACGGATCAAGGGCGTGATGAAGTCATGCGGTTCCAGCGCGTATGCCGTGCCCACCGCTGTGGCCTCCTGGCCCAGCGATCGAAACACACCACCGACCACTTTTGTCTGCCGGTAGAGATTCACCAAACGTTCTTCAACCAAACGCGTGAGCTTTAGATAACGATAGATCTCGAGATGCTGCTCGGGTTTGAGTGTGGTCTCTGTCGCACAGCTTAGCGATTGGCCGTCAACAACTTTACGCGGCGCATGCTTGGTGCTGATGCGCATTTGAAAACGTGAACGCGGCACTCGCCTCCGCCTCCGCTTGTCACGGTCCGTTTTATCGGGTTGTTCCATCCGTGTAATCCGTGGCTAACTAACTTAGATATGTACGGCGAGATCGTGAACACCTTCAGCGGCTTCCATCACCGCTTCGGAAATCGTCGGATGCGCGTGCATCGTGCGTCCCAATTCGTCGGCAGTTGACTCGAGCTGCATCGCCACACACGCTTCGGCAATCAACTCAGTCGCATGTGGTCCGATGATGTGCACGCCCAGAATCTCGTCATATTTCTTTTCACTGACGATCTTTACAAATCCCTCTTCTTCGCCGAGTATGCGCGCTTTCCCTGATGCTGAAAACGGAAACCTTCCGACTTTCACGTCATAGCCCTGCTCTTTCGCTTTCGCCTCGGTGAGACCGACCGAAGCGACTTCCGGATCGCAGTAAGTGCAGTTTGGCACCAGACGCAGATTGATCGGGCGCACATCCTTTTTCCCCGCCAGATGCTCGACAGCAACGATGCCTTCCTTCGAGGCAAGGTGGGCCAGCAATGGCGTCGGCACTACGTCACCAATCGCGTAAACGCCTTTTTCCGCCGTTTGCTGAAACTCGTCGACGAGAATAAAACCCCTTTCAACTTTGATCTTCGTACCTTCGAGTCCGAGACCCTGCGTGTAAGGCATACGTCCAACTGCAACCAGCAACATCTCGGCTTCGAGACTGACTGCCTCGCCCTTTGACGTCTTACCTGTCACACGCACGCCGGTTTCCGTCTTTTCGAGTTTTTCGAGCTTCGTATCGACCTGCGACTTGATCCCGCGTTTGCGGAAACTCCGCTCAAGTTCTTTCGAAACCTCTTCGTCTTCCAAAGGCACGATCCGCGGCAACAACTCGACAATCGTAGTCTCGGCGCCAAACCGCGAATAAACCGATGCGAACTCGACACCCACAGCGCCCGCGCCCATCACGATCAACGACTTCGGCACGTCTTTCAACTCGAGGATGTGATCGCTATTGACCACATGCTGCCCGTCTGTCTCAAATCCCGGGATCGGCCGCACGACCGAACCGGTGGCGATGATGATGTTCTTTGTGTCGATGGTCTGCTTCTTTCCCTCGGCGTCGGTGATTTCGACTTTGCCAGGCAGCGCGAGTTTGCCGGTGCCTTTGAAGACGGTCACCTTGTTCTTCTTCATCAAATACTCGATGCCCTTCGAGTTTTTCAGCACTACCTTGTCTTTTCTTTTCTGGACGTCGGCAAAGGCCAATTGAATGCCGGATGCCTGCACACCAAAGTCAGCCGCATGCTGCATCTGCTCGTAAATATGGGCCGACATCAACATCTGCTTCGTGGGAATACAGCCGCGCAAAGTGCAGGTTCCGCCGAGACGGTTGTCTTTTTCGACTATTGCCGCCTTTAGTCCCAATTGACCGGCGCGAATGGCCGCCACATAGCCGCCCGGCCCGCTGCCGATTATCGTTACGTCAAACTGTTCGTTCGCCAATTTTTAAAGTTCCCCTCGTCAGAGCGGTAAAGAAAACGGTAAAAGACCGGGCATTATAATCGTTTGGCAGCGCCTGACCAAACCGGCATACTTGGCTGGTCCGAGCGCCAAAATCAAGGACACAACTATGAAACATACCGAAGGATTTCTAAGATTAGTAGACGACGCAAAAAGCCGTATTCGAGAAGTAACGGTGGCTGAAACTCAGGCGCGCTTAGTGCAAAACCCTGACGCAAAACTGATCGACGTTCGCGAAGACAACGAGTTCGAAGCCGCACACGCAGCTGGAGCCACGCACCTCGGCAAGGGCATTATCGAACGAGATATCGAGACGGCCGTTCCAGATAAGAACACGGAACTGATTTTTTATTGCGGCGGCGGCTATCGCTCCGCGCTCGTCGCTGATGTGCTACAGAAGATGGGATACACGAACGTCTTCTCGATGGCGGGCGGTTGGAAAGCGTGGCAGGAAGCGGGCGGCGAGATTGAATAAGATAGTCCACAGATTACACAGAAAAGAATCTGCGTAATCTGTGGAATCTGTGGATGCTCTCTTCTTAAAACTGAAAACGCAGGCCGAGTTGCATTTGAAATACCTGGCTACCCGGATTGACGTTATTGATCAGAATGGCTCCCGTTATGGGATCGCGGGTTTGGTTGAAGACCGGATTCAAGCTCGGACCTCCGGTAAGTCCGCAGATTTGACTGGCTGTGACACAGTAGTTGCCACCGCTACCGAAGGTTGTGTTCGTGCCCGGAGCGGCAGCAGTCCCAACCAGGATATTGGGTCGATTGAGAATGTTGAAGAACTCCGATGAGAGGGTCAGGCGGCGGTTTTCTCCGAACCTGAAACTCTTTTGAACTCTCAAGTCGACGTCATAGATCCCGCGATTAACGAAAAAGTTTCGTTGATATTCAAGGCCGGGAACCAATAACGGACGCTCGTTGTTTATCGTGTCTCCATTCAAGTCCGCACCCGCGGCGGCGTTGAATGGAAGTCCGGAGCGGAGTCGAATGGCAGACGACACCTCAAAGTCCCACGGGAGGAAGAAAATCGGGTTGGCCATAAACTGGTTCTCACGATTGATTCGACTCGCGTAGTACTCCCTCGTGAAATCATAAGGATTATCGTATGACACGCCGCCCGAATCGCGCTCGTTATCATCATCAGTCAAGAGCCTCGAGAACGTGTAATAGGTATTGAGTTGTAACCTCTTATTGGTCCAGCGCGCGCGGAAAGTCAACGCGCGGTACAGCGACTTCCCAATCGACGTTCGGACCTGGGTCGAGCCGAGATTAAACCCCTGTTGGGCGAGGGTAGGTCGCTGCCGCGTTGTGATCGCACCCCCTGGAAAACTCAACGCAGCGCCCGTAACCGGATTGACAAACCCACCTGGCGTGGCAATGGCTATGTAAGAGCGACCCGAAGCACGGATCTGGTCGAAGATTCCACCCGGAGCCCCCATGATTGTTACGTTCGTAGCCGTGTTGTTGGCTGTCAGGAACGCGATGTATTGCTCACCGGTTAATGGCGCCGGCAAGTTCAGTTCGACGTTTCGCTGATTCCTCGTTGTATGTACGTAATCAAAATTGACTCCAATAACGAGGCCGCGAGCAACCTCACGTTCAACGCCTCCGCCAAATTGAGTAGAGCGCGGGTTCTTGAAGTCTTCGGCCATACCGATTACCTGTGCGCCATTGAATGGATTAGGAGTGAACCCAATGGCACTCGCAATCGATGAAACTTGCGCTGGTGTCAATTGCGGGAGACTGTTCAATGGAGAACTGTTCAGGTTGATGCCGAGGATCGCAAACTGACGAAACACGGTATTTGGTGTGCACCGGTTGCGTGCATCGGTGCCCGAAGCCGCCGCTGGATTGCAGCCCGTAATCGTGAGGTACTGAGCCCCTGCCGCGGTTCCGAGAAACGTATTGAACGCAGTCTGGTTCACCGTGCCAACTGAAAATGGTAGTTGAACGCTGACATCTCCGGGCGGATTACGGAAGTTATTGATCGGAGAAGCCATAA
>Ga0105238_10008573_pt1 | contig 10228 bp, 6 predicted proteins | sample KBSC34metaG_FD_81526 | JGI IMG/M metagenome (GOLD analysis project Ga0105238, IMG submission 81526) | Corn rhizosphere microbial communities from Kellogg Biological Station, Michigan, USA - KBS C3-4 metaG | ecosystem: Host-associated > Plants > Roots > Rhizosphere > Soil | place: Michigan, USA...
CCCGCTTCCCCACCACGATCGCGGCGGCGCGATTGGCGAGCGTCACGGCGGTCGGGTGATCCAATCCGGCCGCGCGAGCCAACGCAAACGCAGCCACCACGGTGTCGCCCGCACCGCTTACATCGAACACCTCTTGCGCTTCGGCGGCGACGACCAGCGGCTCGCCGCCGTCGCGATCGAAGAACGCAATGCCGCGAGGGCCGAGCGTGAGCAGCACGCTCGACCGGAAACGCTGGCTCACGAGGTGGCCCACCCGTCGCACATTATCGGGGGTCATCGCCGAGTCGCCGTCGTCCCCCTCGTGGAGCATGGCCAACGACTCCCGCCAATTGGGCGTGAGGTAGTCGCACTCCGCATAGAAGCCGGCGTGCTGCGGCCGTGGATCGACCACGAGCAGTTTCCCAGCCGCTTTCGTGCGTCGCAGGATCTCGCGGCACACGCCGTTGGTCAGCAGCCCTTTGGCGTAGTCGGAGACCACCACGATGTCGCAGCCATTGAGCCGCGCGCCGATCGTGTCGATCAGTTCGCGCTCCCGTGCCTCATCGATGGATCCCGTCTCTTCGTAGTCGATGCGCAGCAGCTGTTGCTGCTGGCTGATGACGCGGACCTTGCGCGTCGTGGGGCGGCCGTCGCGCAACGGCACGAAGTCGATACGTGCGGCGGCGCAGCGGCGTGCGATGTCGGCGCCGGCCGCGTCGTCACCCACCAACCCGACGAGCGTGGCCGCACCGCCAAGGCTCGTGACGTTGGCGGCAGTGTTGCCCGCGCCACCGAGCGTTGCGTGCTCGCCGGTATAGCGCAGCACCGGCACGGGTGCTTCCGATGAAATGCGGGACGACTCGCCGACCAAATACTCGTCGGCGATCAGATCGCCGACCACGAGCACGCGGCGACCGGCGATCTGCTGGAGAACCTGCGACAGGGGCAGCGGCATGTGGGCGGAAGGAGTGGTTGCGAATATAACATCCTCACGTGGAACCAAATACGATGCGCCGGATCGACTTCTGGGCCGGCGTGCCCCTGTGCTATGCCGCCACGCTCGCCGACCGCGTCCTGCGCGCGCTCGGCATCAAGGGCCGCGGCCATGGCCGCCGGCCGAAGAACATCCTTTTCATCCAGCTGGCGGAAATGGGCACGATGGTCGTGGCCTATCCGGCGCTGCGGAAGACGCGCGAGCTCTTTCCCGACGCGACGCTCCACTTCCTCTGCTTCGGCCAGGTGCGCTCGAGCCTCGAGATGCTCAACGTCATCGCGCCGGAGCGCATTCACACGATCGACAGCCGATCGCTCGCCTCGCTCGTCCGCGACACGCTGCGCACGTGGACGATCGCCCGCCGTGAACGCATCGACACGGTGATCAACCTCGAGACGTTCGTCCGCTACAGCAGCCTTCTCAGCTATCTCACGGGCGCCGCGCGGCGCGTGGGCTTTCATCGCTTCACTCAGGAGGGGCTGTACACCGGCGATTTCCTCACGCACAAGGTGATGTACAACCCGCACATCCACACCGGCCACGTGTTCCTCGACCTGGTGCACGCGCTGGTCGCCCCGCCTGGCGGCATTCCCATCGTGAAGCGGCCACGCAAGGGCGACGACCTGTCGATTCCCGCGCTCAAGACCGACGAGCCGACCGCCGCGGCCATCTGGCGCAAGCTCGCGTTGCTGGCGCCCGGCATCGGACCGTCGAAAAAGCTGGTGGTGTTGAACCCGAATGCCAGCAAGCGGTTTCCGATGCGCCGCCTGCCGCTCGACTCGTACGCGGACCTCGCGGGCCACCTGCTCGAAGATCCGGACGTCTACGTGCTGGTCACCGGCGTCGCCGAGGAGAAGGCGGACGCGGTCCACATCTGCTCGCGTGTGAACTCGCCGCGGATGGTCGACCTGACCGGCCAGACGACGATGATGGAGCTGCTGCACCTGTTCAACCTGTCGCGGGTGCTCATCACGAACGATTCGGGCCCGGCCCACTTTGCGTGCCTGACGGGCGTGCACGTGGTCGTCTTCTTCGGACCGGAGCTGCCGGATCGCTACCGGCCGCTCGCGCGCAGCTACGACGTGATTTACACGGGTTTTACCTGCAGCCCCTGCGTCAGCCCGTACAACCAGCGTCTGACGCCCTGCAACGACAACCTCTGCCTGAAGACGATCGACGTGCGCGAAGTCGGAGCGCTGGTGCGCCGGCGCCTATAATCCTGGACTGTGAGCCATCAGGAGCACCGGGCCAAAGGGCCCGTCTCGGTCGGCTGTTTCGTGCTGACCGTCAGCGACACGCGCACCACCGATACGGATTCGAGCGGACGGGCGATCCGCGAGTTCCTCGAGCGCGCCGGCCATCAGGTGACCGGGTTTGCCATCGTGCGGGACGAACCGGCATTGGTCACGGCGTCGGTCAGACAGTGGCTGATCGACGCGGACACACGCGTGATCATTACCACGGGCGGCACCGGAATCACCGTGCGCGATGGCACCTTCGAGGCGATGGACGCGCTGTTTGAAAAACGGCTCGACGGATTCGGCGAGCTGTTCAGGATGCTGAGTTTCGACGAGATCGGATCGGCGGCCATGATGAGCCGCGCGACGGCCGGCACGGTGGGGGCCAAGGCGATCTTCGTGCTCCCAGGCTCGGAGCATGCCGTGCGGCTGGCGATGTCGCGGCTGATCATCCCGGAGCTCGGCCACGTGGCGCAGCAGCTCCAGAAGTCGCTGATGTAGATGCGTCCGTTCGAGTCCACCATCCCGCTCACAGAAGCGCAGGACATCATCGCCGCGGCGACGGCGCCACTCGATCGCACGGAGACGGTTGCGCTGCGCGACGCGCGCGGCCGCGTCCTCGCGCAAGACGTGACGGCGCCAGGCGACGTGCCCCCCTTTGCGCGCGCGGCCATGGACGGCTACGCCGTGCTGTCGGCCGACACCGCGCGAGCCACCCGCGACACGCCGGTCCGTCTGCGTCGCGTCGAGACGATCTACACCGGGCAGATGCCGGTCCGGATGGTATCAGCCGGAGTCTGCAGCGAAGTGGCCACCGGCGCGCCCATGCCCGAAGGCGCCGACGCCGTCGTGATGGTCGAGGAAACGGCGGCCGACGGCGACTCGATCTCGGTCTTCGCGGCGGCCGCGGCGGGCCAGAACATCGGCCGGCAAGGTCAGGACATCCGGCAGGGGCAGCTCGTGCTGTCCGCCGGGACACCGCTCACGGTCAGTCGCATCGGCGCGATTGCCGCGCTCGGGCACACCACGGTGACGGTCTACGCGAAACCGCGCGTAGCGATTCTGTCCACCGGTAACGAGGTGGTGGCGCCGGGCGAGCCGTTGGCGCCGGGTCAGATCTACGACATCAACAGCTCCACGCTCGCGGCGGTGGTAGCCGAACACGGCGGCGAGCCGGTGGTCCATCGCACGGCGGTCGACACGCTGGAGGATCTGTCTCGCGCGGTGGACGAATGTCTGGCCGAGGACGTGCTCGTCTTTTCCGGCGGCAGCTCGGTGGGCACGCGCGATCTGATGCTCGACGTGGTGCGCGCGAAAGGCGCGGTACTGTTTCACGGCATCGCGGTGAAACCGGGCAAGCCCACGGCCTTCGGGCGAATCGGCGGCAAGCTGGCGTTCGGCATGCCTGGCTACCCCACGTCGTGCCTGACCAACGCCTACGTGCTGCTCGTGCCCGTGCTGCGCCGAATGGCGCGGCTGCCCGATCAGTCGATTCGCGTGGAGCGCCTGCCGCTTGCGTCGCGCGTGAATTCCACGCCAAACCGGCACCAGTTCTACACGGTGCGCGTGGAGAACGGCCGCGCGGTGCCGGCGTTCAAGGCGTCGGGCGACATCACGAGCATGTCGCAGGCCGACGGCTATATCGAGATCGACGCGAATACGACCGCGGTCGAAGCCGGCACGATGGTGGACGTGAAATTCTTTTGACGATCAGGGCGGTCTCAAGACCGGCCCGCCCTCTACTTCCTGCCTGGCCCGCCAGGCCTACCTGGCCGTCTGTAGCGGCACGTATGGTGACTGCATACCGTACGGCAGGCTGACCATCAGAGCTTCCACCTTCCGGATCTTGCGGTCTTTGATCCGGAACGCCTCGGCCACATCCACCGCGAACGGCCGCTTCGCCGCGCCAATCATCTCGTGGCGCCCCTGCCCCGGCACATTGACCCACGTGATGTCGCCCGGGTGGTTGAACATGAAGTTGCCGAAGACGACCTGCCGCTCTTCGTCCACCACGGTGAATCGCCGCGGCCGGATCGACTGGATGTAGTCGAAGATGTGGGTGTCGAGCTGCGCCGCGCATCCCTGCCCCGACGTCTGGATCCCGTTCTCGAAGCGGTTGCAGGCGGTGTCGAAGGGCGCCACACCGCCGTTACCCTGCTCGATGGCCTCGAAATAGCTGTTCGCGAGGCTCACGAGCGTCGCGCGCGGCAGACGTTCGGCGGGCGCAACGGTGTCGAGCAACAGGGGGTCGGGCGCGCCGGCCTTCTCGAGATTGGCGGCCGTCGTTTCGTTGCGCAGCACGAGCGTCTCGGCTTCGGCGACGCGGCCCGCGTCGATCTTGAGCCGCAGCACGAGCGACGCAGGCCGGCCGTTCTCGCGAATCGTGCCCATGAATCCGACGTTGCCAGTCGCCGGATCGGCGAGCGTCAGCTTGTAGCTGCCGATCGCCGTCGCAGTCCTCCAGAGCGCTTCACCCAGCTTCAGCGGCACGTCGTTCTCCGTGAAGACGACGTTCGCGGCCACCGGAAGGCGCGCGGGATCGTGCGCCACCATTGCGTCGAGATAGCGCGTGACGAACCCCTCGAGGCACGCGCGATTGCATGGCCCTGGCTTCGCCGGCGCGGGCACCAGCGTGGGGACGGCACGCTTCGGCGTGCGCCACTCGGTCGGGCCGAAGGCGCTCGGCGTGCCGTACGGCACGTTCACCTGCATCGCCTCCACGCGGCCGATCTGCCCGTTCTTGATCTTGTACATCTCACCCACGGCAATCGTGTATGGCGAGAGGTTTTGCGGCAGCGCAGGCATCGCCTCGCGGCCGGGCGGCGTGTACGACGTGACGGTGCCGGAGACGTGAAACATGAACATGCCGAAGACGAGGCCGCGTTCGCGATCGACCACCGCAAAGCGCCGCGGACGCACGTTGTCCACGAAGCTGAAGAAGTTCGTGTCGATCTGCGGCTGGCACGCGAGCGAGAACGGATTCCACGTCATCCCGGGAATCGAGAACGACGGGTTGTTGGTGGTCTGCGTGCCGTTCTGGACGCGATTGCAGTCGGGGCCGAACGGCGCCTTGCCGCCCTCGATTGCGTCCAAGTAGCGGTCGGCGACGGCGATCAAGGCCTGACGCGTGCCGCGCGACGCGGCCGGCACCCCATCCAGAAACGTGGGCTGCGGTTCCATCGCGTCGATCGCCTTGGCGGCGTCGGCGTCGCGCACGACGAGCGTCTCGATCTCCGAGATCCGCTGGTTGTCGATCTTGAGGCGAAGCGTCAGCCCCACCAGACCGCCGTTCTCGAGCACGGTGCCAAAGAAGCCCACCTGCCTCGCTTCGGGATCGGAGACGTACAGCTTGTACTCACCGAGCCCGGTCGCGGTGTTCCACAGGCCGTCGCCAACCGGCAGCCGCTGCGTGTTCTCTGAAAAGACCACGGAGGGCGCGAGCGGCAGGCTGAAGACATCGTGGGCGACCAGCGCCTCGAGGTAGCGATCCACGAAACCTTCGAGGCACGTGCGATCGCACGCCGGCGGCGCCGGTGGCCGGATTTGGGCCAATGGATATGCGGAGAGGCACACCGCAAGCAGCAAGGCGACTGAGAGGAGGCGCTTACCTACCCGACCCACCTCGCCTACCTGGCCCACCAGGCCTCTTGCATCACCGGAAGCGCTGCTGGAGCTTCTGCAACTCGTCGTTGCCAGGGCAGAGCGACTCGAACGGCACCGTCGTGAGCGGTTCGGCGACGGTGCCGGCATGTCCGTGCATATCCTGCGATACTTCGTCGATATAGAGCAGGCCGGTCACCACCTCGCCCTTCGACTGCGCGGCGCGAATGTAGCCGTAGGCGCGATCGCGATCGGTGGGGTCGTAGTCCTCGGCCACCTTCCGCAGACGCACCCAGCTGCCGTCGTGCATCATCACGTTGCGCACGGTGCCGGCGTCGTACTCCGCGGTGATCGCAGCAGCCGGCGGCACGAAGTCGGCCTGCACGATCTCCACGTTGTGTTCGCGCGTGTAGGCGTAGCTCTTCGTCGAGCCCTCGTGATCGTTGAACGTCACGCATGGCGAGATCACGTCCCCGAACGCGAAGCCCTTGTGCGTGAGGCCGGCCTTGAGAATCGGGACGAGCTGCGCCTTGTCTCCGGAGAAGCTGCGCGCCACGAAGGTGGCGCCGAGCGTGAGCGCCATCAGCGCGCCGTCGATCGCCTCCATCGGGTTGGCCTCGCCCTTCTTGCTGAGCGATCCCTTGTCCGCGGCCGCAGAGAACTGGCCCTTCGTCAGCCCGTAGACGCCGTTGTTCTCGAGGATGTAGAGCAGATTGACGTTGCGGCGGATGGCGTGCGCCATCTGGCCGATCCCGATCGACAGCGAGTCGCCGTCGCCGGAAATGCCAATGTAGATTACGTCGCCATTGGCCGCGTTGGCGCCCGTGGCCAGCGACGGCATGCGGCCGTGCACGCCGTTGAAGCCATGGGCGTCACGCAAGAAGTAGGCGGGCGTCTTCGACGAGCAGCCGATGCCCGACATCTTCGCGACGCGATGCGGCACGATCGACAGTTCCCAGAACGCTTGCACCACGGCAGCCGTCACGGAATCGTGGCCGCAGCCGGCACAGAGCGTGGTGATGGCGCCTTCGTAGTCGCGACGCGTCAGGCCGAGCTCGTTCTTCTGGAGCGCGGGATGGTGAACCTTGGGCTTGGGAATGAACGTCATGACAGTGCCTCGCCGCTTACCTTAGGCCGCCTTCTCTAATTTGGCTTTCACGCCGTCGATCACGTGGTCGGCGCTCAGCGGGAAGCCGCCGTAGTAGCGCACCGACTCCATGCGCTCCATCGCGAACCCGGTATCGAGCGTCAGGAGGTTCCGCAGCTGCCCGTCGCGGTTTTGCTCCACCACGAAGTTGATGTCGTGTGAATCGAGGAATTTCCGCACCTCGTCGCCGAACGGAAATCCGCGCACCCGCATGTAGTCGATCGCCACGCCTTCCTTGGCGAGCTGGTCGAGCGCTTCCATGCAGGCCGCGTGGCACCCGCCGACGGTAATGAGGCCCATCTTCGTCGCACCGGCCGCCTTGCGAACGACTGGCGCCGGCACGGCGCGCGCCGCGCGCTGCACCTTGCGATCGATCCGATCGAGCACTTCCGAATACTCGACGTCGTCTTCGGTGTAGGTCGCGTGCTTCGTGTGCCCTGAGCCCCGCGTGAAATAGGCGCCCTTCGGATGCACGCCTGGCAGGCTGCGATACGGAATGCCGTCGCCGTCCACGTCGAGATACCGCGAGAAGCTCTTCGCCTTCTCGAGCTCCTCGGCCGACAGCACCTTGCCGCGATCTGGCCGGTAGCTGTCGTCCCACTCGAGCCTCGGCACCATCCAGTCGTTCATGCCGATGTCGAGGTCGCTCAGTACGAAGACCGGCGTCTGGAAGCGCTCGGCCAGGTCGAACGCCTTGGCGGCCATCTCGAAGGCTTCACGCGGGTCCGACGGGTAGAGGCAGATGTGCCGCGTATCTCCGTGCGACGCGTAGGCGCACATCATGATGTCACCCTGCTGCGTGCGGGTCGGCATACCGGTGGACGGCCCGACGCGCTGCACGTCGAAGATCACGGCGGGAATCTCGGTGTAGTAGGCCAGGCCGATGAACTCGTTCATCAGCGAGATGCCAGGGCCTGAGGTCGAGGTGAAGGCACGCGCGCCGGCCCAGCCGGCGCCGACGACCATGCCGATCGCCGCGAGCTCGTCTTCCGCCTGGATGAACGCGTAGCGGTTCTTGCCCTCGGCGTCTCGGCGGTACTTCTGGCAAAAGCCGCTGAACGCGTCCATCAGCGACGTGGACGGCGTGATTGGATACCACGCACCAACCGTCGCACCCGCGTAGACGCAGCCGAGCGCGGCCGCCGTGTTGCCGTCGATCAGGATCGCGTCCTTGGTCTTGTCCAGCTTTTCGAGGCGGATCGGCAGCGGGCAGCTGTAATTCGCCTTCGCGTAGTTGAAGCCGAGATCGATCGCCTTCTGGTTGGAGTCCATCAACGCCGGCTTCTTGCCGAACTTCTCCCTGAGCAGGGCCCGCATGATCTCGGTGTCGAAATCGAGCAATGCCGCCAAGGCACCGGCGTAGGCGATGTTCTTCATCAAGATGCGCTCGCGTACGCCTTTGAACGACGCGTTGCACATCTCCGCGAGCGGAACGCCCAGGTAGGTGACGTCGGGGCGCTTCAACCGCTCGTCGAGCGGCCACGACGAGTCGTACAGCAACCAACCGCCCGAGCGCACCTCGGCCACGTCCTTCGCGTACGTCGCCGCGTTGAGCGCGACCATCAGGTCGAACTGCGCCGTGCGCGCGGTGTAGCCGTTCTTGTTGACCCGGATCTCGTACCAGGTGGGAAGACCCTGGATGTTCGAGGGGAACACGTTCTTGCCGGTAACCGGGACGCCCATCCGGAAGATGGCCTGCATGATCAGGCCGTTGGCCGACGCCGATCCCGTCCCGTTGGCCGTGGCGATCTTGAACGCGAAGTCGTTGACGCGATCCATCAGTTGTCCGTAAGGGTCGACATGGACCCTGCACAGTATCCATTGGCCCGCCCTCCGGGCGGGCTACGCCTTCACCGGCTGCAACGCACCGGCGTGGGGAATCTCGACGGCGAACTTGCGCATGTCCCACGCGTAGGTGGGACAGCGCTCGGCACACAGGCCGCAGTGCAGACAGACGTTCTCGTCCTTCACCATCACACGCCCGGTCTGCTTGAGGGTGCCGGAGACGTAGAGCGGCTGGCTCGGTTCGATCGCGGGAGCGGTCAGCCGATCGCGCAGCTCGGGTTCGTCGCCGTTCACGGCAATAGTCAGGCAGTCGGTCGGGCAGATGTCGATACAGGCGTCGCACTCGATGCACAGCGAGTCGGTAAAGTGCGTCTGCACGTCGCAGTTCAGGCACCGCTGCACTTCGGCCGCCGTCTGCTCGGCGGTGAAACCGAGCTCCACCTCGGTCGTCATCTTGGCGAACCGCACCGGCAGATCGACGTGCTTCATCTTCTGCCGCTGCACCGGGTCGTAGTTGTTGCTGTACGACCACTCGTGCAGCCCCATCTTGGTGCTCGCGAGCGTCATGCCCTGCGGGGGCCGCTCCGTCACCGGCACGCCCTGGCAGTAGTTGGAGATCGAGATGGCCGCCTGGTGTCCCTGCTCGACCGCCCAGATGATGTTGGCGGGGCCGAACGCAGCGTCGCCGCCGAAGAAAATGCCCGGCCGTGTAGACATGAACGTCTGCTTGTCCACCACCGGCATGTCCCACTTGCCGAACTCGATCCCCATGTCGCGCTCAATCCAAGGGAACGCATTGTCCTGGCCGATCGCGAGGATGACCGTGTCGCACGCAATGGTCTCGCGCCCGATCGTTTCCTGCTTCAGTTGCCCGTCGATCTCAGTGGACTTGAACTTCTCGAACTCCATCCCGGTGAGCTTCCCGTTCTCGACCACGAAGCGCACCGGCTGCAGGTTCTCCAGGATCTCCACCTGCTCTTCTTCGGCGTCCTCGAGCTCCCACGGCGACGCCTTGAAGTACTTCCTCGTCTTGCGCGCAATCACCTTCACCTCGGTGGCACCGAGGCGCTTGGCCGAGCGGCAGCAGTCCATGGCCGTATTGCCGACGCCGATGATCACAACGCGCTTGCCCACCGACTCCACGTGCCCGAAGTGGATCGACTCGAGCCACTCGATCCCGATGAACACCTGGTCGCTGTCGTGACGCCCGGGAATGTCGAGCTCCTTGCCCTTCGGCGCGCCGCTCCCGACGAACACCGCGTCGTACTCGCCGCTATCGGCCAGTTTCTTCAGGCTCTCGACCGGCGCGTTGTAGCGCACGTCCACGCCCATGTTCACGATGTAGCCGATCTCTTCGTCGAGCACTTCGGCCGGCAGGCGGAACGACGGGATGTTGATGCGCATCAGGCCGCCGGGCTGCGGCAGCTTCTCGAAGATCGTCACCTGATAGCCGAGCGGCATCAGGTCGTTGGCGACCGTGAGCGA
>Ga0105238_10008574_pt1 | contig 10227 bp, 7 predicted proteins | sample KBSC34metaG_FD_81526 | JGI IMG/M metagenome (GOLD analysis project Ga0105238, IMG submission 81526) | Corn rhizosphere microbial communities from Kellogg Biological Station, Michigan, USA - KBS C3-4 metaG | ecosystem: Host-associated > Plants > Roots > Rhizosphere > Soil | place: Michigan, USA...
CATGCAAAGCCGCGGCGACGCAAAGTTTTTTTGCCTGCCGCCGGCACAGCGCTGCTTTTGGGTTGCACGGATGGCGGAATCCGCGTATTCACGTACAACGGATCGAAAGGAAACCCATGCCTGACAGCCAGCCCGAGGCGCCGCCCCCGATTCAACCGCCGCCCACCACAAATGCCGCGCCACCGGTGCCGCCCAATCCCGACAGCCAGGCGCGCACGTGGAACATGCTCTGCCACTTAAGTGCCCTCTCGGCCTACATCGGCATACCGCTCGGTAACATTATTGGGCCGCTGCTTGTCTGGCAGCTCAAGAAGAATGAATACCCCTCTGTCGAAATCCACGGCAAGGCTGCGCTGAATTTTCAGATCACCGTGACCATTGCCCTGGTTGTCACCAGTGCGGCGATGTTCATCGGTTTCTTCTTCTGCATTGGCTGGTTGCTGCTCCCCGTTGTGATCTTGATCGGCCTTGCCGGGACCGTTTTCGCCATCATCGCCGGCATCAAGGCCAGCAACGGCGAAGACTATAAATATCCCTGGAGCCTTGAACTCATCAAGTGACCGGCCGCACCGTCACTCGCCACCCGTCACTTTTTTTTCGCCATGTGCCGGTGCACGAAGAAATAATACAGCCCGCCCAGCACCAGCATCGTCCCCGCCAGCCAGAGCGTGATGCGATGATACTCGCCCTTCATTAACTGTTCGTTCAATTCCTTGTCCTGCCCCATCTTCACACCCAGCCAGCAAAGCACCCCGCACCAGATCGCCGAGCCGAGCACCGTATAGAGGGAAAAAATCCAATAGTTCATCCGCACGATCCCCGCCGGGATACCGATGAGATGCCGCACCACCGGCAGCAGCCGCGAAACAAAGATCCCCATCGCGCCGTAATGCGACGCCCACCGCTCCGCGCCCTCGACTTTTTCCGCGGAGATGAAAAAATATTTTCCAAAATGCATCACCAGCGGCCGGCCCGCCAGGCGCGACGCCCAATACATCGCCGTCGCCCCGAGCCACGACCCGATCATCCCCGCCAGTACGATGCCCCACAGCGACAGCGGAATCTGTCCCGTGTACGCCAGATGCGCCGCCGGCGGGATCACGATCTCGCTCGGCAACGGAAACACCGAGCTCTCCACCGCCATCATCAGCGCCACCAGTGGATAACCGCCGGATTGTAACGCGTGCGAATACCAGTCGTTCAGATTCTGGATGATTTGATGCATGAAGCCGTGGTTATAGCGGAAAAGCGGGCCGATTGGACAGTATTTTTAGAATTTAATTGGTCCCAGCCGGCACCGGCGGCGGTGGCGGTGGCACCGAGTTATCTGGCGCTTCAGCGGCTGCTTGCTCGGCAGCATCTGCCGCCGCTTTGGCCGCCTTCGCTGCGTGATCGTCGTAATAGCTTTGGATTTCATCCGCGGTCGCCGGCTGCGGCCAGACCCAGTCATGGCCTAGTAACCAGTTCCAAGCGGGTGTTTTTGAATACGAAGGTGGCTTTGCCGGCGTGGCGTCGCCGCCATCGTCCCTGCCATCTGCTCCAACGGAATACAACAGAAAGGTCCCGTCCTGATTCACCCGGTAACGCAACGGTTTGCCATCCATGGGATCAAGTGGTGCTGTCGCCAAGAACTCCGGCGCAAGTTCCACCAGGCTCGCCGGCAGCCGTCCGTATCTGATTTGAAAACGTTTCAGGCTGATGGCCGTATCTATCATCTGCTTGGCTGTTTCAGCACTGGCAAATCTTTGCAACGATGAATGACCGAAAAGTCTTTCGGAAAACAAGCCCCTCCATTCTCTCATGCTGGCTGAAGATGGGGGGCTCAGTGCTGCCACCTGCTTGCCAGCCGCTTCGAATACCGGACCGTAAACTTGATTCGTATACGCAACCCGCAAGGCGTCGATTTCTATCTGGTTTTTTTGCAGCATCTCCTGTTCGTCCTCATAGCTCCAGGAATTCTGCCACATCGCCAGCCCGACATAATCACGCCCGGCATCCCAACCCGACCTCCCAAAATCTTGAATGTCTTCCATAAAGTCTCCCGAACTGCTGTAGCTCCACGATGATCCGCTCGTTATTGACGCCCCCGTCAGTTGCTCACATTCGGCGGGAGATTTTCTCACCGCCTGGATGGCTTTGTCCTGCCAGGCCCGCTGCACAATCATGGCTCCTTCAGCTCCGCTGAAAAAATTTAGTTGTCGCCAGCGGGCTTGCAGCGACTCCATCTCCGGGTCCGTCAGGTTCGTGGCTTGCAGCAGTTCCCATGTGGCATTCATGGCAATGGTTGACATGGCCGCCCGCACCAGTTGGGAAATTTCAGTCCGTTCATTTTGCTGCGCCTGTATCAGCGCCAGCAAAACGCAGATGTTGGTCACCGCACTGGCCGGATCATGATTGTGCAGGTCACAATCCGCCGCTGCCATCAATCTTTGCGCAGCATGCCGTAATGGCGCCAGATGTGGCAGCGCCAATTGAAAACCCTCGTCATAGTTGAGGTGAAAATCGATCACCGGGAAAACTGCCGCCTGCGTCAGCAATTCGGTCGCCACCCGGTCCGCTTCCACCGCCGCCATGGCCTCCTCCCAATGGTTTGTTTGAAGGGGCTGGTCGGGCTCAAACCAATATGGCTGGGCCCAACCCACCAAGGCTTTCCCTGGCGCGACCATCCGCATCGCCGGTGGCAGATTGCTGGTCTCGTGAATATCTGTCACAAATGACCGTAGCGCATTCCCAACCTGCTCCACCCCATTGCTGGCCGCCGGTACCGGTGGTGGCAACACTTCAGCGAGTTCAAACTTCTCTCCCCTTTCCCGCAGTGATTTTTTGTAAGCCTCCAGCCGGCTTTCCGGCCCCACTCGCATCGTCAGGAAGAAAACGGTGCACGACAAAACCATGAAGATTCCCACCGCGATCAATATTTTCCAACGGGTCTTCATTTCAGATCCAATTACTTTGGCGGGTTGTCGTAAAAGAATTTTACCTCCGCCTCCGTCGCCGGCTGCGGCCAGACCCAGTCGCGGGCTTTGACGTTCTGCCAATATAAGCTTGAGCTGGCACTGCCGGTGACCGCGTTGGTTGGATCACCGCCATCATCCACACCGTCCTCACCGACGCAATAAAGCAAAAATGTTCCATCCGCATTCGGATGATAGCGCAGCGGCTTACCGTCATACGGATCGATGGGCATGAACGCAAGGAATTCCGGCGCCAGTTTGTCTAGTGTTTCCGGCCACACCCCGTGTCTCAACTGAAACCGTTTCAGTGCGATTGCTACAACGACGACGCGCCTCGCGGCTTCGACGCGAAGTGTATTGTTCACTGCACCGCCAAGGCTAAACATTGAATCAAACTCACTAAAATCTGGGATTTTTAACGCACGAAAAAATGATGCACCAGCGTTGGTAATGCTAAGCAGAGAAAGTTTTTTCTGCATCGAGTCATAACTTGTTTTATAACATTGGTTTTGATTTGTCCGCATAACCCGCAAAGTTTCCAGAATGATTTGTTCGCTCTTAAGCTCGTGCAATTCATCCGAGTAACTCCACGATGTGCGCCACATGGCTGCGCCGATTGCAGAACGTGGCTTTTCTGTAATAGCTTCCCAATCCGGCGGCCAGTCCCATAGACTGCTAGAGGAGCTGCTGGAACCGGTCAATGAAGCGAAAGAGCCAAAGGTTTTTTGTATTTCGTCGGGCGCGGCGCGGAGTCTTTCAATTTCATTTATACTCCAAACCCGCTCGAGGGCGAAAACGTTGGTAGCGTCAGCAAAAAAATCCAGCCTATCCCATTGATTTTGTAGCATGGCAAGTTGCGGATCGGTGGCATTTGGAGACTGCAGCAATTCCCAAGTCGGGGAGATGGCGACGTTTGCCATGGCTATTCGCACCATATGCGAAATAAGAAGCCCTTCTGGCATGGCCCGCTGCACTAACGCCAGGATGATACAAATGTTTGTCGCGGCGTCATCAGTATCAGCGTTATGCAAATCGAGCACCGCCGCTGAAGCTAATTTTTGCGCGGATTGTTTCATCGGCGTAAGGTGGGGCAACAATGACACGACATCTTTTGAGTAATCGAATTGAAAATCCAGCTTGGGTCTTTCCAGCGCTTGATGCAGCAATCCAATGGCCGGACGATCCTCAGCAACTCGCGCCGCAAAATCCTCCCACGCATTCGTGAAATCGTAACTGCAGGCTTCTGGCTGCATCCATCCCACCATCGCCTTTCCAGGCACGACCATTTTCATTGCGTTGGGGACGCCTTTCGTGCCGGAACCAAACATCACGAACGCACTGCGCACAGCGTCCGCACAATTGCTCTCCGCTGGCACGGGCGGTGGAACCAATTCGGCTAACTCCAGTTTCTCACCGTGCTCGATCAGGAATTTTTTATAAGCCTCAACCTCGCTTTGCGGCCGGTGATGTACCATGAACCACGCAGTGACGAGAGCGAGCAGCATAAAAACTCCCACGGCGATCAATATTTTCCAACGGGTCTTCATTTCCGAATTAATCACTTTGGCGGGTTGTCGTAAAAGAATTTTATCTCCGCCTCCGTCGCCGGCTGCGGCCAGACCCAGTCCTGCGCCTTGCTATTTTGCCAGTCATATCTGACGCTGCCGGTGCTGCTGCTGATGTTGGCAGGTGCGCCTCCATCATCAACACCATCGGGACCGACGCAATAAAGCAGGTACGTCCCATCCGCATTCGGATGATACCGCAACGGCTTTCCATCATACGGATCGATCGGCACCGCCGGGAAAAACTCTGGCACCAGTTCTTCCAGTGATTCCGGCCACTTGCCATGCTTGAGTTGAAACCGTTTCAATGCCACTGCCGCCACCACCACCCTCCGCGACGCCTCGGTGCGCAAGGTCTTAATGACAGTGCTCCCCATATATTCTGAGGTAAAGATGTCACGAAAATCCGGGATATCGAGCGCATCAAAAAAAGGCTCGCCCACATTGGTGAGACCAATGGTGTCAAGCCGTGCTTTCATCGCGTCGCTTTGCGGTTTTAAAACCTGGTTCGTTTTCATCGTCCGCAGCGCCTCCAATACGATCTGGTCTGCCTGTAGGAGATGGATTTCCTCCGAATAGTTCCATGATGTGCGCCACATGAATTTTCCACTCGCCAGTTTGGCGTCATCCACGAACTCATTAAGATTTGCCGGCCAGCTTGATGACGGACTGGACGACCCGCCGCCGGAGACATGCCTGCCAGAATACCCGCTAAACACGCAGTCAAATTGCGCACTGGAAACACGGGCTTTTTCTATCTGGCTCTTCATCATCGCCCGCTCCATCAAAAACGCCTTTTCCGCGGAGTCAATGAACTCCAGTTGTTCCCATTCCCTTTGTAGCTCGGCCAGTTGCTGATCCGTCGCGTTTGTGGCCTGCAATAATTCCCACGTCGCTCCCTCTGCGATCGCCACTTCCGCGATCCGCACGAGGTGCGATATGGCTATCGCCTCATCATGGTTGCCATGCACCAGGGCCAGCAACACGCGGATATTAGTTGCTGCCGCGCCCGTGTCGCCGTTGTGCAGGTCCAAAGCTGCCTCTGACGTCAGTATCTGTGCCGCGCGTTTGGATGACGCTAATTGTGGCAACAGCAGTGAAAATCCCTTTTTGTAATCCAGACCAAAGTCCAGCTTCGGCCGCTCGAATACCTGCTTTAAGGTTTCGATGATTGGACGAAAAGTAGCGCCCTCCGCGGCCAGATCCTCCCACGCATTGGTGAAATCCGTATTGCTCGCCATGGGCTGCATCCAGCCGACCATCGCCTTGCCGGGAGCGACCATCCGCATCTCACCCGGTACTTTGACATTCGCCATGCCGATTGATCCGAATGCGAGCTTCACCGCGTCCGCGCAATTTTCCCCCGCCGGAACCGGCGGAGGCGCTACTTCACTGATCTCCAATTTCTCGCCCTTCTCGCGCAGCAGCTTCTTGTACGCCTCCAGCTTGTTTTCCGACCCCACGCGTATCGTCAGCAAGGAAATGGCGCATGACAGCACCATGAAAATCCCCACTGCAATCAATATCTTCCAGCGGGTTTTCATTCCTCCTAAAAAATCTTACCCCTTCGTGAAAAAATTCCGCTGCTTCTCGCTGATCGGCATTCCCAGCTTCTCCATCACCGCCAGCATATCCTCCCACACCCGCCGCTTCTCGCTCAACGACTGGTTCCGCAGCAGATACGAGGGATGATACGTCGGCATCAGCGGCGTCTCACGATACGTCTGCCACTGCCCGCGCAGCTTCGTGATACCCGTCTTGCCCAGCAATCCCTCCACTGCCGTTCCGCCCAGCGCCACGATCACCTTCGGCCGGATCAGGTCGATCTGCTCGTGCAGGTACGGGATGCACGTCGCCATTTCCGCCGGTGTCGGCTTGCGGTTGCCGCTCGTCTGCCCCGGCGTATCCGGCCGGCATTTCAAGATGTTCGCGATATACACATCCGCCCGGGAAAGCCCCGTCGCCGTGATGATCTTCGTCAGCAACTGCCCCGCCGCACCCACGAACGGTTCGCCCTGCGCATCTTCATCCGCCCCCGGCGCCTCGCCCACAAACATCAGTTCCGCATCAATGTTCCCGACGCCAAAGACCACTGACTTGCGTGATGACGCCAGGTTCGGGCACTTCACGCACACCATCGCCCGCTCGCGCAACGACGCAAACGCCGCCGCCTTTGCCACTGGCTCCAGCGCCAGCCCGCGAGGTGTGACCGGTGCGGCCTCAACCGGAGCAATCACTGGTGCCGCCACCGGCTTTGGCGAAAAAGTTCTGAGTGCTGGCGCGGGTGCAACTGGTGCGACTTGTGGCCTTACAGAAGAAATAGCCGCCCGTGCCGGCTGTGCAAGCGACCGGAGCGTTTCCGGTACCACCGCCACATGCCGTACCCCGCGCGACTTCAGCCCTTCCAAGTGCTGGATCGTCGCGTCGAGCAGTTGATGATAATCCGCTGACATGCCCGCATCGTAACGGCAACCCCGCGAATCACCAAAATTATTTATCCACAACTGCGCCCGGAGCGCGGACAGCTTGTCCGCGAGTTTGTTTGCGGTTTCCCTCCGTTTCAAAACCAAAAATCCGTTGGACACCATCCGCCATTCACCTCAATACTGCCGCATCATTTAATGCATCTCCTCTTCGACCTGGACGGCACTTTGACGGACCCTTTCCCGGGTATCATCAAGAGCATCCAGCATGCGCTCGTTGCCCTCGGCCATCCGGCCCCGCCTGACAACGATCTTCGCTGGTGCATCGGCCCGCCTCTCCGCCAGGTTTTTGCCAGGCTGCTTGATACCAAGGACGCATCCCTCATCGAATCGGCCGTGCTCAAATACCGCGACCGTTTCGGCACCGTCGGGCTTTTTGAAAACGACCTCTACCCCGGCATCGAAACCGCCCTCGCCGAACTGAAACGTTCCGGCCACACCTTCGGAGTCGCGACTTCCAAGCCGGCGGTGTTCGCCGTGCGCATCATCGAACACTTTGGGTTGAAACCTTATTTCCGCTCCATTGACGGCAGCGAGATGGACGGCACCCGGGCCGACAAGACCAGCCTCATCGCTTACATCCTGAAACGCGACGCCATCGCCCCGGCTGACACCATCATGATTGGCGACCGCGAATTTGACATGATTGGCGCCCGCCAAAATGGTGTCGCCGCGCTCGGTGTCCTCTGGGGCTACGGTTCCCGCGCCGAACTGGAAGCCGCCGGCGCGTTTGCCTGCGTTGCCTCTCCGCAGGAGTTGCCCGCCGCCCTCGCACAAATCAGTGTTCGCTAATGTTCACCGCCTTGCCTTGTCTTCCCGTCACCTTTCTCCGATGCTGGTCGTCCATTTCCGCATGAAAACCGCCTCAAAACCGGCCGCCCTGATTTTATTCCTCGCCCTGCTTTCGTTTCACCTCCCTGCCGCCAACATCCGCCTCACCCAGGACTTCGATGCCCACTGGCTTTTCAGCCGTGGCGATTTCGCCAACGCCATGGTGCCCGCTTTCGATGACTCCGCCTGGCAACCCGTCACCGTGCCGCACGATTGGAGCAGCGACGGTCCGTTCCAGGCCGGTTACGGCAGCGGTAACGGCTTTGCCCCCGGTGGTTTCGGCTGGTATCGCAAACATTTCACGCTTGATGCCAGTCAGAAGGATAAAACTGTCACCCTCGAATTTGACGGCGTCTATGACTGCTCGGAAGTCTGGGTCAACGGCCAGTACGTCGGCGGCCGGCCTTACGGCTATTCCAGTTTCCAATGTGAGCTGGCGCCCTATCTCCAGTTTGGCTCCGCTGATAATGTTGTCGCTGTGCGCGTGGACCATTCGCGCTTCGCTGATTCGCGCTACTACACCGGCTCCGGCATTTACCGGAACGTCCGGCTTGTCGCGACGCACCCGGTGCATATCGGTCACGACGGCATCTATGTCACCACATCAGACATCTCGGCAACGAAGGCAACCATCCACGTTGAAACCATCGTCACCAATTCCTCCGCCACGCCGCGCGAAATCACCCTGCAAACCGAGTTCACAAGTCCTGGATTCTCCGAAGCTGTCGCGGTGATCAAAACCACTGCCCAACTGCCCGCCCGCTCCGGCAAATTGGTAAAGCAAACCGTCACCTTAAAAACCCCGCAACTCTGGAATGTGGATTCACCAAAACTCTATCATGCGGATAGTTCCATATGGATTGGCAAGGTCATGGTTGATGAACAAAGCACCCCCTTCGGCATCCGCGTTGCAACATTTGACGCAAACAAGGGGTTTTCCCTGAACGGAAAATCCCTCAAGCTCAAGGGTGTCTGCCTCCATCACGATGCCGGCCCGATCGGCGCTGCCGTGCCGGACAAGGTCCTCGAACGGCGCCTCCTCACCTTGAAGGAGATCGGTGTCAACGCCATCCGCACCAGCCACAATCCGCCTGATCCCGCGCTGCTTGATTTCTGCGACCGCATGGGCTTCCTCGTGATGGATGAGGCCTTCGATGAATTCACGCCGGCCAAGAACAAATGGGTGACCGGACGCAACAATGGCGCACCCAGCCATTTCGGCTACGCCGAACTCTTCGACCAATGGTCCGTCACCGACCTCTCGGACATGGTCCGCCGCGATCGCAACCATCCCTGTATCATCCTCTGGAGCATCGGCAACGAAATTGATTTTGCCAACGACCCCTTCTCGCATCCCGTCCTCGGCGAGAGTTATCATCCGGGAAATCCGCCGGCGGAAAACCTGGTCGCTTGCGCCAAACCGCTCATCGCTGCCGTGAAGGCCCTCGACCCGACGCGCCCTGTCACCGCCGCGCTCGCCACCGTGTCCATGTCAGATGCCGTCGGCCTCGCGGGCCTGCTTGATGCCGCCGGTTACAATTACCAGGAAGCCCGCTACGCCGATGACCACCGCAAATATCCGCAACGCATCATCTATGGCAGTGAGAACAGCCACCAATACAACGCCTGGCTCGCGGTGCGTGATAATGATTATATCGCCGGCCAGTTTCTCTGGACTGGCGCGGATTATCTCGGCGAGGCGAACGAATGGCCGAATCGCGCCAGCGGCGCCGGCCTGCTTGATCTCTGCGGTTTCAAGAAACCGCTTGCCTGGTTCCGGCAAAGCCTTTGGAGCGACCGGCCGATGGTTTATCTCAGCGTGGCCAACGGCAACGGCGGACGACGCGGCTTCGCCAGTGCCGAAAGCTGGAACTGGCCGTCAAATTCCAGCGTGAACATCCTCTGCTTTGCCAACTGTCCAGAAGTCACCCTGATGCTGAACGACAAGGTCATCGGCACCAAAAAACTTTCCGAGGCCACCCGCGGCATGCTGGACTGGCAGATTCCCTATGAACCCGGAACCCTCAAAGCAGTGGGCAGCACCAACGGCTACGCGCTTTGTGAATTCACATTGAAGACCGCCGGCCCCGCCGCTCGGATCGAACTGTTGCCGGACACCACGCAGCTTCACGCTGACGCCAAGGACGTCAGCCACATTGAATTCAGGATTGTGGACGAAAACGGTGTGCGCATCTCCAATGCCACACCCGAGATTACTTTTGAACTTACCGGCCCCGCCAACCTCCTTGGCATCGGCAACGGCGACGTGAACAGCTCCGAAGATTGCAAGGCCAGCACCCACCACGCCTTCCAGGGCCGCGGTCTGGCCATTTTGCAAACCACCACCACCACCACTGGCACCATCACCCTGAAAGCCACCGCTCCCGGTCTTGA
>Ga0105238_10008575_pt1 | contig 10227 bp, 11 predicted proteins | sample KBSC34metaG_FD_81526 | JGI IMG/M metagenome (GOLD analysis project Ga0105238, IMG submission 81526) | Corn rhizosphere microbial communities from Kellogg Biological Station, Michigan, USA - KBS C3-4 metaG | ecosystem: Host-associated > Plants > Roots > Rhizosphere > Soil | place: Michigan, USA...
CGCCGTCGGCCGCTCGAGGAGGCCGAGCCCCAGCAGCATCTGGTTCAGGAGCCCGTTCAGGCCCAGGATCGAGCGCATGGTGTAGAGCTTGACGATATAGCTCATGAACAGCGGCAGGACGATCAGCAGCAGCAGGAGATAGCGGCGCGCCGGCGGCTGGCGCCAGACGAACCAGGCGATGGGAAAGGCAAGCAGCAGGCAGATCAAGGTCACCCTTGCGCAGAGCCAGAGGGTCTGCAGCAGCACGCCCCAATAGGCGGCATTGCCGAAGAAGGCAGCGTAATTGACCAGGGAGAGGTCGGTGACGATCTGGTTGTTCTCGATGCGATAGAAGGAGTTGAGCAGGAAGGTCCCCAGCGGCACCAGCACCAGGATCGCCGGCAGCGCCGCCACCGCCAGGAACAGAAGCCAGCGCCGGGCCTGGCTCACGTCTTCCTCTCGAGCGGGACCACGGCGACATCGGCGCCGTCGAAGGCCAGCGTGATGGCGGCACCCGGCTCCAGCGCCTGGATCTCGCGCCCGCTGGCGAGCTTCACCAGCAGGCTGCGGCTGGGATCCTGGACCGGGCGCAGGAGAAGATGGGTCATGGCGCCGACGAAGATCACCTCCTCGATCTTGCCCTGCCAGGAGATCCGGCCCGGCACCGCTTCTTTCACCATGTCGATCTTCTCGGGCCGCACAGCCAGACGCACCGGCGTGCCGGGCGTCAGCGTCCTCTCCGCCGTCGCCACGATGCCCAGCGGCGTCTCGACGACGCCGCCCGTCCCCATGACGCCGTCGATCAGATTGCTGTCGCCGAAGAAGCCGGAGACGAAGGGCGTCTTCGGTCCGTAATAGACCTCCTTCGGGCTGCCGACCTGCTCGATGCGCCCTTCGTTCATCACCACGATGCGATCGGACATGGTGATCGCCTCCTCCTGGTCATGGGTGACGAAGAGGAAGGTGGTCTTCACCCGGCGCTGCAGATGCTTGAGGAAGAGCTGCATCTGCCGGCGCATGTCGGCATCGAGGGCGGAGAGCGGCTCGTCCAGCAGCAGGATCTCCGGCGCGCAGACCAGGGCGCGCGCGAGGGCCACGCGCTGGCGCTGGCCGCCGGAAAGCGCGTCGGGATGACGCGACTGGAGGCCGGTGAGGCCGACGATCCCCAGCGCCTCCTCCACCTTGGCGCGGATCTCGGCCTTCGGCCGTTTGCGCACCATCAGCCCATAGCCGATGTTCGCCGCCACGTTCATATGGGGGAACAAGGCGTAGTCCTGGAAGACGGTGTTGAAGGGCCGGAGATGGGCGGGCAGCCGCGTGATGTCGCGGTCGCCCAGCAGGATCCGCCCGGCGCTGGCCTCGACGAAGCCGCCGATGAGGCGCAGCACCGTGGTCTTGCCCGAGCCCGAGGGGCCGAGGATGGTCAGGAACTCCCCGTCCTCCACCGCCAGATCCGTCGGCCAGAGCGCCGTGGCGCCGGCATAGGATTTGGCGAGACCCTCGAGCCGGAGCCGCATGCCTCAGGCGACCGTGTAGCGGCGCACCGCCTCCCAATCCACCTCGATTCCGAGACCGGGCTTCTTGGGCAGCGGGATGACGCCGTTCTCCAGCACCAGCTCCTCCTGCGCCAGCTCGCGGCGCAGCCGCTCCAGGCAGAGCTGGGGCGGAAGATATTCGATGAAGCTGCAATGCGGGGTGACGAAGGCGAGATGCGCAGTGGCCGAGATGGAGATGCCGGTCTTCCAGCAATGCGGCACGATGATCCGCCCGCGCTCGGCCGCCATGTCGCAGACGATCTTGGCCTCGCCGATGCCCCCGCAACGCCCGACATCGGGCTGGGCCACCTGGACCTTGCCGATATCCATCAGCTCCTTGAATTCATAACGGGTCGCCAGCCATTCGCCGAAGGCAATGCGCATGGGCGCGGCCGCGGCGAGCTTGGCCATCTCCTCGACATTGTCCGACCAGATGGGCGTCTCCAGGAAATAGAGGTCGAACTCGGCCCAATCCTTCACCACCGACAGGCAGGTGGCCGCGTCCTCCCAGAGATATTGCACATCGACCATCAGGACCATGTCGGGGCCGAGCGCCTTGCGCACGGCGGCGACCACCTCGGTATGGCGGTCATAGCTCTCCTTCATGCCGCCATGGGCATAGGGGCCGTTCATGGTGACCTCGGACTTCACCGCCTTGAAGCCCAGGGCCTTGGCCTTGAGGGCCGATTCCACCAGGGCGTCGCGATATTCCTCGAAGCGATGCCCCGCGGGCTGGAGCGAGGCATAGGGCGTCACGAAATCCCGTGGCTTGTCGCCCAGCAGCGCATGCACCGGCTTGCCCAGCGCCTTGCCGCAGAGATCCCAGAGCGCCATCTCCACCGCGCTCATGGCATGGATCACCATGCCCCGGCGCCCGTTCATGGCGGTGCCGAGATAAAGCTTCTGCCACAGCGCCCCGATCTCGAAGGGATCGGCGCCGATCAGCGTGTCGCGGATGGAGAGGCCCATGGTGTGGGTCCCGGGCGCCTCGATGCAGGTCTTGGCCATCCAGGGATTGGCGTCGCATTCGCCGATCCCCGTCACGCCCTGATCCGTATGAATGGCGACGATGAGGCTGTCCTGGGCGGAGGAGGTGAAGCCTGGATCGTAATCCGGTGCCAGCAGGACATGGCAATCGATGCCGGTGATCTTCAGACGCGGCGCGGGGCCGTCAAGACGAGGCGAGATGGTATGCATGGGTCTCTCGATTGGAGGGAGGCGCCGGACGGCAGATGCTGCCGTCCGGCCGGATCAGAGCGGTATCGCGGGATCAGATCAAGGGGCCGCCTTGACCTCGTTCCAGAGGGTGACGCGCTTGGAGAAGCTCTCCGGGGTCTTCAGGAAGGTCAGCTTGTCGCCATAGGTGAGGCCGGCCTTGGTATTGGCCGCGACATCGGTCGTATTGCCGTAGCCTTCCTTCTCCGTGAGATAGCGGCCGACCTTCGGATCCAGGCAGGCGCTGATCCAGGCGTGGGCGAGATCGACGTCTTTGGCCCCGGCGCTGATGGTCCAGCAATCCAGCCAGCCGATGGCGCCTTCCTTGGGGATGGTGAGGGCGGCATCGACGCCCTTGGCCTGCAGGCTCTTCACCTGGGGCTCGCCCATGGAGAACATCGCCTTGATGTTGTTCTGGGCGAAGATGTTCACCCCCTCGTCGAAGCCGGCGTAATAGGTCAGCAGGTTCTTCTTCTGGGCGATGAGCTTCGCCTTGACCTGGGCGAACTGATCGTCGCTGAGGTTGAAGGGATCCTTGAAGCCCAGCACCAGGGCGGCAAGCGTGATGCAATTATTGGCATCGTCGAGCGAGATGACCTGCTGGGCATTGGCGGGATCCCAGAGCACTTCCCAGCTCTCCGGCGCGGTCGGATAGGCCTTCTTGTCGTAGATCAGCGGCAGCGAGCCCCAGGCGAAGGGCAGGCCCCAGCGCTTGTCGCCGTCCTGCAGCACATCGACCGAGCGGAAGGCCGGATCGAGATTGCCGACATTCGCGATGGTCGCGGGATCGATGGGCTGGATCAGCTTGTTCTCGATGTAGCGGGCGAAGGAGGAGGTGTCGAAGGCGACCACATCGTAATCGGCGCCCTTCGAGCCCTGCATTTTGGCGAACATCTCGTCCACCGAGCCGATATAGACGATCTGGCATTTCACCCCATTGGCCGCCTCGAAGGGCTTCACCCAATCGGGCTCGGCGTAGCCCTCCCAGGTCAGGATCCGAAGCTCGCTGGCCTTGGCCGAGGCGATGCGCGGCAGGGCCGCCACGGCGCCTGCCGCCGCGAGGCCGATTCCGAATTGGCGTCTGTTCAGCATGGTCCTTCTCCCTGTTTGTTTTTAGAGGTTCGCGGTCGTTGTCCCTGGAGGGCGCTTCGCCGGTCACGCCAGCAGGCGGAACGGCGTCAGATGATCTTCGATCTCGGCGTCGAGCCGCGCCGGATCGCCATCGACAATGGCGGCGCGATAGCGCTGATGCTCGTCGACGACATAGGAGAATTCGGCGCGTTCCGAGGTCTCGATCGAGAACAGGATCAGCACATGGCGCGCGATGCCCGACCAGAGCGCGGTCAGCAGCGGGCTGTCGGCAATCCCGTAGAGCGCGGCATGGAAGGCGATGTCGCCGCGGTTGACGCTTTCGCGATCTCCCGCTCGGGCCGCAATCGCCAGGGCGGCGATGGCATGATCGAGGGGCGCGAGGCAGGCCGGATCCTGGCGGTACTTCTCGACCACGAGGCTGGCGCAAAGCCGCTCGAGGGACAGCCGGACCTGGCAGAGCTGTCGGGCCCAGGCGCCGTCCCGGGGTGCGACCTGCAGCCCGCGGCGGGCGGCCGGCACCAGAATGCCCTGGCTCCAGAGCACCTGCAGCGCCTCGCGCACCGGCACCCGGCTCACCTGCAGCTGGCCGGCAAGCTCCGCCTCGGTCAGACGCTGTCCCGGTTCGATCCGCCGCGCCGCGATGGCATCGATGATGCGATCGGCGATCTGGTCGGCCAGCGTCGTCGCCGAAACCGGCGCCATGCCGATGCTGCTGGCCAACGCGATGCTCATCCCTACCCCAATCAGCACACTGTATGCGAAGTATGGTATACAGTGTACGAAGCCGTCAAGAGGTCGACACCTCGCAGATTGCCGCGCGCTTCTGGATCACTCCCGGACTTCGCTCGGGGGACGAATCCAGAGCTCGATCCTCAGTAGATTGCCGTCGAATCCGTCTTCCCATTCTTTCATCAATCAGACATGGACGAATTCTGCGCCAATACAGTAAATGCGAATTGGCTATTGACCGGATCGCACGGCTGCGATAGAAGGCCGCACCCGCACAGGTTGTGCACCGTGATTCATCATCGAGAGATCGACTGGGTTCCACCATGCAAACGCAGCGCAAATTCATGCCAGGCAAGGATACGGCGTTCGTGACGCGCCGCGCCGGCATAGCCATGCCTGCGTCGGCGTGGCGATTTAGGCCAGCGGTCGGCCTGGTTGCGAATTCGAACGGTCGAGACGGCGTCGGCGCTCATGCGCTGTATAGCGCAGGCGCGGGCAAGGGAGGTGCGCGGGTGATCTAGACCCTCGCAATCGGTCCTGAGACAGGACCCCACCCAGCCCCGCTTCTGGCGACCGGCTCGGTGGGGTTTTTTATTGCGCGATACACAACCGAAAGTTGTTTCGGCTGTGAAGGATGCTGCTCGGTCAGGATTTGGTCGGGCATCGAGATCACGAAACGAGTTTGGCCCCGGGCGTCGTCTTTTGGGTGGCGCCCGGGGCCGGGGCGGGTCTTCGGACCCGCCAAGCTGTTTGACAAGTGAAGACGGATTCAATGCCGGCGGCGAGGCACAGGCGATGCTTGCCCGCGCCTCGCCGCCGGATCTAACAAGCCGGCGATCACTTGCTGAGATATTTCATGCCGGTATCGCACATGACGGTGACGATCGTCGCGCCGGCCCCCAGCGTTTCGGCCATTCGCAGCGCGGCGACGACATTGGCACCGGTGGATGTGCCGGCGAAGAGCCCCTCCTCCCGCGCCAGCCGAAGCGCCATGGCCTTGGCTTCTTCCGTCGAGACCCGTTCGATCCGATCGGCCATACCGGCCTGCCAGAGCGGCACGACATAGCCGGCGCCGATCCCATCGATCTTATGGGCGCCCGTCGGACCGCCGGACAGAACCGGAGACTCGGACGGCTCCACGGCAATGATGCTGATCTGGTCATTGCGGCGGCGCAGCGCCTCGGCGATGCCGCGCAGCGAGGCCGCGGTGCCCACGCTCTGGACGAAGCCCTCGATCCCCCCGCCGGTCTGGCTCCAGATCTCCTCCGCCATCTCGTGATAGGCGGCGAGCTGGTCCCGGTTGTTCATCTGATCGGTCCAGAAACCGCCCGTTTCCCGCGCGACGACATTGGCGGCCGCGATCATGTCGCGGGTGAGCTTCTCGGTCATGCGCCCGCTTTCGCTCGGCAGGACCTGCAGCCGCGCGCCCAGGATCTTCATATGCTCGAGCTTCTCGCGCGCGAAGGCATCCGAAGTCACGATATGCAAGGGATAGCCTTTCACCGCGCAGACAAGGGACAGGGACACGCCGGTGCTGCCGCCGGTGTATTCGACGACGGCGCCGCCGGCGCGGAGCCGCCCGTCGGCCTCTGCCGCCTCGATCATGGCCAGCGCCATCCGGTCCTTCATGCTGCCGGTGGGATTCTCGCTCTCCAGTTTCAGCAGAATGCGGGCGCCGCTCGCGGGCCCGATCTTGCGCAAGGCCATCAGGGTGGTCTCACCGATGCAATGCAGGATGTCCCGCCGAAGGCGGGATGCCGAGGAGTCCATGAAAGTTCTTTCCATGTACCTACATATTATGTAGATACATATATCTGGGAGAAGACCGATGCAATCGCGAAAGACGCTCCGCAGCGATGCTCAAGCCCTGGTGGAAGCCTGCGCCGGCTGGAACAGCCGGCTGGCCGCCCGGCGCATCACCCAGTTCCTCGATCGCGAGCTGGCGGCGCTTGACCTGACCGCGGCGCAGATCGGGCTGATGGCGCAGATCGCCGTGATACCCGACGACACGCTGGGCGGTCTGACGCGCCGCACCGGCCTGGAGCAATCGACCCTGTCGCGCAATCTGCGCACGCTCGAGGCAGCGGGGCTGATCGAGATCGCCGTGGTCGAGACCGACCAGCGGCGCCGGGCCGTCTGGCTGACCGAAGCCGGCGCCAGGCGCCTCGAGGCAGCCATTCCCGTGTGGCGCCGGGCGCAGGCGAAGCTGTCGAAGTTTCTCTCGGCGGGGCTCGCCAAGCGCCTCGCCGATGAGGCGGAGGCGCTCTCGGAGGCCTGACGCGACGGTCGGCCTCTCGATTCATCTTTTCTGGTGGTCGTAGCTCAGTGGCAGAGCATCCCGCTGTGGCCGGGACGACATCGGTTCGATTCCGCTCGACCACCCCACCGCTACTGGACACGTCGCCTAGTGGCCGAAGGCGCCGGACTGTCGCTCCGGTCATCGGGGGTTCGAATCCCCCCGGGTCCGCCAGTTCACTCAAACAAGGAGGTGCGTCATGAAACGCCATCGTGAAGATTCAGGCTTCGAGACCATGAGCAAGCGCCGCCGCGGGTTTCAACTCCGAGGCCCAGGTCAAGCGCGGGGAGCGCATCGTCCATGGTGACAAGGAGCTGAGCGAGAAGCTCGGGCGCAACGACCCCTGCCCTTGCGGCTCCGGCAAGCGCTTCAAACGCTGCTGCCTGACCTCGCGCAGCTTTCACCGATCGTCGCCACTACACGCGCTGAGACGAACTCGGCGGCGAGAGCAATGCCTTCATAGGGCAGAAGTCGGAGGTTCGAATCCTCCCGGAGCCAGGACGCGCCCGTAGCTCAATTGGATGGAGCACCGGACTACGGCTCCAGAGGATGGAGGTTCGAACCCTCCCGGGCGCTCCTATCAAGCGGCCGACAGCCGCAAGTGAAACCTGCTGCCGGTCGCTTCGGCATAGCGCAGAAGTGTCTTGGTGCTGGGCAGCGTCTGGCCGCTCTCCAGCCGGGCAATGGTCGATTGGCTCGTGCCCATCCGCACGGCCAGTTCGGCCTGAGACAGCCCTGCCCGCAGGCGAGCCCTGAGCAGTTCGGCGGAAATTTCGAACTCCGGCGCCAGTGCCTCGTACTCTGCCTTGACCTTGGGATTGGCCAGCAGACGAGCCTTGAGCTTCTCGAAGGGAACGGTCATGTGATCTCCTTTGCTCGGCGCAGTGCGAGTTCGATTTCGGCACGCGGAGTCTTTTGCGTTTTCTTGACGAAGGCCCTAACCACGATCACACGCCGGCCAATAGCGGTCACATAGAGCACGCGACCTATTCCATCCCGGCCGGTCAGCCGCAGTTCCCATAGTTTGCCTTCCAGGTGTTTCGCATGCGGCTCGCTCAGGCTTTGCAGCCCAGCTTGGCCAATGCGATCAGCCAACCGGAGAAATCGCGCCTGCATATCCACGGGAAGAGCAGCGATTTCCTTGGCAACCGTTTCGTTCAGGATTTCAACCTGCCAGCGCACATCCTCTTATATCTCAATTTTGAGATAAACAATAGATGTATCACCCATGACATCCCCTCAACCCGGCCGGCCGCCTTCGCGAGCCCGCCCAACCCAGGAGGTCGGCCATGACCGACGCAAGCCACTGCCCGGCGTTGGTCCTCAACGCCGACTACAATCCGCTCTCCCTTCTGCCGCTCTCCACTTGGCATTGGGAGGCGGCGGTGAGCGCCGTCGTCGCCGATCGCGTCGATGTCGTCGCCGAATACGACCGGACCGCCCGGTCGCCCAGCCGGTCGATTCGGCTGCCCAGCGTCATCGCGCTCCGGATCTATCAGGATCTGGAGCGGCCGGCGCCGCTGCGGCGGATCAACCTCTACATCCTCTACGGCGGGCGCTGCGCCTATTGCGGCAAGGCGGCGCCGACGGAGGAGATGACCTTCGACCACATTGTGCCTCGGGCGCGGGGCGGCCTCTCGAGCTACCGCAACCTCGCACTCGCTTGCCTCCCCTGCAACCTGAGGAAGGGCTGCCGGACACCGGGCGAGGCGGGGATGCGGCCGTGGCAGGAGCCGCGCCACCCGACCCTTGCCGAGCTCAACCGGCGGGCGCGGGGAATGCGGCTGACGCATCTCAGCCGCACGGCCCTCGACAATCTCTACTGGAGGACCTTCCTCGAGCCCTGACGCGACAACCGTCGGAGGAGACCCTAGAATCGAAAGGAGACCATCATGAGCAACTATGACCTCATCGAGACCGGCGGTGCGCCGGTCAAGGCCTGGATCCGCGGCGTTCCTCTCGAGGACGCCGCACTCCGACAGCTTTGCCATGTGGCGCAGCTGCCCTTCATCCACAGCCATGTCGCTGTCATGCCCGATGTCCACTGGGGCCGAGGCGCGACCGTCGGCAGCGTCATCCCGACCGTCGGTGCGATCGTACCGGCCGCGGTCGGAGTCGACATCGGCTGCGGCATGTGCGCGGTGCGCACCGACCTCGTTGCGGGCGATCTGCCCGATAGCTTGGCCGGGGTGCGCCGCGAGATCGAGCGGGCCGTGCCTGTCGGACGCGCGTCCCACCGCAAGCTGCCGCGTCCGGCGGAGCGGGCCTGGTACGCCGGGCTCAAGACCCGTTATGAGGCGATCGAGGCGAAGCATCCTGCGGTTGCCGAGAAGACCTCGGCCGCCTTCCAGATCGGGACGCTGGGCGGGGGCAACCACTTCATCGAGGTTTGCCTCGATGAGGCGGACCGGGTGTGGCTGATGCTGCATTCGGGCTCGCGCGGGATCGGCAACCGCATCGGCAGCTACTTCATCGCCGAGGCACGCCGGGAGATGGAGCGCCAGGACATCCATCTCCCCGATGTCGATCTCGCTTATCTGGTCGAGGGCTCGACCCTCTTCGACGACTATGTCCAGGCCGTCGGCTGGGCGCAGGACTATGCCCGCATGAACCGCGTCGTGATGATGGAGGCGGTGGGCAAGGCCGTCGCCGCCTCTCTCGGGCGGCCGGTGGACTGCGAGGTGATGGCGGTGAACTGCCATCACAACTACGTCGCCCAGGAGCATCACTTCGGCCGGGAAGTCTGGCTCACCCGCAAGGGCGCCGTGCGCGCCGGCGCGGGCGAGCTCGGCATCATCCCCGGCTCGATGGGGGCAATGTCCTTCATCGTGCGCGGCAAGGGCCATGCGGAGTCCTTCGAGACCTGCTCCCATGGCGCGGGCCGTGCGATGTCCCGCAGCGAGGCACGCCGCCGGTTCTCCGTGGAGGACCATGTCCTGGCGACGGCCCATGTGGAATGCCGCAAGGACGGCGGCGTCATCGACGAGACGCCCGGTGCCTACAAGGACATCGAAGCCGTGATGGCAGCCCAGGATGATCTCGTCGAGATCGTCCATCGGCTGCGCCAGGTCGTCTGCGTGAAGGGATAGGAAGGTGCCCCGCAAGGGGCGCCTTCCTACGCCTCTATCTCCGGCGCCGGCGGGCGCGAAGGCGAACGCCCAACCCCTCCTCCGCCGAGCCGATGAATTCGACGCCTGCTTTCTCCAGCGCAGCCTGGATGGCGGCGAGCGTGCTCACCCGCGGATCGACATTGCCGCTCTCGATCATATGCAGAGTCACGACCGAGATGCCGGCCGCATGGGCCAGCATGGCCTGGGTCCATTTCAGCAGGCCGCGGGCGGCGCGGATCTGGGCATCACTGATCATCTGAGTAAATTATAC
>Ga0105238_10008576_pt1 | contig 10227 bp, 13 predicted proteins | sample KBSC34metaG_FD_81526 | JGI IMG/M metagenome (GOLD analysis project Ga0105238, IMG submission 81526) | Corn rhizosphere microbial communities from Kellogg Biological Station, Michigan, USA - KBS C3-4 metaG | ecosystem: Host-associated > Plants > Roots > Rhizosphere > Soil | place: Michigan, USA...
CCGCCCAACTTGCAAGTTATTCTTGGTGCTGTTGAACTCGTCCTCGCTGGTACCTTCTATCCAATTGTTAAGCATCTCTATCCCAACAGAGATGATTCCCACTCGGTCCGGTGAAGGCGGGTCATCAGGCGCTCACCCGTGGACCATGACAGGCATCAAGGAATCGAACAGCATACTCGGTGAATTCATACCACTCGTCAATGTCAGCATCCACCTTCGTTCCGATTTCATCAGCGACTGCCCTATTTAGGGCACGACCGTCGAGACTACTTGTAACGCTAAAATTTCTTCTAATCAGACCTAGCCTTTGATAGGTATCCGGGTACACACTCAGTGGCACATCTAATTTCTCTGGCCCGTCGAACCTAAACCCTCCGAAAGCCCAGGGTGCCAGCGTCATTCCATCAGAAATGCGGTCCACAGTTTCAGCCTTGTTGCCGAAGTATTTATTGCGTTCCCTAATCTCGTTGAAGTGCCTGATGCTGTCTTGGCAGATGACTTCGAGATGCCGTGCCTCATCGGGCGTAAGCTGCTTCAGCGTCTCAATGAACGATGGAGATATGGTGTCTGTTTGCTGTGATGCAGTGGCAAGCAATCCTGCCCACATCTCCTGCAGCGTCTCGTTGTCCTCGATTGAGCTTGCATCCGCGATTGGGAATAGCAATCGTGTCGGGACGGCATTCGCAGGTAGGCCAGCATCGTGAAGGATTCGCTCTGTCTTTCGTAGCGTGTTGACAAGATTCTTAGCTCTATATGGCTTTATGCGGTCGGAGATCATCGCTCCGATGTCGTCGAATACCGGGCCTGCTAATCTGTGCACCAAATCAGCAGCCTTGTTGATCGAGTCGCTATAGTCGCTCATTTTCCCTGTAGTCTGATGATATCGCTAGAAGAGGTAAACTGCTCCGTGAGCATTGAAAACATCATCTCCGCACTAGACGCTGAAATCAAACACCTGCAGCAAGCCCGTAGCCTGCTTGCACTACTTGCCGTGTCCAATGCCGTGCGTGCAGCCGCTGCAACCAAACCTGCCACCAAAAAACGCAAACGAACTCTGAGCGCAGAAGCACGCAAAAAGATTGCAGACGCACAGCGGAAACGGTGGGCGAAACAGAAACGCGCTCAAGGCTGATGATCTGGCACGTCACAGAATAAAACCCGCTGTCTCACATCAGCTAGATAGATTTCCGACCGGTGGAGCGGCTGACTAGCTCAAATCCCATGCAACCGTTTACATTTCCCTTCGCATCTAAAAATTTGCCCGGAATTCCTCTCTGGTTGCTTTCTGCTGATGGGTAGTGTCATTTCCAATCGCAAGACCGCTGAAGCCTTGCGCAAGACCCTTCAGCACCTCGAATCAGACCCTTCTGTCGATTCGACCGACCCTGCGTTTGTCAATTTGAAGTGTTACCTGCTTCAGCGAGTCTTGGAACTCGAACATGACACTGCCGAGACGCAAGCCTCCATTCACCTTGTTGAATTGTCCACAACCAACCCCGGTGAACCTTCTTCAGCAAAAAACGACTCGCGCATCGCCTGACCGAGGCACATTAAACACGTTTGCGGTAGAAATCCTCGTCCGCTGGCTGAACCAACTCAATGCTAGGTTCGCGCTTTGCAGTAGTCTCTAGTTCTCTGATGAGTTCCACTACCGCCGTCCGGAAATCTTTTAGAGCCTGACTATCCTCCGGGACATGCCCACTTTTCTCAACCAAGTCGAGCGTTCCTTGTAGCACGCCGATTAACGTACTCGCAAAGGGTTTCATCGAGGCTCTCCTGTTCTGGGGCTTGGACAAACAGGATAGGAGGAAAAGGTAAGTACGGTCAACGCCCGAACAAATTCATCATGCTTGCGGTTGCGAAGATAAAGCAAGAAGGGATAGACAGAAGCACCGTCCGTCAAAGCCTAGGAGGTATGGAGACCTGACAGACGGTGCTGGTGAGGAGCAGTCGCATACCCGCAACTGAGTCGTGCCGCTTGCTGGCTGGGAGCAAGCGCACAAGCTACTTAGATGCTGGGAGTGAGATGGAGATGTATGTACGCTTTGCACGTTCCCTTCATCTAGCGGTGGGCACATCGGTCCAACTATATCGATTGAACTCGGGGGAAGCGGTTCTACTCAATCCAGCCAAATTGAGTCGACGCTCGAACGCGAGTTGTGCTTCCACTTGTGCAGCTACCTTGCTCTCGCCTAGTCCTTCTTGAAGAATGTCGCCATCGTGGGTTCGAAGTCTCCAAGCCCAGTCACCATCCTCAGTGCAACATTCCACCCACAACTGATATAGCCTTGCCTCAACCTGAATGGCACAGATGCTGACCAATGAAGGGGAGCCCATTTCCACTAATGGTATCAGCGGTTCGCAGCATGCTGAGCGCGATAAGCCCGAGTCGCTAGTCTCTCCTTATTCGTCTTCTATCGTCCTGCGAGTGTTTCAGCCTGCGATGCTCGATGTACCTCTCCGAAAACCAGACGATAGTGTCAGCCGATTCATTCAAGTTGTACAGCTTTGCAGGCGGCAACGGCATCTTTTCACCGCAAGCTATACATGTCGCAGAGATCGGCTTCATGCTGTTGTCATACCCGATCTTGAGTTCGGTTCTGATCATCATGCATGCTCCGACATCCAGCCGCGTGCGGTCTTGTGGACCTTCGCTTTTCTGCCCTCAAATGTGACTTCATAAGGACCAGTGGGAAGGTCGGAAGGTGCCTGTACGACGTCTGCTGCGACATACTCCCAAACGTCGAGCTTTAGCAGAGAGACCTTCACTGCTCTCACGACGCATCGTGCCTCCAGGTCCATTCCTCTGAGGACACCTGGCACAAGCACGGTTTCGCGAACAGAGATGGACACTTGAATACTCACAAGCCCTCAGAAAGGGGAAGAGAATACCCTGCAACCTGCGTTCCAGAATTGCAGGGGCTGGAATGGGAAAGCCGTACATCGCATTCCGACGAGCGATCAAAGTTGGGTATGATCTGAGCAATGGTTCCACGGATTCGGGCAGGTTGGTGTGATTTATGTCACATCAGATCGCGGGTCGTGCGAAGGGAGGAGTCTGGGTTTTGTCGCTCTAATCTAGATGACACGTTTAAGATTTCGCCGATGACATTTTGGTCATCGGTTGCTGCACTCACCGCTCATTCGGAAATCGGAACACAGTTGCAAGAGCAATATATGCAGGCATGGCCGTTGCAAATCAGGCAGTGGCTCATTTCTTCAACATCGTGAACGTCGGCACAGTTGAAGCATTCTTTCATCTCTACTGCTGCTGCTGCTTTTTTCATCATGATTGTCATGTTGGCGTGCCCTTTCTTTGGAGCCGGTTTCGGCGTTAAGGCAATTTTCCTGCCTGCGCGGTTGAGGACGAAGGGGCACCAGCATGCGTTGCGCGATGCCCTTCATTCAGAGGCCAGTTTGGGAGAACTGCGGTTAGTATGCATCAAAATCGACCAGTGGTCAACAAGTAAATAATTGATAATAAAGTATTTATGTCTCTCAATTCGCATTGACACGTTTAAGAAAATGTATGTTGACAACAAATCTAGAATATATATAATGCACGCTTTATTTAAATTATTGATTCTAAACGATTATGTTGACAACCGTAGTGGGAGATTGGTACGCTTGAAATCAGGGTCACACCGCTCTCACGCCAGGGGTCCTATAGATCGATGGAGAAAGCAGTAAATTACAGGGGATAGTTGCACCAAATCCAGACCGTTGGCATAAGTAAGTCAATAAGAAGCTGGGCAGCAGAGATTGCTAAAACCGCCGGACAAAACCGTGGCGGTATACCAAAAGGCAAAGGCGCAGTGACAATAAGACGCCCTTAGATTCAGCCTTAAAAAACGGAAACTGACTCGTCGCAGGCACCGACGGGAACAACACGAAAACAAGAATAAGATCGCAGGCTGACGCATTCGTGTGTCTGCCTCTGTGCACGGCAATGGCATTCGTGCGCCGTGCTGCCCAACTTTTCACGCACCAGTCACCGGCCCACCATAGGCCAGAACGGAGTCTGTCAATTTTGAGTCGTAAGAATCGTCGTAACTCAGCAGCAAAGGCGACTATCGAGGCATCTCTCAGCGTGGCATCCGAACAGGCCGAAGAATTTCTGCGCTTCCTTGAGTACATAGAGGAACAAGATGAGCTAAACAAACGCACCTGTGCTGCCCCTTCTCCCGCTGGTGCGGTGGTGGCGAAATGAGCAGCGGATACAAGGAACGGAAACGCCAGGAATACAGGAAGCAGCTGGAGGATGCGTACGCGTCATACGAGCGCCGGGAACCGCTCAGCATGGACAAGCTTTTGGAGGTGGTGCGCGAGTTCGCTAGGAGGAAGCTTTACCGGGTCGAGAGCAATCCCGAATTCGGCCAACTCGGAACAATCGGGACTGTCGACGATTATGTACAGAAGGTTTGTGAGGCAGTCTGGAAGGGGCTGACTCAGGGGTCATTCCGAGGAAACGCATCGACATTTTATTCGTGGGTGCACAAGATCGCATTCAATCAGAGGAGAGGGTTCGAAGGCGAAATCTTAGAACAGAAATACGTCAAAGTTCCCCTTCTCGTCAGCAGGGCAGTTGGGGAAGATGAGAAAGTCACGAACGACCGGGATGAATATGAACAAGTCGACAACCCCGAGATTCATGACGGTCCTACTGCCTTTGACATCGGCTGCACCATCCCTAAAGACACACAAGGAGTGGACCTCACGATTTGCAAACTGCTCCTGACTGACGTACAGGATAAGGTGAACGGGCGGTACATCAGGAGGGGTCGAAATTACGCTGAAGTGGCACGATTACTCGACATGACAACGGAAGCAGTCGAGATTCGAATTCGACGGATGCGTGAGAGAAATATCGCCAATAAAGCGCAGGAGAAGGCAGAGGCTAAACGTCGCAGGCAGGAAGCGGAAGAGGAACGACGCAATAGCGTGTCTATAGGTCTGGCAAAGCTTCGCGAGGCTAAACTGTGACGCGGCATACGGTGGCCCTTTTGCAGAATCTATTTTTCAGCGAGAACAAACCCGCAGAGTTGCGTCCTCTGGATTTGGCGCTGCTCACCTATTTAATCCTGCGACAAACGGAAGACCACTCCATCTTCGATAGCAAATTGACTCTGGCAAACCGTCTCGGTTGCGAACGCAAGGCCATTGCCGACAGCATCAAGAGACTGAACCGATTAGGTTGGATCGTGAGCCGAGCGCCTCTCCAGTGGAGTCCAAATACCAAGCGAAGAACGCGAAGTATAGGTAAAACGGTGGCTCTGTCTCTGAACCTGGCAAAGCTGCCCAAATCGGCGGACAAGGCCAAACACTCTCAGCCGTCACCTGAGGCCGTTACGCTGGCTGGCAAACATACCGCGCACCTGATCAAATCAAGTTTGCGCAAGAAACAGCACAAACACTTCGACCGGCAACAAGAGCACGCAGCACAGCGGTTGATCGAACGGATGGGCGGTTATGAAGAGGCTAGGTCTTTGGTCAATTTCGCGCTGCAGGACGAACGATTTCAAAACGCAGCACGGAAGAGCCTTTACGAACTGCGCACCCGGTTATCGACCCTGAAGCGCGCCTACGACGCTGCACAGTGTGCAGTCGCGACCAGTTCCGGACCTGCGTAACGTGGCATTATCCATGTACGAAAAACGGACACGGCCCCATGTCCGAAAAACGGCCGCAATATTAACTACTTAATATAACGATTTGAAATGTATATTTCTTAACTGCCTTTCAGAGACTGATTCTCTAAAGACTGATTACCCAAACCATAACCAAACCGCAGAGGAAAGGCAGAAAGTCTGTTTACAGAGTTTCGCGGCGGCGGGCGCGACTGCACACTGTGCAGTGATCTGGTTCACACAAAATAGTCTGAAATATTTTTTGCCCAGATGTCGGTTTTTGCCGTTTTTCAGAGACTGTACAAATATGGGAGGAATACACATATCCTTCCGTCCCTGCACACTCTGCACTCAGCCCAGCCATTCTGCCAATCTGCCTTTTCCCGAATGCCTTTAAGGGCCGCCCACTGCTGTCTAGGAGGTTAAACACACAATGCCAAACAAGGAACAGCTGGAAGTGCAGGCGAACGCTGCGCACGGTTTCAGCGTGTGGCTAATCTCGACACTGCCTCAACAAGCAGACGAGCAGAGGGAATTCAGTGATCATCTCTTGCATGTTCTGGACGTTTACGGTCGCGAACTCGAACGGCTGATTGACGGTGATCTTGCGACGCAGGATTGGTATCAACTCATAACGACAACCACGATTCTCGCCCGCATGCTGCAAGACGAACTCCTGGAAGTGAATCCAGAGTTGGCAGAGTATCGGCCTTCAGATGAGCCAACTACGATTGAGGAGATGATGTCTCGATTGCTGTTTGACGCGGTTGTGCTGTTTGAAGCTTCACAGCGCGAAATGGGGACATTGCTGGAGAAGCCCGCCATACCGGACGCACTCAATGAGTTCATTCAGCGGGTTATTTGATTGATCTTTGGCTGTGCATTTCACACCGTCAAAGGGCAGGCAAACCCGGATACAGCGCAGGGCGGCAATCACAACGCAGATTGCGTATTCGCCGGTTCGCTTGCCACAACTCCATAAACACAAAATCTAGAGTTCCGACCGAGAACCCTTCTCTCATGTGTTTTCTCTCGGTCGCTTGTGGGTAGCATTTTGATCCTCGTGCAAATGCTGCCCATTTCTTTTCTTCTAATGGAGATCACGTGCACGATTACAGAATCACTCCCGAATTCGTTCTCTCGAATCCGAGTCCCGAAAACATCGAAATGGATCAAGTCACCGTGGTGTTCGATGACAGCACAACTGCGATCTATAGCGCAGAGACGTTCACCATTCCAGCCCCATCTGTTCCGACTTGGTACTACGTCACCGTCGACTCTTCAACGCGCGTGGCAACCTGTGATATCTCTGGTGAACTCGTTGGCGTTCCGGGTCATGTGTACATCGGCGCTATTCAAGCGATACCGGCTGGACGAAGCATTAACGCTATCGCGGGTGGATGGCCACCACCAACAACGTGGATGGTGGGTGACTGATGCCGAATCCCACTACAGCTATATTCCTAAACAAAACGACACCGGCCCCTGCCACTGGAAGGCAGAACATTGAGTTCGCTTCAGACAACGCAACGCCTCAGCAATCTGTAACAGCCTCTGATCCTGTGATGGTGGGTGACGCGGGCATAGGAGGTTTGGCTGGCAATGCCCCTGCACCAACAGCAGGTGATGCAGCTGCGGGCAAGTTCCTGAAAGCTGACGGCTCATGGCAGACGCCGCAGATGGTCATCGGCTTCATGCTTGCCGCAGCCACAACAGGCACCGCTGTCACACCTCCCGGACGTCTTGTTGCTCCCCGATCCGGCTTCCTGCGTAAGTGCAAAGTTGTCGTCAACGCTGTGGATAGTGGAACGGTTCTGACATTCAGGATCAAACAGAACGGTACAAGCGTTTTCACTGCCGATAACACTATCGCAACGTCGACGAGCGTTGGCACAGTGTTGACCTTCACAAATCTGACTACTACACCTCTCCCCGTATCGGTTGATGATGTTTTCACACTCGACATCACAAGCGGGTCTGCAGTGTGGAGTGCAACGATCCAACTTGAATAGGAGAATTCTCTAAATGGCTGTCTTATGGTTTGGTGGTGAAGACATTGACTTTCCGAACGGAACTGCGCCCGGTGTCAACACGACCACGACAAATTTCAGATCGTCGTGGGCACGCTGTGCGATCAACACAAGCATAGGCAGCTATTGCAAAAGCACGGTGTTCCCAGGAGGCGCAGTCACTAGCGCTTGGCTCCGTTTTTACATGGTGTCGACCGGCGGCCCCAATGGTGGTTTCCTCGCAGGGTTTGGAAAATCCGGCACGAACAGCGCAATTGGACTAGGGCAGAACAGTTCTCCCAACCTCACCATATCTTCTTACGTGAATGGAACCCGCACCGACTTGGCCACAAGCACTGTAGGCTCCAGCACAGGCCGCTACGATCTCCAGCTGATCAACTACGGATCATCCGGCACAATCAACGTCTATTTGAATGGGGCGTTGATCCTGACGTACACGGGCAACCTGTCGCTATCTGGCGTCACTGGCTTTGATTCCGTGTTCTTCTCTGGTTCGCAGTTCGGCGCGATGTACTTTTCAGAGTTCATAGTGTCTGACGAATCCACCTTGGCGTGGCAGGGGCTTGTTACATACGCGCCGAGCGGAAACGGTACCAGTCAACAGTTCTCAAACCCTGCATACACAAACTTCAATCCGACGACGATCAATGACTCGAACTCGACATTCACGAACACAACTGGGCAGGATGAGCAGGCAACAATCAATTCTGGTCCATCCGGTGTGTTCCAAATCCAAGCTGTAAAGGTCATCGCGCGTGCACTGGCTACTGCTGGTGCGACTGCATCGAATTTGAAGCTTGGTTTCAACAACACGAACAATTCGACGGTTGCTGAAGGGTCGTCGCATTCTCTGAGTACGGGCTTCGGTTCGGTAGAGGACTATTTCACGACAGACCCAACAACGGGCACGGCATGGGGTGCGAGTCTCAGCGGCTATCAACTTGAGTTGCGGAGCGCCTAATGAGCACAGGTACAGGCGTCAACGTATCCAAAGCTCTTGCGTACGCTGTCGTTCGCAAGCCTGACGGGGTGAACGTAAGCAAATCGCAAGCGTATGCAGTCATCGGCAAACCAGCCGGGGTCAACGTAAGCAAGTCACAAGCATATGCCGTGATCGCTGCATTCAACTCCAATCCACCATCATGGCCGTCGACGATGACTTTGCCCGATGGCACGTTGGGAGCAGGATATTCCCAGACATGGGACCTCTCACCCGCAGCATCCCCGACAACATACACACTGGCTAGCGGGACTCTGCCAACTGGTCTGGCGTTATCAAGTCCACATGATGGCGTCGGAAGTCTAGCTGGCACGCCGACTGCTCTTGGCAGTTTTACGTTTAGCATCACGGCAACAAACAGCTTTGGTTCCGCGACCAAATCATTCACGGTGAACATCAACACCACGTCTTCAGGCGGTACGAATCCGATCATCATTGGAGCAATCCCCGGATACTGCCTCTTGGGGCAGTTGTTCAACACCGCTTTGACGATATCGGGCGGCACATCTCCGTATTCAGCAGTAGTTGCGTCCGGCAGTCTGCCTCCTGGTATATCGCTTTCCGGTCTGACGCTGAACGGCACGCCAACAACAGTGGGCACGTATAACTTTGCGCTGACGGTGACAGACACAAACGGTCTGACATCGACGCAGTCGTTTCAGATTGTCATTGGAATTAACGGCGGCAATTACGGGTGGGTGAGTTGATATGGCAAACCGGAATGGATTCGCTGTAAAGGTCGACATTAAGGGACTCGGTGATTGCGTCGACAAGATGCGGGAACTCGGTCCCAAACTTGCTCGAAAGGGTCTGCGCCGAGCATTGAACAAGGTTGGCGATTTTTGGGTGCCTGAAGTACAGAGCAGAGTCCCTGTGCATAGTGGCGATCTGAAGAACTCAATCAGGAAGGCCGTGAAAACTCGGAAGGATAAGACTGGCGAGATCAGCGGCACAGTATGGGTTGGACCAGCTGCGGACGCACCACGCACTGACGGGAAGGACAGTGTTGGACCTGGCGTTTATGGCATGTGGGTGGAATTCGGGCTGAAGAAGAAAAAGAAATACCCCGCGCAGCCCTATATGCGCCCAACGCTGGACGCGACTGGAGACAAGGCGGTGAAGTTGTTTGGTGACACGTTGAAAGATGTGTTGGAAGAGATTGCGAAGGAGTAGTGGCCAACTCACTCGCTTCGAAAGGCTTCTCCACGTAAAACTGCTTCTCGGAACTCGATGCTGGCCAATCGGTGCGGGAGTGTTTGCATCGACTCAGCAATCCTTTGCAGAACCCCTCGCAGCATCGCGTGAAGCCATTGAACAATACCGAACAAAACACCATCTTTGCGCATAGGACGCCTGCTCTCGATACTCCGATGCCCGGCGTAAATGAACGGTTGTGAAACCGTGATCAATCTATCCTTTAAACACAGAAGGGAAACCAACCCTCCCCTGGAGTTCGGTTCCCCTTTTTCTGTGCGCTTCTCCTGGGTTAGGAGTACACACACCCTAGTCGCGAAATTGGTAACGAGTCAACAGTCACTTTCGTTTTTAACTGCGACGCGGTCATTGAAGA
>Ga0105238_10008578_pt1 | contig 10225 bp, 9 predicted proteins | sample KBSC34metaG_FD_81526 | JGI IMG/M metagenome (GOLD analysis project Ga0105238, IMG submission 81526) | Corn rhizosphere microbial communities from Kellogg Biological Station, Michigan, USA - KBS C3-4 metaG | ecosystem: Host-associated > Plants > Roots > Rhizosphere > Soil | place: Michigan, USA...
ACATCGGCTTTGTCGGGGAGCGCTAAGGCGGGCGGTTCGTTGTACGCACCCTTGCATAGGCGCACGCGGATGTTGCACTGGTTTAGTTTGTCGATGTCGGCGGGGCTGCGGTAGAGATAGGCCTGGATGCAGAGGCGGATGTCTCCGACCTTTTCAGCGACGGCGGATACCAGCGCAATGGTGCGTTGGGTATAACGGGTGTCTTCCATGTCGATTTCGACGCGGGTGCCGATTTCTTTCGCGCGGGCGGCGACGCGCAGGACGTTGTCGTAGCAAGCGGTCTCCGAGACGTCCATGCCGAACTGGGTGGCTTTGATCGAAACCGTCGCGGGGAGGGCGCGGGCGGCGATTTGATCCAGGGCTTCGAGATACGCCGCGGCGGAGGCGGTAGCTTCCTCTAGCGTGGTTACGTTCTCACCAAGGTGATCTAGGGCGGTGGCGATTCCTTGCGACTGTAATTGCGCGGCTACTTTTAACTCGTCGGCTAGGGTTTCGCCGGCGATGAAGCGGGCGGTGAGCCGGCGTGCCGTGGGTGAGGTTTCCATCCAACGGCGCAGGCGCTGTTGCTGGGAAAGATACAGGAAGAAATTTCGCGTCATGCTTCGGGCAGGCGCGGTTCCGGGCCGGTGGATTGGGGCGTGCGGGCGGCGCCATCGATGGGGAGAATTTGCGGGGGTTCTTTGCCGCCGCCGGCACCGAGTTCGCTCATGCGGCGCAGCGAGGGGAGGACGCGGGAGTCCCAGGTGCCGGCGGAGCGGTTGTAGGAATCTAGGGCGCGGGCTAGATGACGGCCGGAGTCGGCGTACACTTCTGCGAAGGTGCGCAGGCGTTCATAGAACTCGGCTCCGATGCGGCGGAGCTCTTCGGCGTTCTTGGCTAGCTTTTCCTGGCGCCAGCCGTAGGCGATGCCTTTTAGAACGCTGATGAGGGTTACTGGGGTCGCTATGAGAATCTTTTTTGTTAGGGCGCGGTCTAGCAGGTCGGGGTCGCGTTCTAGGGCTGCTGCCAGGAAGTGGTCGCCTGCTAAGAAGAGGACTACCATTTCGGGGGCGGGTTGGAATTGGGTCCAATATTCGCGCGCGCCCAATTGGATCACGTGGCGGTTGAGCTGTTGGGCGTGGCGGGCCAGGGCGGCGTCGCGGGCGGCGGCATCGGTGGCGGCTTCGGCGTCGAGATACGCGGCTAGTGGGACTTTGGCGTCGACGGCGAGGGTGCGGCCGCCGGGGAGACGCACCAGCATGTCGGGGCGCTGGGCGGCGCCGGATTCCTGTTCGTAGAAATCGCAATAGGGGACCATGCCGGCTAGTTCGGCTACGCGGCGCAAGGTGAGTTCGCCCCAGCGGCCGCGGGCGTTGGGGACGCGGAGGGCTTGGGAGAGGGCTACGGTTTCTTTGCTCAATGCGCCGAGTTGTTGTTCGATGCCTCCCATCATGTGTTGGCGCTGGGATTCGAGGTCGCGGATGTGGGTTTCGATGCGCGCCAGGGTGTCGGCGATGGGGCGGGTGGAGTCGGTGGCTTCACGGGCGGCGAGAGTGGCGGAGCGGGCGCGGGACCACAGGGCGGCTAGGGCGGCGCCGAGGGCCAGGGCTACAACAATTCCGGCCACAAATGTTCCAGACGCGATCGGCATCTTCCATCAGTGTGGCACACAGGACTGGGGTCCGCATGCTGCGCATGGCGGTTCTGTGTGTAAAACAGAGCGAGTGAGACTGCGGTGGGCAATACTGGCTCGGCGCGGTTGACGCAGGCTGCCAAAAGTGCGCATGATTATGGGCAGGAGCACTGCCATGGCTAACACTCGTGCGATTGTCTGCGCTGTGATTGGCACTTTCGTTTTCGCGGGCGGCGCGGGGGCGCAGTCCGTGATCTCGGCGCGCTCCGGAGTGATCCACTACGTCGAAGGCGATGTCACCATCGACGGCACCCCGGTATACCCGAAGTTTGCTGAATTCCCTGACGTGAAATCCGGCCAGGTGCTGGCCACTGCAGAAGGACGCGCGGAGGTGCTTTTGACTCCGGGCGCGTTTCTGCGCTTGACCGAGAACAGCTCGGTTCGGATGCTTTCGAATGCGCTGGCCGATACGCGACTGGAAGTGATATCCGGGTCCGTGCTGATTGAAGTGGCCGAGTTGCTGGACAAGAACGCCATCGCCTTCGACGCCGCGGGCGCACACATGGCGCTGGCCAAGAAGGGGCTGTATCGCATCGACGCCGATCCAGCACTCTTGCGGGTTTATGACGGGCAGGCGGTGGTGACCGAGGGTTCCGACCGTCTCACAGCGAAGAAGGGCCACCAGATCGATCTCGATGACGCCAAATTGGTGGACGCACGATTCGACATCAAGGATACCGATGCGTTTTACCGTTGGGGCGCGCGGCGCGCGGAATACGTGGCGGCGGCGAACGTGATTTCGGCGCGGGTGGCGTCGAACTCGGACCATAGGTCCGGCTTTAGCAGCGGCGCCAGCGGTTGGTCCTGGAATCCATACTTCGGCATGTTTACGTTCCTACCGGCCAGCGGAGTTTACTTTAGTCCCTTTGGATCCGCCTTCTATAGTCCAGGCATGGTGTATAGTTTTTACTTTCCGCAACGCAGTGTTTGGTACACCAGTCCGCTGGCAGGAACTCCCTCGCACGTAGGAACATCCCCAGGGGTATCGCCCGCGCCTCGAGCGGCAAGTCCCGGCATCAGTGCATCTCCAGGCGGATCTCCAGGTGGATCTCGCATGAGTGCGCCCCCGCCTACGATTACCCACAGTCCTGGGCGCGCTGGAAGGTAACGCTAGGTGTAACATAGGCGCTGGGGAGCACCTATGCACACGCCTTTCACGAGATCAGTTTGCCTGTTGAGCTTGTTCGCTGGGAGCTTCGCGGCGGCGCAAAACTCCACGCCTGCTTATCCTAAAATCGACCACACCATCGGCTACAAAGTGGACGCCAGTTGGCCTAGCGAGCGCGTGCCGGGCGGCGAGTGGGGCGCTATGTCGAGCGTCGCGGTAGGGCCCGACGGCAACGTGTGGACTTTCAATCGCGGCAAGATTCCGGTGCAGGTGTTTTCGCAGGATGGCAAGCTGGTGAAGTTCTGGGACCAGGAAGGGCTGTTCAAGAATCCACACACCATTCGTTTCGACCGCGCCGGGAACTTGTGGATCGTCGACCGGGATCTGCATACGGTGCGGCACTTCACGATGGACGGGAAGACGCTGCTGACGGTGGGGACGCCGGGCGTGCCGGGCGAGGACGAGACCCACATGAATCAGCCTAACGACGTGGCGATCGCGGCGAATGGCGATTTATATGTCAGCGATGGGTACGGCAACAATCGCGTGGTGGTGTTCGATAAGAACGGGAAGTTCGTGCGGGCCTGGGGCAAGCTGGGCACCGCAGCCGGCGAGTTCAGCCAGCCGCATTCAATTGTGCTTGATTCGAAGGGGCGCGTGTACGTGGCCGACCGCAATAACGTGCGCATTCAGGTTTTCGATTCCAAAGGAAAGTTTCTGACGGAGTGGAAAAACATCATCACGCCGTGGGCCATGGAAGTCACCAAGAACGATGAGATCTGGGTGTGTGGCAGTTCTCCGATGCTGTGGTCCGAAGTAAGTCCGCGGGCGGCGGCGCTGGCGACGCCTCCTAAGGATCAGGTGGTGATGAAGCTGGATACCGAGGGGCGCCTGAAACAGATGTGGGTGGTTCCGAAGGGTGAGAACGGCAAGGAAAAGCCGGGCGACCTGAACTGGGTGCACAGCATGGCGGTGGGGCCCGACGGCAGTTTGTATTTCGCCGATGTGCAGGGCAAGCGGGCACAAAAGTTTGTACCCGCGGGATCGGCGGCCGCGCAGACGCTCAGTTCGGCGAGGTAGTGAACGCCAGCAGCACGTTGCCGGGCATGCCGGCCTGGCGCGAGTAGCCGGAGTTTACGAACACCATCCCCTTTACTACTACCGGACCTGGACCATCGATCGACCCGCCGTTGCCTTTGACACCGTTGACGGTTTGGAATTCGCGGGCGGTGTCGAAGTCCCACAGGACTTTGCCGTCTTCCGACGAATAGGCGCGCAGGTGGCCGTCGACGGATCCGGAGAACACTACGCCGGGAATGGCGGTGACGGCGGACGGTTGCGCGGGACTGCATCCGGGCTTGGGCGTTTCACACGGGTGGCCGGGAGCGTACCAGAGTTTGCTGCCGTCGGTGAGGCGAATGGCGGTGAGGCCGCCGCCGGCGTTGGGGTCGACGTCACGGTCACGCAGGTCGGCGAGGTCGGTGCGCTTGCGCGCGACGCGGGCGATGTCGGATACGGCGGCGTAGACGTTCTGGCCATCCGTCGCCATGCCCCACTGCACGCCGCCGTTGGTGCTCCCCTTCCCTACGCGAAGTTGCCATAATGTATCGCCGTTGTGGTCGGGGTCGAGGCCGTAGACTAGGCCGGATTTCTGTCCCGCGACTAATACTGGTTTGGGGCCGGACTCGACTAGCATCACGGAGGAGCCGAAGTCGAAGTCAGGTCCGCATTCGGGGGTACCGGTGCAGGCGCCGCTGAAGGTGTCGTCGGGAGTGAATTGGCGCGACCATTTCACGGCGCCGGTGCGGAGGTCGAGAGCTACGATGGCGTCGCTGAGTTCGGTGGCAGGAGGCGAATAGTTGTCGCCGGTGGCTACGTAGAGAACTCCGCGCTTGCGGTCTAGGGTCGGCGCGGACCAGATGGGAGCGCCGGAGGGTCCGTACTGGGGGACGCCGGTTTTGTTGGTTCCGGTTTGCTTGGGTTCGCCCACCATGTAGGACTTCCAAACTGGCGAGCCGTCGCGAATGCGCAGGGCGGTCACGCTGCCGCGCATGGTGCAGCAGGCGTATTTGGGATCGGACGCGCGATTCTCTTCCCAGCTTGCTACGGGAATGTAAACGGTGCCGTCGTTCGCCACGGCGGCGCCGGTCAAGCGGGAGGCGTCGTGATCGTCGACACGCTTCTTCCAGAGCTGCTTCCCGTTGGCGGCGTCGAGCGCGTAGAAGGTGCCGATCTGATCGCCGAACAGGAGAACGTAGCGGCCACCCTCGCGCACCGCCAGGATGGATGTGCGGACGGGGCCTGAGGCTTCATACTGCCAGCGGACGCATCCGGTCTCGCGGTCGAGGGCATGGATCACGCCGCCGGCGCTGCCTACGAATAACTGGTTATCGAGGATGGTGGGCTGGGCGAAGGCGGTGAGGTCGCCGTCGAAGGCAAAGGCCCACTTGAGTTTCAGACCTTTCACTGCGTCGAGCGAAAAGCCGGCGGCATCAGCGGGTTGGTAGCGCCAGTTATCGGTCCCGGGACTCCAGCCATTCCATTGGATCTTGGGGTTCGCAGCGATCTTCACGGCGCGGTCGCGGCAAAACGCAGTCGCCGGGGGTGGCGCTTCCCCGCCCGCCGTGCCGATATACTTGGCCACGGCTTCGCGCTCCGCGAGAGTCATGGTGTAAGCCACCTGCATCATCGCGCCGTGATTCAGCGTCCGCAAAATGCGCGTGGCGGGAAGTTTTTCCAGGGAGTCCCGTGGGGGAATGCGCGGATTGTTCGCTTCGTGGCAGCCGGCGCAGCGCTGCTTGAATACGGCTTCGCCGGAGGGAGTCTGCGCCGGTAAAGCCGCCGCGCCAAGGAAAAACCACAGCTTGAGATTCACTCGGCCAGTATACGGGGATTGGGCGGCGAATTTAAAGGGGGACGGTGACGTTACACCGCCGGTCTGGTGGCCCGTCTGAACAGGGTCGAGAAGACCGCGAATCATCGGAGGAGTAATTCGCCCCCAGTGGCTACTTGGATGCGCAAGGCGCACTCAAAGTTTCAAAACGTCGGCTGTAGGAAAATTACTTCGCGAACGCCTTGGGCGAGCGCCGCTTCCTTGGTGCAGATCCAGTACTCGGGCTGCCAGTGCTCTTCGCGGTCATAAGGCGGGCGGTAGACGTAGAAATCCGCACTGCGGCGGCTGATCCGCGGCTCGAGGCGGGTCTCCTTGCCCAGGTAGCGCGCTTCCTGGAGCGCTTCTTCGTAGGTTTCAAAGGGGCCGTCAATGTAATCCCGATTGTTGATAATGTGCCACTTCATATAGGCTTCCGGGGGCACGCGCCTCCCGTCTAACTGTTAGATGATCGGAATCGCAAAACGGTTGCAAGTGGACCGTACTAATGTTGCGCCTTCTTTTGAGCTTCCGCCCATACTCTCAAGAAGTTGCCGCCCCACAGCTTGGCGATGTCCTTTTCGGAATAGCCATGCCGGAGGAGTTCGGCGGTCACATTCTGGCACTCGCCTTCGCTATCCCAGCCGAGGACTCCGCCGCCGTGGTTGAAGTCTGACGCGACGCCGACGTGGTCGATGCCTATCTTCTTTACTGCGTAGGTGATGGACTCGACCAACTGCACCACGGTGCCGCGCGGGGCGGAGGCGGCGGGCACGTCTTTGGGGAGCGGACGGACGTAGTTGGAGAAGGCCACAATTTGGATGACGCCACCGTTTTTTTGGAGCAGAGCGAGTTCTTCGTCGCTCAGGTTGCGGGAGTTGTCGACGATTCCTTTGACTCCCGAATGTGTGGCGACGACGGGCGCTTTGGTCAGGCTCAGCACCTGCTGAAAAGCAGGGGAGGAGAGCTGCGAGACGTCGATCACTACGCCTAGTTGGTTGAGGCGGGCGACGCCTTTCCTGCCGAGCTCGGAGAGTCCGCCGTGTTCCTGCGGGCCGTTGCCGAGGGCTTGGCTGGGGCGGGAGGAGTCGGCCCAATCGTTGTGTCCCGCGTGGACGAAGCCGAAGATGCGGACGCCGCGCCGGTACCATTCGTCGATCTGCGCGAGGTCGGGGCCGAGAGGGTACGCGTTCAGCAGGCTGATGGCGACTGCGAATTTTCCCTGCGCGGCGATGCGGCGCACGTCCGCGGGGGAATAGGCGAGGGCAGCGCGGTCGGGATTCTGTTCGGCGATGCCTTTGATGAGTGCGATTTTTTTGTCGGCGTCCTGGCGGGCTTTGGCGTAGCCTTCGGGAGTTCGTGGACCCATGGGTACAAAGACGGCTATTGCCGCGCCCTTGAGTTGGCCGCGCTGAACTTTCGGGAGGTCCAGTTGAGTTTTGCCGTCCGCGGCGGCGCCGGGATAATCGAAGGGAAGATCGACGTGGCTGTCGAACACGATGATGCGTTTGTCGATTTCCCTGGCCTTCTGGAGGAGTTTGGCATCGGCGGATTCTTGGGCTCGCGCGGAAACCAAGGTAAGGGACACGAAGGCGATCAGCCAGAGGCGACGCATGAGTAGAATTCTACTTGGCGGAGGTGTTGCGTGCAAGATACGCGGCGATGGCGTCGAGGTCGGCGTCGCTGATTTCGGTTTTGCGGAAGAAGGGCATGACCGAGACTCCCTTGCGGACGAAGGTCTTGGTGATGGGAGGCAGCAAGTCGGTGCGCTCGGCTAAGAGTGCTGGCTTGGAACCTTTGTATTTGGCTTCGAGGGCCATGGTGCCGGGGAGTTCGGGGCCGTGACAGGCCACGCACCAATACTCATACACTTGTTTACCTTTGGCAATGACGGCGTCGTCGGCGGCGTACGCCTGACTCGCCAGGGCCGCCAGCAGGATCGCAACCAGCTTGCTCATGCCTTGGTCCCCCGCAAATGTTTGGGCCAGATTCCGTAGCGGCCGGCGGAAATGATTCCGTTGGGGTCGACGGCGTCCTTGATGGTTTCGTGAAACCGCCGCAGCGCGTGATTGTTGAAGGAATAGGTTTCCATCACGGCATCCTGAAAGGCGGGAGCGGTCCGGTATTCGCCCCACCCGTGCTCGGCGGCGATCTGGATCAGTTTCTTGAAGGACTCGCGATTCTTTTTGTTGGTGGCGACGTCGTGGGTGATGGGGAAGCCGAAGATGAAAATAAACGCGCGCATCCAATAGGTGGAGGGCAGGCTGAACGACAGCACCGGCAAGCCAAAGTCCTTCGCGGCTTTCGAAAATACTTTGTTGGCTTCGAGCACCGCCTCGCCCGTGCGGGGGATGATGGGTGAAAACCAGATGTGTCCGGCGCTGGGATTGGGATTGATCGCGGAGCGCGCACCGATGGAGAAGGTTTCGAGGCTGGGGATGCCGAACTCGGGCTTGTGGACTTGCTTGAATTGCTCCGGTGTCAGCGGCAGTTTGTAGAACTCGCCATCCTGGAACTTGGCGCCTGGGATCGCTGAGAATTTTTCCTTGGCGTATTCCCAGTGAGCCTGGATGCCCTTCACTGGGCCGTAGAACTTGACGGTACAGCTCCAGTAGGGGACGCTTTTGTCTTGTGCGTACTTTTGCAGGTCTGGAGACGAGATATCGCCGCCAGTTTTCTGGAGCAGCGCGGTGACTTCGGGCGCCGGCGGGGGCATCATGAATCCGCCTAGCAGTGGGCTGCCGAGCCCCGGCATGGCGTTCGACACGCCCGAGTTCTCAAGAAACGTGAGAATGTCCACCAGCGGAATCAAGTCTCCGTACTTGGGTACGGTCACCGTGCCGGTGAGATAGGCATCCGGCTCGGGCATCAGCCAGAAACCCATTTTCGTGACCACGCCCAGGTTGGATTGCGAGAACATGCCGTCGATCCATGGGCCGAAGCCGAACTTATACTGCTGCCAGGTTTGCGCGTCGGGTAGCGCGCCCATTCCGGTGCGCAAGAGCTCGCCGTTGGGAAGCACCACTTCCATGCCGCAATGCGAATCGAAGTGGTTGCGATACATGGGCTGCAGATAGCCGCCGCCGTGATCGAGCGAATTGCCGATGGGACTGCCCCAGCCAGGATCGGGAACGTCGATCCACAGCTTGTAGCCTTTTTCCTGAATGTAGCGATACAAATCGAAATAGCTCACGCCGGGCTCGACCAGCGCGGAATGATTGCGCGGATTCACGTCCAGAATGCGATTCATACGCTTCAAGTCCAGCACCAGGCTTCCGGAAAGATTGGGCGCGGAGCCGCCGTAGCCCAGGTTCTTGCCGGTGGAGATGGGGTAGATCGGAATTTTGTAAGTGTTAGCGATCTTCACCACCTTCTGCACTTGTTCGACGCCATCGGGCGCGACGGCGGCGGAGGCGACGCGCTCTTCGGGCTCTCCCCAGAAGGGCGAGTACGCATCGCGATAGAGAGCCACATCTTCATCGCTGCTGAAGACCCAGGATTTGCCGACCGCTCCTTCCAGTTGCTTAAGAGCGTCGGCGAAATCCTTGCTGGTTACGCCGGGCGGTAGTTTCATAACTGCTCCTGCTTGGGTGCGATGATCCACGAGTACAGGGGTTCGGCGTCAATGTCGGCTGGGTGTTCGGCACGGAATACCACACGCATGCCGTAATCCCACCCCAATCGTTCCAGGCAGAACAGGGGCCCGTGCGCGGTCATGCCCGCGATTCCCACTGGCTGCTTCTTCCATACCGCGTGTAATTCGTGGAACCAGAGATCGGTGATGTCGCCGTCGATGGCGTGGATGGGTGCACCTAGTTGGTTCAGCTCGCGGGCAAAGGCCACACTCGCGGGAAACCGCTGGTCGAATACCACCTTGTAGAAAGACTGTACCTGGAAAAGCGGCTGCCGCGAAACTTCGCGAGCCGAAACTACCATCGGCAGGACGGTCGTTGCGAACCCTGCCTGGATAAATTCTCTCCGGCTGGCCATATGCTCACCCCTGCGCTGATTGTACTCCGGGAGCGCGCAAACGGCGCATCAAAATGCCGTCCAAATAGCTAGGCGTGCGCGCTCTTCGCCTTGGCGGCGGTGCGGACGGCCTTGTGTTTGGCGAGGACGCGCTCGAGTTTCGGAGTCATGCGCTCCATGACGCTGCGGCAACTGGGCGAGCCGCAGGCGCACGAGGTTCTATCGCCGATATACTCGAAGTTGTAATCGACGGTGAGCTCTTCACCGGGCTTGATCCTACGCAGACTCATGTAAATGATGTGGCCCTTCATGATGCGCGCGACCACGTTGGGCTCGCAACTGTGATTGATGATTTCCGCGCCGCTGCCGCCGAAGGCGCCATCGAGGGTCCAGTATTTGTTGAGCGTGAACAAGTAGGTGTACTCGCCCTCGCCGCGCTTCTTGGTTTCGCGGCGATTGAGGCGTTCGCCGGTGTACTCGATCACCTTGCGGTTGGCGGGGATGCGTTCTTCGGCGTAGACGCCGAAACGGTGAATCTTGGATTTGCGAATCGCGAGTTTATAGCCGGCGTACTTGGGATCAATGCGGGGACGGCGAACAGGAGTAT
>Ga0105238_10008585_pt1 | contig 10220 bp, 18 predicted proteins | sample KBSC34metaG_FD_81526 | JGI IMG/M metagenome (GOLD analysis project Ga0105238, IMG submission 81526) | Corn rhizosphere microbial communities from Kellogg Biological Station, Michigan, USA - KBS C3-4 metaG | ecosystem: Host-associated > Plants > Roots > Rhizosphere > Soil | place: Michigan, USA...
GGTTGTCACGGCACGTCAGAAGGAGCCTGCGTTCGCGATGGGTGGCAAGAAGGTTTGCCCGTTTGGAACGTGTGCCCAGCCACATCTCGGTCGTCTTCCCCTTGCGGCCCATATCACCGATGTAGCCGCCGATCCACGATGTGCATTGCGCGATGAGCGAACAAAACCCGCCAGCGTGGACAACGCGGGCCTCCCTTTTCAAGCGGAAGTTGATGCAGGGGCCGAGTGCGTTTCGCGATGCGCGCAAAGATCGGCCGGAGAAGTGAGGCGACGCCCAAAGCCAGCCGGTAGAGCTGAGTGAAAGCGAAAAGTGAGCGATGACAAGCACGATTTTGAGCAGGCGGACGCGGCGGCCCACGCGGCGCTCGAGTATGCCCGCAGCCTACCTCCGGGCATTCGCTCCCAGGCCATCAAGGCGGCCGGGAAGCTGCGGAGCGATGTCGACCGATTGCGCCCCCCGAGGTTGCTCCTCGCGGGTGCCGGCCAAAGTAAAACGTCAACCATGGCCAGCGGACTGAAAAGATACGTAGAGTGAATGAGCCGAGGCCGGAAAACTGGTCGCGTGGCCTACGTGATGAGCGTGCAAACCTTCCAGAGCCGAGGGTCGGCGCAGAGTGGCAAATCTACGACACCTTTAATGCCGCGGAGGAGCTGTTGCGCCATTCGAATGTCAAAGAAGTCTTCAAGACGGCAATCAACAAGGGTTCAGCAGTAATACTGCAAAGCAAATTGTAACGGCGGTTAGGTGACGATAGAGGGCGACATAGCGCAGCTCATTCCAATCGGCGAAGAAAACGCTGTGTCCGCCCGATTGCTTTGGAAGCAGCTGGGCATGTGGTCTGCTCAGAGCACAAAGCTAAACTGAACGAGATGGCGGCGGCAGGCCTGATCGAACGCAAGCGTATCGTGCGTGGACACCACGGTACCAATTTGTATTTCCGATCGCGCGCCTGAAGCGCCGCCAAGCGCGTGATTGCGCCGGCAGATGCAAGGCCTGAGTCGCGACCCGTCAATGGCGGAGAGCGTGTCCCGCTGCGATGAATTTAGCTAAGAAAAGTCAGTCGGCGGCTTGCGAATAGTCCATGAGCCTGCGCCGCCTTGGTCGGGAAAATGTTGCAATCGCTGGAACCGCGAGCTTGGCGACGCGTCGAATCTCCGCCGGTAGAAGTCATCATCCACGTCACGTCTCCGGTATCAATAACGCGAGTCTTTCGCCATTTCGCGAGGCCGATCAAAAAAATTGTCAGCCATGACCAACAGGTCGGATTAGACCGGGGTGCGTCTGCCTCTAACTTCGTCGAGCTGCCGAACTGTGCCGACTTTCCACAGAGAATGCGAACCGCCAGCGAAACCAGAAATGAGTTTTCATCTGTTTTTTTAGGACCCTTTGCAGCTCCTTTTTTAGTTCTCTACCATGGCGGAAGGCGTGCCCATTTTTCTGGCTTTCAATTTCACCGTCGTCAGAGGGCTATTCAACGCAGCGGAAGCCCGAACCGCGGAGGCTCCGGATAATATCAGGGCCTTCAAACGCTCAGCATCTTCTTGCGTCCAGATTCTGTACCTCACCGGGCTCATCGCACGCTCGCTAAAGCATATTCAATCTGTGCTTGGGCAGTCTGTTCCTAACGCTCTTCATGCGGATGCACCCATTTATGATCGCGGCGCGTCTGGGTCAGCTTGATCATCCGCACCGGCGGCGCCGAGCGACCCTTTCGACAAGATCTGCACCTCAGCGAGGCTTGTCCCCGCGACCGGCGGATGGATCCAGCAGGAGGCTCGCCCGCGTCCTGCAGCGATTGCATTCCACCTCGAGCCAGCCCAGGCCGCCGCTGAGGCATTGCCCGATCATGGGTGACGGCTGGGCGGGCCCCTTCATCCCATTTTTCTTTCGCAGAAGGTTTGGGGAGATCCTTGAGAAGCTGCGATGGAAGAATACCGCACCTGTGTGATCGGGCCGGACGGTCACATTATCAATCGGGTTGATCTCAGTTGCGTTGATGAGAATGAGGCGCGACGGCTCGCAACACAGGGGCCGACCGCTTTATAGAGCGTTTCGAGCCAGCATTAAAAACCCCCTTGTAGCATGGCCCGGTGCCGGAAAATGAAGCCGGCGATAGGACCGCGGTGCCAGCTCGAGACTGCAAAACCGAAGACGGCCTCAGCGGCGATGGACGCTGAGGCCGTGACGTGCCGATGACCAATCGGCACGGACGTAACGGCATCTTTGTCGAGATCGTTCCTATGCGGCGGCCTGAGCTTCCGCATTGACAACCGTTTCTGCAAGCTTGGTCAGCAACGCGTCGGTCTTCTTCTCTTCGGCCAGCGTCTCGTCGATTAGTTTTACAGCGTCCTTCATTCCAAGGGCCGTAGCCCAGGACTTGAGGGTGCCATAACGAGATATCTCGTAGTGCTCGACGGCCTGCGCCGATGCAAGCAATCCGGCGTCGAGAGCGGGTGAGCCGTCGAATTCGTCCATGATCTCCTTGCCCTCATCGAGAATACCCTCGATAGCATCGCACTTCTTGCCGCGCGCCGGCTTTTCCAAAAGTTCGAAGATTTGCTCGAGGCGAGCGATTTGACCTTCAGTCTCTTCTTGGTGTTTTTCAAACGCTGCGCCGAGTTGCTCGTCAGTCGCCGCTTTCGCCATCTTGGGTAGAGATTTGTAAATTTGCTTCTCAGCGTAGTAGACGTCTTTTAAGGTGTTGAGAAATAGGTCGTCCAGAGTCTTTTCTGCCATAGGGATCCTCCTGAGGAAATGAACCGGATATTCCATCCCGGTTCCTATTGTGTGAGGGCGCCAAACGGCCTCAGCGTGGATTACTGAGGCCGTCCGCCAACAACCGGAATGTGCCGCTTGTCCTCGGCACGTCATCACAACAAAAAGGGAAAAGAGATCGTTCCTAAAATCAGCGGGCCCCGGAAGTTAGAACGGCCCCAGCCAGAAGCTGAGGCCGTCTATCGAGGCTACCATGCTGTGCCGCTGTCCAGAGCACGGCACGGAATCGCAACGCAACACTGCACAAGCTCGTTCCTAAAAAAGATCGCGACAAACAAAAGCGGCCCTGACAATACGCAACGCGTCAGGACCGCACCCGACGGCCTTTGGGGGCGGAGTGAAGAGATAGGCCGGCAGGTTTTGATTCTATTGTCATTCCAGAGAAACGTTCCAAACCTCAAGGCCAGGCGCCACCGCGGAGAAAAGTGCCTCGGGAAAATCATTGACAGCAAGTGTTCACTTTTGACCGAGCTTTCAAAAATGGATCATGTAAAATCACCCCCACGACTCCATTCTCCGCGTCACCGGTGAGGGACATCCGTCGCCATGAACTGGACGCCCGATTAGGACAAGCGCCTGCTCGAACTGAAGGCAGGTAAGAAACATGTCGCCGTAATCAGCAAGGCGCTGAAGCGGACGGAAGGCTCAGTTACCGCCAGACTCGCTATTCTGAAAAAACTTGCAAACCGTCAAATTGTCCCGGCAGGCCACGCGGTGACGGACGCACAAAGCGATTGAAGTCCCGACAAGACAAGGCCCGGCAGCTGCTCTCCCTTGGTCCAAAAAATCATTTCCCCGCCGCTGTTAGGACCGATTACGTAAGTGGGATCGGTTTGAATGCTCAACGACGCGCCGCGATTTCGACTTTGAAGCCGGCAAACAGGCTCAACGAGGAAGACAAGGCGATTTTGCAGGACGCAAGGCTCCCGATCGACATTTTCAACCGCGAAGGAACGACGGTCGAAAGCGTGGCCCGTTCGGCAACCGACGATATGGAACGATAGGCGTCCGATAGTACTGATGGGTGCGCGTTTCCCAGTCTCTATGCGCGGAAGTCGGGCACATCTCTCAGCTGTTGCCCGATGATATTGGTTCGAAAACAACCGATGAACACATGGCGGCAACCAACTACCGTGCCGTACCCGACATGCCGCAACTACAACCCGGCCACGGTCGCGCGGCCATGTCGAGAAGGACGGCAAGCGTGCACCGCCACCGCCATCTCGCGCATGAGCCTTAGATTGGAACCGCAACATAATCCCGGCATTACCTGATTGATATCAACCGGGACGGACTTCGAATGGCTAGTGTTCTGAGCGATTTGGGTGGAATTTTCGTTGCTCGTCGCACTCTTTGGCGGCATGGCCGCGCTGTACTGGAAGTTCGTGCGCTAGGCGCGGACCAGGGGAGATTATGGTGCTTCGCGTTTCAAGTGCTCGATTGATTCCCGTAGGAACTTCACGCCTCCATCTTGATCCCGGTCCCGTTCGATGCGCACGGTTGCCGCCTTGATCCAAAATCCTCGCTGATGATCGGCTCGGCCCGGCGCGCCAGCGCAGGCAATAGATTGGATTAGAAATCGGCTTGGAAACTTCGTCCTCGGTCCATTTGCTCATTTGAAGCCTGCCTCTACCTCGACGAACGCTGAAGGGAAGAGAGCGGCCTTGGCTTCCGGCCGAAGGGGTCTGCCAGGGCCGGCAGTTCCGGGGGGACAGATCAGCCAAATCATAGGAACGATCCGCGCCCTGGCTGCATAGAATCGAGCGGCGTCTCCCAGTGCCGCACGGCTCCAGCTCACTGATCCAGGTCTCGACTCCGGGAGCTGGGGCCACTGGAGGGTGTTGCGTATGCGTACATTACCATCAACGGTCCCGGAAGCGGGCATCGATACCTACCTGGTGCTGGACGATTTGGGACGCCTCGGCCTCGTGTGGCGCGAGACCAGCGAAGAGGATGCTAACCACGAGACGCTGATCCGCGAGCTGCTAGACAATCAATACAGATGTCCGACGCGCATCGTCGCGTTCAATACCAGTAAGGGATGGTCCCGCGACGTGACTGCGGATATCGCCGACGAGCTACGCCGCCGGTTTGCCGAGTACGATCACGTGCCGGTTTCTGTGGAGGAGTTCTTGGAGATCGCAAGGCGCTAACGCGCGACAGGACTTGACCTTCAGCGACTGACTACTTCTTGTTTGGCCGTAAGACCATCCGAGCGCATCGCGTCGTCGATGGTTGCTAAGCCGTGCAAATCTCGCCGTCATCGCGATCAGCCGCAGACCCGCACCCGGCGGACACGCCAGCTATTGCCGTTCCAGAAACGCTGGGTCACCCATTCGCAACTGCCAAAATCGTCGTACGGCCCGGGACCTGCTCCGTAAGGGGCGGGCCAATAGCGGTCCGGAGCTGCGACACTCGGGGCGACGCCACGCTGTGTGCTTGCGGGCATTGCGGCGAACGAACCGACAATCGTCGTGACCGCTACAAATGCAGCAAATGTCTTCCTCATTCCAGGCCCTCCTGTGCACGCTTGGCGTGCGGCCACGCGATCGACCCAACACCCAAGACACCATGAAAATTCCGTCGCTGCACGTCAATCCCCAACGACCATCGTATCAGGTCTGAGTGCATTGATAGGGGCTGGCTTCGAGTTGCCCGTTTGCAAAGTCATGATGTCCGTTGTGGGTCACAAGCGCGGTGGAGGCAGCATGGAATGGGCGTCCGGTCGGCCAGCGACAGCCGACACGACAACGGCTTAAGCGTCGTTGTGCTTGGGGGCCAGTGGCGGACGTCCTGTTGATATCCGCTACAGAGGCCTGAAAGTTGTGAAGAGAAGCTAATTTCCCGCGCGAGACTGGATCTTTTCCTCGACCTGTCTCTTAACGGCGTCAAGGTTGAAGCTCGCGGGTATCCACCAGCGGAATCGTTCAAGCTCTCACCACGATTAGACGGCGTTCGTTCAAACGGGTCTTGGCGGATGTTGATAATGGAAGGCATATCGGTTGTCGTTTTTTCGCCCGGCCATCCATTGGGCTGCACGAAGAACTGATACTTGAAATCATCGATACGGAGAGCGCCGAGATGCGGACCGGCGAAGTAAAAGATCTCACGTCGGGCGGACGGTCCTTCGCCTGTAAGAAGGTCCATCTGGTTATAGCCGTCGAGATGGTTCTTGTAGTTTCGGCCCCCCAGCGTGACGCCTTTGAGAAGTTGCTCTGTAATGTTCGGGTTTCCTGCTGCAGCAGCGAGCGTCGGCAGCCAATCTAGCCCTGAGAAAACGCCATTCTCCACTGAACCCGGCTTGATGCGGCCCGGCCAGCGAATGATTGCAGGCACGCGGAAACCTCCTTCATAACTTGTGCCCTTGGTGCTTTTGAAACGGAGTCATCCCACCATCCGGCCAAGTGAAGACCTGCGCACCATTGTCAGTCGTGAAGATAACGATGGTATTGTTCGTCTCACCGATATCGTCGATATGTTTAAGCAGAGCGCCGATGCTGTCATCCATTTGCGCCATACCGCCTTCTTCAAGTCCATAGTTTGACTCGTAGTTCTGCATCGCTTTGTATTTTGGCGACAGGAAGGTCCAGGCGTGCATGCGCGTGGTGTTGTGCCATACAAAGAACGGCTTGCCGTCCTTCTTGGCCGTCCATGAAGTCGCTGGAAGCCTTGACCAACACCTCCAAAAGTCGTCATGTCGTATTTGGGTTTTAAGAACGGCAAGTCGTGCATGTTCTGCACATTCGACATGTCCGCAAATGGCGGCAATGGACCTTCATCGATGATCCAATTCGATGATGCCGGTGTCGAGAATTGCGTCGTAACGCTCAAAACGAGATTCGTATCGCCGATAGGTCTTCCATCGCATCCACTTGGGCTTGGGCGGAAAATCCCAATCCTCGCGGTCCAGTTTTCCGATGGAGCAGAGCCGAGCATTGATCTTGGATTGCCCATGATGCGCGCGATTATCCCGATCGAGAAATTGGGTCGCATAGGCTACCTGGCGTTTCCAAGCTTCCCGGCTGCAGAAGCGCTTTGCACCCGGCGGCCGCCAGAGGACCGAGGCCAGCCGGCCGGTGACTGGGCATATGAAGTACCGTTGATGACCACCGAAATGTCGGGCGCGTGGAACGAGAATGATCCGCTAGTCGAGGCTGCCAAGCTGAATGCGAAACCAGCCCTCATGCGGGCCGCTTATGTCGGCACTAATCATGCCGGTGGCAATTTCGCCCCAATAAGAGTGCGTCCAAGTGATTACTTGAACACCGATGTTAGCGCCGCGTCGAACAAATCCCTTTCGAGCGAGCCGATTGAGATCCAGCGTCAGGCCGTCTTGCAAACAAGCGCGTTGGCGTGGGCGTGCCATCCGAGGCTCCAAGTTTGGCTTTCGAAATAGTGGCTCCAGGGTGGGGGCAAGGTCTGACGATGTCCGCTTTGCCCGCGACATCAGACCTAAGATAGCGCTAGCTTCAAGTCCGTTAAGTGCCAACAGGCGACATCGTCAGATCGGCTGCCGCGGTCTTACTCCTCCGGGAGCGAATGCTCGAGGAAAAAACGAAGCATTTCCCTTGTTGCGTCCGGCCCTCGCGGATCGGTGTAGGAGCCTGCGGGGCTGCCTCCGGACCATGCGTGTCCGGCTCCGTGGATATTCCAGTGCTCCAACATTGCGCGTCCACGCGCGTCGCTCAGGATCGTTCGGGTATAGGCATGCCCTCCGGGTACTTGCCCGCTGTGCACCTTCTTTTGTGTGCTCATCGTTCTCACGGACTGCTCGAGAATCTGACCGCCGTTGTTTGGATGCACGGTCGTGTCGCGATCGCCGTGAAAAACAATGGTCGGGACAGGTGGCCGGCCATCTGAAATGACCTTGCGACCGGACCCGCCTTGTCGCATCGCGACAAGCGCAGAGGGAAGGTCCGTGGCAACCCCGCACGCGAGGCCGGAATGGATGCCGATTGCCGCGTACAGATCGTTGTATGTTGCCCCCATGACAGCCGCGGCGGCGGCTCCGGCCGACAGCCCGCCAACGTAGACGCGCTTTCGATCAACCAAATAGTCATTCATGATTTGGCGAGTGATGCCCGCGATAAGCGAGGGTTCGCCTCTGCCTCGCTGCTGGTCGGCTGTGCGAAACCAATTCCAGCATTTTGCGTGATTTGCCTGGCTGGGCTGCGCCGGATAGACCACGAAACAATTTTGCTCCTCCGCAAGAAAGTTCATCCTCGTGCCGGCGGCGAAATCATCCGGCGACTGGGTACAGCCGTGAAGCATGACGACCAAGGGAAGCGGTCGCTCCCGATAGCGGCTCGGGATGAATAGCCTGTAGCCACGGCTTCCCGCGGGACTGCTGTACGTCCTTTCAATGAACCGGGCGCCCTCCGGCACGATGTCCGGTGTGGACAGCGGCGCGCGCTTCATCACACCTCGCAGTCCGATCCCGGAGCGCCCCTCTTTGCGATCCAGCAACGCGCGGCGCATGCGTGGTTGTGCGGGGGTGGGTGGCTCTGATTGTGGAGGACTATCTGTCTCCTCAACAGCATTGGCCTTCGCGTCGATGATGAGCGGTCCAGCGAGAGCGATGCGACCGCCGGTACGCGGTGGCGCATCTGGCGCGCGCTCACCGCGAAGCATGCGCTGAAGGAGCGCGGTGGCCTCAACGAGTTGGCCCGCGCGCGTGAGGCGTGTCGCCTCCCGAATGATGTCCTGGTTCAGCATCGCCTTTACCGTGTCCTGTCGGCGAGAGCGGCCTTGACCGCCGGACTGGCATGCAATGCGCCCAGCACGGAGACGGAGGCAATAGTGGCGCGAGCAAGCTCGGGCGTGACGCCTTGGGAGATGCTGGCAAGGCCCAGAACATTAATGTGCAGCATCTCGCCGGCTCGCCGCACCGCTTCGAGATCCTCGCGGCTGTAGTTTCGCAGTCCGAGGTCCAGACTTTTTCGGGCCATCGACTGCTTCACGACCTCGGTGTGACGTTCGAGCTGGTTCCGGATCGCCGTCCGGATGAAATCGGTACGGTTCGAGTAGAACCCTTCCTGAACCATGAGATCGACGCGACCTAGGTCGACATAACCAAGATTAATCGTGATTTTTTCTGCTTCGGACGGCCTGGGTCGAAGTTCCCGGACATTATTTGCCATCGTTATCACCATCCATGGACCATCTGTATGGATGGTATATGGATGGCTAGAACGCCGTTTCAAGGGTATGTTTTGGGAAGTGGTTTTATTCGCTATTGGCGAAAAGAGACGGCCCGCCGGAGCGGGCCGTCTCAATATTCCCTTAGCGAAGCGCCCCGCCGTGAAGCTGGCGCTCCTTGAGGACTCCTCCGCGCCGTTTGCTGGCAGGATCGAACGGTTTCCACCGGCCGCAGGAATGCGGCCCTTTTGCTATCGAAGCGGGCCGCCCACTCGTTTGGTGGCGGGCCGGTATGGCACTAGCAATCACGGAAGCGCGCATCAGCGGGTCTCTGTGGCCTTTCCGATGCGAACTGAATTTCCCCTTGTCCGGAAACAAGGCCCTTCTGCCAAAGACTCGCCAGCGCCCGCCTGGTTGCAACATGTTGCGCCTCGCTCAACCGGTCCGGCCTGACCCGATAAACTTCGGAAGCAATGTTTAACATGGTCGGCCTTTTGCCCGCAGCCTCGCACTCCACGAGTACCCGCAGGCATCCACGCTGTATCCGACCGAGCCCCTTAGGCATCAGGTCCTCCGTAAGTGTTCCTCAAATGAAGGTGGTACGCATTGGGTAAGACTTATCAATCGGGCCCGTCGATGGCACCATCGCGGCATATTCGTAACTTTCCCATATTCAGGCGGGCGTCTCATGGGGGAGGCTCTAAAGCCGGTCATGCAATTTCCTTTGGTGATGAATAGGGAACGCGGTACGCAACTAAACGCTGTCTGTATGGGCGCCGACTTCGGTCACGCCATCGTGTTGAGCGGTGTGACCTGCTTCACCCGTGTCACTGCCTTGCAGTCCACAATGCGCCGGGGCTCAAGGCGCAAACGATGGACAAGCACCTACGGCGTATTCCTATGTGGCTCACGATGGACCTAACGATCATCGCAGTGTCGGCGATCCTCATCGCGGTAGGAGTCTGGATCGGTTTCGAGGGTCCTTCACTCCCTTGAGCATTGCAATAGCCGCGCCATGACTCAGCGCGGGCGCTGGACTCGTTTTGTAGACCCGGGCGCCACCACACCGGCCCTCTTACGAACGCGCATCAGCGAGTCTCTGCGCCGCCCTCCACAGTTGGGCACGGCCTCGTGTTTAATCATGCGAACGCGGTCGGTCATGCTGGCGCGGCTATTGCTTGGCGATCTTCGCGACGGTGGCGCGGCTGCAGCCCGTCATGTCCTGAATAAAGCTCCAGGATTGCCCGGCAGTGAGCATGCTGGCGATACCGGCATTGCGCTCTGTATCCTCTGGACGGCCCTTGTA
>Ga0105238_10008587_pt1 | contig 10219 bp, 8 predicted proteins | sample KBSC34metaG_FD_81526 | JGI IMG/M metagenome (GOLD analysis project Ga0105238, IMG submission 81526) | Corn rhizosphere microbial communities from Kellogg Biological Station, Michigan, USA - KBS C3-4 metaG | ecosystem: Host-associated > Plants > Roots > Rhizosphere > Soil | place: Michigan, USA...
CATCGGGCTGCTCGGGACGGTCATCGGCATCATCCGCGCGTTCCACTCGCTGAACGACAGCGCCGGCAAGGTCACCGCCGGCCTGATGTCCGAGGTGGGCGAGGCCCTGGTCGCCACCGCGATCGGCATCCTGGTTGCGCTGCCGGCCATCGCGTTCTTCAACGCCTTCCAGCGGATCATCAAGGGCCGCCTGGGCCGCGCCGAGGCGTTCGGAAAGGACGTGCTGGCGCTGCTCAAGGCCGACAAGCCCGGCGCCTCGGCCTGAGCGCGCTCCACCCGACTGGCCAATACTTCGAACCACCCGCAACCGCACGCACAGGAGCTTTCCCATGGCCGCCTCAGCCCACTCCGACGACGAGATGATCACCGGTATCAACGTGACCCCGCTCGTCGACATCACGCTGGTCCTGCTCGTCATCCTGATGGTCACCGCCAGCTACGTCGTCTCCCGCGCCATTCCCGTCGAGCTGCCCAAAGGCGCGACGGGCGAGGGGACGCCCACCACTCTGACCGTTTCGATCGACAAGGATGGCAAGACCTTCCTCGACGCCGAGCCGATCGCCGAGCCCGCCCTGCGCGCGCGCATCAAGACCGCCCACGACGCCGACCCGGAGACTCGCGCCGTCATCGCCGCCGACGGTCGCACCAACCACTCGAACGTCATCCACGTCATCGACCTGCTCCGCCGCGAGAACGTCACGAAGTTCGCCATCAACGTCGATCCCGAAGAAGTCGCGCGGCGCTGACCGCCCCCGCTCGCCTGAACCCATTCCGAGACGCCCTCTCTTGACGACGCTCGCCGACCGCCGCCACGACGCAGACGACCTGAACGAGGACCCCGCCATGCGAAAACGAACCGATATTGCGATCTGGAGTGCGGTGGTCGTGGCCAGCCTGGGGCTGCACGCGGTGGCCTTCGGTGGCCTCGGCGGCCGTCGCGACGGGTTCGGCTCTCGAAAGTCGCGGCCGCCCACCCTGGTCGAGATGTCCGTGGCCAAGCCGCCCGAAGCGAAGCCCGAAGCGATGAAGCCCGAGCCGCCCAAGCCCGCCGCCAAGGCGCCCAAGCTGGCGCTGGCCAAGCCGGCCCGCGTGAAGGCGGCGCCACCCCCGCCCGCCGCCCCCGCGGCGACCCCGCCGCCCGCCGCGGAGACCCCGGCGGATTTCACCGGCGTGACGATGACGAACGACGGGCCGGGCGCCGGCTGGTCGTCGGCGACCGGAAACGGTGAGGCGATGAAGGGCCCCGTCGGGCGACCCGGCGCGCGCGTCACACACCGCAACGTCGACGGCGGAGAAGCCGATCTCGGGCGCACCCCTGGCCCACCGGTCGTCGCCGCCGCCGACCTGTCCCGCCCCCCGGTGGCTCCCGACCTGACGGACGCCCTGGCTCGCCACTACCCGCCGGAGGCGCGCGCCAAGGGCATCGCCGGCCGGGCCGTCCTGCGCGTGCGCATCCAGCCCGACGGGCACGTGGCCGACATGAAGCTCGAGAGCGAGACGGCTCCCGGCTTCGGCGCGGCCTGTCAGGCCACGCTGCGCGGCGCCCCCTGGTCGGCGCCGGTCGATCGCCAGGGCCGTTCGGTCGCCACTTACGTCAAGTACACCTGCCGGTTCGAGGTCCAGTAGAGTCGGGCTCCCATGGCCACCACCTCCCACCCGCCGGACCCCAGCGCTCCGCCCGCGTCGGCGACGCCGGCCATGCTCGACATGCGCGGGGTGCGCAAGGTCTACCGGGCCGGCCTGGTCGAGACGGAGGCGCTGTCGGGCGTCACCCTGTCGGTGAGCCGCGGCGAGTTCTTGGCCATCATGGGGCCGTCGGGATCCGGCAAGACCACGTTCTTGTCGGTGGCCGGGCTGCTCGACGATTTCCAGGAGGGCGAGTACGTGCTCGACGGCGAGAACGTGCGCGGCCTGTCCGACCAGCGCCTGTCGCGCCTGCGGAACCAGAAGCTGGGCTTCATCTTTCAGAGCTTCAACTTGATTCCGGACCTGGACGTGTTCGACAACGTCGACGTCCCGCTTCGCTATCGCGGCCTGCCGTCCGCCCAGCGCGATCGCCGCATCGAGGAGACGCTGGCCAAGCTGGGGCTGGTCGCGCGGATGCGCCACCTGCCGGGCCAGCTCTCGGGCGGCCAGCAGCAGCGCGTGGCCATCGCGCGCGCGCTGGTCGGGCGGCCGCAGCTCTTGCTGGCCGACGAGCCGACCGGCAACCTGGACTCGGCCTCGGCGCGGCAGATCATGGACCTGCTGGCGCGGATCAACGTCGAGGAAGGGATGACCATCATCATGGTCACCCACGATCACGAATTCGCGGCGCGTGCCCACCGCAAGCTGCACATCCTGGACGGCAAGCTGATCGATCCGCGGGGCGGCGTTCGTCCGGGGGAAGCGGGCGGGGCGCCGCTCGGAGGGGCGCCGGGGCGAGCCGCGGGCGCCGGGTGACGGCATGGCGCTGAGCCTGCTGCTCTATCACACGCGCCTCGCGCGGATGAGCCTCCGCCGCGACCCCGGCCTGTCGGCCACCATCGTGGCGGTGATGACGGTGGTCTCCGGGATCTTCAGCACCGGCCTGCTGCACTACCTGCGGTTCTACGGTCCCGGGCCGACGCCGACGCCGGCCCTCCACCACGTGGAGGTGGAAACGGCGGCGCGCACGTTGCTGGACGCCTTCCAGGGGACCACGGCGGCGCCCAACGCGATCGCGGCGCGCATGCGCGTCAGCTATCCCCACTACCTGCTCCTCGCCGGGAGCCACATTCCGGCGCGCGAGACGGGGACGTTCCGCGCGCGCCTGCTGGTGCGCCGGCCGGCGCCGCCGTCGGAAGCGGCCGAGCGCTCGCCGTCGGGCCCGCCGCCGCCGACCGGGGATGGGGCGGGGGACGCCGCGTGGCGCTGTCCGCGCAACGCCCGCTTCGTGAACGCGGACTTCTTCGGGATGTTCGGGCTCGAGCTCGGCGCCGGAGCGCCATGGACCCGGGCCGAAGAGGCGGCCCACGAGGCCGTGGTCGTGATCTCGAAGCGCTTGGGCGACGAGCTCTACCCCGCGGGCGACGCGCTCGGGGCGACCCTGCTCGTGAACGGTGTGCCTTACCGGATCGTCGGGATCTGCGCCGCCCATGGCCCGACCGCGCCGCCCTGGGATCCCGCGGCCGCTGGCGGAGCGCAGGACGTTCTCTATCTCCCCTTCGCGGAGCACGAGCGCCTGGTCGTCTCGCCCGAGATGCCCATCCATGTGTCGCCGCGCGGCCCCTCGACGACCGATCTGCTGGCCTCCCAGGAGATCTTCGTCTCTTATTGGACCGAGCTGCCGACCGAGGAGTCGCGCCGCGCCTACCGGGTCTACCTGGATCGGACCTTCGGTGCTCGTCGGGTGCCGGTGGTCTTGCGTGACTTGTCAGCGCTCCGCGCCGCGTTCGCGCCGCCCCCCACCGCCGTGGGCTTCTTCATGCTCCTCACCACCACGATCTTGCTGGGCGGCGGCCTGATCATGACTCGGCTCCTGCTGGCCAAGGGCCTGGCGCGCGGCGACGAGCTCGGGATCTTCCGGGCGCTCGGCGCGCCCCGGCGGTCGTTGTTCAGCCGGCAGCTCATCGAGGCGGCGCTGCTCTCGGGGACGGCCGGCGTGCTGTCGATGCTCATCGCCGGGCCGCAGGCCTTCTTCTACAACCGGTCCGTCGCCGACACCGACATCCCGATCAGCATCACGCCGCATTCGTTCGGGATCACGCTGGCGGCGACGGTCGGAGTGGGCTTGCTGTGCGCGCTCTATCCCGCCTGGCGGGCCTCCACGCGCGCGCCCACGGTGGCGCTGGGGAGGCATTGATGCAGGTCCCGCCGCGGCTCGACCTTGGTCCCCTCCTGCGTACGCTGCGCCGGCAACCGATGGTGTTCGCCCTGGTGGTCCTCGAGATCGCGGCCGGCGTCGCCACGATCAGCGCGTTGCTGATGGCGGGCCGGTGGTACGGCCGGACCGCCGACCGCCCGAGCGGGCTCGACGAGGAGAACCTGATCCTCGTCTCGACCTACACGCCGGGCGCGGTCGGCGCCGGTCGGGACCAAGGGGACGTCGCGGGGGTCGCGGACGTCGCGGCTGTCGCGGGGGTCGCGGGGGTCGCGGCTGTCGAGCGATCGGTGCGGGCGCAGCAGGAGGCCGACCGCCGCCTGTTGCGCGCGATTCCCGACGTCGAGGCGGTCGCCCCGGTCACCATCACGGTCCTGGACGATCGATGGTGCTATCCGACGCTGTTTACCGGGTTCACGGGAGTCGCCGGGGCCCCCCCGCATCAGGCGGGCCCCAGGTCGACCCCGACCCCGAGCCCGAGCCCGAGCCGCCGCGAAATGGGCTGGACGGTCTACTCCGACGGGGATCTGCTGGCGACGATGCACCTGCCGGTCATTGCCGGCACCGCGGCCGGCACCGCGCCAGGCCCGGATCGGCCGGGCGGCGCGCTCGTCACGCGCACGTTCGCCGAGCAGATCTTCGGCGGGGTGGCCCGGGCGCCGGGGAGCACGATCGCCTCCGAGCAAAGCGGCCCCACGACGATCCTGGGCGTGGTCGAGGACGTGCGCATGCGCATGCCCTTCATGCCGAACGGGCGCTCCGTCGCGTTCGTGTTCGCGCCGGCGCCGTTCGATCACGAGGCGCGCTTGCTGGTGCGCGCGCGGCCCGGCCGCCGGGCGGCGGTCCTGGCACGGGCCCAGGACGCGTTCGCCCCCGACGCCGCCACGCGCTTCGTCCAGGTGCGTGCCTTCGATTCGACGGACAGCCTGCAGCACCGCATCGGCAGCGGGTTGCTGCGGATGCTGGGGGTGTTCGGCGTGATGCTGGGTGTGGTGGTGCTGATGGGCGCTCTGGCCTCGACCTGGTTCCTCGTCGCCCAGCGCACCCGGCAGATCGGCGTCCGCCGGGCGCTCGGCGCCACGCGGGCCGACATCGTCGCGTATTTCTTGCTCGAGAGCACTTTGACCACCGCGCTCGGCTCGGCGCTGGGCGTGATCGGGGCGTTCACCCTCTACCTGATGATGCGGAAGGTGTTCAGCGAGATCTCGTTCGACCTCGGTCTGATCGGGGCCACCCTGCTCTTGTTGTCCGTGGCGTCGATCCTGGCGACCTTGATCCCCGCCCTGCGCGCGGCCCGCGTGCCGCCGGGGGTCGCGAGCCGAAGCTTGTGACGGCATGACCTTCTCCGAGACCGCCCGGCTGCTCCCGTACCACGTCCGCCTCGCCGCCATCAGCTTGCGACGGAACCCGACCATGACTCTGCTCATGTACGTCTCGCTGGCCCTCGGGGCGGGGGTCTGGTCGGTGGCCGTCACCCAGTACACGCGGTTCAATGGATTCGGAGAGCGTCTGTCCCCCACGTTGCACCACGTGGAGCTGGTGCGGCCCTCGGAGCTGAGCGCCGCCATCGAGTCCCAGCAAGCCGGACGGCTCCGGGTGGCCCCGCTCGGCATCGAGCTTCGGTCCCTGGCCAGCCCCGACGAGGCACGCCTGCTGGTGACGGACGACGTCCCGGCCCGCCATGCCATCAGCATCCGCGGCGAAGTGGTGCTGGAGGCGGCCTTGCCCGGAGGACGCGGAGCGCCGGCGGTCCGGATGGCGCGGTTCGCGAACGCGGACTTCTTCACGCTGTTCGCCCGCCAGTTCGCGGCGGGCGGCCCGTGGACCACGGGCGAGGACGATGGCCGCGGCGCCGAGGCCGGCGCCGGCGTGGTGGTGCTGGGCAGGGCCTCGGGCGAGGCGCTGTTCCCGGGCGGAGGCGCGGTCGGCCAGACGGTCCTCGTCGACGGGCGGCCCCACCGTGTGATCGGCGTGCTCGCGCGCCACCAGCCGCTGAACGCGCCCTGGCAGCTGCTGATGAACGGCGGACTGCAGGATGCGCTGTTCTTGCCGATCGGAGAGCTCGAGCGATCGGGCGCGCTGCCGTACCAGCCGATCGCCGTGGCCCCCCCGGCGCGGCCAGACGGCGCGGAGACGCTGCGCTCGCAGCTGTTCGTGTCGCACTGGGTGGACCTTCCGGAGGCTGGCCAGCGGGCGGCCTACGCGCACTACCTGGATCGGGTCTTCGGTCCGGGCCGGGCCGTCCTGCGCGCGCTGCCGGAGTGGCGCCGGAGCTTTGCGCTTCCGGTGTCGTCGATCGGGTTCTTCAACTTCATCGGGGCGGTCGTGTTGCTGGGGGGCGCGTTCAGCCTCGGCCGCTGGTTGTTGACGAAGGGCCTCGTGCGCGCGCCCGAGCTGGGCGTCTTCCGGGCGCTCGGCGCCCCGCGATCGGCGCTGCTCTGGAGGGTCCTCTCGGAGGCCGCGCTCATCTCCGTGCCCGCGGCGCTGACCGCCCCGCTGGTGGCCGCGCCCATGGTCTGGTTCTTCAACCAACACGTCCGCGTGGTGGACATTCCGCTCGAGACGACCGTCTGGTCGGTGACCTCCTCGATCGTGGCGCCCCTGCTGTTCAATCTCGCGGGCGCCCTGTATCCGGCCGGACGGCTCGCGCACACGCCGCCCACGCTCTACCTGGGGGACGCCACGTGAGCGCGCCCCTGAACGCGATCGACGGCCTCCTGGGGGACCTCGGCCCCGCCTGGCGGAGCACCCGCCGCCATCGCGCCTTCGCGCTCCTCGTGCTCGAGGTGGGGGTGAACTTCGTGGTCATCGCCAACCTCGTCATCCTGGGCCGTTGGTTCGGCTCGCCCGCGCAATTTTCGACCGGCCACCGGGAACGCGACCTCGTCGAGGTGCGACTGCACCGGAGCGGGCGCGCCGCCGGCGGGCCTGCGGCTTCGCACGCCGCGGAGGAGTCCGCCTTGCGCGCGATGCCCGGGGTCCTGGCGGTCGCCCCGGTCTCGTCGATGCAGAGCGACGACGAATGGGCGGTTCCCGACGTGTTCTGGAGCGACGGCGAGGCCGGTCGCGTGACGCCCAAACAGGTGGTCGACATGTTCAGGCACCCCTGCCCAGGCGCGGAGAGTACTTCCGAGGGGCGGTTGCTGGGGTGGGTGGTCGAGGCCGGCCCGGAGTTTCCTCAGATCGCCGAGCTGACCTTCACGGAAGCAGATCCGGTCGCATCCCGTCGCGACGGCGTGGTCGTCTCGCGCTGCTTGGCGGAGGCTCTTTTCGGACCCTCGCCGGCCATCGGTCGTTCCTTGTACACGAACCGCCGCGGGGTGACTCGCATCGTGGGGGTGGTCGAGCCCGTGCGGATGCGCTCGCCGCTCCTGTACCAGACCGAGATCACCGCGCTCTACGTGGGCGACGCCGACGACGGGCGCAAGGTCCGCTATCTTCTGCGCACGGCGCCGGGGGCCGCCGAGCAGGTGGCGCGGACCGCTCCGGCGGCCTTGCGCGGCCTGATCTCGGCCGGCGGCGTGGCGGACGCCCGGGTCTTCGCTCCGATTGGCCCTGGGGTGGCCGAAAACGGAGAGGGGACCGTCCAGGTCTTCTTCGTGGTCGGCGGGTGCCTCGGTCTGGCGGCGCTGCTCGGCAACGTCACGGTCGCGGCCTTCACGGTCGCGGCGCGCCGGCGGAGCATCGCGATCCGACGGGCGCTGGGGGCCACGCGCGCCGACATCTTTCGGCAGCTCTGGATCGAAGCCATGATCCCGACCGTGATGGGATGCGCGCTCGGGCTCGCGTTGACCGGCTTGCTGCTGACTCAGTCGCGCCAGCTGTTTCCCGGCCTGCACCTCGGCCTCGTCGACGCCGCGGTCACGGCCTTTGTGTTGTGGTCGACCGCCGTCCCGACGCGGGTCATTCCGGCCCTGCGATCCATCCGTCTGACGCCGGCGGAAGCCGCGCGCACCCTGTGACACCGATAGCCACCGCGCACGCCAAGGAGCCTCCTGCCATGTTGAAAGTCCTCATCATCGACGACCAGCCGGCGGTCCGGACCGCCCTCGAGACGCTCTTCGAGGTCCACGGCCTGGAGGCGCTCTCGGTCAGCACGCCCGACGAGGGGTTGCACCTCCTCGCCACCGAGGACATCGGCGCGGTCGTACAGGACATGAACTTCACGCAAGAGAACACCGACGGCGCCGAGGGCGCGCGCCTGTTTAGAACCATTCGCGAGCTGGATCCCGACATGCCCGTCCTGCTCATGACGGCCTGGACCGCGCTCGAGACGGCGGTGAGCCTGACCAAAGAGGGCGCCGCCGACTACATCGCCAAGCCCTGGGACGACGACAAGCTGGTCCGCACCGTCCGGAACCTGGTGAACCTGCGGGCCCTGCGCCAGGAGAACACGCGCCTGCGCGCGCAGGGGAACCGCTCCCGCCGAGCGCTGGCCGAGAAGCACGACCTGCGCGAGGTCATTTATGCCAGCCCCCAGATGCACGAGGTGGTGCGGCTGGCGGTCAGCATCGCGCCGTCGGACGTGCCCGTCCTCATCACCGGGCCGAACGGCTCGGGCAAGGAGAAGCTGGCCGAGATCATCCAGGCCAACTCGCGCCGGCGCGACAAGGCCTTCGTGCGCGTCAACGTGGGCGCGTTGCCCGAGAACCTGTTCGAGGCCGAGTTGTTCGGCGCCGAGGCGGGCGCCTTCACGGGCGCGACCAAGCTGCGGGTGGGCCGGTTCGAGGCGGCCGACGGGGGCACCCTGTTCCTGGACGAGCTCGGGACCTTACCGCTCGTCGCCCAGTCGAAGCTGTTGCGGGTCCTGCAGACGGGCGAGTACGAGCGCCTCGGATCCTCCACGACCCGCAAGGCCAACGTGCGCCTCGTCAGCGCGACGAACGTCGACCTGCCGCGCGCCATCGCGGCGGGCCAGTTCCGGGAGGACCTGTTCTTCCGGCTCAACGTCATCGAGCTGTACGTGCCGCCGCTCGCGGATCGGCCCGACGACATCTTGCCGCTCGCCGAGCACTTCCTGGGCGTGCACGCCGCCAAGGAGGGCAAGAAGGGGATGAAGTTCGGGGACGACGCGCGCGCCGCCCTGGTGAACCACGAGTTCTCCGGGAACGTGCGCGAGCTCCAGAACCGCATCCAGCGCGCGGTCCTGGTCGAGATGTCGGATGTCGTCACGGCGGGAGACCTCGGGCTGCCGGTGGGCGGAGCGACCGGCCGCGGCGAGACGCCGCGGCGGATGACGCCGGCGCTGCCCCTCGGCTCGCTGGCGTCCGGGAATGGGGGGTTGGCGGCGCCCGCGCCTCCGTCGTCCTCCGGCGCCCCGCGCGCGGCGCCGGCCGATCCCGCCAGCGAGCAGGAGCGGGCCGGGATCGAGGAGGCGCTCGTGCGCGCGGGGGGCGTCGTGGCCAAGGCGGCGGCCGAGATGGGCCTCTCGCGCCAGGCCCTCTACCGGCGGATGGAGCGCCTCGGCATCGTGATGGAGCGGCGGCCCAGATGAACCGGAGCGAGACCTCGATGGGGACCTCGATCCGATCACACCGAGGGAGCCTTCTGTCGGCCTACGGGGTCTCGCTGGCGGTGGTGGGCGCGACGGTGGCGACGCTGGCCGCGTTCACGCGCCTGTTCCCGGACGCGTCGCTCGGCGCCGTCGCGCTTTACGGCGGGCTGGCGGCCACGTTCGTGACCCTCCTGATCCACCGGCTGATCGCGGCCCGCCTGGTGTGGAACGGCGTCTTCGCCGTCAGCGACGGTCTGCTGAGCCTGTCCGAGGGCGACTACGGCGTCCGCCTGGCCGTCGAGCGCGACGACGAGGTGGGCCGGCTGGTCCGACGCTTCAACACGCTGGCCGAGGCGCTGCGCCGAGACCGGAGCGGCCTGTACCAGAAGGAGCTGCTGCTCGAGCGGGTGCTGGCCGCCAGCACGACGATCTCCGTCATCGTGAACGAGGCGGGGCGGGTGGTGTACGCCAACGCCTCGGCCGAGCAATTCTTCGGCGGCGGGAAGAAGATCGAGGGCGAGCTGCTCCCGGAGCTGCTCGCTTCGAGCCCGCGCGACCTGCAGGACGCCGCGACCGCGCCGCACGACGTGCTGTTCACCCTGGAGCGGGGCGATGCCGCGGAGCCGGAGACCTTCCACCTGGCCAAGCACTACTTCGAGATCTCCACCCAGCGGCACACGCTGTTCATGCTGAAGCCGCTGACCAAGGAGCTGGCGCGCAAGGAAGTCGAGACCTGGAAGAAGGCCATCCGCGTGCTCTCTCACGAGGTGAACAACTCGCTGGCGCCGATCACGTCGCTCATCCACTCGGCGCGGCTGATGCTGGCCAACCCGGCCAACTTCAAGCAGCGCCTCGGTCAGGCCCTCGACACCATCGAGGAGCGG